>Ga0315899_10000011_pt1 | contig 311757 bp, 287 predicted proteins | sample LakEriMetagenome_2_FD_203518 | JGI IMG/M metagenome (GOLD analysis project Ga0315899, IMG submission 203518) | Freshwater fungal communities from buoy surface, Lake Erie, Ohio, United States - Buoy 4 MA112 | ecosystem: Environmental > Aquatic > Freshwater > Lake | place: USA: Lake Erie, Ohio...
GACCAACGGGTAGACCATTTTTTCATGCTTGATCGAACATCAATAGCTGCTAAGTTATTGAAATTGCATGATGTGGTTTAACCATTGGCGCAGAGGCCGTGTTCCAAACACGCGTAGGGCGCGCCAAAATGGTCAGAGGACCGAGGTTAACCCACTGATTTGCAATGGTCGTAACCATACGACCTCTGACCTCTGTCATTTATTGTTGAACAGAACGACCTTAGACATCCAACGATGTCGGACGTCTAGCGGATACCCTGAACCGTATGACTGTCCGATGCCTTGTGTAACCCACCCACCAATTGCATCGACAATATCCGAAGGACACTCGACGGCCCGAAGACGATCTCGCATGCTATGACGAAACGAATGGATCACACTGCCTGTCGGAAGACGGCTCCTCATCCACTGGTTCAGAGCTGCACTCGCTGAATTTGAATTTGTCTCAATTTCATCCGAATATCGGCCAAATAGTAATTTGCCTTTTGCATTAACCGTAGCGCGTTGTGCAGCCCACAAAGACGCTCCAACTAAAGGAATACTTCTGATACTTTTTGCAGTCTTTAGTGGCCTCCACGGATGCGGCTTAAGATCAACGTGGGGTATATCACCATTCAACTTGATATCATCAACGGCAAGCCCTGCAGCCTCAGCAAGTCGCATTCCAGTATCGCTTATCAATGCAATTAACCAGCGAGCATCATCATCGAGAAAGTGACATTCATTCTGAATTTTTAAAATATCATCAGATGATATTGGTGGTCTAACCTTCTTCTCGCCAACATCTGGAATATATGTTCCGGTGAAAGCATTTGTACATGCGAGGCCATTTTCGGAGATAGCAAGATTTACCGCCGCCCTGACTGTAGCGAATACGCGCTTGATTGATGTGCTTGTTAAGCCCCTACCAATCATATGATCGCGAAACTTACCGGCTGAAGATCGGCCAAGATCTGGAATAGCAGCATCGCCTAAACACTCGATTGCATATCCCATGTTCCGCTGAGTGTAGACGATAAAGCTCTTCGCTTTGTTTCGGCCCTTCAAGCGTAAGTAAAGATCGAGTGCATCTGACAGACGCACACATGCAGCGGACTCCTTACGCCCTGCAGAAGGCTCGTCGATAGTCGGCAGCTTACGTCTAAAATTCAAAAGCGTCTTTTCTAAGCGTGCCTGCGCCCAAATTCCCTCAAGTTGAGCAGACAATTGGTTGGCCGCGCGCCCTGCCTTCAATTCTACACGGGTATGAAGGCAAGTGGTCACTCTAGCCCTTCCGTAGAGCGATTGGAGCTCCGAAGGGATTCGGCGGGAATAATAGAAAACACCGCGCTTTAAAAAGAGATAGCTTGTCAAAATGGTCTACCCGTTGGTCTACCCGAACTGATGCATTTGGTAAAAACCATTGCAAATCAGTGGGTTAACCTCGGTCCTCTGACCATTTTGGCGCGCCCTACGGGACTCGAACCCGTGTTTTCGCCGTGAAAGGGCGACGTCCTAGACCGCTAGACGAAGGGCGCATCTTTGCGAAGACGGGCGCTTATAGGCGATCAGAACGCGCTAGACAAGCCGCCTGTGACACGGCAGAAGGGCATAAATTGATCGGCTCCCGCATCAATTTCGTCAAAGCCATTCTCAAAAAGGCCGAAAACCTCGCAAATGTCTGGAACACCCCCCTCCTCATCGGACGCGCCCCGGCCGCATACACCACTTTTAGAGCCCTCGAGCAGCACGGGAGAGGATCTCGGCGACGGTGCGCAGGACGAGGCGACTGAAGGGCCGCTTCATCAAAACATCCCGGCCGGCATTGGCCTGATGATCCTCGGCATATTTCTCTTCGTGGCCAATGATGTGATGGGGAAATGGCTTGTTGCGACTTACACGGTGGGTCAGGTCTTGTTGATTCGCAGCGTCGCAGGGCTCGTGATGCTTAGCCCCTCGATTTGGAAAGCGGGCTTAAACACAGTGCTGTTTCCGCCCTCGCCCAAACTTAATCTGTTGCGTATTTTTCTCACAACCTGCGAAGTCGCGTGTTTTTATTGGGCGGTATCTTATATCCCACTCGCCGATATTGTGACTCTTTATATGGCTGCGCCAATTTTTGTGACGGCGCTTGCCTATCCTTTGCTCGGTGAAAAAATTGATACGCCGCGCGTCATTGCTATCATCATCGGATTCATTGGTGTGATCATTGCGATGCGTCCTTCAAGCGCGAGCTTTTCACTGCCGGCGCTTGTCGCGCTTTCAGGCTGCCTCTTCTTCTCGCTGATGATGATCATCACGCGTCATTTACGCGGCACAAAAGGTATTGTGCTTGTGACATGGCAATCCATGGCCGCGCTGCTTCTCGGCGCTGTCATTTCACCCATTGGCTGGGTTACGCCCACACCGCGTGATTTTGTTTTGTTGCTCATGCTCGGTGTTGTGGCAACGCTTGCCCATATCGCGGTGAACAAAGCGCTCAAACTTGCGCCCGCCGCCATCATCATGCCCTATCAATATACGCAAATCATTTGGGCTGTGATTTTCGGCATCATCATCTTTGGAGATTGGCCTGATCAAATGATGATCATGGGTTCGGCTTTGATCATCGCTGCGGGCCTCTTCATTTTCTGGCGCGAGCAAAAAGTCGGGCGAAAAGAAAAAGACGCTTAATTTACGCGCGCGACATCAACAAGACGAAGTTGAACGCGCTCGCCGCCGCCATAGCGATCAACATTCAATGTGCCCGCAAGATGAAACGCTTCGCCGCGACCGGAGAGCAATGCTTTGCCCATCGGCGTGTCTTCACTTCGAAATGCAATAGCACCAATCATCGATCCATTTCCCGATTTGAATCGCGCGCGCACATGGCCTTGACCGACAACACCGGAATCAACCAAACGATGATTGGGAAACGCCATCATCGGTTCTGGATGTGAAGCTCCAAAGGGCCCCGCCTTCTCGATCCGTTCCACAAGTTCCGCTGTCGCACCACCCGCAGTGAGTGTCGCATCAATCAATAACGCGGTTTCAGCGCGTGCATCCTTCACATCATTGTGAAGCCGCGATTCAAGAAACGCACGAAACACATCAATCCGTTCTGACTGAATCGTCACCCCCGCGGCCATGGCATGGCCGCCGCCCTTTATGATAATGCCTTCATCAACTGCGGCGCGAACCGCACGCCCCAAATCAACACCTGTGAGTGATCGACCTGATCCTGTGCCGTGCCCTGAAGGATCAAGCGCGATGGCAAAAGAAGGACGACGAAAACGCTCTTTCAATCGTGAAGCCACAAGGCCCACAACACCCGGATGCCAAGCTTGAGACGCGGTGACAATCACACTTTTGTTTTCATCATCATCAAGACCGATCATCTGAAGCGCTTCGGCTTCCGCCTCTTCAACCATGCGCTTCTCAATCTCGCGACGTTCACTGTTTAACTGATCAAGACGCGCTGCAATCGCGGTTGCCTCAGCTTCATCTTGTGTGAGAAGAAGCCGCGCGCCCAAAGCCGCATCGCCAATGCGCCCACCCGCATTGATGCGCGGACCGATGAGAAACCCCAAATGAAAAGGCGTAATCGGCCCATCAAGACGCGCAACATCAGCCAAAGCGCGTAAACCAATTCTTGCACGCGAACGCGCAATCGTAAGTCCTTGGCGCACAAAGGCGCGGTTTAATCCGTAAAGCGGCACAACATCGGCAATGGTTGCAAGCGCGACAAGATCAAGCGAGGCGAGAAGATCAGGCTCTTTGAGATGGGCATTAAAAAATTTATGCTCCCGCAACACCCTTGTTGCGGCAATGATCGTCATAAAAACAACACCCGCTGCGCATAGATGACCGAGGCCTGATAGATCATCTTGCCTGTTGGGATTCACAAGCGCATCCACACTTGGCAAATCCACGGGGGCTTGATGGTGATCAAGCACAACCACATCCATGCCGAGCCTTTTCGCCTCTTGCAGCGTGTCATGGCTTGTGGTGCCACAATCCACCGTCACAAGAAGCCGTGCGCCTAACTGCGCAAGCGAAGTAATCGCTTCCTTGTTGGGGCCATAGCCTTCAACGAGACGATCGGGAATATGAATGGTGCGATCTAAAGAAAAATAATCCAACCATTCCGCAAGAAGCGCTGATGAACACGCGCCATCGACATCATAATCACCAAAGATGGCAACAGACTCGCGCCGCATAACCGCATCCGCAAGCCGCGCGGCGGCTAAATCCATATCTTTTAAAAGAAGCGGATCCGGCATCAGATCACGCAGACGAGGTTCAAGATAAGCGGGCAAATCCAATGAGCGAACACCGCGGCCTGCAAGAATGCGGGCAAGCGCATCCGACACACCATGCTCTTGTTGGATTGCGAGCGCTTGCGCTTCGCCTTGATCATCGAGACGATATCGCCACACACGGTCTGATACCGATCGTTCATGCGTGAAAACAGGACGCGTGATCATGCCGCGATACGATCCTTATTCAGGCAGGATGAAGAGGCGCCTATTCTTACAGACGCCTCTTGTTCTTTATCAGCCCTTATAGGCTTCAACTTTTTGGTGTTGCTCGCCAAGACCCGCGATGCCGACTTTCATCGTGTCGCCCGCTTTGAGATAGACCGGCGGCTTCATGCCCATGCCAACACCGGGAGGTGTTCCGGTGGTGATCACATCACCCGGATCAAGCTGCATGAATTGCGAGATGTAAGCGACGAGATGCGCAACGCCGAAAACCATCGTCTTGGTTGAACCGTTCTGCACACGCTTGCCATTGAGATCGAGGAACATATCCAAATTCTGAACGTCCTTGATTTCATCTTTCGTGACGAGCCACGGGCCGAGCGGACCGAAAGTCGGCGAGCCTTTGCCCTTCATCCATTGACCACCGCGCTCTGTTTGAAATGCGCGCTCTGAAATATCGTTACACACGCAAAAGCCGGCGACATAATCAAGCGCATTTTTCTCTTCAATATAAAGCGCGGTCTTGCCGATGACGATGGCGAGCTCGACTTCCCAATCGGTCTTCTCAGAACCCTTCGGTATGATGATCACATCATCCGGACCCTGCACGCAATTGGGCGCTTTGTTGAAGAGGATCGGTTGCTCGGGAACCGGCATATTGGATTCTGCAGCATGGTCGGCATAGTTCAAACCGACGGCGATGAAATTGCCCGGACGCGCCACGCATGAGCCGAGACGCGTGCCTGCAGGCACGGCCGGTAAAGTCGACGGGTCAAGCGCCTTCAATTTGGCCAGTGAGTCGGGCGACAGAGCCGCGCCATTCACATCGGCAATATGCGAGGAAAGATCGCGGATCGTGCCTGAGGCATCGACCAGACCGGGCTTCTCATGGCCTTTGGCACCAAAGCGGACAAGTTTCATCGGAATTTCCTTAGTTTTCATTCAAGAGCAAGTGGAACTTGACGCGCACCATGACGAAGGCAGCGGCCCGAGGCAAGCCCTTGGGTTTGCTTTCCAGAACTGCAAATTCAGAGTTCTGCCAGAAGCTATTTTAAGCCCTGACTTTCACAAATTCGCCAGGCGCATCACAGAGTGTGCCGAGCGCACCACCCGGTTCACGGGCATCAACTTTTTCCGGCGCTTGATCTTCAATCCATTTGATCCAATGAAGCCACCATGTACCCGGCGTTTCATTCGCGCTGCCAACCCACTTTTCAAAATCACCTTCAGGCGCTCCACCCGTCCAATATTGATATTTTGGCTTTGCCGCGGGATTGATGACGCCGGCAATATGACCCGAACCAGCAAGCACATAAGTGACATTGCCACCGAAATATTTTGATCCGACGAAAACAGATTTTGCTGGAGCGATATGGTCTTCTTTCGCAGCCAAATTATAAACGGGGATCGACACGCGTTTCAAATCAAGTTTGACATTGCCGAGCGTGATTTTTCCTTTCGACAATTTATTGTCGAGATAGCAATTGCGCAGATAGAAAGAATGATTGGCGCGCGGCATACGCGTTGAATCAGAATTCCAGAACAAGAGATCAAAGGGGAACGGATTTTCACCCTTGAGATACACATTCACAACATAAGGCCAGATCAAATCATTCGGACGCAGCATGTTGAACGCCGCCGCCATACTCGTCCCTTCGAGATAGCCGCGAACATCCATTTTCTCTTCGATGGATTTAACTTGCTCTTCATCGACAAAGACTTTGAGATCACCCGCATTTTCAAAATCAACTTGCGTTGTCAGCAGTGTGGCACTCGCGATGCGTTTATCATTCGTGGCCGCCATATAAGCAAGCGCAACGGAGAGCAAAGTACCACCGACACAGTAACCCATCGCGGTCACTTGTTTTTCGCCAGTGATTTTTTCAATCATCTCAAGCGCGGCAAAAATACCTTCGCGCATATAATCTTCGAAACTCTTCTCCGCCTGCCGCTCATCCGGATTGACCCATGAAATCACAAAAACGGTCAGACCTTGCGATACGGCCCAACGGATGAAGCTCTTCTCGGGGTTGAGATCGAGAATATAAAATTTATTGATCCACGGCGGCACAATCAACAAAGGCCGTTTGAACACCGTCTCTGTTGTCGGCGAATATTGAATGAGTTCGATAAGATCATTCCGAAAAACAACTTTGCCCGGCGTGGTGGCGAGATTAACACCCACTTGAAAATCACCCGGCACAGTCTGGCGGAGTTTCAAAGTGCCTTGCCCCGCTTTGATATCCTCCACCATCATCTTCATGCCGCGCACAAGATTTTCACCATTCTGCTCAAGCGTTGTGCGCAAAAGTTCTGGATTGGTGGCAACAAAATTCGTTGGAGCCAAAGCGCTCGATAATTGCTTCACATAAAACTGTGCTTTGTGTTTCGTGTGAGGATCAATGTCATCCGCTTGTTGAACGAGATCATCCGCCCAGCGCGTTGTCAGCAAATAGGCCTGCTTCACAAAATCGAAAATTGGATTCTCATTCCATTCCGGATCACGAAAGCGCTTATCGGAAGGCTCCGGCTCAGCAACGGGGGTGACCGTCTCACCCTGCATCTTTTTGAGATTATTCGCCCAGAGTTCGAGAAAGCCTTTTGTGAGTGTCGTCTGCGCCATCACGAGCCGTTGCGGATCGGCAGCAACTTTCTCAACAACCTGACCGAGCGTTTTGACAATATCGCTCATCTCTTCAGACATGCCGGCTTTTGCGCGGCCTTCTTCGACTGGCTTCAACGAGGCGGCGGTCGCGTGGCCAAGCTCTTCCATCAGCCGCGCCGTGTTATTGGCGAGCGCTTCATAGTTGGGCACAGAAAATGTTTTGGGGGCGATGCCAGGAGCCGATTTGGCCTTATCCGATGTCATTCCCCGATCCCCCGCGTCATCAGGCATGTTTTACTTGCCGGATTTACGACTCCACTGTAGCGCGGAAACAAGGCTCGTCGAGCCAGTAAATTGGTCGTATAAGAACGTCATGACGAAATCTTGGCAATTCCCCAGCCTCCGCGCTGCCTCCCTCCTCCTCGGAACGGCCCTCATCCTTGCGGGCTGTGCCACCACAGCGAGCGAACGCAAAAGCAGCGGCAACGCGATCAAAGACCTTGCGATTTGGGCCGGATTTGCAACAAACACCGAAGAACCAGCTGCTTTCGTCAAAGAAACCCGCACAACGGACCTGAATTATATGCCCGTTGGGGTCACGCCGCCGGGTCCAAAGAAAAACGCGCGGAAACTCACGCCTGAGGAATTAAAGGCGCTTGAGGATCAACTCGAAGCGGCGCGCCTCAAAAATGAGACGGTAGGCGGACAAACGCCTTAAGCGATCTCCCTTTTCAGAAAACTTTTAGACTTAGCGTCTATTTTTAGCGTGAATCCGACATAGCCTCATGCTAGAGGCCATCGTCCCCATTCGCCTTTGAGACTGACCGAGCCAACCGATGAATGATTTTTATCGCATACAACGCCTTCCGCCCTATGTTTTCGAACAGGTAAACCGCATCAAAGCGGCGGCGCGAGCGCGCGGTGCGGATATCATCGATCTCGGCATGGGCAATCCGGATCTGCCCGCCCCCAAACATGTGATGGAAAAGCTTGTCGAAACCGTCGGCAAACCACGGACGGACCGCTATTCATCCTCGCGCGGCATTCCTGGACTGAGGCGCGCGCAAGCGGCCTATTATGAGCGGCGTTTTGGCGTAACGCTTAATCCTGACACGCAAGTCATCGCGACCCTCGGTTCCAAAGAAGGCTTTGCCAATATGGCGCAGGCGATCACCGCGCCAGGTGATGTCGTTCTTGTGCCGAACCCCTCTTACCCTATCCACGCTTTCGGCTTTCTGATGGCGGGCGGCGTGATCCGCTCCATTCCTGCGGAGCCGAATGAGGAATTTTTCAGGGCGCTTACCAAAGCGGTCGCGCATTCAATTCCAAAGCCGATTGCGCTTGTGACCTGCTATCCGGCCAATCCCACCGCCTATATGGCTTCGCTCGATTTTTATCGCGAGCTTGTGGCATTCGCGAAGAAACATGAACTCATTCTTCTTTCCGATTTGGCTTATGCCGAAGTTTACTTCGACGATCACGCGCCGCCGCCTTCGGTGTTGCAGGTTCCCGGCGCAATGGATGTGGCGGTTGAATTCACATCGATGTCGAAGACCTTCTCAATGGCGGGATGGCGTATGGGCTTTGCCGTTGGCAATGCCAAACTGATCGCCGCTTTGGCACGCGTAAAATCCTATCTTGATTATGGTGCCTTTACGCCCATTCAAGTGGCGGCAACGGCCGCGCTTAATGGACCAGAAGACTGCATTCATGAGATGCGCACCGTTTATCGCAATCGTCGTGATGCTTTGGTTGAAAGTTTTGGCAATGCCGGATGGCAGATCGACCCGCCGGGCGCCTCGATGTTCGCCTGGGTCAAAATCCCAGAACCCTTCACCAGTTTGGGCAGTCTGGAATTCTCGAAGCTTATGGTCGAGAAGGCCGATGTTGCGGTGGCGCCAGGCATTGGCTTCGGCGAACATGGCGATGATTATGTGCGCATCGCGATCGTGGAGAACGAGCAGCGCATCAGGCAAGCGGCCCGCAATGTGCGGCGTTTTCTTGAAACCGCGGACAAAACATTGCACAACGTCGTCCCAATGGCAGCCAAAGCATGACAGCCAAAGGCTGGTCACCCGCTTTAATTTTGGAATTTATCAATGACCTCCCCTCTTCGTATTGGCGTTCTCGGTCTTGGAACCGTGGGAGCAGCCCTTGTCGGCGCTTTGTCACAACACAGCTCTTCGATTGCGACGCGCTCGGGGCGGTCCTTAACCGTGACCGCCGTATCAGCGCGTAATCGTTCGCGCGATCGCGGCGTTGATCTATCCAAAGTCAAATGGTTCGATGATCCCGTTGCACTCGCCAAATCATCCGAAATTGATTGCCTTGTCGAATTGATCGGCGGCGCAGATGGCGTTGCCAAAGAAGCCGTGGAAGCCGCACTCACAAGCGGTAAATCGGTGATCACAGCCAATAAAGCGCTTCTTGCAAAACATGGCAGTGCCCTCGTGATGATGGCCGAAAAAAACAATGTCGCTTTGAATTTTGAAGCCTCCGTTGCAGGCGGCATTCCGATTGTTAAAATATTGCGTGAGTCGCTTGCGGGCAATCGCGTAAGCCGCGTGTCAGGAATTCTTAACGGCACCTGCAATTATATTCTCTCGCGCATGGAGCTTGAAGGTTTAACCTTTGAGGATTGTCTCAAAGATGCGCAGCGTTTGGGTTATGCAGAAGCTGACCCCACTTTCGATGTTGGCGGATTTGACACCGCGCATAAGCTTTCGATTCTCACATCACTCGCTTTCGGAACAGAGATCGATGCTGATGCCGTTTATGTTGAAGGCATCGCCTCGATTAAGCCGCTTGATCTCGTCATGGCGGATGAACTCGGCTATCGCATCAAATTGCTGGGCGTGGCCGAACGCACCTCAACCGGCATTGAACAACGCGTGCATCCAACAATGGTGCCGAAGCACTGGGCGATCGCGCAAGTGATGGGTGTCACAAATGCTGTGAATGTCGTCGCCGATATTGTCGGTGAAATCACGCTTGTGGGCCCCGGTGCAGGTGGCAATGCCACCGCATCCTCCGTGCTTTCTGATCTTGTCGATATCGCACGTGGGCTTCATGTGCCACCTTTGGGCGTAAGCTCAAAAGCTTTGACTCAAACCGACCAAGCCCCCATGCAACGTCATGAAGGCGGTTATTATATTCGCCTCACGGTGCGCGACAAACCGGGCGCGGCTGCGGGCATCGCCACACGCATGGCTGAACAACAAATCTCGCTTGAAAGCATTGTGCAAAAGCGCCCACCCGCATCACGCGCGGCTGATCCTGCAGGAAAAGCCGGTACACCTGTACCCGTTGTTCTGATTACCTATGCAACGACCGAAGAAGCGATCCGCCGCGCTCTTGACGCGGTGATGGCCGATGGTCATATCGCCGAACCCCCGCAATTGATCCGCATCGAGCGGGGATGAGTGTCCCAAAGTGAGCGTTAGGAGTGCATGATGACCCAGAACACAGAAATTCACGTTCCGCAGAAAGAGGTCATCGAACGCATTCTTTCGATGGAGCTGGTGCGCGTGACCGAGCGCGCAGCTGTGTCAGCGGCACGCCTCCGTGGCCGTGGCGATGAGAAAGCGGCCGACCAAGCGGCTGTTGACGCGATGCGACGCGAATTGAATAAGCTGCCTATCGAAGGGACTATTGTTATCGGCGAAGGCGAACGCGACGAAGCACCGATGCTGTTCATCGGCGAAAAAGTCGGCAATGGTACGGGCCCGAAAGTGGACATCGCCGTTGATCCACTCGAAGGCACGACGCTTTGCGCGAAAGATATGCCGGGCGCGATTGCGGTGATGGCAATGGCGCCGGCAGGCTCACTGCTTTATGCGCCTGACGTGTACATGGATAAGATTGCTATTGGTCCGGGTTACTCAAAAGGCATCGTCGATCTCGATGCATCTCCAGCTGAAAATATTCATGCGCTTGCGAAAGCCAAAGGCGTAAAGCCAAATGAGATCAATGTTCTTATTCTTGATCGGCCACGCCATGCTGGACTTATTGAATCAGTACGGAGCACCGGCGCCTCTATTCGACTGATCACAGATGGTGACGTTGCCGGTGTCATCTTCACCGCGATGCAATCGGTCACGGGCATTGATCTTTATCTCGGCAGTGGCGGCGCGCCTGAAGGCGTTCTCGCGGCCGCCGCTTTGCGTTGTGTTGGTGGACAAATGCAGGGGCGTCTCATTCTTGACACGCAAGCCAAAGTGGATCGCGCGCGCGGTATGGGTGTGAAAGATCCCAAACGAAAATATGATATGGAAGAACTCGCTGCAGATGACGTCATCGTCTCGGCCACAGGCGTAACCGATGGTGCGCTTATGCATGGCGTGCGTTTCAAAGGCGATGTCATTGAAACGGAAACGATTGTCTATCGTTCAATTACTGGCACCGTGCGTCGCATTCATGGTGAGCATCGCGAGTTGTCGAAGTTTTTGTTGGATTAGGCAGTACGCAAACTACAAACCCAGCATCAACTTCAAATTCTGCACCGCAGCACCCGACGCCCCCTTGCCGAGATTATCGAGCTTGGCGACAAGCACCGCTTGGCGTGCGTTTTCATTCGCGTAGATGCGCAATTCCAAGAGATCGGTGTTGTTGAGCGATTCCGCTTCTAACCGACCCAATGTCATTGAGGCATCAGCCATCGGCACCACGCGTACATATTCGCAACCTTTATAACGGTCAACAAACGCGTCCTGAAGATCTTTCGCTTTTGGCTTACCCTCAAGGTGATCAAGATAAAGCGGTACACTCACCAGCATACCTTGTTTGAAATTTCCGACCGACGGTACAAAGATCGGGCGTTGATCAAGATTGGAATATTTTTGCAATTCAGGCAGATGTTTGTGCGTGAGACCTAAACCATAAAGTTCAAAATTTGGCGCAGTACCGGCATCATAAGATTCAATCATCGATTTGCCGCCGCCCGAATAGCCGGACACCGCATTAACACTGATCGGATAAGACGGGAGAATGAAACCCGCATCGACAAGCGGACGAATGAGCGCGATCGCGCCGGTCGGATAGCAACCGGGATTTGAAACGCGATGCGCGCCTTCAATCATATCCCGTTGCGTTGGATGCAATTCAGCAAAGCCATAAACCCATCCATGCGCGACGCGATGCGCGGTTGACGCGTCAAGGATACGCGGCGCATTCGCACCCAATTCATCAGCGAGCTTCACAGCCTCAATCGCCGCATCATCAGGCAGACAGAGAATGACCGCATCAACTTCGGCCATCAAAGCCTGACGCGCTTTGGGATCCTTGCGTTTCTCGGCATCAATGCTCTTGATGTCAATGCCTTTGACATGAGCCAAACGCTCGCGAATTCCAAGACCCGTTGTGCCCGCTTCGCCGTCGATGAAAACCGTCGCTGTCATATTCCCCACTCCGCGCAATTCAGACCCTATTGCAATCGCTAATTCGCAACATGATCCAATTCTTTTAGTGGTCGCATGCTCTTAGCGAAAAGCCGGAAACCACCTTTTCGCAGCATGCTCCACCGCGCCTATTTATACCCGATCAGACATTTCGTCTCGAGATAATCATGCAACCCAAATGCGCCATATTCGCGGCCATTGCCTGATTGCTTATAGCCGCCAAAAGCCGAGAAAGGATCAAAGGCCGGATAATTGATTTGCACGGCACCGACGCGCAAACGCCGCGCCACGGCGCGCGCTTTTTCGATATCCGCTGACTGCACATAACCCGCAAGACCATATTCGGTATCATGCGCGATCTCGAGCGCCTCTTCGATCGAGCCATAGCCCATGATCATCAAAGTCATGCCGAAGATTTCATTCTTCGCAATACGCATATTCCGGGTGACGTTACCGAATATTGTGGGCTTGGCGAAATAGCCGCGAGTCAATCCGTCGGGCAGACCGAGACCGCCGGTCACAAGTGTGGCGCCATCTTCAATGCCCATTTTGATGAGGCCTTGTACCTTCTCCCAATGTGCTTTTGAGATCAGCGGGCCCAAAGTTGTTTTGGGATCATTCGGATCGCCAAGAACATAAGACTCAGCAGCACGCTTCGCAATCGCCATCACTTCATTCATGCGATGATGCGGCACCAACATCCGTTGTGGTGAATCGCAGCTTTCGCCCGAATTGATATAGCATCCGGCAACACCATTGGTGACCGCCGATTCAAAATTGACATCATCAAGAAGAATATTGGCTGAGTTTCCGCCAAGCTCTTGTGCCACACGTTTCACGGTATCGGCCGCGGCTTTAGCAACTGCGATGCCGCCGCGTGTCGAGCCTGTGAAGGAAACCATATCAATATCGGGATGGGCGGCAATCGCTGCGCCAACCGTTGGCCCATCCCCTTGCACAAGATTAAACACACCTTTCGGTACACCGGCTTCATGCAAGATTTCAGCAAAGACAATCGCTGAGAGCGGCGCAATTTCCGAAGGCTTCAACACCATCGTGCAGCCGGCAGCGAGTGCGGGCGCGACCTTACAAACGATTTGGTTGATCGGCCAATTCCAAGGCGTAATCATACCCACAACGCCAATGCCTTCATGCATAATCAATGTTGTGCCCTGCAAGCGTTCAAACTCATACGTCTTGAGCACTTCAATGGTTGTTTCAAAATGCGCGGTGCCCGAACCCGCTTGCCATTCCATCGCAAAAGAACGCGGCGCACCCATCTCTAAGGTCATGGCGTCAGCAACATCTTGAATGCGACGTTGATAGACCTCTAACACACGCGTCAAAAGCGCGAGACGCTCTTCACGCGAAGTTTGCGAGAAGGTCTCGAAGGCTTTGCGTGCCGCCACCACTGCGCGATCAACATCTTTCGATGAACCCAGCGCGATGCGACCACAAATCTCTTCATTCGCCGGATTGATGACGTCAAAAGGTTTTAGCTCGACGGGATCAACCCATTGGCCATCGATATAGAATTTGAAATGGTCGGTCATCTCAGTGCGCCTTTCCTCTTACGCGGTGCCGCTATTTTTTTGCAACAATTCCATCCGGCTCTAGATCATGGAATCGATCATAATTTAGCATGGTCGACCCGTCCGGATGCGACTCAATGATGTCGGCATAGCGATGATCCCAACGGATATCCTTTACATCATACCAATGCCGCGCCCGCACCTCCTGCGCCATATTCTCGTCATAACCCGCAATGGTGAGGATTAAAGTCGAAAGCGGCACCTCTTTCCCTTTGTGCAAATCATGCAAGGGCGATGTCTCATCGATCACATGAAAAATCGACCATGACAAAACGAAGACCGGATTTTCAACACGTTCCAATTTCAGTTCGACAAAGCGGCGAAAGCGTTGCCCTTCTTGCGATTTGCCTTCGGCGAGAATCCACAAACGCGCGGAGGCGTCCGAGACCGCATTATGCCGCTCATTCGCAACGCGGATCATCAAAGTCGGCTTTCCATCTAATTGGGTCACCGCCGGATGCCTTGCAAACATGAAACGCGCTTGGGGTCGCGCAAAGCGCGTGAACATCACACCCGTCGTTACAGCGACGAAGAGGAGTCCAAAGAAATTTTCAATTGACGCCACAATATGACCGAATGTCGTGGCCGGATGCATATCGCCAAAACCCACCGTTGAAAGCGCCTCAACGGAGAAGAAAAACAACATTGCGAGCGAACCGCCTTGTGTATTCGCAATTACATCGCCACCAAGCCAGTAGATGAAAGCGAAGACAAAGTTCGTGGCAATGAAAATCGTGGTAACGACCAGAAAAAACTTCGGCCAACTCATCGCCAGGCTTTCATGATAGAGATCACGAAAAGTTGGTCGCGTACCGCCCACAATTGTAAAAGAGCGCCGCCCGATCCGGACCTGGCGCAGCTTTTTCCTCGAATTGGTCATGAGACATCCAAAATCTGTCGTTTGGGCAACACCCTAATGCGTGGATCGAAAACTGGAAAGCCCGTCAAAGCCCCACGGGCCCCTTGCCTGAAGGAATGGCTTGGCTTTTGCTCGTAAGGTTGAAAGAATGAATTTATCAGGCCTAACCGGACGCAATGATGAAAAATCAGGCAGTCAATGATCAAATCGCGGGCACAACGCATGCCTCGGCCGGTTTTGATGAGATGGTACGCCCTGATGGCAGCATCCGTCCCGCTTATCAAAAGCTGGCTGATTGGCTCTCCCAACAATCGCGTGGGCTGATGGCCAAAAAGCAGGAAGAGGCCGAGGCCATTTTCCGCCGCCTCGGGATCACTTTCGCGGTCTATGGTGACAGCGCTTCGAATGAACGCCTCATCCCTTTTGATCTTATCCCCCGCATCATTTCCGCAAAGGAATGGCGATTTCTTGAACGCGGCATTGAGCAACGCGTCCGCGCATTAAACGCTTTCCTTTATGATATTTATCATCGCCAAGAAATCATTCGCGCCGGCCGCATTCCGGCTGAGTTGATCACGAGCAATGAGGCCTTTCTGCCTGAAATGATCGGCTTTGATCCGCCGCGTAAAATCTATTCTCATATCATCGGCACCGATATTGTGCGCACCGGTGAAAATGATTTCTTCGTGCTAGAAGACAATCTGCGCACCCCTTCAGGCGTGTCCTATATGCTCGAAGATCGCGAAGCGATGATGCATCTCTTTCCGGAATTATTTTCAGCTCATCGCGTCGCGCCGGTTGAACGCTACCCAGAATTGCTACGACAAACTTTGGAAAGCGTGGCGCCCGCGGGCTGCAAAGGCGATCCCACCATCGCGGTGTTGACACCCGGCATTTATAATTCCGCCTTCTTCGAGCACTCCTTCTTAGCTGATCAAATGGGTGTCGAATTGGTGCAGGGCTCCGATCTCTTTGTCGAAGATGGCTCGCTTTATATGCGAACAATCACCGGCAAAGAAAAAGTGGATGTGCTTTATCGCCGTGTTGATGATGCCTATCTCGATCCGCTGACTTTTAGACCCGATTCATCGCTTGGCGTGCCAGGCCTCTTCGATCTTTATCGCGCGGGACGTGTGACCATCGTGAATGCACCCGGCACCGGCATTGCCGATGACAAAGCCGTTTACGCCTATGTGCCCGACATTATCGAGTTTTATACAGGTCAAAAACCAATTTTACAAAATGTGCCGACATGGCGCTGTGCGATCAAAGACGAATGTGCGCATGTTCTTCAAAATCTCGAGACGCTCGTTGTGAAGGAAGTTCATGGTTCCGGCGGTTACGGCATGTTGATCGGGCCGCACGCCACCAAAGCGGAACGCGCGTCGTTCGCCAAAAAAATTGCAGCGAAGCCTTCAAATTATATCGCGCAACCGACCTTGAGTCTTTCAACCTGTCCTTCAAATGTCGGCAAAGGCTCTTCACCGCGCCATGTGGATTTGCGCCCCTTTGTGCTTGTCGGTGATCGCGTGCGCATCACACCTGGCGGGCTTACACGCGTCGCACTCAAGAAAGGCTCTTTGGTTGTGAATTCTTCCCAAGGGGGTGGCACCAAAGACACGTGGGTCTTGGAGGACTGACGATGCTCGGACGCACCGCCGCCAGCCTCTTTTGGATGTCGCGTTATATAGAACGCGCAGAAAACATCGCGCGTTTGACAGAAGTCGGCTACCGTATCGCGCTGACGCCTGATATCGGCTCCGGCCATCGCGAGGATTGGCAATCAACTTTGGTGGCTGCCGCCGGATTGAACCCATATCTCGAACGCCATGCTGCAATTACACCTGAAAAAGTGCAGCATTTTTTGCTGTTTGATCGCGACAACCCCTCTTCTGTGCGCTCCTGTCTTGAAACCGCGCGCAACAATGCGCGCGCCGTGCGCACCGCTCTTACTCGCGAAATGTGGGAAGCGTTGAACTCAACCTATATTGATTTCACCGCGGTAAAAGCGAGCGATCTGGGCTCTGGCAAATTGCCGGAATTTCTCGATTGGGTGCGCCAACGCTCGGCACTTTTTCGCGGCTCAATGCTCGGCACGTTGCTCCGCGACGAAGGGTTTCACTTCGGACAACTTGGCGCCTTCATCGAACGCGCGGACAACACCGCGCGCATTTTGGACGTGAAATATTATGTGCTTCTGCCGACGAATGAATCGGTGGGCGGTGATCTTGATGCCTTTCAATGGGAAACGATTTTGCGCTCGGTTTCCGCACATCGCTCTTACCGGCATGTTTACAAAGATCGTTATCGGCCGTGGAACATCGCCGAGTTCCTGATTTTGCGTCAGGAAATGCCACGCTCTTTCCGCTTCTGTTACGGGTGGATCGAAAGGTCACTCGAAGGGCTTTCGGAAATTCTCGGGCAGTCGCCACAAAGCCGCCATGACTCGTCTGCGATTTTAAGCGATCTCAAAAACGCGTCCATGGATGAGATTTTTCAATCGGGCCTTCATGAATTCCTCTCCGCGTTCATCAAAAGGAATAATGATCTCTCAAGCCGCATCGCGCATGACTTCCATTTCTTATGAGTGAAAGAGCTTGATAACTCCATGTTGATCTCAATCCATCATCGCACCCTTTATCATTATGATCGGCCTTTCAATCACGCGATCCAGACTTTGCGTTTGACGCCGCCTTCAGGCGAGAGCCAAACTATTCGATCGTGGAAAATTAAATGTCCCGGCATTGAACGCGCGGCAGAATATCAAGACGCCATCGGGAATGTGGTTCATCTTGTCACCCCACCGGGCGAGACAAATGGACTCGAGATCGAAGCCTTGGGCGTCATCGAAACCGTCGATCGCGCGGGTGTCATTGGCTCAACAAATGAAACGGTACCACCCGCGATTTTTCTTCGCCCGACAGCGAAGACCATCGAGTCATCTGCCATCACCACTTTCGCTTTGCAATGCCGCCGTTCGACGCCGCTCGATACCCTCCATGCACTACTCTCATCAATTCATGAGACGGTGACCTATGACACGGATGCGACACATGCCCTGACAACGGCGGCGGAAGCCTTTCGCGCCAAACGCGGCGTCTGTCAGGATCACGCGCATATTTTCATTGCGGCTGCGCGCGTGTTGTCGATCCCCGCACGTTATGTCACCGGCTATTTGTTGATCGACGGCGAGAATTCGGCCGTTGCTCATCATGCATGGGCTGAGGCCTATACCGAGGATCTTGGCTGGATCGGCTTTGATGCTGCCAATGGTGTTTGTCCGACCGACCATTATGTGAGGCTCGCCATCGGCTTTGACGCGCCCTCCGCCGCACCGGTTCGAGGCACGATGCGCGGCGCGGGAAGCGAAGATCTTTCCGTAGAGGTTGTCGTGCGCGCAGGAGACCAGTAAAAGCTCTCCTTTAAGTTCCGCTGCCGCGACCCGAAGGAGCCCCTCATGACCTATTGCGTTGGCTTGCGCCTTGATGATGGCATTATCTTCGCCTCAGACACACGCACCAATGCGGGGTTCGACAACATCGCTGTCTTCCGCAAAATGCATGTCTGGGAAAAAAAGGGTGATCGCGTATTGGTGCTGTTGTCAGCCGGCAATCTCGCCGTGACACAGGCGGTGATCTCCAATCTCAATGAGCAAATTGATGCTGCAGAAGAAAATGGCGGCGCGTCGCTTGTGAATGTCACCACCTTGTTTCAGGCCGCGCGTCTTATCGGTGAAGCTGTGCGTGAAGTTCGACGTGTTGATGGCCCTGCGCTTGAAGCCAATAATGGCGTCTTTGCTTGTTCCTTCATTCTCGGCGGGCAGATCCATGGCGAGCCGCCGCGGATGTTTCAAATCTATGCTGAAGGCAATTTTATCGAAGCGACCAAAGACACGCCCTTTTTCCAGATCGGTGAGCACAAATACGGAAAGCCCATTCTTGACCGCGTGGCGCGGCCTGAAATGACAATGGGCGAAGGCGCAAAAGTGATTTTGATTTCATTCGACTCCACGTTGCGCTCTAATCTTTCGGTCGGCATGCCGATTGATCTTTTGATGTATGAGCGCGACTCGCTTGAAATTTCCTATCAGCGCCGCATCTCACAAAATGATCCCTATTTTGAAAAATTATCAAAAGGCTGGTCAGGCGCTTTGCGCGAGGCGTTTAAGAATATCGATAATTATCGTGATCCGTCCTCGTCTGATGAAGTTGTTTCCATTGCAACGCGCGATCTCTCAGCAAAATGAGCAATCAAAAGACAGCGTTGTTCATTGGTGTTGATGGTGGCGGCACAAAATGCCGCGTGCGCATCCGCAATCAGCAGGGACAGATCTGTTCTGACGCCGATGGTGGACCTGCGAATATCTATTCCGATTTTGACGCGGCCATTTCTGAAATCAAAAAGACGCTTGATCACGCGCTTTCAAAGCTCAATACGGATCAGGTTTTAAAAAGTGATATCGCGCTTGGCCTCGGCTTGGCAGGCATTATTACGCTTGATGACCCTGTGCGTGTGGCGAAAGCCTTCTCCGAATTCAAAACGGTTCATGTTGATAGCGACGCGATGATTTCCTGTCTCGGTGCTCATGCCGGAAAGGAGGGTGCGATCGTGATTGCAGGCACAGGATCAGCCGGCCTCTACCGGAGCAATCAAAAAATCTATCACATCGGGGGGCGTGGTTTTAGGTTGGGCGATGAAGGATCCGCCGCACGCATTGGTAGCGAAGCCCTGCGGCAAACGCTTCTCGCCGCTGATGATCTAAGACCTGAAACACCACTCACAAAATATCTTTTAAAAAAATTTGATCAGGATCCTGCCGTCATCACGCGGTTCTCGATTGATGCCAAAGGCGGCGATTATGGCGCACTGGCGCCGCATGTTTTTGAGTTTGCTTTGAAAGGCGACGAAGTCGGTTTGCCGATTGTGAAACACGCTGCACGCGCGCTTCTCGATTTGGCTCATGCGCTTCAAAAGCAAGGTGCAGAGCGCGTGGCGCTTACCGGCGGACTTTCAAAAGTCATGCGCCCGTGGATTGCGCTTGAAGGCGATGATCCTTTCTCTGATCCGCGATATGATCCGGTTGACGGGGCCATTCTTCTTGCGGGAGGATCGCTCGCATGAAGCAAATTTTCGTTGGTGCTGATCTTTTTGACGGCGAGCGGATCATCAAAGATCACGCGCTTGTGATCGAAGACGGCTTCATCAAAGCGTTGGTACCGTTCAGCGAAAGACCGCATGACAGTGAGATCATCGATTTGGCGGGTGGAATTTTATCGCCGGGCTTTATTGATATTCAGGTCAATGGTGGCGGCGGTACGCTTTTAAATGAAAATCCAACACCCGAAGGCATCGGCGCGATTGCTGATGCGCATCGTCGTTTTGGAACAACCGCGCTTTTGCCGACCGTGATCACTGATCACCAAAAGATAATCGACGACGCCTTACAAGCGACAAGGATCGCAAGGGAAAAGAGATGGGATATTTTCGGTATCCATGTCGAAGGGCCCTTCATCGATGTTGCGAAAAAAGGCGCGCATCCGGCAAATCATGTTCGACCTCTAACGGATGCGGATATTCATCATTTGGCAGAAGCGCGCTCGGGCGTTCTTCTTTTGACCGTTGCAACGAATAAAGTGACGCCGGATCAGATCACTGCGCTCACGCGCGCGGGGATCCATGTGAGCCTCGGTCATTCAAATGCCACGGATCGTGAAGCGAAAGCCGCGATCGATGCCGGTGCGCGCGCGGTCACGCATCTCTTCAATGCGATGAGCCAATGTGAAGGCCGAGCGCCCGGTCTTGTCGGCGCAGCGCTTGCCGATCCACGCGTGATCTGTGGCTTGATCGCCGATGGCCATCATGTAGCCCCCACCGCTATTCTTGCCGCGCTCGCCGCCAAAGGCGCAAAGGGCATTGCCCTGATATCGGACGCCATGCCTTCAGCTGCTGGGGGCCCAGACCACTTCACGCTTCAAGGCCGTGTTGTGCGGCGACAAAATAAGAAACTGACGCTTGATGACGGTACGCTCGCGGGTGCCGACATCACGATGCTCGATGCGGTTCAATATATGCTTTCACTGGGTGTCCCGCTTGCCGATACTTTGAAAATGGCCACACAAACCCCTGCCCGCCTCATTGGTCTTGAAGATAAAATCGGCGCACTCCGCCCGGGCTATCCGGCTGATATCGTGCATCTCGGGCCTGATCATCGGCTTTTGGGTGTCTTTTACGGCGGAAAGCGCCTCGATTGATCCAACAAGAGGGCGAACACCGTAAAAATGCTGATATTTGGTATATGTTGCACTGCAACATAAATCTGTTATGTTTATTTTTCTGCGGAATCGGCCATAATCACACCTGTCCCCGGTAGAATAAGTCTCTCTTTGAAAGGTCGCGGCGATGAGTGCCGTCTGGAAAACCAAGCATGGCTATCGAAAAGTCAAGCAATCGCCTCCCGATATCAAGGAAGCGATCGAAGCCGCGCGCGATATCAGTGATGACCCTGCAGCGCAGGCTGAAATTGCCGCCGCTTTGATGGGCATGCCGGTCGAGGATGTGAAGCGCGAAGTGATGCGCGCTGTCGCCCAACGCAAAATGACAGAACGTGTGGCAACCATTGCCCGTGGCGGTTCAAAGCCTGCGGTCGTTGTTGAGCGCAATACACGACGCCGCGTTCGCGTTTTCGACGTTTAGTCGATAAACAACATCAGACATTATCCGATTCTCTTGACTGAACCAGACGGTCGCGTTCCGAAAGCCGAGTACCATGGATTATCTCTATTCGCTTGTCATTGATCCTCATGCATGGGTAGCCCTTGCCGCTTTGGTGACCATGGAAGTCGTGCTCGGCATCGACAATCTGATCTTCATTTCAATTCTCTCGAATAAGCTGCCGCCCGAGCAGCAAAAGATTGCGCGCCGGATCGGCCTTCTCGCCGCCCTAGGCCTGCGCATTGTTCTTTTGGGCGCATTGACCTTCATCATTCATCTTGTCGAACCTCTGTTCTCGATCATGGGAAAGAGTTTCTCGGGGCGTGATTTGATTTTGATTGCCGGTGGATTATTTCTTGTCTGGAAGGCGACGCGTGAAATTCATCACTCACTCAATCCGAAAGAGGAATCGGATTTATTCTCCGCACCCACGAAACGCGGACTTGCCGCTGCCGTCGTTCAAATCCTGTTGCTTGACCTTGTTTTTTCAATCGACAACATCATTACCGCGGTTGGGATGACCGAGCATTTGCCGATCATGATCATCGCCGTCATTGCCGCTGTTTTGGCCATGATGTTTGCCGCTGATCCCTTGTCGAAATTCATCAAACATAACCCGACCATCGTGATGTTGGCGCTCGGCTTCTTGTTAATGATCGGCATGACCTTGATGGCGGAAGGTTTTGGCGCGCATGTGCCGAAGGGCTATATCTACACAGCCATGGCTTTTTCAGCGGGCGTTGAAGGGTTAAATATGCTTTCGCGTCGGTCTGCTAAAAAGCAGCGTGGTTAAGCGTTAATGCCTCTAATTCCGAAGGCATATGGACCCTCTGCATCGCGCGTTGGATTGATCCCCAATCTCTTGGGCCTCGGACTCTTCTGGGGTTTGTCGCCCGTGATGACAAAGGCGCTCGCGCAAGTGGGCGTCACTCCGTTGCAAACGATCACTTATTCAAGCCTCGCTGTTGGCGTTGTTCTCTTCGCAATCTGGCGTGCCTTCGGACCTGTGCGTCTATGGGATGCGCGCTTGTGGCTCTTTGGTCTTGGTTGCGCCATCATGCTCAATCTTCCTTTTGGTCTGAGCTTGATGGTGGTCGGGCATGTTCCGGTTTCAACATTCTCGATTGTGACCTCAACAACGCCGCTCTTCGGTTATCTTCTCGCTTTGATTGTCGGCATGGAAAAACCGAACCGCTTGCGCATTCTCGCCATTATCGCAGGATTCCTTGGCGCGGCACTTTTAATCATTGATGCCGAAATGATCGATCACGGAATCGTGATTGATCCCTGGCTTGCGGCCGCTTTTGGTCTTCCTTTTTTCTACGCGCTTTATCATCTCTTCGCTGCGAAATTCTGGCCAAAAGATCGCGAAACGAGTGCTGTCGGGATTGCAGAAAGCCTTGCCGCTGGCCTCGCCTTTTTACCGCTTTTGCTTGTAAGCCAAGGCCGCGACTCGGCTGATCTCACAATAAACGGATTTTATCTTTTGGCCGCCGTCAGTGTGCTCTGGGTTGTCGAACGCATCGCCTTTTTCAATCTGGTCCGGCATTTTGGTCCTGTTTCAACCGTTCAGGCCGTCAATCTGGCAACCGTCAGTACGGTGATTATGGGTGCAATGATTTATGGCGAAGAGATTGACGCGCGCATCATTGTAAGCGCGGCCCTCGTCATCATCGCGCTCTGGCTCAATGCCAAAGCCGAGCGACAAAGACAGTTGGCCTAACGCCCAAGGATTGCCCGAAAGCCAAGCATTCGCTAGGGATCGGTTTATGAACGCGCCTCATACTCTCCCTCTGGCCATCACGATGGGCGATCCGAACGGGATCGGCCCCGAACTCTGTGTGAAACTCTTTGCCGAGGGCATAACTCACCCCGCTTGTGTGATTGGCGATCTCGGTGTGCTCACACGCGAAATCAAAGCGCTAGGGGTGGTACTGAAGACACGTGCCATCCATCACGCGCGTGAATGCGCGCTCGCGCACGGCACAATGGATGTAATTGCGGCAACCGATTTACCGCCATCATTGCAAGCCGGCACGATTGATGCGCGCGCCGGGCAAGCGGCCTATAACTATGTCGTCAAAGCGATTGACCTTGCCAAAGCCAAAGAGATTGCTGGCATTGTCACAGCTCCGCTTGCGAAAGAGTCGATGAAGCAAGCCGGCATTGCTTATCCGGGCCATACGGAAATTCTTGCTGACAAGACGGGAACAAATGATTTTGCGATGATGCTCGCAAATGACGAGTTGCGTGTCATCCTCGTCACCATTCATGTTGCGTTGAAGGACGTAGCGCCCCTCATCACAAAGGCGCGCGTCCTCAAAACAATTCATCTCGCGGCGAAAGCTTGCGCGTCTTATGGAATACATAAACCACGCATTGCGGTTGCCGGATTAAACCCGCATGCAGGCGAAAATGGCATGTTTGGTCATGAAGAGATGGACCACATCATCCCCGCAATCACTGAAGCGCGCACGGAAGGATTAGATGTCTCTGGCCCCTATGCGGGTGACACGATATTCATGCGCGCGCGTAAAGGCGAGTTTGATATTGTTGTTGCGCAATATCATGATCAAGGCCTGATCCCTGTAAAATATCTCGGCATTGAACAAGGCGTGAATGTCACAGTTGGCCTCCCTTTCATCCGTACAAGCGTTGATCACGGCACGGCGTTCGATATTGCCGGTAAGGGCATCGCCGATCATTCCTCATTGCGTTATGCGTTTAACCAAGCCTTGCGCATGGTGAAAGCAGCCGCGTCATGAGTGATACGCCGATCATCATTCTTGTCGAACCGCAGCTTGGCGAAAATATCGGCATGACCGCGCGCGCCATGGCAAATTTCGGTTTGCATAATATGCGGCTTGTCAATCCGCGCGAGAATTGGCTCAATCAAAAGACAATCGCCGCCGCCGCTGGCGCGGGCTTTGTGATCGAGAAAGCTTCCCTCTTTAGCAGCGTGCGCGAAGCGGTTGCTGATCTTCATTATCTTTATGCGACAACTGCGCGTGAACGCGGGCAAGGCAAACCCGTGCATGGGCCTGACGAGGCCTCACGCCGCCTTTCCGATCAGGTCAGGGACAGCCATAAAGTCGGTATTCTTTTTGGTCGCGAACGAACAGGTCTTGAAAACGAAGACATCGCGCTCGCCGATGCCATTTGCACATTTCCCGTCGATCCCGAATTTGCGTCTTTAAATCTCTCGCAAGCGGTTTTGTTGATGAGCTATGCGTGGCGCTCGGCACAAGAAGAAGGCAAAGCTTTGCCCTTCACACACAAAACCAAATGGCCACCGGCCTCGCGTGAAGCGCTTCTCAATTTCTTTGAATATCTCGATGAGAAACTGGACGAACGCGGCTTTTATCGTCCGGCAAGCAAGAAGCCGCGCATGAGTATGAATCTGCATAACATCTTCATGCGCATCGGCATGGATGAACAGGATCTACGAACCCTGCGCGGCGTGATTGTGCGGCTCGTCGATGGTCCGCGCAAACCCTATTCGAAAAAAGCGCGACGTGAGGCCGAGGCTGCGCTTAAAGCGGCGAAAGAGGCTGAAGAGTCGTGAGCGCGCACCGGCCGACCATTTTGATTTTTGACTCGGGCGTGGGCGGCCTCACCGTGCTTGATCCTATTCGCGCTACGCGTCCCGACGCATATTTTGTCTATCTTGGAGACACCGCGTTTTTTCCCTATGGCGAACGCGAAGAAGATGAATTGATCGCGCGTATTATCACCGTGATTAATGATGCCGTTTCACGCTTCAAACCCGATCTCATTGTGATTGCCTGCCACACCGCTTCGACGCTCGTGCTTCCGACTTTGCGTGCACGGTTTTCCATTCCGATTATCGGCACTGTGCCCGCGATCAAACCCGCAGCGGAGAGCTCTCAAAGCCGCCTCGTCTCTGTGCTCGCCACCAAAGGCACTGTGAAGCGCGATTACACAAGTGCGCTGATCCGCGATTTTGCCGGCGATTGCGAAGTCACCCTTGTGAGTGCTTCGCGGCTCGCGGGCTATGCTGAAGATGCCCTTCATGGTCGCCCCGTCATGGATGCCAATCTCCGTGCCGAAATCGCCCCCGCTTTTGTGGAGAAAAACGGTCGCCGGACCGATCGGGTCGTTCTCGCATGCACCCATTACCCCTTGCTCCTCGAGCGCCTTGAGCGTGTGGCGCCCTGGCCCGTGACCTGGATCGATCCCGCGCCGGCGATTGCGAGGCGGGTGGTTCAGCTTTTGGGAGACGCGCCCGCTGGCGCAAGACAAAGCGATGACGGCCATGTGGAGCTGACAGCGGCTGATGAGTGGACATTGGCCCTAAGATCAGCCTTCGCCGCGCGGGGCCTTACCCCCGCCGTGAATTGACATCAAGCGCCACTGTGAGTATTGAACCGCCAACGTCTGGCGGGTCCATGTGGGCCCGCTTGTCGTTTAAACGCTCCCGTGATCGTTTTTCATTGAAAATCGGTCTGTCGGTCCGAGAGATTGGGCAGAGGATGGGCGCGTTCCTCGAAACTTCGCTCAAACTTATGAGGAACAGCGATGACAAAGCGTATTGACGCAAAACATAAAATTGATCGCCGTCTTGGCGAGAATATTTGGGGCCGTCCGAAGAGCCCTGTAAACCGCCGCGAATATGGCCCCGGCCAGCATGGCCAGCGCCGCAAAGGCAAAATGTCCGACTTCGGCACGCAGTTGCGCGCCAAGCAGAAGGTCAAGGGCTATTACGGCAATATCTCGGAAAAGCAGTTCCGCCGCTATTATCACGAAGCGCTTCGCCTTAAGGGTGACTCGGGCGAAAACCTGATTGGTCTCCTCGAGCGCCGTCTCGACGCAGTCGTCTATCGTGCGAAATTCGTTGCGACCGTTTTCGCCGCGCGCCAATTCATCAATCACGGCCATGTGAAAGTGAATGGTCGTCGCGTGAATATCGGCTCCTATCAACTCAAAGTGGGCGATGTGGTTGAAGTGAAGGAATCATCACGTGAACTCGCGGTGGTTCTCGAAGCGACACAGCTTCCCGAGCGCGACACGCCCGATTACATCGAAGTTGATCACAAGAAGATGACCGCGAAATTTGTTCGCGTTCCCGCGCTCTCGGATGTTCCCTATCCGGTGCAGATGGAACCATCGCTCGTTATCGAATTCTATTCACGCTGATCTTTTCGCGATCAGTTCGAAATACCAAACCCGCCAGAAATGGCGGGTTTTTTGTTGTTTTTATTTTATGGCATTAAAAAAATAGTCCCTCATCTGCAGGTCGCAGCATGAAGGCCATCATCACTCATCAGCGAATTTTGGTTTTGATGGTGGGCGCACTAGGGCTCGAACCTAGGACCCGCTGATTAAGAGTCAGCTGCTCTACCAACTGAGCTATGCGCCCATCAAAACAAAGGCGCGGTAAATGACCGCGCTTAAGCCGCTCCTTAGCAAGCACCGGATGACGATGCAAGGGCTATCACTGACATCTGTGGATGAATTCACGCCCCGCCTTCGCACTTCGCACAGATAAATGATCGTGGTATGAACTATGCAAGGTCGCAGATGATGCGTGACGGGGTGTCATTCATCCGACAGGACAGGAGCCAATGGCACGAGAGCGACGATCCGTTCTCTCCTCCGAGGAAGTCGAAGCACTAAGCCACGCCTTCGACAGAGCTCCTACCTCCAGCGTCTTACGGCTCAGCTTACGTTTAAAATCCATCATCAAAATCGGATCATTTGCGTCTGCGATGATCTTTTTATCTTATGGCGAGCTGACACCTCACGACACACAAATGGCTTTGCGTGATCAACAAGCAGAGGCGGAGCCAACATGGTTGTTGCTGCAAAGATTTCCTCTCGCAATCACCCCTAATGTGTCCTGGCCTGCGCCTGATCTCACAATGCCGGCACTTGCCCTCTTAGCAATGCCAAACGCGGCCCCACCCAATAAACCCAAATCATTTTCACAAATCGCCACAATTCGCGCAGGTGATAATCCGTCATCGAGCGAATTATCTCGAAAGGCCGCATCAGCCGTCAATGGCCCAACGACCAGCAGCACAGCACCCACCAAAACAACGTCTGTCGCGTCAATCGCACCCGGTACAACAGGAACAAGCGGAACACCGAGATTGCCAAAACAAACTGTCAAAACCGCCGCAACCAATCCGCTTACGACTTTTGTGAGCAATTTTGTTTCCGGATTCAATCCGTCATCACCGTCAAAAACGACGAGCGGCGCCTCAACTAAGGCCGCGCAATCATTTACAAGAGACGCAATTCGCAGCGCCATCGAATCTGCACAATCCAGAAATTCAGGGTTCAACAGCCCAAGCTTTGGAAGCAAATCCTTTGGCAGCCCATCAATCGGTGGCCGCAAAAAAGGCTAAAGCCCGCTTCCTTCTCTTAAAGGAAACGGGCTCTGAATTTATCGCCGTTAGAGAAAGCGGTTTTTCCGCTCAGCTTGCCATGGCTTGCGCGTTCGGTCCGCGTGTGCGCTTCACCATTAAACGGTTAAGCGCGGCGAGATAGGCGCGGGTTGAAGCGACAAGCGTATCAGGATCAGCCGCTTTCGCCGTGACCGAGCGACCATTCTCGCCCAAACGCACCGAGACTTCCGCTTGCGCGTCTGTGCCTTCAGTCACCGCATGAACTTGGTAGAGTTCAAGCTCGGCCTCATTCGGCACCAGGGCCTTGATCGCGTTGAAACACGCATCCACCGGACCATTGCCGCGCGCTTGGAATGTCTTATGCGTGCCGCCAATGTTCAAGGTGAGTGTTGCGAGTTGCGGGCCTTGTGTGCCTGCAATCACGGTGAGACTCTCGACCTTGATCGGATCGGCGCCCGAATTCATCTCGTCGCCCACAAGCGCTTCGATGTCTTCGTCATAGACATGCTTTTTTCGATCAGCCAAATCCTTCATGCGGTTGAAGGCTTCTTCAAACGCGTTCTCGCCCAATTCATAGCCCAATTCTTTGAGCTTATCTCGGAACGCGGCGCGGCCTGAATGTTTGCCCATCACCAGCGATGTTTTTGAAACGCCGACGGAGGCCGGAGTCATGATTTCGTAAGTCTGCTGGTTCTTCAGCATGCCGTCTTGATGGATGCCACTTTCATGCGCAAACGCATTCCGACCAACAATCGCTTTGTTGTATTGAACAGGGAATGACGTGACCGCCGCTACGAGTTTCGACGCGCGTGTGAGCATGGTTGACTCAATACCCGTAACATAAGGCAATTTGTCACCGCGCGTCTTAATCGCCATCACGACTTCTTCCAAAGCGGCATTGCCTGCACGCTCGCCAAGACCATTGATGGTGCATTCGATCTGGCGCGCGCCGCCTTCCAAAGCGGCGAGTGAATTCGCCGCTGCCAATCCCAAATCATCATGGCAATGCGAAGAGAAAATCGCCTTATCGGAATTGGTAACGCGTTCGCGCACTTGTTTGAACATGTCGCGATATTCATCCGGCGTCGCATAGCCCACCGTATCCGGCAGATTGATCGTGGTCGCACCGGCTTTGATGGCGGCATCGACCGTGCGGCAGAGATATTCAATCGAGGTGCGTGTCGCATCCATCGCCGACCATTCGACATCCGCAACCAGATTGCGCGCGCGTGTGACAGTGGCGGTGATGATATCGAGCACTTCCGCTTCACTCTTCTTCATCTGGAATTCGAGATGAATGGGTGACGTTGAAACGAATGTATGAATGCGCGGCTTTTGGGCGAATTTCACCGCTTCACCGGCACGATCAATATCGGCATTGATCGCACGAGCGAGACCGGCAACGGTTGCGCGTTTGATGCGCTTCGCGATTTCCGCCACCGCTTCAAAATCGCCGTTAGAGGCAATCGGAAAACCGGCTTCGATGATGTCGACGCCCATCGCATCCAAGAGATCAGCGACCTCGAGCTTTTCTTCGAGCGTCATGGATGCGCCCGGCGATTGTTCGCCATCGCGCAAGGTGGTGTCGAAAATGATGACGCGGTCTTTATCGGATGTGGTGGCCATAATCTTTGGTCCTTCGTCTTGCCCGGGACACGGCTTTCATAGGGTCGCGCAGGCCGGTGGAGTGGCTGATCTTATCATGCTCCCCTGAGCGCCCAGGCTGATGCCCGGCCGGCCCTCAGGGGCGGCTAAGAAGAAGGAGGCCGGAAAGCGGACGAGCAAAAAAAGCACGACCAATAGCCATCGCCGCCAAAGCAGCGGTCGCGAAAAACGCGATGAGAGGCAGGGTCGAAGCCACAACAACGTCCTTTCCGGTCTAACCTTACGCGGAATCATGCTCACGCGTCGGTTAAGACTTTGCTAGCAATATAGGAGACGCCCGAGAAAAGGCAAGTGAGAGCACACCGCCTCGCCCGTGGCTCAAATCATCAACTTGCCCTCACTCACAATCACTGCCGAACCCCCAATGCGCGCGGCTATGAGCGCCCCGACCTTCACATCCATCTCCAGCGTGATTTGAGAGGGGCGCCCCATCGCATAGCCCTGTTCGATCACAATGCGATGTGTGCCGTCTTTCGGATGTTCAAAATCAACAAAAGCGCGCGCGAAGGCGGCGGCTGCGCCCCCCGTGGCCGGATCTTCTCCAATGCCCAAATGTGGCGCGAACATGCGCGCATGAAAATGATGCCCCGCCTCGACCGTCTCGCGCGTATAGACAAACGCATTCGGTCGACCTGCGACTTTGAAAGCATCCGTCCAGTTCGCGCCTTTGATCGACGCACGCGTAACAGCATCTTTGGTCTTCAGAGGAATAAAATTAAATCCAACGCCTGCGGAGGCGACGAGTGGCTGATGGCGATCAAAGCCGATGTCATCTTCTGCAACGCCAAGCGCTTCCGCAATCATTGAAGACGACGATGCGTCCGCAATACGCTCGGGCAAACGCGGCAGCGTGAATACCGCTTCTCCTTCATTCTCACTTATGCGCGACGCCGTGCATGCCACAAGGCCGACTTTCTCTTCCAATCCGAATGACGACGATGCGTGACCGTCAAGCAAAGCAATGAGCACGGCCGTACCCACCGTCGGATGACCCGCAAAAGGCAATTCCGTTGCCGGCGTAAATAGACGAAGCGCTGCGCGGTTCGCGTGATCCTTTGGCGGGAACATAAACACGGTTTCAGACAGATTGAATTCTTTCGCGATCATCTGCATCGCGTGATCACTTAAACCCTCGCTATCGAGAACGACCGCGAGTGGATTTCCGGCAAGCGCAGTTTTTGTGAATACATCGAGTGTGTAGAAGCGACGCCTCATGACAAAGACTCGGGTGCAAATAATTGCGGCGGAGCGATGAGCGCGTCTTGAGCGGTAATCAACTCAAGCTCACCACCGCCTGCCTTCCATGTAGCTTTCAAAATCGTGTGAACAGATGATGCCGCATGAGCAAGCGCATCTTCAGCTGAATGATTTTTCAAATAGGATGACAAAAAGATGGCCGCGGTCAGATCCCCCGCGCCATTGGGGGAAAAGCCCAAACGCGGCGTACGAATGCGTGACATGCCTTGTACATCGGAAACAATCATATCGATTGACGATTCTGGCGTTTCATCAATCACGGCAGAAGTGAGCAAGATCACGCTCGGGCCCTTGTCATGGAGCGCATGCAAAGCGCGTTTCGTATTATCGAGTGTCTTGCAGATGATGCCCGTGAGCGCTTCAAGCTCAAATAAATTCGGCGTGACGATATCGGCCTGTGGCACGACATAATCGCGCATAAAGTCAGGCATCTCAGCATGCACGAAAAAGCCCTTGCCGACATCACCCAAGACCGGATCGCAGGCATAAAGCGCTTTCGGATTTTCGGACTTCACGCGTTTGACCGCATCAAGGATCACCTCGCCAATAGCCGAGGATCCCATATAGCCGGAAAGTACCGCCTCGCATGTCGCAAAATCAGGTCGTGCGGCAATGCCGTCGATCACATCGCGGATGTGGCTCGCATCAAACACTTGGCCCTTGGGCGGGCCGTAACCCGTATGCGCGGCAAATTGAACTGTATGAACGGCCCATACTTCGTGACCCAGTCGCTGCAACGGAAACACCGCTGCATCATTGCCAACATGGCCGTAAACAACATGGGATTGGATGGAGAGAATGGGCATCACTTCAGCCTAATCCTTTGCCCGAGAGTGAGCAATGACCCGCAAGAAAAAAGCCCCGCTTTCGCGAGGCTTTTGAATTTCATCCAGCCAAAGAGCGGATTAGTTCTTCGCCTTGTCGACGAGCTTGTTTTTTGCAATCCACGGCATCATCGCGCGGAGCTTTGCGCCCACTTCTTCGATCTGATGTGCGTTGTGGCGCGCGCGCACGGCTTTGAACGAGGTCTGATTGACCTTGTTTTCAAGCATCCAGTCGCGCGTGAATTTGCCAGTCTGAATGTCGTCGAGAACGCGCTTCATTTCGGCCTTTGTTTCCGAAGTGATGATGCGCGGCCCGGTGACATATTCGCCATATTCGGCGGTGTTCGAGATCGAGTAATTCATGTTGGCGATGCCGCCTTCATAAATCAAATCAACGATCAGCTTCACTTCGTGCAAGCACTCGAAATAGGCCATTTCAGGCGCATAGCCTGCTTCGACCAAGGTTTCGAAACCGGCGCGGATCAATTCAACAAGACCGCCGCAAAGCACAACTTGTTCACCGAACAAATCGGTTTCGCATTCTTCTTTGAAAGTTGTTTCGATGATGCCGGCACGACCGCCGCCATTGGCTGATGCGTAGGAAAGACCAAGATCATGCGCATTGCCAGTCGCATCCTGATGGATTGCGATCAAAGTCGGCACACCGCCGCCCTTTTGATATTCCGAACGCACCGTGTGGCCAGGGCCCTTTGGTGCAACCATCAATACATCGAGATCCTTGCGCGGCTCGATAAGGTTGAAGTGAACATTCAAACCATGCGCGAACAAAAGGGCTGCGCCCTTCTTCATATTGGCGTGCAATTCGTCACGATAAATATCAGCCTGCAATTCATCAGGCGTGAGCATCATGACAACATCAGCCCATTTCGCAGCCTCAACAACGGTCATGACTTTAAGACCTTCGCCTTCAGCCTTCTTCGCTGTCGGCGAGCCGGCACGCAACGCAACGACAATATTTTTGACGCCGGAGTCACGCAAATTCAAAGCATGGGCATGGCCCTGTGATCCGTAACCGACAATGGCGACGTTCTTGCCTTTGATCAGATTGATGTCGGCGTCGCGATCATAATACACACGCATGGGCGGGGCTCCTGGCCAAATCGAAGTGGTTTAAGGGTCAATTCTGTCGGGGACACCGCTTAAGGGGATGGGTGGGTTTGGTCAAGCGGGCGCGCGCTTTACGCCCTTCACCCGAGCGCATAGGGCACGGTGGATCCGACCAAAATAAGCGCCATCACGATGTTAAAAGCCCGCAAACGGGCGGGAACCGACAGAAATCCGCGCAAAGCCACGCCAAATCCGGCCCAAACAAACATGCAAGGCAGGCCCACCGCTTCAAAAATCACCGCCACCATAAAGACGCTCATGGTATGATTTTCGGGTGATGTGTAGATCGCCATCGCGGTCAAAGCCATCGCCCAAGCTTTCGGGTTAATCCATTGAAAAAGGCTCGCGGCGATAAAGCCCATCGGTTTCGCTTCGCCATCAATCGCACTCAGAGATCCGCTCGTAGCCAAACGCCAGGCGAGCCATGCGAGATAGATAAGCGAGAGGATCCGCAAGGCCGTTGAGAACCCCGGCAGAAGCAGTTCAACGGCGCCCATGCCGAGCCCGACAAGGATTGTCATGACGACAAAGCCAAAGCCAATACCCAAAACATGAGGGAGTGTGCGCTTCATTCCGAAATTGGTCCCCGATGCGAGAAGCATCAAATTGTTGGGGCCTGGAGTGATTGATGTGGCAAAGGAATAGAGGACTAAAGCGAAAAGCGTGTCAGAGGTCATGTATGTTTTGAAGTCCCAAAATCAGGCCAAGAACATTTTTTACCTCGGCCAAGTTTTCGTCAGATAAGCGGGCGATGAAACTAAACAATCGCAACTGGCGATCCAACGCACGGATTTGATCCGTCAACACAACACCTTTTACTGGCAAATCTTCCGCAAGTTTCACTTCCGTTTTCCACCCACGCTCACGCGTGGAAACCGGACACACAATTACGCGGTTTGAACGATCATTGTAAAACCGTTCTGATACAATCAGAACGGGTCTTCTGCCGCCTTGTTCGGTTCCCTGATAGCCATCAAGCTCGGCCCAGTAGAGATCACCCGCTTCAAGAGGCACGTTTCTTCCCACCCTTCTTATTCAAGGGTGTGGACGCATTGACGTAGTCATCCACAATGATTTCATCGCCGCGGTCGCCTCCCCAATCAATAGTTTCCGATGCACCGCTTAGGCCCACCTCATCCATACTCGCGATCAGCAACTCGCGCGTAAGCCGCGCAACGGGGGGAACTGCTTTTAAGCGAAGCTCTCCCTTGGCAACACTCAGTTCGGCCTCGCCTCCCTCGACGAGGCGCATTTCTTCCATCACCGCCTTGGGCAAGCGGATGGCTGCCGAATTACCCCATTTGGCGATTTTGACGCGCATGGGACAGACCTTTCCGACAATGAGCGAATGTATCTACAATGTAGATCATTAACGTCACATCGGCAAGGGTTCAGAGCGCCTCGGCACCCCGGCTCATCGCGGCAATGCCGGTGCGGGAGACCTCCGAAAGGCCGAGCCCGGCCATCACGCGGATAAAGCGCTCGATTTCCTCGCTGTCACCCGTAAGCTCGAACACGAAGGAGTCGAGTGTTGCATCAAGCGTGCGCGCGCCAAAGGCTGCAGCAATGCGTAATGCCTCGCTGCGGCTGTCACCTTTACCGATCACTTTGACGAGTGCCAATTCACGTTCAACCGCATCGCCTTTTGCCGTGAGATCAACAACACGGTGAACCGGCACTAACCGATCAAGCTGGTGCTTGATTTGTTCAAGCACCATCGCGGTGCCGGTTGTCACGATCGTGATGCGCGAGACATGTTTCTCATGCTCGGTCTCGGACACTGTGAGGCTTTCGATATTGTAACCGCGCCCGGAAAAGAGACCGGCAATACGCGCGAGCACACCGGGTTCATTGTCAACGAGAACCGAAAGTGTCCGGCGTTGCGGCAGCGTATCAATCGGGGCATCGGAATAGTGACTTTTCATCTTATCAAACTTTCAACACGTTATTTCTTTTCTATTTATCGGAATGCACCGATCGAAGGCTCATCGACTTCGTCATGCGGAACAATTTGTGTGTTTTCCATCGCCGCCTTATGCCATTCGACAAAGGCAGGATGATCGAAAATCGCATCCATATAGGCGCGGATCACCGGATCAACTTTGATCGAATAAGTCTGGAAGCGCGAGACAAGCGGCGCATACATTGCATCTGCAGCCGTGAATGCCCCAAACAAGAACGGACCCGCTCCTGATGGTTTGCCGAAGCGCTCAAGCGCTTGCTTCAGAATCGTTGTTGAATGCGCAACATCTTTGGCGACCAATTCACCGCGATCCATCTCGGCATAACGTTTACGCAAATTCATCGGGCATGCGGCACGAAGGCCACGAAACCCCGCATGCATTTCATTCGCAATCACGCGCGCAAACGCACGCGCTTTGATGTTCTTTGGCCAAATCGCTTTCTCTGGAAAACGGTCCGCAACATATTCCATGATCGCGAGCGACTCCCACACCGTCACATCGCCATCAACGAGGATCGGAACGGTCGAGCCGGCATTATAAGCATTCACGCGCGGTCGGAATTCCGGCGTGTCGAGGGGGATCAGATCCTCCTCGAACGCGATATGATGCGCCTTCAACAAAATCCATGGCCGAAGCGACCATGACGAATAGGCTTTCGTGCCAATTGCGAGTTTCATTTGTTAGTCTTTCTGATCAAACGAGTTCAAGAAAAACACACTCACACAAGCGCTTTGCCCTTAGCGTCGATTACGTTACCGATATCCACGCCGGCATCATCGCTAAGGTCATTGAGCAACATTTCGTTATGGGCCTTTCCCGACGGAATCATCGGGAAACAATTTTCCATTTTCTCGACATGGCAATCGAAAATCACCGGCTTCGGCGAAGCAATCATTTCACGGATTGCATCATCAAGCTTTGCAGGATCATTGCAACGAACGCCATGCGCCCCATAGGCTTCCGCGAGTTTTACGAAATCCGGCAGCGAGTCTGAATAGCTTTCCGCATAACGCGAGCCATGCAGCAATTCCTGCCATTGCCGCACCATGCCCATATATTCATTATTCAGAATGAAAATCTTCACTGGCAAGCGATATTGAACCGCTGTCGACATTTCCTGGATATTCATAAGGATCGAGGCTTCGCCCGCAATATCGATCACGAGTTTGCCGGGGTTCGCCATTTGCGTTCCAATCGCCGCAGGTAGGCCATAACCCATCGTCCCCAAACCGCCCGATGTCATCCACCGGTTGGGGCTTTCAAAACGGAAATATTGAGCGGCCCACATTTGATGCTGGCCGACTTCCGTCGTGATATAGGGATCCATATCTTTGGTGAGCGCATAAAGACGCTCAACCGCATATTGTGGTTTGATCACCTTGTCAGAACCGCGATAGGCCAAGCATTTGCGGGCTTGCCATGTTTTGATTTCATTCCACCATGGATCAAGACGTTTGCGATCCGGCGCTTTTTCAAGTGCTTTCCATTCTGCAAGCATGCTTTTGAGAACATGGCCGCAATCGCCAACAATGCCGATATCGGCCTTCACATTTTTATTGATCGATGACGGATCAATATCGACATGAATCTTTTTTGAATGCGGCGAGAACGCATTCAAACGACCCGTAATACGGTCGTCAAAGCGCGCGCCGATACAAATCATCACATCGCAATCATGCATCGCGAGATTGGCTTCATAAGTGCCGTGCATACCAAGCATACCCAGCCATTGCGGATCGGCTGCCGGATAAGCGCCAAGCCCCATCAAGGTCGATGTGATGGGATAACCCGTCAAACGAACAAGCTCGCGTAAGGTGGCAGAGGCTTCGGTACCCGCATTGATCACACCGCCGCCCGTATAGAACACAGGCTTCTTCGCACCCGCCATCAATTTCACCGCGGCGCGGATTTTTTCGATGTCGCCTTCCACTTGCGGACGATAGGTCTTGTGTTGATTGTCCTTCGGACGATCATATTTACCCATGGCGAATTGCACATCTTTCGGGATGTCAACCACCACCGGACCCGGACGTCCGTTTGAAGCCACATAAAAAGCTTCATGTAGAATGCGCGGCAAATCCTCGACTGAACGCACGAGGTAATTATGCTTCGTGCAATGACGCGTGATGCCGACTGTGTCGCATTCTTGAAACGCGTCGGAGCCGATGAGATGGGTCGGCACCTGACCCGTGATGCAGACAAGCGGAATGGAATCGAGCATCGCGTCAGTCAAACCCGTCACCGCATTGGTGGCGCCCGGACCCGAGGTCACAAGCACGCAACCGACTTTGCCTGACGAGCGCGCATAGCCTTCGGCGGCATGAACCGCGCCCTGCTCATGGCGGACCAGAACATGCTTCACCTTTTCCTGATGAAACATCGCATCATAGATCGGCAAAACCGCCCCGCCGGGATAGCCGAAAATATGCTCGACCCCCTGATCCTGTAGGGCCTTGATCACCATTTCCGCACCGCTCATCGTCTCAGTCATTGTCATCTCTCCGTACCGGCCCGTTTGGTAAGTCTGGGGTTCGGCTTCAAGGCAATAAAAAACCCCCTGTTCGGAGGGGGTCGGTTAAGCGCCAGTCTCGGGATTAACGGATTAAAATCCGCCCCGCTCCTGACGCCCCATAACTACTACAAGAATCTTGCGCACCGCGCCTCTCCAATGAATATCGCGCGGGAAGCTAAGCCGGAAGACGCGGATCGTCAAGGGGTTTTGGCGCCTTCGAGAAAAAACGCTTCCACCACTTCCTCCGCCTTCTCAGGCTTCACCCAGATAAAATCGGGCGCTTGATGGCGGAACCATGTGTGTTGGCGTTTGGAATAGGCGCGTGTGTCGGCTTTGCCTTTCTCGATCGCCTCTTCCATCGAGATATCGCCGTTAAGCGCACGGATGATGCCGGGCACGCCATGGGCGCGCATGGCTGGTAAAGCGGGGTCGAGTCCACGTTCAGCAAGTCGTGTGACTTCTTGAGCGGCACCCGCCGCCATCATGCCGTCAAAACGGGCATCAATACGGGCGCGCAAGAGGTCACGATCGGGAGCGAGAAAAATCGAAAGAACCTCGTCGGGCCGCAGCACCGCGCCGCCCCGCTCGGCATGGAAGGAGCGTAGGGAGCGGCCTGTCGCCTCAAAGACTTCGAGCGCACGCAAGATGCGTTGCGGATCTGTGGGGCGAAGATGCGCCGCCGTTTCGGGGTCGCGCTGGGCGAGCCGCTCATGAAGCGCTGCCGGATCGCGCCCCTCGGCCCAGGCGCGCAGTTCCGCGCGAACCGCTTCAGGCACGGGGGGAATGTCGGAGAGCCCCTCGGTCAGCGCGCGGAAATAAAGCCCCGTCCCGCCAACAAAGATTGGCAACTGGCCTTGAGCCTCAGCGGTCGCAAATGCCACCGTCGCATCCGAAAGCCATCGCGCCACAGAGTAATTCAGGGCGGCGTCCACAGTTCCGAAGAGGAAATGAGGCGCCCTCGCCATTTCTTCGGCAGTCGGCCGCGCGGTTATGATAGAAAGATCGCGATAGACCTGCATTGAGTCGGTGTTGATGATCGCGCCGCCGAACCGGTCCGCGAGGGTGAGCGCAAGCGCTGTCTTGCCGCTGGCCGTCGGCCCGGCAATCAGGAGCGCGCGATATGGTTTCGATTGACCCATAAGGACCGATTTCTGATGAGTGATTTCGTTGCGACCCTTGTCTCTCATCCCGACAAGGCCGCCCTGTCCGATGCGCTGCTTTCGAAACTTGCGCAAGCCCTCCCTGAAAACGCGAAAGTGATCAGGCTTGATGGCGCGATTGCCATCGACATCGTGTTTGCGGCCGAGACCGCCAAAGCCGCTGCGGCGTCCCTAGCGCCGCTTGAAAAGGTTCTCAGCAGCAAACCTGTGGATGTGATCCTGCAACCGCTGGCGGGGCGACGGAAGAAACTCTTCATCGCCGATATGGATTCCACCATGATCGAGCAGGAATGTATCGACGAACTTGCCGCCGAATTACGCTTAAAGCAAAAAGTCGCCAAAATCACCGAGCGCGCGATGAAAGGCGAACTTGATTTTGAACCCGCGCTTCGTGAACGCGTCGCGCTTTTGAAGGGACTTGATGCGGGCGTCATCCCGAAAGTCATTTCAAACCGCATCACTCATACATCCGGCGCACGCACTTTGATTTCCACGCTGCGTGGCCATGGTGTTTATACGGCATTGGTCTCTGGCGGATTCACTTTATTCACCGAACCCGTGTCACTTGCTATCGGCTTTGACGAGCATCGCGCCAATCGGCTTGAAATTGAAAATGGCAAATTGACCGGTCAGGTCATGGACCCCATTCTCGGGCGTGAAGCGAAAAAATCTGCGCTGATCGAATTGCGCGATCTCTTTTCCTTGCAAGAGCATGAGACGCTCGCCATTGGTGATGGCGCCAATGATCTTGATATGATCAAAGAAGCAGGCTTGGGCATCGCGTTTCACGCGAAGCCCGCTGTCGCCGAAGCAGCCCATGCGCGCATCAATCACGCCGATCTCACAGCGCTTTTATACGCACAAGGCTATTCGCGCTCGAGCTGGATTGAGTGAATCATTACTCCAAAGGCAGCGCGACGAAGCGGACATCGCCTTGATTATTTGCAATCAAGAACAAGGCCGATTTCTTGCCTTCTTTCTTCAACGCCTCGACGCGTTTCAAAAGATCATCCGGTGCGGACACTGTATCTTGTTGCACCTCAACAATCACATCGCCAGCAGTCACGCGCTTCTCAGCAGCCGCCGCTGAGGGATCGACTTTCACAATCAAGACGCCTTTAACGCCCTCTTTGATTTGAAACCGTTTGCGCAATTCATCCGTGATGCTTGAGACTTCAAGACCGAGCGTCTTTTTCACTACAGGCTCGGTCGATTTTGGCGCTTCGCCTTTCGCGAGTTTTTCACCCTCTTCCAACCGACCCAAAGTGACGCGAATGGTTTTTTCTTTACCCTTCCGCATAACGACCACATCGACCGCCTTACCAACAGCGGTTTGTCCCACAATGCGCGGCAGATCGCGTGATTCTTTTATTGGCTTGCCATCAAACGTAACGATCACATCGCCCGGCTCAATGCCTGCGGCTTTTGACGGGCCTTTATCATCAACACCCGCAACAAGGGCACCACGGGCCGTTCCTAATCCTAAACTTTCGGCAATCGTGTCATCAACACTTTGAATGCGCACACCCAACCAGCCACGACGTGTTTCCCCAAAAGCAAGCAATTGTTCAACAATCGGTTGCGCAAGACTTGAGGGAATTGCAAAGCCAATGCCGATCGAACCGCCCGATGGTGACAGGATGGCCGTATTAATGCCGATTACTTCGCCTTCCATATTGAAGAGCGGTCCACCCGAATTGCCTTTGTTGATCGCCGCATCCGTTTGCAAATATTGGCCATAGGACTGATCGGAGATATCGCGATTGCGCGCGGAGATAATGCCCGCCGACACTGAACCGCCAAGGCCGAATGGATTGCCGATCGCCATGACCCAATCGCCGATTTTCTCATCGTCGGAATTGCCGAATTTAACCGCCACAAGCGGCTTCTCGGGCTTCACACGCAAAACAGCCAGATCGACTTTCGGATCTTTGCCGACAACTTCGGCTTTGAGTTTTTTACCATCATTGAAAATGACGGTGATTTCATCCGCATCGCCAATCACATGATTATTGGTGACAACAATACCCGATGAATCAATCACAAAACCTGAACCAAGTGACGAGGATTTGCGCTGCGGAATCTTTCCGCCATTGCCGCCATTCGGACCATTCGGACCCAAGAATTCATCAAAGAATTCTTGAAACGGAGAGCCCGGCGGAAATTGCGGCATCGGCACGCCATGTTGCGTATCAGCGGGTGCTGTTGTTGCGGCTGAAATATTCACCACCGCATCCATCACTTTTTCAGCAAGACCTGAAAGAGACTCAGGCCCGCGCGCTTCTGCGCGTTGCCCCATGACGAGCACAAGCAATGTGACGAAAACAATTGCCCGCGCCGCATAACCCATAAACGCAACTTTCCGCATTAGCGCCATCATCACGGTCACTCCGTCAAACTGAAAAAGAACCGGCGGCTTTTTGCCGCCGGATCATTTCTTCTCATTCAAATCCGCCCGAAGGGGCACTCGCAAAGGGCATCTTGAAGAAGCGCATAAACTCCGATTCAGGGCTCAACACCATTCGTGTTTCGCCGGAACGGAAGGATTGCTCATAAGCCAAGAGCGACCGGTAGAAGGCGAAGAATTCCGGATCCTTGCCATAGGCTTCTGCAAGGATCTTGTTCTTCTGTGCGTCACCCTCACCGCGCACTTGCTCGGACTTCTTTGTCGCCTCAGCGCGCAAAACCACCACATCACGATCCGCTTTCGCTTTAATCGCTTGCGAGAATTGCGAGCCTTGCGCGCGAATATCCGCCGCTTCGCGCTGACGCTCTGTCTGCATGCGTTGGAAGACCGCCTGGCTGTTCTGTTCTGGCAAATCCGCGCGGCGCAATCTCACATCGACAATCTGAATGCCCAAGCCTTTCGACTGTTCATTCACATCATCACGAATGCGATGCATCAAACCTGCGCGATCCGCACGCACCACAGTTGAGAGCGAAGCATCTGCGAGAATTGTACGCACCGTCGAATTGACGATCGAGGTCAAACGGATATTCGCCCCCGCAACGCTGTTCACGCTTTGATAAAAGCGCAACGGATCGGTGATGCGATAGCGCGCAAAAGCATCAACCACGAGACGCTTCTGGTCCGACGCAATCACTTCTTGCTGCGGCAATTCGAGGTCGAGAATGCGCTTATCAAGCGTGATCACATTTTCGATGAAGGGCAGTTTGAAATAAAGACCAGGTGCTGTGATCGGCGCGCGCGAGATGCTGCCGAACCGGAACACGAGCGCTTGTTGCGTCTGTTGAACGATGAAGGTCGACGACAACACGACAACAAGAACCACAAGGAGAAGGATGCCTCCCACAAATCGAAGGGTCGAGCTCATTTGGGCGCTCCTGCTTTTTTCTGGAATTCACCGAGCGGCAAATAAGGCACAACGCCTTGCTGGCTTGCACCATTCTGATCGATGACGGTCTTTTCAGAGCCCGCCAAGATCCGTTCCATCGTCTCAAGATACATACGCTCGCGTGTCACTTCGGGCGCCTTTTTGTATTCAGTATAAATTTGATCGAAACGGCTGGCCTGACCACTCGCTTCCGCAATCACGCGTTCGCGATAGGCTTCGGCTTCCTGCTGAATCCGTGCGGCTTCACCGCGCGCTTCCGGCACAACTTTCGAGGCATAGGTTTCGGCTTCGTTGCGAGCACGATCCTGATCTTGACGCGCTGCTTGCACATCACGGAACGCATCGATGACTTGCGCCGGCGGGTCAACCTTCTGCAATTGCACAAGACGGACAACAACACCCGCACCATAGGTGTCGAGCACTTCCTGCATCAATTGCTTGACGTCGGTCTCGATGGCACCGCGTTCGGTTGTCAGAATGGCTTGGATGTTCCGCTTGCCGATGATTTCACGCATCGCGCTTTCTGCAACGGCCTTGATCGACGTATCAGGCTCTTGAATGTTGAACACATAATCAAAAGCCCGCGCAGGGTTAATCTGCCATTGAACAGCAAAATCGATATCGACGATGTTTTCGTCGCCCGTCAGCATTAAGCTTTCTTCATTGAGATCGCGTTGGCCCGAACGGGTGCGGCCCTCACTTGAACGAAAACCCACTTCCGTCGTGTTGACCGTTGTCACGCTCGGACGGATCACGGAGCCAATCGGGTAAGGCAAATTGTAATTCAAGCCCGGCTGGGTGGTGCCGACATAGCGGCCGAAAATCAGATTGAGGCCCACTTCGTCAGGGCGCACAGTGTAAAGTCCGCTCGCAAGCCAAAGAACGACGGCACCGAGCCCAATCAGACCGATTCCGCGGCCGCCAAATTGGCCCCCCGGCGCAAAGGATTTGAGACGATCCTGACCTTTTTTGATCAAATCCTCAAAATCGGGGGTGCGTCCGCCGCCAGAACCGCCATTTTGCGGGCCCTGACCCCATGGATTTGGGCGTTTCGGACCCCAGGGGCCGCCGCCTTGATTGTTCCAATTCATTCACTTTTCCCTTTTCAAAACCCAATTCGGGGTTTTTTACGTAATTTCTGGCAGAATTGAGATGGGCATTGCCTGTCGATCCGTCAACGGGCAAGGTTTTGCGACCTCATGTCCCAGTGCCCCGCCTTTCATAGGTCACAATTGTAAAAGCGTGATCGTCCCGCGGGCCTGCTTCATGCGCTTCGCGCGCCGTTTCATAAAATCCTAAATTTTCGAAGGCAGGAAAAAACGCATCCCCTTCAGGTGCCGCATGAACATGGGTCATGATGATGCGATCACAACGATCCATCATTTGCTCATAGACATCGCCACCACCGGCCACCGTGATCTCATCGACACCAAGCGATGACGCCAACTCATCCGCTTTTGCCAACGCCTCATCGATAGAAAACACGATATGAACACCTTCAACCGCAAAAGACTTATCCCGTGTGAGGACAATTGTTTCACGTCCCGGCAATGGTTTGCCGATTGATAAAAATGTTTTGCGCCCCATGATCATCGGTTTGCCGAGCGTTGCCGCTTTGAAGCGTTTGAGATCAGAGCTTATATGCCAGGCTAAACCGTTATCACGTCCGATGACGCGGTTCTCCGCCATCGCGACGACAAAAGTCAGGCGCGCTTTTGGATGAAAGCTCATACCGCCACCGGCGCTTTGATCGCCGGATGCGGATCATAGCCTTCAATCGTGATGTCATCATAAGTGAAATCGAAAAGAGATTTCACTTCCGGATTGAGCTTCAATACCGGCAAGGGCCTTGGCTCGCGCGTCAATTGCAGCGTCGCTTGTTCATCATGGTTGGAATAAAGATGCGCGTCACCAAATGTATGCACAAAATCGCCGGGCTTTAATCCGGTCACTTGCGCCATCATCGCCGTCAATAATGCGTAGCTTGCAATGTTGAAGGGCACGCCGAGAAAAATATCCGCCGAGCGTTGGTAAAGCTGGCACGACAATTTTCCATCAGCAACATAGAATTGAAAAAGACAATGGCAGGGCGGCAGCGCCATTTTATCAAGATCAGAAGGATTCCACGCTGACACAACAAGACGCCGCGAATCGGGATTGCGTTTGATCTCGTTGATGACCCATTGGATTTGATCAACGGTGCCGCCATCGGGCTTCGCCCATGAACGCCATTGCTTGCCATAGACGGGGCCAAGCTCACCGCCCTCATCCGCCCATTCATCCCAGATCGTGACCGCGTTTTTGCGCAAATAATCGATATTGGTTTCCCCCGCGATGAACCACAAAAGTTCATGGATGATCGAGCGCAGATGCAGCTTTTTGGTTGTGACCAAGGGAAATCCCTTCGAGAGGTCAAAGCGCATCTGATGACCAAAAACCGAGCGCGTGCCGGTGCCGGTGCGGTCGCCCTTCACAACGCCCTCGGCCATCACACGGCGCAACAGATCAAGATAGGCCTGCATCGTCTTTATCGATTCTCCCGGGAATGAGGCCGGACCTTAGCTTGTCTTTCACCGAAAAGGCAGATCGGTTTCTTCGTCGAACGCGGCGCTGTCCCCAATCGAATGCGAAAAGGAGCACGAAAAGGGCGGGCAGACCCCATGTTTAAGCCCCGCTCTTCCGTTTCTCGACCGGACACCTTATATTGGGATCGTTCTCGCAAGAGGACTATGACGATAAACTGTCATCGAAATAAACCTTTCGGACCCGGGGGCAGTACCCGGCGCCTCCACCAGAACCCGTTCCGGCGTGAGCCGAATAGACGGGCTCTGGCGGGGGCGAACCAGGATCGACGAGGGTGTAAAGGGTGGTCTTTCGTCCGGCATTGTACCACCGTTATCGGGCTAAACTTATAGTTGCCAATGACAACTATGCTCCGGTTGCCGTCGCTGCGTAATGCAGTGCCAAGACCGAAATCAAAGCCCTTGCGCTTAGCCGCGTAAGGCGGGGCCCGGAGGCGCCTGGCAACAGAAGCCTCCACTTTTGTTTTTGAGGGGGAACGCCGATAGTTCTGGCGACAAGTGATGGGCGAAGATCTGATCCGTTACGATCTGATGGTGCAGGACGCACTACGCGGCGTAGTTCGTAAAGTGCTTCTGGAGGCTGCAGAAAAAGGCCTTCCGGGCGAACATCATTTTTTCGTGTCTTTCCGCACGAAGGCCCCCGGCGTCAAAGTCTCGACCCGTTTGGTGGAACGCCATCCCGAAGAAATGACAATCGTTCTTCAACATCAATTTTGGGATTTGAATGTCACCGCCACTCATCTTGAAGTGGGCCTTTCTTTTGGCGGCATTCCGGAAAAATTGGTGATCCCCTTCGAAGCCATCACAAGCTTTTGGGATCCTTCTGTTGATTTCGGGTTGAAATTCGAATTGGCAACGGCTGATGCGGCTGACAACGACGCCACAGACGAAGCCACGCAGACTGTGGAAAATGCAGGACCCGTTGCAAAACTTCCGGCATCAGTTGAGACAAAAGACGATTCTGTGGAACTCGCCGCCACAAACACATCAGAACCGCAAAGCGGTGCTGAAATTGTAAGTCTCAGCGCGTTTCGTAAAAAGCCATAGATAAGATCGCATCGCGATGGCTGACATCATCTCGTTTCGCAAAGCCAAAAAATCGCTTTCACGCAAAGCGCATGATCAGCAAGCCATTGAAAACCGAATTCGCTTCGGTCGCACAAAAGCGCAAAAAGAAAATGATCGCCGATCAGAAGAAAAGCGAGCAGCTCTTCTTGATGGTATTAAGCGCGATGATCCGAAGAGCGAATGACAAGCGATCTCGTCAAACATTCAGTAACGATTGCCGGCCATCGGACGAGCATTTCATTAGAACCTGAATTTTGGAGTGCGCTACGCGAGATCGCCAAACGCAACAACAGAAGTCTTGGTTCGGAAATCGCGGCGATTGACGCGGAACGCGGCACACGCAATCTCTCCTCGGCGATCCGAGTGTATGTGTTGAAAGCCGCTTTGGCGCGAGAGCCAGGCTAAGGCGTCGGCACGACCGGAGGTGTCGCTTGATCCGGCGCTGTTTGGTTCGGATTTAATTTCTGCGCCTCCAGTTCTTTAGCCTTCAGCTCTTCAAGAATACGTTTGGTCTCGGCTTCCTCTTGCGCTTTACGCGCTTCTTCCGCCAGACGCGCCTCTTCCGCTTCGCGCTTGGCGCGTTCAACAAGATCACGTTCAACTTTTATCCGACGCGCAAAAAAAGCCCGCTCACGCAAATCCGATTCTTGCGCCTCTATCCGCGCTAATTCACGCGCAACTGCGCGTGTCGTCAAAATATTGGTGAGATTGGTTACATCGACATCACGAGCGATGAAGCTCGTGGTTTGCCCTTTGAGCGTTATGATCGCTTGTGGTGAGGGTGCCGTCCAATCTTTCGGCACATCTTTGGTGTCGATCACAACGCGGCCATCAATTTTGAAATTACGCATATCGAGGGCCAGATTGCCCTGCAGAGATTGCGTGCCTTGATGGGCTTCCAAGGGACCAAAACGAACGACACCTAATGACGCCGTGAGCGGCGCTGAAAGTTCTGGCACTTGCAACGCTCCGCTTGAAAGACCCGTCGTCACCATGTCGGTCACGCGTTTGAGTTCGGGCGGATCACGCTCCCCATCGAGGGCGCGTGTTGTGTTGGCAAGTACAGCGAGATCAAACCCTGGAACCGTGAGGCCGGATATTTTTAACTGTCCACCGCCGGAGAGCGATGCAGCAAAAGCGGATAGACTTTCTCCCGATCCGCCTCCATCAAATTGAATGTCAGCGCTTCCACCAAGCCCCGAACGTGGAAAGAGATCAGACAGCGCCACACCTTTAATGGCAATCTTTCCAAGATAGGTCGCGAGACTTCCCTGTCGACGTAGCGTCAAAGATCCTGAAAAAGGAACATCAAAAACTTGTGCGTCAATGGATCGGAATTCAAGCGCATCTGGCTGCCAGAGAATTTCAGTTTTCACCTTCGAAAATTTCGTGCCGAAAGCCGTATCAAGACGATCAATTTGCAAAGTGATCATCGCGTCGAGTGGCGGGGGTCCCATTTCCGAAAAGCGACTCGACGACCAAATTGATCCGGACACCGGATCTGCAAGAGGCCCCGTGATCAAAGATGTAATCGCCGTCAAAGATAAAGCATCGGCTTTGAGATCGCCTTCGATCTTTGCCGCTGACGTTTTATAAGTGAGCGCGCCTTTTATTTTCTGCCCAAGAACCGAAGCATCAAGCGCGTTCACTGCGACGACATCATTATTGGCGTCCAAAGACGCTGTCGCTGAGACGGGTAGTTTCATCGTTGCGTCAGGAAGAGGCATCCCGAGGGAAACAAGAAGCGGTGCAGCATCTAATGTATCAAATTTGATTGGACCACTCACATGCGTGGATGATGGATCAATTGAGACATTCGCTGTTCCATTGATGCCCGCGATCTGACCTTCAAGCGTGAGCCCTGTTGAGGCTTGCGGATTACTCTTAAGATGGAGATCAAGACGCGCACCACCAACGAGTGGTAAGGGCAAGAGATTTGCCCCGGCTTGCCGCAATAGGCTCGCGGCATCGGTTGACGCGATCTTCGCCGTGATATCAAAATTGGATCCTGCATCCGCAAAACCGAGACGACCATTGCCATTGATTGTCGTGGACGCAAGCGTGCCATCAAACGCGACTCGCACAGTATGGGCCGCATTCGTTAGTCGTTCTGCACTCACAGTCACATGGGCTGGACTAATAGAGCGCGCCCGATCTGTGATGATGTTTGTCACGTGTCCCGGAAATAATTTACCGAAGAGAATTGAAAGCGGCGCCATATCGGGCGCGTCAATCATCGCTTCAACTTTTTCACCTGCAGCGGTCAAACGTCCGCTCGCTTTCACCGTCGCGCCTCCAAGGTCTGCGATATCAAGCGTATCAATCACAAGACCTTCATCCGACGCTCGCGCTTTCATCTGAACGCGACCGGCATGCGCATCTTTCACACGCGCCGTGCGCACATTGCGCGCATCAATCAAAAGCGACGCATCAATCGCCCCCAAGCGTGCGGCCATCATCGGGAAATCAGGCAATTGATCAATATCGAAACCATCAGACGCCAGTTGCGCGTCAAGCCGCGCCCGCGCGCCCTCCTCCGGCATCGCGTAACGAACAAGTCCGGTGAGGTTTGATTTATCAAGACGGACTTTCAGATTGCTGGCACCGATCAAGGTTGAAGACAGAGCAAGATCACCTTCAATGGCGATATCGCGCGCTTCACCGAAACGCACAGACCGTCCTGATGTTTCACCATCAACCCAAGCCCCAAAGCGCGGGAAATCTTTTGCCGTAAAAGTCGCTTTCCCAAAGAAGGCCCCGCCATCCGTTAAACCAATATCGCCTTTTGCAACCAACCGCGCGCCACCGGGCAATTCCGCTTCGCCTTGTTTCAGTTTCACGCCTTCGGCATCAAGACGCGTATCGAGTTTGAGATTTTTGATTGTATCGCCACCAGCTAAAACACTTTCTATCGAAAGCGTGACATCAACCGGTATTGACGGTGTTAAATCCTGATCGGACGCGAGCAAAATGCCGCGCCATGTTGACAACACGTCAAGTAAAGGTGGGAAATTTCTGTTCTGTAAGGGCAATGTGCGATCAAGATCAATTTGCCGCGCATCAAGAAACAAGATCATGCCGCCCTTTTGTCCGAGCGTACCATTGCCAGAACCGGTGAGCTTAAAACCGCTCTCATCACCGCCAGCTTGAATTTCAGCGGATGAAATATCAAAGCCGCGACCCGCCAATCGTAAAGATGATGTCACGGTTACAGGACGAATGCCGATATCATTATCTTCCGGCCACGCCATATCGCCTTCAAGTTTGAGCTTGCCGTCAAAACCTGTTTCACCGCGTGTTGAAATGATGCCATCAAGCTCGGCGCGAAACCCGCCACCTTTGCGATCAATCCCTGCACGCGCACGCAAAAGCCCCGCTTCATCAAGCGCGCCGGTTGTAAGGCGTACATTGACAGAGCGCCCATGCCATTGCCCCGTCCCTTCGACATGCCATGGGCCAGAGAGCGCTGCGGCTTCAACATCGAGATCCAATTTTGAGAGACGCATGGGTGGGGCGTCTGCGGTTGGAACGATCGCCAATTCCCCATTCCGGAGCGCAAGTGTTTCGATGCGGATTGTCCATCCGGAAGACGCGTCTTCTGTCTTATTAGACAGAGGCGGAAATTTCGGCACACGACCATCGGCTGAAATCGCAAGCGTGACGATAGGCTTTTCGACGATCGCCTCCATCACATGGATCTCGCCTTTGAGAAGCGGCATCGTGCCAATATCAAGTGAAACGCGATCGGCTTTTACTTCAATGCCCGCCACTTTGCTGCCGACGGTAACGCCCTCAAGCTTCACTACGGGGAAAGGTAAAAAGCGCACCGAAATTGCGCCCTCAACCGCGATGCGGGTTCCGGCCGCGCGCGAAAGTGTCTCTTCGACAAAGGCGCGCCGCTCATTAAAATCAACAAAAAGCGGAGCCAGCAGTGCCATAAAGAGCACGCCGATAATCAGAATCGCCAGTCCGGTCAGAAACTCGCGCACGAAACGCCCACCCGTTTTTGTTGTTGCGACCGAAGGCCCCGGCCGCCGCGGCGCACCATACAAGGGGAAAGAGCCCCGCGCGACGGTTTTTCAAAGTCGCGCGGCAAAAGAAAGGCAATAGGATTAAGAAATTTCACGCCTTGCCAGCGGCTTCCCGATCCCGATAATGAGAAAAAATCATCTCCCCCGCGCGATCGAGCCCCGATGTCCGCAAAGCCGAAGATCAATCCGCTCTTTTTTGCGCCCTTTGTCTCCTCCGTCATGCGGCCAGAACCGGCATGGATCGACGACAATAACCATCTCAACATGGCCTATTACCACGTCATGTTCGACAGATCCCTTGATGAGGCGCTGGATCTCCTCGGGCTCGATAAGGACTATTATCGGGAGGGGCCGGGCACCATTTTCGTGGCCGAAGCGCATGTCTCCTATCGACGGGAAGTTCTTGCCGACATGCCGATGCGAATGACGCTGCAGCTCATCGATTATGATGTAAAACGCATGCATCTCGCGCTCGAGATGCGCCATGCGCAAGAAGGCTGGCTCGCAGCAACCGCCGAAGTCATGCTGCTCCATATTCTCCATGAGGGTCGGAAAGTTGGCCCCTTCCCGCCCGAAATTCTCGAAGCCATTGCGGTGATGAAATCGGCCCATGCCGCTTTGCCCCGCCCCGACCATATCGGCCGCGTGATCGCCATCCCCAATACAGGCCGCGCGGGTAAAGTTGGCCTCCATTAGACGCCGCGCTTTAGATCGACATCACGGGTCGGCTCGTCCATTCTCCGGCTCTGATTCGCGCTTTGTTCGTCTCTTTTGAGGTTTCGAGTGAGTGATCCCTTCCCCTTTGATGATGATCTCGCCTATCGGCCGAAAGCCGGAGGGTTGGCGCAGCGTGCGCAAACCGCCGCGCGCGGCAATGGCGCTTATCTTGAGGGATTGAACCCCGAGCAACGCCGCGCGGTTGAAGCGATTGAAGGCCCCGTGCTCGTGCTTGCGGGCGCGGGTACCGGCAAGACGCGCGTGCTCACGACCCGCATCGCCCATATCATCGCCACAGGCAGCGCCTATCCTTCACAAATTCTGGCCGTCACCTTCACCAACAAAGCCGCACGCGAAATGAAAGAGCGTATCGCGCATCTTGTTGGCGATGTGGCTGAAGGCATGCCATGGCTTGGAACATTCCATGCGATTGGTACAAAAATTTTACGTCGTCATGCTGAACTTGTCGGTTTGAAATCCGATTTCACCATTCTCGATACGGATGATCAAATTCGTTTGATGCGGCAAGTCATCCGCGCTGAAGATATTGACGAGAAACGCTGGCCTGCGCGCGCGCTCTCCTCTTATATTGATGGGTGGAAAAATCGCGGCCTCACGCCTGACAAAGTCCCTTCGGGAGAAGCGGCCGCTTTTGCCAATGGCAAAGGCGCGAAACTCTATGCGCTTTATCAAGAACGATTGAAACAGTTAAACGCCGCTGATTTTGGCGATCTGTTGCTTGAAAATTTACGTCTCTTCCGCGAACAACCAGATGTGCTGAGCGCCTATCAAGAGCGTTTCAAATTCATGCTCGTTGACGAGTATCAAGACACCAATGTCGCGCAATATCTATGGCTGCGTCTTTTGGCCCAAGGTCGCCGCAATGTCTGTTGCGTGGGCGACGATGATCAATCGATCTATGGCTGGCGTGGCGCGGAAGTCGACAACATCTTACGCTTCGAGAAAGATTTTCCAGGCGCCGTCGTCATTCGTCTTGAGAGAAATTATCGCTCGACCGGCCATATCCTGAATGCGGCCGGAAAACTCATCGCACATAATCAAGGGCGTCTCGGCAAAACGCTTTTCACCGATGATGAAGAGGGCGAGAAGCCAACACTCACCGGCGCTTGGGACTCCGAAGAAGAAGCGCGTTTGATCGGTGAAGAGATCGAAGCGCTTCAACATAAAGGCCATGCGCTTGCCGATATCGCTATTCTTGTCCGCATCTCCGCACAAATGCGCGAGATTGAAGATCGCTTTGTGACGCTTGGACTTCCCTATCGCGTGATTGGCGGTCCGCGCTTTTATGAACGCGCTGAAATTCGCGACGCGATGGCTTATCTTCGTGTCGTCGCGAACCCCGCAGACGATCTTGCCTTCGAGCGCATTGTGAACACGCCGAAGCGTGGCTTAGGTGATGCAACGATTGAGCAGGTGCATTTATACGCCCGCAAAAATAGCGTTGCGATGCTGGAAGCGGTGCGTCGCTTGATCGAAACGGATGAATTGAAACCACGCCCGCGCGCAACTTTGCGCGAGCTTGCGAAGAGTTTCGAGCGCTGGTCCTCGCTCATTGAAACGATGAAACATTCGGAACTCGCCGAACAGATTTTGGAAGAGTCCGGCTACACCGATATGTGGCAAAAGGAACGCACTGCCGACAGCGCCGGACGCCTTGAAAACTTGAAAGAACTTGTGCGGTCGATGGAAGAATTTCCTGATCTCGCAGGATTCCTTGAACATGTCTCGCTTGTCATGGAAATGAGCGACAATGATTCAAGCGATCGCGTTTCGATTATGACTTTGCATGGTGCAAAGGGACTTGAATTCGAAACCGTATTCTTGCCCGGTTGGGAAGAAGGTCTTTTCCCCAATCAACGCGCGCTCGACGAAAATGGCCGCGCCGGTTTGGAGGAAGAACGCCGCCTCGCTTATGTCGGCCTCACCCGCGCAAGACGACGCGCAAAACTTTATTTTGCAAGCAATCGTCGCATTCATGGTTTGTGGAGCGCGACTGTCCCCTCACGCTTCATTGATGAATTGCCGCCCGAACATGTTGAAGTGATGGACGCGCCTGCTGGATTTGCGAGTGGTCAAGGCGGTTATGGTCGCTCGCGTTTTGATCAACAAAGTTTCGGCGGTTCATCCTATCAAACGCCCGGCTGGCAACGCGCACAACAGCGTGGCGGGAGTACCGATCGTGGCCCCGGTGGTCGCGGACGCGTCGCCGGTGGATATGATGAAGATGATGATCGCAATGAACGCCGCGATGATGCGCAACGCGGACGTCGTTTCAGCACGGATGGGTTTTCAGAACGCGCGGAACCTTATCGCGCACCGCCCGCGCGTCGTAGCGCAATGCTGATCGAAGGCGAACTCGTTGCGAAATCAACAGGTGCACCGTCACGTTTTAGCGAAGGTGACCGCGTCTTTCACATCAAATTCGGCAATGGCTCTGTTGCCAGTATTGACGGCAACAAACTCACAATCGATTTCGACAAAGCCGGCCGCAAAATGGTGCTCGACAGTTTTGTAGAAAAAGTGTGAGTTCAGCGCTCACATGATTTTATCGCGGCAATAATTTCCGCACGCGTTCAATCAAGAGATCCCACACTTCCGGGTCACCGCCGGGAATGCCAAAGCGCAACCAATTCGGCTTGTCTTTGAATGCCCGTACGAGAATGCCTGATTGCGCGAGGCGCTTAAACACCTCTTGCGCCTGATCGCCTTCCGCCAAACGATAAAGCGGTGTGCCGCCAATCACTTTCAACCCAAGCTTTTCGATGACCGCATCAAGCTCTTCGCAATCTTCTTCGAGCCGCGCCATGGTATTGGTGAGCCAACCCGTGTCGCCATAAGCGCGCAGACCAATTTCAATCGAAGCGCCCGAGATCGGCCATGAGCCGAGGGCCGCGCGGATTTTTTCACCATCATGCGATCCGGCAAGCGCAAAGCCCAAACGCAATCCGGCAAGACCAAAAGTCTTGCCGAAAGACCGCAAAATCACCGCGCCTTCATTCGGAAGACGATGAACAAAACTCGCCGCGTCTTCCATCAAATCCATGAAGGCTTCATCGACAATCAATCGACCGCCTTTGCGCGCGAGCTTGCTTGCGATGGCTGTCAAATGTTTCGGGTCAACAAGCCGTCCGCAGGGATTGTTTGGATTAACGACAACGATCGTATCGAAATCATCGGACGAAAGAAGTTCTTCGATTGTATCGACAATATCGACCACCGCACCGGCGGTTTCATAGGCGATTTTATATTCGGAGTAAGTAAACCCCAATATCGCGACATGACGGGCCGGGAAAAGGCGCGGCAAAAGATGGATCAGCGTTTCCGTGCCAGGCGCGGCAATCACGGAGGATTCGAACCGAGCCCCGAAGGTGTGGGCGGCGGCGGCCTCGAGCGCGCGGATTTCATTTTCCTCTGGCAATCGGGTCCATGATGCCTCAGAAACCTCACCCACCGGATAGGGTGCCGGATTAATTCCGGTTGAGAGATCAATCCAGGGTTCAGGTGCCTTCGGAAAGGCATGGCGCGCGTCAAACAAACGACCACCATGCACCACAAGGCTTTCAAGGGCCCTTTGCGGGTCAAGGGGATCAATGGTCACGGGTTCGCTTTTCATTGCGGCTACTCAACTCCTGCTCGAAGGGCTCCTTGGGTACCCTCCAGCGCTGTTCCGCGCCATCGGCCATCCGGTCACCTGGATCGGCGGGTTGATAGCCCGTCTTGACCGCAGTCTCAACCGTGAAAGCTGGCCTTTTTTTATGCGCCGGATCATGGGGCTTTTTGCGCTCATGATCCTGCTCTTTGTGACAGGCGGCATCGCTTACATGATTGAGCGGGGGCTCGGGCATTATGCCATAGGCCTTTTGGCGATCATTCTTCTCGCCGCCACACTGCCCGCGCAGCGTAGCCTTGATGAACATGTCAGAGCGGTCGCCGATGCACTTCAAAATGAGGGGCTTGAAGGCGGCCGTAAAGCGGTCTCGATGATTGTGGGTCGTAAAACCGATGCGCTTGATGAAGCCGGCGTGAGCCGCGCGGCGATTGAGAGCCTCGCTGAAAATTTTTCCGATGGTGTTGTTGCGCCCATCTTCTGGACCGCGTGTTTTGGTTTAACCGGCGGCGTTCTTTACAAAGCGATCAATACGGCCGACAGTATGATTGGTCATAAATCAGAAAAATATCATGCATTCGGCTGGGCCTCGGCGCGCCTTGATGATCTTGTGAATCTGCCTTGCTCGCGCCTCTCTGCACTTTTGATCATTCTCGCGTCTCTTTTTGTGCGTGATGCCTCACCGCTTCACGCTTTCAAGAGCGTTTTCCGTGATGCGCGCAAGCATCGTTCGCCGAATGCCGGATGGCCGGAATCCGCACTTGCAGGCGCGCTCGGCTATGCGCTCGCGGGGCCGCGTGTCTATGGCGATACGCTTGTTGATGATGTCTATATGGGCGATGGTCGCCGTGAATTAAATGCGGCCGATATTCGCCGCGCTCTTTATCTCTATCGCATCGCGTGCGTGATCCAAGGCTTGGCCATCATAACACTGGCGCTTTTCTTCACCGCGCAAGCTTAAGCAACCCGTCGCAATCGACATGCGCTTCAAGATGATCGGCCAAGGCATCAAGTGTGGCGTCAATCATGGTTTCAAAAGCCAGTGAAGACGAGTCCGCGCCAATCCATTCAAGCCATGACGCGCGTTGCTGATCATCAGCAAAAATTCCATGCACATAAATGCCGCGCACAAGATGATTTTTTGACGTCGCACCATCGACACGTCCATCGTCAAAGTACAAAAGCGGCCTCTCGCAATCAGCGCCATTTGTGACTCCGATATGCATTTCATAACCATGAAAGCGCGATTGGTTTTCAATCAATAGACCGGTGACAGAGAGAAGTGTTTTTTTCGGCGCCATCACCGTTTCAATATCGAGAAGGCCTAGCCCTTCAACGCGTGAAGCGGGACCTTCAATGCCATGCGGGTCGTCAATCATTGTGCCAAGCATTTGATAGCCGCCGCAAAGGCCAAGCACTTTGCCGCCGCGCCGCACATGCGCTCGTAAATCAATATCCCATCCCGCTTCACGAAGCGCTGCAAGATCAGCAATTGTGGCTTTTGAACCGGGAATAATCACCAAAGACGCGTCAGCGGGAATCGCTTCGCCCCGTTTGACCATCATCAATTTGACCGAAGGCTCTGCAGCGAGCGGATCAAAATCATCAAAATTTGATATGCGCGGCAGTTGTAAAACCGCAATCGTGATCGGTGCATCGCTTGACGCGCGACGTCGATCAAGCGCCACCGCGTCTTCGGCGGGTAGACGAAACGCATCGCGAAAATGTGGGATCAACCCATAAGACGGCCAACCGGATTTTTCGGCGATGATCCGCATCCCCTCTTCAAACAAAGACGCATCACCGCGAAAGCGATTGACCAGAAACCCTTTGATCATCGCCACATCCGCTTCATCAATCACCGCGCGGGTGCCAACAATTTGCGCAATCACGCCGCCGCGATCAATATCGCCAAGCAACACAACCGGCACATCGGCTGCGCGTGCGAAACCCATATTGGCAATGTCATTCGCCCGAAGATTGACTTCCGCAGCGCTGCCTGCGCCTTCAATCAAAACGAGATCCGCGTCACGCTTGATAAGCGAAAAACTCTCAAGCACCGCTTCAAGTAATTTCGGTTTCAACGCTTGATAGTCGCGTGCTTTGGCGGTGCCCTGCACTTTGCCTTGTACTACGATTTGGGAACCGATTTCGCTTTGCGGTTTGAGTAAGACCGGATTCATATGAACGCTTGTGGCAACACCCGCGGCACGCGCTTGCAACGCTTGCGCACGACCAATCTCGCCGCCATCCGCAGTTACCGCCGCATTGTTTGACATGTTTTGCGGTTTGAACGGCATGACTTTAAGTCCGCGCCGCGCAAAGACACGACAAAGCCCCGCAACAATCAGCGATTTGCCGACATCCGATCCCGTGCCTTGAATCATCAATGCGCGCGCGGTCATTAAAATTCGATTCCCTCTTGCGCTTTCACGCCCGCGGCGAAGTGGTGTTTGACGAGTGTCATCTCGGTCACAAGATCGGCCGCTTCAATCAGTTCCGCTTTGGCATTGCGCCCCGTCACAACAACATGAAGATCCGCGCGTTTGTTTTTGAGCGTGTCCACCACCGCCTCAAGCGGGAGATAATCATAACGCAAAGCGATGTTGAGTTCATCGAGCACCAAAAGGCGGATCGCGGGATCAGCCATCAGCTCCTTTGCTTTCGCCCAAGCGGCTTCTGCTGCCGCGATGTCGCGCGCGCGGTCTTGCGTTTCCCACGTGAAGCCCTCGCCCATCGAATGCCATCGCACAAGATCGGGGAAGCGCTCAAGCGCTTTGCGCTCGCCCGTTGACCACGCGCCTTTGATGAATTGCACCACACCGATCGGCCACTCATGGCCGAGCGCGCGCATGATGAGGCCGAAAGCGGCGGTCGATTTGCCTTTGCCCGGGCCCGTATGGACGATCAGCAGGCCTTTTTCCCGAATCGTCTTCGAGGCCACTTCGGCGTCTTGCACTTGTTTGCGCTTCGCCATTTTCTCTTTATGGCGGCGTTCGGACTCACTCTCGGCGGACATTTAATCGCTCCTCAAACGAAATCAGAGCCGCTCATACGAAATTCAGCGCGCAAAGACCACTGGAGGGCGCGGTTTGGGTTTGACAGAAAGTCGCAGCGGGGCCAGTGTCCTCCCTCGTCGAGGTCCCCCCATCTGGGGGGTGAAAAGGGAACAAGGTGGCGCCCCCGAACAGGGGCCAAGCCTTGGCTGCCCCCGCAACTGTAAGCGGCAAGTCTCGCGCCTCTAAGCCACTGGGCCGTCTTTGAAAAAAGACAAACCGGGAAGGCGGCGCGAAACGTCAAAGCCGCGAGCCAGGAGACCTGCCTAGACGTGACACGAACGCATGTGCCCGGGCGGGGTGCCCCGGTCCTGTTCGCGGGATGAGTCCTCTACGGAACCATCCCCGACGTGGCGTATCGCCACTGCGCGCATCCCCGGCTCATCGCCCGTATTTTGCGATGGCAGGAGTGAGAACGGCGCTGATGACAACAACCATTTATGTTTGCACAACCTGTAAAACGGCGGACGATCCCTCACCGGATCGCGCCGGCGCGCGGCTTTTCAAAGCTCTGCAAGAAGTGGCGCATACACATCAAAGCAATGTCATCATTGAAGGCGTTGAATGTTTAAGCGTGTGCAAACGGCCATGCACCATTGCCTTTAGCGCGCAAGACAAATGGACCTATGTCTATGGCGATTTCACCGCGGATGACTCCGCCGAACAAATTCTCGCCTGCGCCACCCAATACGCCGCCACGAATGACGGCCTCATTCCGTGGAAAGAGCGCCCCGATGCCTTGAAGAAAGGCGTGATCGCGCGGCTGCCCGCATCTCTTACTTCATCTCGCACGCCGGAGACTTCATCATGACACTTTCAAAGTCCCTACAAAAAACGCCTGTCACCATCATCACCGGCTTTCTTGGTGCGGGTAAAACAACACTCATCCGTCACGTGCTTGAAAATGCAAAAGGCCGTCGCTTGGCTCTCATCGTCAACGAGTTTGGCGATGTCGGTGTGGATGGAGACATTCTTAAATCATGTGGTGTTGAAAACTGCCCTGAAGACAACATCATCGAACTTGCGAATGGCTGCATCTGTTGCACGGTCGCCGATGATTTTGTTCCCGCAATCGAAAAACTTTTAGCGCTGCCGCAAAAGCCAGATCACATCATTGTTGAGACATCGGGCTTGGCTCTCCCGAAACCGCTTGTGAAAGCGTTCGATTGGCCGCCGATCCGCGCCAAGCTGACGGTTGACGGTGTTGTCACGGTTGTTGATGGCGCAGCCGTGGCCGCAGGTCGCTTCGCCGATGATCCTGAAGCGCTTCTTGCGCAACGAGAAGAAGATCAATCGATTGATCACGATAATCCGCTTGAAGAAGTCTATGAAGACCAATTGCTCTGCGCTGATCTTGTGATTTTGAACAAGGCAGATCTCATGTCGAAAGACGAGATTGCCTCGGTGACCGATCAAATCAATACAACGGTGCCGCGCGCGGTGCGTGTCGTTGAAACGCATGAAGGCAAAGTGGCGAGCGAAATCCTGTTGGGCTTGTCCGCTGCGGCTGAAGATGACCTCGCTTCGCGGCCCTCGCATCATGATCACGAAGAAGAGCATGACCACGAAGACTTTGACAGTTTCGCTTTATCCATTGGCGAAGTTGCCGACGTCGACGCGTTCATCGCGCGCTTGAAAAACATTGCTGATCAATTCGATGTTTTACGCATCAAGGGGTTTCTCGATGTAACCGGTAAACCCATGCGGCTTTTGGTGCAGGGTGTAGGCACGCGCTTCCGTCATCAATTTGATCGGCCTTGGACGAAAAATGAGAAGCGGAATGGTGCACTCGTTTTTATCGCCGAGAAAGGTATTGACCGCGCCGCTGTCGAGCGCGCGCTTCACGATCACTAAAGACGAGTAATCTTAAAATGCATCTCCTGCGCACAGAGACAATTTCATTAGATCAGACGGCGGAAGCCGTCGATCTTGATGTGTCGCCCGCAGAGATTCTGTTTCTGTCTTTTACCGATAGCGATCTGTCTGGCCTTGTTGCGGCGTGGGATCAACGAACGAGTGAATCACCCTCTTTGCGTGTCGCTTCGCTTAAAGATTTGCAGCACCCTTATTCGGTTGATCTTTTCATTGAGAAAACAGCCGCGCATGCGAAATTTATTTTAATTAGACTTTTAGGCGGCAAAGATTATTGGGCCTATGGTGTTGATGAAATGGCGCGTTTGGCGCGCGAGAAAAATATCGCGCTCGCCGTCATCCCCGGCGATTATCAAAGCGATCAACGCTTGAATGACGCTTCAACGCTTGATGGGTCTGACCTCGCACTTTTGTGGCAATGTTTTCATCAAAGCGGGCGCGATAATTTTTCACGCGCGCTTGATCACATCACGGCGCATCTCGGACTCTCTGCCAAGCCCGAAGCGCCGGAGCAGCAACCGGCGGTAAGCCGTTTTGAAGACGCGTGTCGGACTCATACCACAAACGCACCTAACGCATTGATCTTGGCTTATCGTTCCATTGTCATTGCGGATGACACGGCACCCCTCACCGCTCTGGCCGACGCGCTTTATAAGCGGGGATTTTCTGTTACGTGTCTTGCGGTTTCAAGCCTCAAAGATCCCGCCGCAATTACCGCACTTGAGACGCATCTACACGTCAAGCGTCCTGATATCATTTTGAATACAACAGCCTTTTCCGCAAAACGTGATGACGGCACGACGGTGCTTGATTTTTGTGATGTGCCTGTCTTGCAAACCATCCTCGCAACAACCCGTGAAGAGCCATGGAGCGGCTCAACACGTGGGTTGAACGCCGCAGATCTCGCGATGAACATTGTATTGCCCGAACTTGATGGACGCCTTATTGCGCGCGCAATTTCATTCAAATCCGAAGCGCCGACGGCAAGCGACTCAGAATTCAAAAAAATCATTCATAAGCCAAAAGAAGATCGCATCGGTTTTGTGGCCGATCTTGCTTTGAACTGGGTGAAGCTTCAACGCACGCCGAATAAAGATAAAAAACTCGCGCTTATCCTCTCCGATTATCCGCATAAAGGCGGCCATCAAGCCTATGCGGTAGGGCTTGATACACCCGCGAGTGTGATTGCGATTGCGGATGAGTTAAAACAATCCGGCTACACGATCGGCGATCTGCCGGATTCGGGCGCTCTCATTCACAAGCTCACGCAGGGTGGTTATAACGAAATTTTATCTGCCGAGCATTATCACTCCCTCTTTATGACATTGCCTCCCTCTTTCCGAGAGTCAGTAATCGCGGCGTGGGGCGATGTGCCAGAAAAAGAATTCACATTTCAGCTCATCATCAGCGGCGCGCTTCTCATCGCGCTGCAACCTTTGCGCGGAACGCGTGACGCACAAAAAAATGATTATCATGATGCAAGCCGCCCGCCATGCCACGACTATATTGCTTTTTATCTTTGGTTGACGAGGCTCTATCAACCGCATGCGCTCATTCATTGCGGCACGCATGGCACGCTTGAATGGTTGCCCGGAAAATCCGTGGCGTTATCTCAATCTTGCGCGCCCGAACTTTTGCTTGGTGCCCTCCCCGTCCTTTATCCATTCATCGTGAACAATCCCGGCGAGGCCGCGCAGGCGAAACGTCGCCTCGCCGCAGTGACGATTGGCCATCTCACACCGCCGCTTGTTGAAGCGGGAACCTATGGCGATCTTTCACATCTTGAATCTTTGCTTGATGAATATTCAACCGCACAAACACTTGATCCGCGCCGTGCATCGCATCTCGCCGATCTTATCCTCACGCGCGTAAAAGAGTTAAATCTTGATCAAGACGCGGGCCTTAACGACGATCTTGACCGCGAGGCGCAGCTTGCCACGCTTGATGCTTTTCTTTGCGACGTCAAAGAAATGCGCATCGCCGATGGACTGCATATATTCGGACGTGCCGCGGTAAACGCATCTCATGATCAATGGATCGTAACGAGTTTTGCGGCAGATGATATTTCAAAAGCCAAGACATTTCTCGCGCAGAGCCCAACTTCAGAAGCGCAAGCGCTGCTCTCAGCGCTTCAAGGCCGCTTTATAAAACCGGGCCCTGCAGGCGCCCCATCGCGTGGGCGCATTGATGTGTTACCCACGGGACGCAATCTCTACACGATTGATCCGCGCAGTGTGCCAACGCGCACCGCTTGGGAAATCGGTCGTCGAACGGCTGATGAAGTCGTCGGGCGTTACCTGCAAGATCATGGCGAAATGCCGCGTTCAATCATCATTGATCTCTGGGGCTCGGCTTCCATGCGCACAGGTGGCGATGATCTCGCGCAAGCTTTCGCGCTTTTGGGTGTGAGACCTCTATGGGATCACGCCTCGTCGCGTGTGAATGGTTTTGAGATTTTGCCACCGGCACATTTCGGCCGACCACGCATTGATGTCACATTGCGCATCTCAGGACTCTTTCGCGATGTCTTTCCGCAGCAGATCGCGCTTTTTGATGAGGCGGTGCAAGCGGTCTCTCTGCTCAATGAAGAGGATGATGAAAATCCTCTTGCCGCGCGATGCCGAGCAACAGAGACAACGCCACTTCGTATCTTTGGCTCCGCACCCGGCACGTTCGGTTTAGGTGTTAATGAAAAGATTCACGCACATGGTTTTTCGACGCGCGAAGAATTGGGTACGGCCTATCTAGATGCCAATAGTCACGCTTATCGTTCCTCCGGAGACGCGCTGTCGGCACGGGACGCATTCACGATCCAAGTGAAGGACGCGGATCTTTTCGTTCATGTTCAAGACATCGAAGGACAAGACATTCTCGATTCCGATTCCTTTGCTGAACATGAAGGCGGGTTTGCTGCCGCTGCGGAGAGTCTTGGTAATCAGCCTGCACTTTACCATGTCGATGCGAAACGCGCCGATCGCGCGGCAAAAGTCAGAACGCTGCGTGAAGAAATGGTGCGTGTGATCAAAGCACGCGCGACCAATCCGCGCTGGATCGAAGGTCAGATGCGGCATGGCTTTCGCGGTGCGAGCGAAATTGCTGAGACCATCCGCAATCTTTACGCCTATGCGGCGCTCACAAATGCCACCGAAAGCCATGACTTTGAGGCACTTTACAGCGCGACACTTGCGGATGATCGTGTGAGAGAGTTTTTGATCAGCGCCAATCCGGAAGCCGCATCAGCAATTGCAACGCTCTTTCGTGAGGCCGAACAACGCGGCTACTGGACCTCGCGGCGTAATTCAACCGCGGCCGTGCTTGACGCGCTTCTTGCGGAGGCGGCGGAATGACAAGCACCTCTTCCATCAAAGGCTGGTGTCCTGGCGCGCTGCGTCCGATGGAGAGCGGCGACGGTTTGATCGTGCGCTTACGTGTAACGGGTGGCGTCCTCTCTTTGAAACAGGCGCGCGCCATTACCAAAGCCTCATTAGACTTTGGCAATGGATTGATGGATCTCTCGTCACGCGCCAATTTGCAACTTCGAGGCGTAACGCATGAGACTTGGCCAAAGCTCATCAACGCACTTACTGAACATGAGCTCATTGACAATGACGAAGAAGCGGAATCGATCCGTAATGTGATGGCCTCTCCCCTTGCAGGGATCGATCCCACGTCTCTGATGGATATCACGCCTCATGTGCGGGCACTTGAACATCATCTCAAAGCGACACAAGCCCTTCATCATTTGCCGGCCAAATTCGGGTTTCTTATTGATGATGGTGGCGCCTTATCAATCAAAGCGCTTTCTACAGATATAGGTTTTGAAGCGACGACAATAAACGGGACTTTATCTTTCGCCGTTCGTCTCGGGCAAGCGGATGAGGTCGCTTTGATCCATCCCAATGACCTTGTTCAAACGGCTAATGCCCTTGCTCACTATTTCTTGCAAGCACGCAGGGGGCATGAAGATTCAATCCGTCGCATAACGAATCTTGTGGCGCGTGAGGGAGCTCAAAAGATATTCGCACATCTTGGTCTTCAAACGCTCAAATCAAAAATCGAATTTCATGATAGGGTAAGTCCCGTCGGCTTTCATCGCTTCGGAACCTTTCCCTGTCTCGGACTCGCCGCGCCGTTCGGTCGCTGGCATGCAAACACAATTTCAAATCTGATTGATTTTGCCGACAGATATAACCTCACCTCTTTACGCCTCACGCCCTGGCGCGCGCTGATTCTGCCGGGCATCACAGAAGAAGCGGCGCAAGACGCAATTGCTCTTTTCAGTCATGATTTGATCACGCAGGCGCAAGATCCACGCCTGGCCATCGCAGCCTGTTCAGGACAGCCCGCTTGCCTTCATGCGAGCGTGAAAACGCAAGAGGACGCGCTCGCCTTCTCCAGGCTCGTCAAAAGTCCAGCTCTATCCGGAATACGTCTTCATGTGTCGGGATGCGAAAAGGGGTGCGCGCATCCCCGCTCTAGCAAAGTGACGCTTGTCGGACGCGAAGGTTTGTATGATCTGGTGGTCAATGGCAAGGCCAATGATACGCCGTTAAGACGCGGACTCGATGCGACTTGGGCAGCAGCGGCGATTAAAGAAATGCTCGAAGGAGACGCCGCGTGAATTCGCGCTATGACTATATCCGCGACGGCGCGGCAATTTACGACAAAAGCTTCGCGATCATTCGTGCAGAAAGCGATCTCGCGCGCTTCACACCAGAAGAAGAAAAAGTTGCCGTTCGCATCATTCATTCTTGCGGCATTGTTGAAGCGGCAGCCGATATTCTTTTTTCGCCGGGCGCCGCCAAAGCCGGACGCGAGGCCTTGCTCAACGGCGCGCAGATCCTGTGTGACGCGAAAATGGTGGCGAATGGCATCACGCGTTCGCGCTTACCTGCTGACAATCAAGTCATCTGCACGCTTGATGATCCTTCGGTGCCCGCGCTCGCGAAACAACTCGATACCACCCGTACGGCTGCTGCGATGGAACTCTGGCGTCCGCATCTCAAAGGCGCGATTGTCGCGATCGGCAATGCACCGACGGCTTTGTTCCGCCTGCTTGAAATGATTGATGACGGCGCACCGCTTCCGGCTTGCATAGTCGGCATGCCGGTTGGTTTTGTTGGCGCCGCTGAATCAAAAGACGCTTTGATGGCGCATAACAAAGCGCCCTGGATCATTATCAAAGGCCGCAAAGGCGGCAGCGCCATGACAGTTGGTGCGGTCAATGCTTTAGCGAGCGACAAAGAATGAATGCGCTTCCTAAAAAAGGTCGGCTCTATGGCGTGGGCTTAGGCCCGGGCGATCCCGAGCTGATCACGTTGAAAGCGTTGAACGCGATCAAGTCTTCACCCGTCATCGCGTGGTTTGCAAAAGCGGGGCGCAAAGGTCACGCGCGCACGATCGTAGAGACCTATATACCGCAAGGCGTCATCGAGCTGCCACTCTATTATCCGGTGACAACAGAAATTCCTTTTGATCATCCCGATTATAACGATGCACTCGCGCGCTTTTATGATGAGAGTGCCACAGAACTCGCCACTCATCTCGATGAAGGCCGCGATGTCGCGCTGTTATGCGAAGGCGATCCGCTTTTTTATGGATCCTTCATGCATCCCTATATGCGTTTGAAGGACCGTTACGAAGTAACAATCTGCCCGGGTGTAACCGGCATGTCGGGTTGTTGGACCGCCACAGGGATCCCCATGACATGGGGCGATGATGTCTTAAGCGTCTTACCAGGCACTCTGCCGCGTGCTGAACTCTTACGGCGCTTAAAGATGGCCGATGCGGCGGTGATCATGAAGATCGGCAAGAATTTTCAAAAAATCCGCGATGTATTTGATGAATTGAAATTGACCGATCGCGCTTTTTATATTGAGCGCGGCACCATGGTGAATGAACGCGTCATGCCGCTCACTTCAATGACAGAAGGCGCCGCACCTTATTTTTCAATCATTGTTATGCCCGGAAACGGGAGACGCCCCCAATGAATATGTCATATCATAGGGGCGAAATTCGTGTCATCGGCCTCGGTCCGGGTGATCATCGGTTTATGACCCATGATGCGGATTTAGCACTCGCTGATGCAACCGATCTCATTGGCTATATTCCTTATGTCGAGCGCATTCCGCCACGCGCCGGGTTGATAAGACATGCAACAGACAATCGCGTCGAACTTGATCGCGCACGCCATGCGCTTGATCTCGCTCATCAAGGTAAAGTGGTCGCGATCGTCTCCGGTGGGGATCCGGGCGTGTTCGCGATGGCGGCAGCACTCTTTGAAGCCATTGATCATGGAACGCCCGAAGATCGTTTAATCCCGATCAACATTCATCCCGGAATCTCGGCGATGAATGCCGCAGCCGCGAAGCTCGGCGCGCCTTTAGGTCATGATTTTTGCGCGATTTCCCTCTCCGATAATTTGAAGCCATGGGACGTGATCGCGCGGCGGCTCAAAGCTGCGGCAGAGGGTGACTTTGTCATCGCGCTTTATAATCCGGCTTCAAAAGCGCGCCCGCAAAGCATCTTTGATGCGTTCAAATTGTTGAGAGACATTAAAGCCCCTTCAACGCCGGTGGCCTTTGCACGTGCGGTCGGTCGTCACGATGAAAAACACACCCTCACCACGCTCGCTGAGGCTGATCCATCCATCGTCGATATGGCCACTTTGGTGATGATCGGCTCAAGTGAAACGCGTTTTATCGACAAGCCTGATGGCACACGCTGGCTTTATACGCCCCGCTCTTACGGAGCGCGGCCATGATGCTCAATAAAAGCGAGCGCCTCTTGCAGATCGTAGGTCACGTGGCTTTCCGGCAGAGCGGAGCGCTCGACCATGATCACCGGAATTTGCAAAGCGCGCGCGGCCGCGAGCTTGGCATCGGTTTGCGCGCCCCCGCTATTTTTGGTGACGAGCACCTCAATATGCTCAGCGCGCATGAGCCGCATTTCATCATCAATAGAAAAAGGACCGCGCGCCAGAATGAGTTTTACATGGCGCGGCATTTCGATCTCGTTCGGTTGGTCAATGCTGCGCACGAGATAAGAATGACTGTCCGCGCGCCGAAACGCTGCGAGCGACAACCGACCGACGGTGAGAAACACACGCTTCGGTTTCGTACCCAGCGCATGAACCGCCGCATCGACATCACGAACGCGCTGCCATTGATCGCCCTCAACGGGTGCCCAAGCGGGGCGCGTGAAGAGGAGGCGCGGAACATCAAGCACCGCGCACGCCTGAGCGGCGTGCTGCGTCATCTGCGCAGCGAAGGGATGCGTCGCATCAATCACGCCGCTGATGGATTGCGATTTGAGATAGTCAATCAAACCATCAACACCGCCAAAACCACCTATGCGATGCGGTATCGGCGGACGCGCCGGCGTTTCGGTGCGGCCAGCGAGAGACAGCACAACATCAAGATCAGAGCGTTGCGCGAGTACGCGCGCCAAAGCGCTCGCTTCTGTCGTGCCGCCCAAAATCAAAACGCGCTTGCGCATAGGAACATCACACCGGTTCACAAAAGGGTTTCGTTATGACGACACCCTGGCTCACTTTTATCGGCATTGGCGAAGATGGTCGAGAGGGTTTATCCCCGCTCGCGCAACGCTTGATTGATCAGGCATCTTTTATCATGGGCGGTGTTAGGCATTTATCGCTCATCGGTCCCGTCAAAGGCGAAGCGAAGTCGTGGCCGCATCCGTTTGAAGACGGCATCAAAGAAATCATAGCGCGCCGTGGTCAAGAAACCGTTGTCATCGCTTCAGGCGATCCCTTCCTTTATGGTGTTGGCGCCACTCTATCGCATCACATTGAAGCCGAAGAAATGCTGGTGATTCCTGCGCCGTCCGCTTTTAGCCTGATGGCTTCACGCGTGGGTTGGGCTTTGCAGGAGTGCGCACAACTCACCTTGCATGGACGCCCACTCGAAAAAATCATTCCGCATCTGCAACCGCACGCGCGTCTTCTCGCTTTGTCTTGGGATGGAGAGACGCCGAACAAACTCGCTGCGCTTCTGGTTGAACGCGGCATGGGCGAGAGCGTACTTCATATTGGCGAAGCGCTTGGCGGGCCGCGCGAAAAGCGCCACCGCCTCATTGCGCAAGATTTACACACGACCCCAAAACAATTTGATCCACTCAATACGATTGGCCTTGAAATTGTAGCGGGACGCAACGCGCGCATCATTCCCCTTGCCGCCGGACTTGATGAGACTTGGTTTGATCATGACAATCAAATCACCAAGCGCGAAGTGCGCGCGATCACCCTCTCCTCTTTACAGCCGCATCAAGGCGCGTTGTTATGGGATATTGGTGCTGGTTCCGGATCGGTTTCGATTGAATGGATGCTGTGCCATCCCGCTAATCGTGCCATTGCCATCGAAGTGAGACCAGATCGCGCACAGCGCATCACACGCAATGCGCTTTCATTCGGCTTGCCCGAATTGCTGGTGATTGAAGATGAAGCGCCCGATGCGTTGAAAGACCTGCCGCAGCCGGATGCGATTTTCATCGGCGGCGGGGGCACTGATCCGCGTGTGATCGATACCGCACTCGCAGCGCTCAAAACAGGCGGTCGGCTTGTTGTGAATGCCGTGACGATTGAAACGCAAGCCGATGTAATGAAACGCCATGTTGAACAGGGCGGCACACTCATCAAAATTGATATCGCACGCGCTGATCCCGTCGGGCCCTTTCATGGCTGGCGTGCGTCGATGCCGGTGATCCAATGGACCTTTGTGAAGGACCATGTGTCATGATGGCGATTGGCATCGGCTGTAAATCAGGCACAAAGGCCGACGCGATTATCGCGCTCGTTGAAACCGCGCTTGCCCGCGTTGAACGCGATACGATTGCGGGTCTATTCACCATTGCCGAAAAAACCCATGAAGCGGGCCTCCACGAAGCCGCGGCGCGATTATCTTTGCCTTTGATGTTCTTGCCTGAAACAGCGGTGAAACGAGTCGCGTGTAAAGCGGAAACACGTTCCGAACGGGTCGTGCAACTCTTTGGCGTACCCTCCGTTGCCGAAACCGCCGCGCTTGCGGGCGCGGGCGATGGCGCAACGCTTATTCTGTCACGCATCAGCGAAGGCGGTGTCACCTGCGCGATTGCCCAATCAGGAGGGCCATCCTCATGACGGTGCATTTTATTGGCGCTGGGCCCGGCGCGCCTGATCTTATCACCTTGCGCGGCCGCGATCTCATCGCACGCTGTCCTGTATGTCTTTATGCGGGCTCGCTTGTGCCACAAGACATTTTGGCGCATTGCCCCAAAGACGCGCGCATCATCAACACCGCCGCTTTATCGTTGGAAGATATCGGTGCAGAATTCAAACGCGCGCATGACGAAGGCCATGATGTCGCGCGGCTTCACTCGGGTGATTTATCCGTGTGGAGCGCAATGGGGGAACAGCTTCGCCTGCTCGATACACTTGGTATCGATTACACGATCACACCGGGCGTGCCGAGTTTTGCCGCAGCCGCTGCCTCGTTAGGCGTTGAACTCACACGCCCGGAAATCGTGCAATCGATTGTGCTCACCCGCACACCAGGCCGCGCGTCATCCATGCCGGAGCGCGAGACACTCGAGGCTTTTGCAAAAACAGGCGCGGTGCTTGCGATTCATCTTTCAATCCACACACTCGATCATGTGATTGAAACACTCGTGCCGCATTATGGCAATGATTGTCCGGTGGCGATTGTCTATCGCGCAAGCTGGCCCGATGAGATGATCATCCGCGGTACGTTGCGAACCATTGCTGCGCAATTCTCAGAACAGGCTGTGGAACGCACAGCGCTCATTTTGGTGGGGCGATCGCTTGGGGCGGGTGCGTTCAAAAACAGCGCGCTTTATGATGTCGACTATCAACGGCGCTTTCGCACACCCGGTTGGCGGGGGACCTCATCATGAGCGCGATGATGTCACACCGTTTTTGGTTTGGTGCGCGCAACAACCTGTCCCGCGCGATCGACAATCACAACATCGAGCAGACTGCCGGAACCCGACAGCGCTTTCGCCGCCGTCTTCCAGGCATCCTCGGCAATCAGCGCGCTGATATCGATGCCACGCGCTTCGCAATTGGTGAGCACTTCGTTCGCGGTATTCGCGTGTTTAACACTCTCGACAAAAGCCATGTCACCGCCCGCTTCACGCACGCGTTCGGACAAATAAGTCAAATCGACTTCACCGCGACGCGAATGCAAATCAAGCAGGCCTTGGCCGAGCTTCGTCATTTTTGCAAAACCACCCCCCACCGTGATTTTTTGCACGGGATGAGTTTTGAGATATTTCAACATGCCGCCGGCAAAATCGCCCATATCAATAAGGGCGACATCGGGCAGCGTGTGAAATTTCTGGATCGCTTTTTCGGAGGTGTGACCCGTTGCACCGGCAACATGCGTGATGCCTTCCGCACGCGCGACATCAATGCCACGGTGAATGGAAGCAATCCATGCGGCGCAGGAGAAGGGAATAACAACACCGGTCGTTCCCAAAATCGACAAGCCGCCAACAATCCCCAAACGCGGATTGAGCGTTTGCGCGGCGAGCGCCTCGCCGTTTGGAATCGCAATTTCAAGTTCAACATCGCGCGGACCAGAGAGTTCATGCGCGGCTTCGTCAATCGCGATACGCATCATCTCGCGCGGCACGGGATTAATCGCGGGCTCACCGGGCGGAATGACAAGGCCGGGCTTTGTCACCATGCCCACACCTTGACCCGCTTTGAATGTCACACCCGTTCCAAGCGCGCCGCGCCGCACAGTCGCAACGATCAAAGCGCCATGCGTCACATCGGGATCATCACCCGCATCTTTGATTACAGAAGCACGCGCGTGGCCCTCACCGATTTCGCTTTGCGCAATTGTGAAGACAGGGCGCGAACCGTTCGGCAAAAGCACATCGACGCTTGCGGGCATCTCGCCCGTCACAAGCGCGGTGTAAGCGGCGCGCGCGGCAGCGGTCGCGCAGGTGCCCGTCGTCCAACCGCGGCGCAAGCTTGGCGTGTCTTTGAACGTGGAATCGTCTTCACTCATCGCATCGGTTCCTACCGGATGATCGACCTCGAACGCAAATCGGGAGGCTTAATATGATCTCTCCTGGCACATCGTCTCGCGGTCTTGTGATTGCAGCGCCGCGCTCCTCCTCGGGTAAAACCACGATCACGCTCGGCCTTCTGCGCGCCTTTCACCGCAAGGGCCTCGCGGTGCGTGGTTTGAAATGCGGCCCTGACTATATTGATCCCGCCTTTCATGCCGCCGCTTGCGGTAAGCCTAGCCTCAATCTCGATGCATGGGCGATGAGTCCCGAACTCATGGCTTCCCTTGCCATAGACGCTTCGCAGGAGGCTAAACTCACTTTGTGTGAAGGCTTGATGGGGCTCTTTGATGGCGTGCCCGCAGAAAGCGGCCGCAGCGGATCAAGCGCAGATGTCGCCGCTGCGACCGGCTGGCCCGTCTTGCTTGTGATTGATGTCAGCGGTCAATCTCAATCCGCCGGTGCCGTGGCGCTTGGCTGCGCGACATTTGATCCGCGCATCAAAATTGCCGGTGTGATCCTCAATAAAGTCGGCAGTGATCGCCATCGCCATCTCGTTGGACTTGCGATGGAGAAAGCAGGTCTTAAGGTTTTAGGCAGTGTGCCGCGCGATGCGTCGGCCATGATCCCCGAGCGCCACCTTGGTCTTGTGCAAGCCGAAGAAACAGAAGAGCTTGATCGCATTCTCGATCACATGGCCGATCTCGTTGAAGCGCATATTGATCTTGATGCCGTGCGCGCGGCAGCACTTCCACCGAACCTTCAAACACACGCGCCCTTACAAGCGATCAAACCGCCGGGTCAACGCATCGCGCTCGCGCGCGATGCCGCGTTTTCGTTCATCTACCCGCATCATCTTGCAGCATGGCGCAAAGCGGGCGCCGAGATTATCCCCTTCTCGCCTTTGAACAATGAAGCGCCGGATCAATCTTGCGATGTGTGTTGGTTACCGGGCGGCTATCCCGAACTTCATGTCGGCACCTTATCGAACGCCGAGCATTTCATAAAAGGCCTGCGTCGCTTTGCGGAAACAAAACCGGTTCACGGCGAATGCGGCGGCTATATGGTGCTTGGTCAAACGCTCACCGATACGGAGGGCCATGAATGGCCGATGGCGGATCTCTTGAGTGTAAAGACGAGTTTTGCCAAACGCAAAATGACGCTCGGTTATCGTGATGCAACGCTTCTCAACGATACGCCATTGGGCAAAAAAGGCGCGCATCTGCGCGGTCATGAATTCCACTACGCTACGATTTTAGACATGGGACCAGACTTACCCTTTGCCACCGTGACTGACGCTTATGGATCGGCGCCCGCGCCGTCGGGCAGTCGTCGCAGTCACGTGACGGGAAGCTTTTTCCATGCCATCGCCGAAACCACGCCGTGATAGAGGTGAGCCATGAACCAACCACGCACAAAAACGCAACATGATCACGCCCCTCTGAGGCCACGCATCATCGCGTTATTTTCTGGCTTGCTTATCGCCAATCTTCTTGTGTGGCTTTGGGCCTTTTTCACATTCGGAAATAATCCGATGCTGCTCGGCACATGCGCCCTCGCTTATGTGTTGGGATTGCGTCACGCGGTTGATCCTGATCACATCGCAGCCATCGATAATGTAACGCGTAAATTGATGCAGGAAGGCAAAAAGCCCCTCTCCGTCGGGCTTTTCTTTGCCTTGGGCCACTCGACTTTGATTTGCTTGGCTGTTGGCTTAATCGCTTGGACTGCCCATTCTTTGAATGATGAAAGCTTTAGTGAGTGGCGCGCCTATGGCGGCTTGTTTTCAACGATCTTCTCCGCCTGTTTTTTATTCGTGATTGCGCTTTTTAATCTCGGCGTATTTTTGAACGTTTTGAAAACCGCGCGCATGATCCGCTCGGGCCAAGACTGGTCTGAAGAAGAATTAAACCGCGCACTTAATGGACGCGGCTTAATCTCACGTCTTATGCGACCTTTATTTAAATTGATCTCAAAGGGATGGCATATGTTTCCTTTGGGGTTTTTGTTCGGACTTGGCTTTGACACCGCAACAGAGATCAGTCTCTTTGGTATTGCCGCAACCGAGGCAGCGAATGGTTCATCATCGCTTTTATCCGTGATGGTGTTCCCTGCGCTCTTCACAGCAGGGATGGCTTTAGTTGATACGCTTGATGGTGTCTTGATGGTGGGTGCCTATCAATGGGCCTATCTCAATCCGCGCCGCAAGATCACTTACAATCTGATCATTACGGGGCTTTCTGTTGTTGTCGCGCTGGTCATCGGCCTCATTGAGGTATTGGGCCTCATTCAAGAGAAGCTCGATTTAAGCGGAAAATTCTGGGATCAAGTCAGTCTGTTGTGGGATCATTTTGGTGATCTCGGTTTTATCATTGTCGGTGTGTTCGCACTTGCATGGGCGGCCTCTTGGTTTTTCTCCCGTTCACCGCGCGCGCTGCGCGTGCGTGCTGAGTGATGTAAAAGCAGAGTGATGTAAAAGATGGTCATCAAGCAGCTCGCTTATCTTGTTGCTCTCGCACGCGAGGAGCATTTCGCGCGCGCGGCGAAGGCGTGCAACATTTCGCAACCAACACTTTCGGGCGCAATCCGCGCTTTGGAAGAAGAATTGGGCGTGCCGCTCGTCGAACGCGGCCATCGCTTCACGGGTTTTACCGCCGAAGGCGAGATGATCCTCGAACATGCCAAACGGATCTTGGCCGAGATCGACACAATGGGCCAAAGCCTCTCCGACGTGAGGTTGGGCTTGAAGGGCCGGTTGCGCTTGGGCGCGATCCCGACAGCACTGCCGCTTGTCGCGCAAATCACCGGCCCCTTTTCTGAACGCTATCCTGCGGTGACGCTCACCGTGCTCTCGATGACATCGAACGCCATTCAATCGGCGATCGACAATTTCGATATTGATGTCGGCATCACCTATCTCGACAATGAGCCGCTCGAACGCGTCATCTCGAAGCCCTTATATAATGAGACCTATGTGCTGCTGACGCGTGAGGACAGCACTCTCGCCAAGCGCGACGAGATTGGTTGGCGCGAAGCGGCCGATCTCAACTTGTGTCTTCTGACGCCCGACATGCAGAACCGGCGTATTCTTGACGGGATTTTCCGTTCGGTCGGCAAAGCACCCGTGCCGGTGATGGAGACGAATTCCATCTTCAATCTTTGCAGTCACGCCGCGGTCGCGGGTTGGGTTTCAATCGTACCATCCCAATTGCCGCGCTTTTTCGGCATTCCCTCGGGGCTCAAGGCCCTCCGCCTTGTCGACCCCGCCGCCTCCCGCTCCGTCGGCATTATTCTGGCCGACCGGCAGCCCCAAGCCCCACTTGCCCGGAGCCTCATGGCGATCTCCGAACCCATCCCGATGAGCGAATAATCGGAAATTCCGATCAAATCATCCATAAAAACGATTTGATCGCCGATCAACTTTCAGTGACAGTCACGCGTTAGCAAGGCGGAACAACCGCTTATCGGGGGAACTCGTGACGCATCAGGCTGAGTGGAATGAGGCGATGGCCTCACAAATTGTCAATGAATTAAAGCACTTGGAAGGTGCGACCCTGCCGATCTTGCACGCGTTGCAGGAGAATTTCGGCTATGTCGACCGCCGCGCCGTTCCGTTGATTGCCGATGCCCTCAATATGTCAAAGGCCGAGATTTTCGGCGCGATCACCTTTTATCACGACTTCCGCGAGGCCCCTGCCGGCAAGCGCGTGGTCAAACTCTGCCGCGCCGAAGCCTGCCAAGCCATGGGCTGCGAGGATCTCGTTCATTATCTCGAGACCGAACAGGGCATCAAAGTCGACAGCACTTCGCCATCCGGTCATCTCACCGTCGAAACCGTTTACTGCCTCGGCAATTGCGCGCTTGGCCCTGCTGCTTTGATCGATGGCGCGCTTGTCGGTCGCGTCGATAAAGATCTGCTTGATGCGGTCTGCGCAGAGCGCCCGCATGAGCGGATGGAAGGGTAATCAGATGAGCACGTCCTCATTTCAAATTTACATTCCGCGTGATGCTGCTGCCCTCTCCGTTGGTGCAGAACGTGTTGTCAAAGCGATGCAAGACGAAGCGAAGAAGCGCGGCATTGCCATCGAGATCATCCGCAACGGTTCGCGCGGTATGCTGTGGCTTGAACCGCTTGTCGAAGTGGCCACTGCAAAAGGCCGCGTTGCTTATGGCCCTGTTGCACCGAAAGATGTTGCGTCCCTCTTTGATGCAAAATTCTACGAAGGCGGCGCGCACGCACTTGGCCATGGCCTTACAGAAGACATTCCGTTTTTCAAAAATCAGGAACGCCTCACTTTCCAGCGTGTGGGCGTGATCGATCCGCTCTCGCTTGATGATTACATCGCGCATGGCGGTTTTGCGGGCTTGAAGAAAGCGCTCGCGATGACCGGCGCGGATATTGTACAGACGGTTGCTGACTCTGGTTTGCGTGGTCGTGGTGGCGCAGGCTTCCCGACGGGTATCAAATGGAAGACCGTTCTCAACACGCATGATGATCAGAAATATATCGTCTGCAATGCGGATGAAGGCGATAGCGGCACATTCGCTGATCGCATGTTGATGGAAGGTGATCCGTTCACCCTTATCGAAGGCATGATCATCGCTGGTGTCGCTGTGGGCGCGACGAAGGGCTATGTCTATCTGCGCTCCGAATATCCGAATGCGCACATAATTTTCGGTGAAGCGATTGGGATCGCGAAAAAAGCCGGATGGCTCGGCAAATCGGTGAACGGCTCGGGCAAAGCGTTCGATCTCGAAGTGCGTTTAGGCGCAGGCGCTTATATTTGCGGCGAAGAAACATCGCTGCTTGAAAGCCTCGAAGGCAAGCGCGCGATTGTACGTGCAAAGCCGCCGCTGCCTGCGATCAAAGGTCTCTTCGGCAAGCCGACCATCATCAACAATGTCATGTCGCTTGCGACCGTTCCGTGGATCATGGCGAATGGCGCAAAGACTTACGCCGATTACGGCATGGGCCGCTCCCGTGGTACGCTGCCGATCCAACTCGCAGGCAATGTCAAACGCGGTGGGCTCATTGAAAAAGCCTTCGGCGTGACATTGAAAGATGTCATCGAGATCTATGGTGGCGGCACTGCATCAGGCCGTCCCTTCCGCGCGGTGCAAGTCGGTGGTCCGCTTGGCGCCTATTTCCCGTCATCGCTTCTTGATACGCCGCTTGATTACGAAGCCATGGCGGCGAAAAAAGGCATGCTTGGTCACGGCGGTATCGTCGTGTTCGATGATCGCATTGATCTTGCGAAACAAGCACGCTTTGCGTTTGAATTCTGCGCGAAGGAATCCTGTGGCAAATGCACGCCATGCCGCATCGGCGCAGTGCGCGGCCAAGAAACAATGGATCAGGTGATTGCAGGTGAAACTGCAAAAATCGATCTCGTTAAAGATCTCTGCACGCTGATGACGGACGCATCACTCTGCGCGATGGGCGGCTTGACACCGATCCCTGTCATCAGCGCGCTCGACCATTTCCCTGAAGATTTCAAGCCCGCAACACGACTTGCGGCCGAGTGAAGGAGAAGCGACCATGACGCTCATCAAGGAACTCGATTACGGCACGCCCATTCGTTTGAATGAGGAAACCGTAACGCTCACCATCGACGGTATTTCCGTCACCGTGCCGCAAGGCACATCGGTGATGGCAGCAGCGATGAAAATGGGCACGCAGATTCCGAAACTCTGCGCCACCGATATGCTCGAGCCTTTCGGCTCCTGCCGCATGTGCCTTGTTGAAATCGAAGGCCGTCGCGGTACGCCAGCGTCGTGCACCACACCGGCTGAAAACGGCATGGTCGTGCATACGCAGAGCGATAAGCTTCATTCACTCCGCAAAGGCGTGATGGAACTCTATATCTCAGACCATCCGCTTGATTGCCTCACCTGCTCGGCAAATGGTGATTGCGAATTGCAAGACATGGCCGGCGTCGTGGGCCTCCGCGATGTCCGTTATGAAAACGGTATCAATCATTTTGACAAAGCCTCGCCGCTCGCTTTGTTGAAAGACGAGACAAACCCTTACTTCACTTACGATCCGGCGAAATGCATTGTCTGCAATCGCTGCATTCGTGCGTGTGAAGAAGTACAAGGCACATTTGCCCTCACCATTGAAGGCCGTGGCTTTGATAGCCGCGTGTCCGCAGGTGGCACAAGTTTCCTCAACTCCGATTGCGTCTCATGCGGCGCCTGCGTGCAAGCCTGCCCGACTGCAACGTTGATGGAAAACACCATCATCGAAAAAGGCCAGCCGGAACATTCGAAAGTCACGACCTGTGCTTACTGCGGCGTCGGCTGCTCGTTCAAGGCTGAAATGCAGGGTGATCAGGTCGTCCGCATGGTGCCGTATAAAGACGGCAAAGCAAATGAAGGCCATTCCTGTGTGAAGGGCCGTTTTGCGTGGGGCTATGCTCAACATGAGGACCGCATCACCAAGCCGATGATCCGCGCGAAGATCACCGATGAATGGCGTGAAGTCTCGTGGGATGAAGCGATCAATTATGCCGCGAGCGAGTTCAAGCGCATCCAAGCCAAATATGGCAAGGATTCGATTGGTGCGATCACCTCGTCACGCTGCACAAATGAAGAAGTCTTCCTCGTGCAGAAACTGGTGCGTGCGGGCTTCGGCAACAATAATGTCGATACATGCGCCCGCGTCTGTCACTCACCGACGGGCTATGGCCTCTCAAAAACATTTGGCACATCGGCAGGCACGCAGGATTTCAAATCGGTTGCCAAGGCTGATGTCGTGCTCGTCATCGGCGCGAACCCGACGGATGGCCATCCTGTTTTTGCCTCGCGCTTGAAAAAGCGTTTGCGTGCGGGGGCGAAACTCATCGTTGCCGATCCGCGCCGCATTGATCTTGTGAAGTCGCCACACATCAAAGCGGAACATCATCTGCCATTGCTGCCCGGCACCAATGTCGCCGTAATGAATGCGCTCTCGCATGTGGTCGTGACTGAAGGCCTTGTCGATGAAGCCTTTGTGCGTGAACGCTGCGAACTTGCGGACTTTGAAGTCTGGGCGCGCTTTATTGCCGAAGAACGCAACTCACCGGAAGCGACCGAACAATTCACCGGCGTGCCAGCTCAAGAGATTCGAGCCGCAGCACGGCTCTTTGCGAAGGCGAAGAATGCCGCGATCTATTACGGTCTCGGCGTGACGGAGCACAGCCAAGGCTCGACCATGGTCATGGCGATGGCAAACCTTGCCATGGTCACCGGCAATATCGGCCGCGATGGTGTGGGCGTGAACCCGCTGCGTGGTCAGAATAATGTGCAGGGCTCATGCGATATGGGCTCCTTCCCGCATGAATTCTCAGGCTATCGCCATGTGAGCGATGACGCGACGCGCCAGATGTTTGAAAGCTTCTGGGGTGTTGAGCTCTCGAATGAACAGGGCTTCCGCATCCCGAACATGCTTGATGAAGCGGTGGGTGGCAATTTCAAAGGCCTCTATGTTCAGGGCGAAGATATTGCGCAGTCGGACCCGAATACGCAGCATGTCACCGCAGGTCTTGCGGCGATGGAGTGCGTTATCGTGCAGGATCTCTTCCTGTGTGAGACAGCGAAATACGCGCATGTGTTCTTGCCGGGCTCGAGCTTCCTTGAAAAGGACGGCACCTTCACCAATGCCGAACGCCGCATCAATCGCGTGCGTCAGGTGATGAAGCCAAAGTCAGGCAAGGACGAATGGCAGATCACAATCGATCTCGGCAATGCGCTCGGCTACCCGATGCATTACAATCATCCGTCCGAAATCATGGACGAAATTGCCAAGCTCACGCCGACCTTCAAGAATGTGTCTTATGCGAAGCTTGAAGAGATGGGCTCGATCCAATGGCCGTGCAATGATGCTGCGCCAAACGGCACACCAATCATGCATATTGATCGCTTCGTGCGCGGCAAGGGCAAATTCATGCTTACCGATTATGTGCCGACGGAAGAGCGCACGGGTCCACGCTTCCCGCTGCTTCTCACAACGGGTCGTATTCTGTCGCAATATAATGTCGGCGCGCAGACGCGCCGGACATCCAACAATGTCTGGCACAATGAAGATGTGCTCGAGATCCATCCGTTTGATGCAGAACAACGCGGTATCCAGACAGGCGATCTCGTGATGCTTGCGAGCCGCGCCGGTGATATCGCCGTGCGCGCTGAAGTGAGCGAGCGCATGCAGCCGGGTGTTGTGTACACAACCTTCCATCACGCCAAGACGGGCGCAAATGTGATCACGACCGACAATTCCGATTGGGCGACCAATTGCCCCGAATATAAAGTAACGGCGGTCGAAGTGCGCCGCACGAACCATTATTCGGAATGGCAAGAGCGCAATAATCGCGAAGAGATCGAGATGAAGCGCATCGCCACCGTGATGGCGGCTGAGTAAGGATCGGACAAAGATGACACCCGGTGCGCGTGAAGTCACAGCTTCAACGCTCTCCTTCGCTTCGCATGAGGTGAAAGAGACGCATCGCGCGCTTGCGGTCGAAACACCGCTTGAGCTTGTCGTCGGCACCATTCCCTATGCGGTGATGATGGTGACGCCGGACGATCTTGAAGATTTCGTCACAGGCTTTGCCATGACCGAGGGTGTGATTGAACGCGCGAGCGATACCCGCGCGATCACAATCGAACAACATCCGAAAGGCTTGCGTGCGCTCATTGATCTCGTGCCGGAAAAGCTTTCAGCGCATCTCTCACGCAAACGCGCCATGACAGGCCGCACGAGTTGCGGCGTATGCGGCATTGAGGATCTCACCTCCCTGCCCTCGCAAGACCAAACTGTTGAAAAGAGCACCCGCATTTCGGATGCCGCGATCAAACGCGCGATTGATACGCTCGCCGCTCATCAGCCCCTAAATGACTCAACGCGCGCTGTGCATGCGGCGGCATGGTTTAACGGCGATGGGTCATTCGTCCTCGCGCGTGAAGATGTAGGCCGTCATAACGCGCTTGATAAAACCATCGGCGCGTTGATCCGCAGCGATGCGGACCCGAAATTAGGCTTCATGCTCATCACCAGCCGCGCCTCTTATGAAATGATCGAGAAGACGGCACGCTTCGGCGCGTCCACACTTGTTGCAATCTCTGCGCCGACGAGTCTCGCGGTTGAACGCGCCGAAGCGCTCGGCATAACGCTCTACGCCATCGCTCGAGCTGACGGGGCGATGCAATTCACAAATTTAGCAAATGAATTCTCAAAGGAGACGCGCCCATGAGCACGGCCACATTGCACGGCACGGATCCGGAAAAGCTTGTCAAAATGGCAAACCAGATCGGCGACTTTTTCAAATCCTATCCGGAAGCGACCGCCGTTGAAGGTGTCCGCGAGCATATTGCCAAATTCTGGAACCGGAAAATGCGGGACGAGTTTTTTGCCTATCTCGACAAGGGTGGCGAAAAAGAGCTTCATCCTGTCGTGGCAGCGGCTGTGAAAAAACTCCGTACAAACTAAAATTTTCGACCATTTCAAAACACGAGATTTCAGATCAGTTTCGCGGGCCTTCACAAAAAGAGCCCATATGCAGATAGTATTATTACAACCTTTAATTGAACCACGGTTGTATTTTCAAAATATACTTCCAGAATCAGACATGCTTACAATCTAAAATTGTATCAATTTTCCGCATAATATTTTTAGTTGAGCAAACTAGATCTGTCGTCGGTCGGTGCAGAAGCACGCGATCTTCACGTAACAACCAGAAGGTTTGAACCGATGGCAATTTCACTTTCTAACAGCATGCGCGGCGCTCTCTATACGCTGCAACAGAACCAGCAAGCCGTTCAGCAATCACAGCTTCGTCTTGCAACGGGCAAACGCGTTGGTTCTGCACTTGATAATCCAAACAGCTATTTTCGTGCGGCCAGCCTTTCAAGCCGGGCGAGCAATTTGCAAAGCCTGCTTGATGATATGAATCAGGCTTCGCAAGTTCTGCAGACAACATCAAAGGGCATGGATTCTCTGAAATCACTTATTCAGGGTGCTCAAGGTCTTGTGGGTAAAGCGAGCCAAGCTGGTCAGAACAACACATTGACCGGTACGCTCACAACACCTCTTAAGGCCGATGCCAAAGTCGTAGCCGATGTCGGTATGGCCACAGGCAAATTGTTGCAGCTCTCCGTGGCTGGCGGTAACGCTGTCACCGTCGCAACCTTAGGCGCCAACACAACCGTTCAAGATGTGATTGATGGTATTAACGGAAATACCACGCTCAATCCAAATGGTTCGGGCACCTCAATCCGCGCGGCTCTTGTCGGTGGTAATCTTCAGATTACTTCATCATCCGGTAAAACGGTTTCGTTCAAATCGGATGATACTGACGCCAATTTGCAAAAGCTATTGGGCGCAAAGACAGTTGAAGGAAACGCTGTTGCGGTTGCTAGTACCGCCTTTGTCGACACAACACGTAAATCGCTTTCGTCGCAATTTGATGAAATCCTCAAACAGATTGATCAAACAATTCAGGATGCCAGCTATAACGGTATCAATCTGTTGCAGGGCGGCGATCTAAAAGTGACCTTCAATGAATCGGGCACAAGTTCGATCACTGTGAAGAGCGTGAACTATACGGCGAATGGTGAATTGGGGATCGCCAATTCAACCAACAGCTTCATCAGCAATGATGACGTCGACGTCGCCTCGGCCAATCTGAAACGCGCCATCGACAAAATTTCGTCGCAAGCGGCAATTTTCGCGGCCAACCAGACCGTGATTCAAAACCGGACATCATTTACCAATTCGATGATCCAGACATTGAATACTGGCGCTGATGCCTTGACCATGGCTGACCAGAACGAAGAATCCGCCAATCTTCTGGCGCTCAATACGCAGCAGCAATTGGCGCAGACGGCCCTTTCGCTCGCATCGCAAGCGAACGCGGCGATCACGCGTCTCTTCTAAATAACTAACCTTACGTCAATTAGTTTTTAAGAGAATTGACGGCAATATAGACGGACCCGGATTTTCCGGGTCCGTTTTTATCGGGAGAGGTCAATGGCCCTCAAGGTTGAGCTGAAACCGCATGAGCGGATCGTCATTGGTGGGGCCGTTGTAAGAAATGGCGATGCTCGCTGCCGCTTTGTCATTGAGGGAAATGTTCCTGTGATGCGGGAACGAGACATTATGACAACGGCCGAAGCGAACTCCCCCGCAAAACGAATCTATTTCGTTTTGCAGCTGATGTATCTTGATCGCGATATCGGCCCCCACCGCGATGCTTTTATGACACTCGTTGAAGAATTCATGACCGCTGCGCCCAGCGCATGGCCGCATATCAACACAATCACCAAACATGTGCTCGATGGAGACGCCTATAAAGCGATCAAAGCGACAAGAGCACTAATAGACTATGAAGAGGAGCTCTTATCCGATGTCCTACGCCCAGAACGCCTACGCCAAAACCGCGATCACGGGAACGAGCCAGCGAGAACTGGAGGCCGCAGCCCTCATGAAAGCCGCCATCCGCATGAAGACGGTTCAGGATCAATGGGACACAGACCGCTCTGATTTGGACGCAGCCTTGGCATATAATCGTAAATTATGGACGATCCTTTCGACATCAGCAACCGATACCGAGTCACCCCTTCCCGCTGACCTACAACGCAATATCGCGCTGATCGCGATTTTCATCTTCAATCGCTCGCTCGACATCATCATGGAGCCAAAACGTGAAGATCTTGATGTGCTTATTGAAATCAATCGCAACATCGCAGCGGGTCTTAAAATCATACCCCAAGCGGCAGCCTGATTTTATTGCTTAGATATAATTTGCAAGAGATAAAGACTGTAATTTGGCGGTTAATTGATAAAGCGCCTGTAATTGCGTTTGCAAACTTGTCAAAGAAACAGCTGTTTGCTCAAGCGGAACATTCTCCACCTCAGTAAGCGCTGTTTCATAAATCGATTTCTCTGCTTTTTGATCGTTACTATTTGTTTTTGCGATTGTCTGTGCATTGATTAGGGAGACGCTTGTAGCGGTCACATCCGTTTTCGCTTGCGCGAATATGGAGCGCGCTCGATCGCGCATCTCGGTAAATTGCTGCCTTGCAAGCGTTTCATCTGTTGTCGAAAAGTTTGTGACGGCCATTAGGGCCGTTCCGGCCAGTGTTTCTGCAAATCCAGCTTCATTTGCACGCGCGCCAAAAGCCAAAGACAAACGTTCAGAGATTTTAGCAACAACATCATTGCGTGGATCATTGCCATCATCAGTGCCCTGATACCAAAGAACCGTATTTGTAGACGTACCCGCAACAAAATTCGTTGCGGTGTCATAGGGCGGTCCAGCGACGCGCCGCGGTGGGTTCGTGGCAGAGCCTTTGAAGAAATCAAGAGCTGCAGATTTGGCTGAAGCCGCTGCAAGTTGAATCTTTCCTGCGGACTGAAGCGCATTCTGCAGTGCTGATGAAATATTACTTGCAGTTTGAGCTGTTGTTGTGCCGATCGCAAAACCATTTGTACCTGCACCACCGGCAGCGGTAAGAGTCACGTCCATCATTGTGCCATCAGGCAATCCGAGCGTCACCGTTAACGTCGATCCGGCGACGGGTTGCGATGTCAGCGAGAAAGTGGCTTGCGGTGGCGTGCCCACGGGAGCACCCGCTACGACAGAGGGATCTTGAGAGGTAACGCCTTTCAACGTGAAACCGAAAAGTGAACCAGGAACAGTTTCACCAAAAGACACAACATTACCCGTTGAGGAAACCTGAAGCCGACCCAAGTTATTTGTTCCCAAATCAGCCGCTTGTCTTTCAGTGATATATTGTGCGAGCCCGGCTTTTCCACCGCCGCCATCCAAAATCAGATTGGCATCAAGCACGGGCGCGGATCCACTTTGTTTACCACCAAATAGATAAGTCCCGTTCAACTCAGTATTGAGATAATCGACAAGCTGCAAAAACTGCCGTCTCACATTCGTCTTGATCGTGGTTCGGTTTGTTGACTCTGCTGTCGTCGAAGGGCTTAATGAATTTGTTTCAACCTGATTTGACACTTCGGAAATTGATTTGATGACATTTGTCCGTGCATCAATATTCATATTGGTGGATGAAATCGCATCATCATAGACACTTAAGCGAGCCAAACGTGAGCGAAGATCAATACTTCGCGACAAAAAATTTCCCATCTCGGAAAGCGATTGCGCCTTCTTACCCGTTGAGAGTTGCCGCGACAAATTATCAATCTCTGCGCGGAGTTCGCTGATCGATTGCGCGGTTGAAAATCTCACTCCCGAAACGCTTGAGGGTAATGACATAAATTTTGACCTTCCCTACATTCGCATCAAGACATCAAACATATCTTTTACGGCTGAAAGAACGCGCGCATTTGCCGTGTAGATATTCTGCAACTGAGTCATATCCGAGAGTTCTTGATCAAGCTGGACACCTGATACGGATGAAAAACGTCTCTCAAGCGAGGCTTGAACCGTTTTCTGGGTCTCGTTCAGAGAGGCAACACGCTGAATGTCATTAGCTTGCGTTTGTAAAGTTTGCTTGATCAATTGAGAAATCGGTATCGTCGTCCCTCCTAGTCCCAAATTGGCATTTGCAGACGACTCAAGACCTGTCCTGTCAAGCCGGTTCAGCAAGTCATTAATACGTGTTGGATCAGCGGCAGAATTCGCCGGACTTTGGTAGATTGAAAGATTAGAACTATTGGCAAGTAAAGCCGGATTCACCTGTATTCGATTGGCAAAGCCAACCCGTTGCGGTGATGAATCAAGTGAATCTGTGAAAGGATCACCATTCTCATCAACAAAAAAAGGCAATGCCGTTCCCGCGCCCGTCAAACCTGTTGCTGTCACACGTGCGGAAAGAGATGTGACGGAAGCCGAGCCAGACGCAGTGATCCGTAAGGCACCACCGGTGCCGCTTGCAACCGTTAAACCTGGACCAATCGCATTGAGCGCAGATTGCAATCCTGCCTGGGCGCCAGCAACACCGCCTGCAAAGCTAATCCCGATCACTTTATCATCGGGATCGGATGTCAAAGAGTCCGCGAGCGGGAGAACGGAAGGGTCCTCAACCCGCACAATCGTGACTTTATGATCAACACCGGAAGAATCTCGATAAGTGAGTTTGATGCGGTTACCCGGCTGTAATCCATTCACATCGAGATCAAAACCACCAGCCACCGCAGTACCTGAACGGTCAGTATCGGAAAGCGCAGATGCGAGACCGGCGGCAATATCATCAAGTTGAGCTTGGGCCGCAACCAAAGTGCGATCACGCGCATCAATCAACCCACCAAGGCGACCAGTTTTAAACGCACCGGCAGCAATAAGATCAATTGTGCCCGAGCCATTGCCACTCAATGTGATCGTGCCGACACTGCGCTTGGTGGAAAGAGCGTTATAGCTCGACGTGGCGGCAAGAGGCGCACGCGAGTCAAAACTCAGCGTCCGTGCGCCGGTCGCATCAAGAAGCGTATTGCCGTTAGTTGTAGAAACGGTGGCGGTGCCATCACTTGCAATGGTGATATTCACATCAAGGAGCGAGGACAGGCTTGCGAGCGCTTCGTCACGCTGATCAAGAAGGGTAGGATCTGGAGTCCCGCCAGAAAGACCAAGCCTCTTGTTGAGATCGGTAAGCTTGGATAGCGCCTGATTGGCTTCAATCGTTGCCGCCCCGATTGCCTCTTCTACACCGGATCGGATCGATTGAATATTATCGCTGAGCGCGTTGACTTTCGAGGCAAGTATTTTGGCATTGGACAATAAAACTGATTGCTGCGTTGTTGATGATGGATCGGAACGCAGCGTTTGTAATGCTGAATAAAAGGAGTCGTAACTGGCCGAAAGACTCGATTTAGAGCCTGGCAATCCATAAAGCTGATCAAGTTGGCCCGTTACATCGGATTGAGACGCCCAATATCCACTCGACGAAGACTCACGCCACATCTGTCGTTGAATATAAGATTCTAATTCGCGGCGAACCGCTCCCCCAGTCGGACCTGCGTCGCTTACATAGGTTCTACGGACATAAGAAGGGTTATTCGCATTCGCGACATTCTGTGAAATGAGATCCAGCGCATTATGCGTGCGTCTCAACCCTTCCGTCGATGTTCCGAGTGCCGAAAAAAGCCCCATGATCCCAATCCTAGAACCGTCATCATTCTGTTAAAACTTTATCGAGATGAAAAAGCTATGTTATTCGATAGCGATCTCGATTTCTTTAAGCGATTTCGCACAAGTTTAACGGATCACATTGACAGCTTCCCGCATCATATCCTGCGCTGTCGTGATGACTTTTGCATTTGCAGAATAAGCCTGTTGCGTGGCAATCATTCGGGTAAATTCTTGCGATATGTCCGCATTCGAACCCTCAACACCATTAATCATAATCGAAGAGCCATTTAATCCATAAATTGGCTCCCCCGATTGATCAGAGACTTCATACGCGCCCCCATCGCCGCGCTTTAACGCTTCTTCACCATTGAAATGCGCAATCGCGATATCAGCCACCGGCACTTGCAATCCATTAGAGTATTTCGCGTAGATGCGACCCTGATTGCTGATCTCCATATTTGTTAGACTTGCTGAAGAGTGACCGTCTTGCGAGATATTTGATTGTCGAAACACCATTGGTGTCACCATATTGCGAGAGATTTGAGAGGTTGATTGCAATAGCTGATCCCGATGTTTTCCCATCAATCGTAAAGCTTCGGCTCAACGGCGAAGCGGATGTCAGTTTTCCCGACGCATTGAATGTGGCCGATGGGCCAAGGCTCGTCCATTTCGCTTGGGTACCTGTGGCCGCACTGTCCGACATATAATAAAGATCCCATTGTCCAGCGCCCGTTTTTGCCCACCGCAATTGCAAATTCATCGCGGTTCCGGATGTGTCGTAAATCGTAAGCGATCCGCCAGAAATGGTCTTGTCGAGAAATGCGCTTTCGCCATTCGCGGCAATTGTTGACCCCGCTGTTGATGGCGTGAGCGATCCGTTTGATTGCATTTCATTTGTGGGCGTTACAGGAAGGTTGCCCTCATATTTAATGGCTGTTGTAGCCGCAGGTGGTAAATCGGTTGTGGGAATCTGGATTGTTTTCACAACACCGTCTTTCACCGCGCCCGATATCGGATCGACGGCATAACCCATAAGATATTGCCCCGCTCCATTCACAAGGTGATTATTGACATCAACGCTGAAATCCCCACGTCTCGTGAAGAAGGGTGATGAGCTAAATGAAACTGTACCCGTTGCGTCGGAACTTTTCTTGCTAACGGCAAAAAAGCCATCGCCTGAAATCGCAACATTCGTTGGTACACCGGTCATACGAAACGCTCCAGCCACCGCATTGGTGGTTTGCGAGATCGCACTCACACCACCCGTCAAACGCGTCGAAAGCGCGAGGTCGGGAACAAGATCCTGAAAGCTTGTATCAATGCGTTTAAACCCAATCGTCTGCGAATTGGCGATGTTTCCTGAAATATTGTCGAGCGCATAGGCTTGCGCCTGCATGCCCGAAACCGCCGTTTGCATCGCGCCCAAGATACCCATATTGGCCTCCGTGATCGGTTTTCAAAAAATGCCATCTCCGCACTTTTTGCGGACATGATCTCAGAGATGAAAACGCAAAGACCATGCCGATGCTGGCTTATTGATTTTCAATGAGAATTTTTGAAGAGAGCAAAAGCGATGAGGAAAAAAAATCGCATCATGCGGCAAAATTTGCCGGGTCTCTCACATCATCTGCGGAATAAGAAAACGATCAAGACGTCCTTTATGCGCCGCAAGCTCCGGCCAAGATACGACATCAAAATCGAATACCGCACATCCAGCGGTTGGAAACTCATCACGCAGACGCGCAAAGGCATATCGATCGCCAAAGCCATAACACTCTAAAGCAAAATCATGCAGCGCCGGATTGTGCCCGACAATCATCACTGTCTTTGGCCCGGACTCGAGCGCCTGAAGCAGAGACAAAATCACATCGGGCGTTGCGAGATAGAGATCGCGCTCAAAACGCGTCTCGGTGTCTCGAAAAAAGCTCTTCGCACTCTCCCACGTCTCGCGTGTGCGTGTGGCGGGCGAAACAAGAACCAAATCAGGCAAGATGCCATTGTCAGCGAGCGCTTGTGCCGTTGCGCCACTTTCGCGCTGCCCCGTTACCGTTAGGGATCGGTTGATGTCGGGCCCTTGATCATGCGGGACCGCCTGACCATGGCGAAAAAGCACAAGACGAAGCATCAAAAACCCCAAAACCCCTTTTTGTTGTACCCTGCCCCGAAAGAATTCGATCACCCTCTATTGACGATCGACATTCAATCGCCATGTTTCAGGGATTGATGAAGCTGAAGTTTCACGGGAATCAGACGCCGATGCAACAAGATTATGAGTCTCTCCAGAATATGAGAGGACAACGCTTTGTGATTAAGCCCGTGCCCGGGTGGATCATTGCGCTCGTATCCGTGGCCATCGCCGTTGCGGGCTTTGTGTTATTTCTGGTGAGCGCCAGTCTTCTTTTGGTGCTCGCGCCCATTTTTATCGCCATCGGTCTTTATCTGCGCTGGCGTTTTCTCAAAGCGCTACGCACCGCTTCACAATCTTTTCGTGAAGATGAAACTGTTATTGAAACCGAATACCGCGTGCATGATGACACGCGGTATCGATAATCTTCTCAATTATTTTAAGCAGGCGGACGCACAACAAGTACTGAACAAGGCGCATGGCGCACAATCGTTGTGGCATTTGAACCCAAGAGATAAGTCGCCATAGCGGGGCGATGCGAGCCAATGACAATGAGATCGGCTTTCTTCTCTTCAACTTCCGCCAGCACTTCATTATAGACCGATCCCATTCTGACCGCTGTCGTCACTTTGGATTTGTCGGCCAGTGTGAGAGACGCAACGAGGTCCTTCATCCGCTTTTCACAATCAGCCTGCTGTTCTTCGTCAAATGAAGGCGGCACATATTCCATGAAAGTGATCGGCAAAATCGATCTTACATAGACAAGATGTAGCGGCGCATTCGCAACAGCGGAAAGCGTTGCGGCGCGGTCGAGCGCCAATTTTGAGATTTCAAGTTCTGAAAGATCAACCGGAACAACAATCGATGTAAACATAGATGCCTCCTTCATCGACGCGCGCAGGATGCGCGTCACAGGGCAAAGATAGCCGCCATGGTCAGGCTCACGCCTTGATCTGAATCATAAAGGGGCCCGAATAAAGGGCACGAAGTCACTCAGGCAACGCCAAGCTTCTTTTGCAGGCTTGTGGAGGAGGTCGTGTATTGGAAAGTCACGCGACGATCCGGATAGACATAGCGCTGCACTTTTTGAGCCGCGAGCGCACCCTCATGAAAGCCTGAGAGGATCAGCTTCAATTTCCCCGGATAGGTATTGATATCGCCGATGGCAAAAATGCCGGGCACTGATGTTTCGAATTTTTCGGTATCAACAGGGATCAGATTTTCATTCAAGGAAAGACCCCAATCGGCAATGGGGCCGAGTTTCATCGTGAGTCCGAAAAAGGGCAACATCGCATCGCAAGCGACGGCAAATTCGCCGCCGTCATTGTCGCGACAGATTACAGAGGACAATCGGCCCTCTTGACCTTCAAGCCGCGTCGCCTGGCCAATTTTGAGATCCATCTTCTCGTCACGGACCAAAGCGCGCATTTGCTCAACACTATGCGGCGCGGCGCGGAAATCATCGCGGCGATGCATCAGCGTCACGCGTTTCGCCACAGGAACGAGATTGAGCGTCCAGTCGAGCGCCGAATCCCCGCCGCCAACAATCAGAACAGAGCGATCGCGAAAGGTCTCAATCTTGCGGACCGCGTAATAAACACTCTCCTGCTCATAGGCTTCGATTTCCGGGATCGGCGGCTTTTTGGGCTGGAAGGATCCCCCGCCCGCCGCAATCAAAATGGTCTTTGTCTCGAAGACCGTGTCACCATTGGTCTTCACGCGGAACAAAGGAGCCGTTGCGGTGCCCAGTGTCTCGACCTCGCTCACCATCTCATTGAGATGAAACTGCGCTCCAAAGGGCTCAATCTGCTTCATGAGATTGTCGATGAGCCCCTGTCCGGTCACCGTGGGAAAGCCGGGAATGTCATAAATGGGCTTCTCGGGATATAGCTCGGCGCATTGTCCGCCAATTTTATCAAGAATATCAACAACATGCGCCCGAATATCGAGAAGCCCCAATTCAAACACGGCGAACAGGCCCACGGGGCCCGCCCCAATGATCAGGCAATCGGTCTTAATGGTCTCGGTCATGGCTTTTCGGGCGCTTTCTGATCGATTAGGCCTGTTTTTCGGGCGTTCTAACGGTCAAACCGTCCAATTCAGCTTTTACCTGAATTTGGCAGGCCAAACGCGAATTGGGCCGAACATCAAAGGCAAAATCGAGCATATCCTCTTCCATCGAGGAGGGCGGGCCGACTTTTTCCTGCCAGTCAGGCTCGATATAAACGTGACAGGTCGCGCAGGCGCAGGCGCCGCCACATTCCGCCTCGATCCCGGGAACGCCATTCTTGATGGCGGCTTCCATAACGGTCGAGCCGGGCTCCGCCTCAATGGTCCGCGCCGTGCCGCCAAAATCAATGAATTGAATTTTTGCCATAGGACCCTCATATTCCGGACGTAAACCCACTTGCGGCTCGATACAGGACCAGCGCCGGTTTGACGAGGAATTTCGTCGAAACGGGGACCCAATTCGCAAGATTATAGAGTGATATAGGGCTAATTCTTCTAAAAACACCCCCGTTAACGACGTTTTCACTATTTATTGCGGCCGGGTGTTCAAGTGCCACCCCAAAAGTTAGACTGCAAAGGGGTGAACCCTCGCCTAAAATTCAGTTTGGAGCGGTAGGACAATCATGGCTACGCATACAAAAATCTCGGATTCAGCCGAAGCGGCGCTTTCCGCGATTGAGGAAGCTTTGACCCAGTCAATCAATCCGGCTGCGGCTGGCGACGCCCCTGAAGCCAAAATCAGTGAGGAAACGGCTGCGCGCCCAACACCGCGCACAACGCCGAAGGCCCGCATTGAATCCGATCCGCGCCCGAGTCTTCAAGATATTGAGCGCCCTTTCCCGGGTCTTGCCGCTAATGATGACCGTAAAGCGGTTGGCGAAATTATTCAGACCTTGCAAGCGCGCCCCTCACGTCGCCCCTATCTCTTCGCAGGCGTCGCCGCAGGTGCATGGATTTTGTCGGCTCTCATCGCGCTGATCATTCATCCCGATCTGTTCGGCAATGCGTTCTCCTCCGCTGAATCTTCAGCCATTATTCCTTTTCTTGTTGTTGGACTGGCTTTGCCGGTCGTTCTCTTTTTCTTGCTGGCGCTTGCTTCCGTCCGCGCTGCTGAAATGCGCACCATCGCCAATTCCATGACGCAGGTCGCCTTGCGTTTGGCGCAGCCTGAAGCCGCAACAACAGAAGCCGTTGTTTCGCTTTCACAAGTCGTTCGTCGTGAAGTCGCCGCCATGGGCGATGGCATGGAACGCGCCGTCGCGCGAGCAAGCGAACTCGAAGCCATGGTGCATAATGAAATCGCCACGCTTGAACGCGCTTATGGCCAAAATGAAGTGCGTATTCGCGCGCTCATTGATGAGCTTGCTTTGCAACGCGACGCAATCTCCTCGAATGCTGAACATATTCGCGCGTCCATTCTAAACACGCATGAACATTTGGGCCGTGAAATCAATCAGGCCATGACGCGCATCACCGCGCTTGTTGATGATGCAGGATCGAAAGTTGCGGGTGCGATTGATCAAAAGACCGCAACCATCGCTGCAACTTTGGGCCGCACCGGCGAAACCATGATCGGCGTTCTGTCGGAGAAGAGCGACACATTGTTGCGTAATCTCACGGAGACCAACCAGACGGTTTCAACGCAATTGACCGAGATCGGCAAAAACATTGTCGATGCGCTCGAAGAAAAGTCCGAACTCGTCACCGACCGCCTCGCCTCAACCGGTGAAGGCCTTGTGCGTGAAATCGTCGGCCGTGCGGAAACCATGGTTCAGGCGATTGAAACCGCGTCCGAGCGCGCGAAAGAGCAAGTCACGTCTGACTCCGATATGTTTGTCGCGCGTATTGCCGATATGAGCGAATCCATCCGTTCGACGATTGAACATCAAGCTGAAACACTCGAGCGCGGCATCGATAATAGTGTGAGCCGTCTCGCCGTCATTATGGATGACAAACTGGCTGCCTCTCGCAGCGTGTTCAGCGAAGGTCTAGATGATCTTGTCGATGCGGTCAGCGGCCAGACGCAGAAGATCAAGAATGAATTCTCACGCGAAGCCGATGCGATCCGCGTTCAGATTTCATCGACCTCGGGCATGTTGATCGACTCGCTCTCACGCGAAACGCAACAACTAGACACAGTTCTTTCCGCCCATTCTCAAACGCTTGCAAATACGCTTTCGGGCGCAAGCGCCGATATGGGGCAATCAATCGGCGAAAAAATCGCGGCTGTGACGGCGTCATTCGAGACCGGCACCACGCTCTTGAATGCGAGCCTGCAACGCAATACCGAAATGATTGAAGCCAATCTTTCGAGCTATTCGACGCGTATTGACCAAGCGATTGGCGGCCGTGTTGCTTCGCTTGAAGCCACCATCCGTGATGGCGCATCGGCTCTTGATCAAAATCTCTCGCATTATCTTGGTTCGATCACGGCAACGCTCGATCAAGGCGGCGCGCGGATCAATGAGAAGCTTGGCGGTCAGATCGAAACCTTCGAGAAGACAATCATTGTCAAAGGCGGCGCACTCAGCGAAGCGCTCTATCGTCGTCTCAATGATTTCGAAACCAATATTTTGGGTCGAAGCAGCGAGATCAATTCGAACATCACGCAGAACCTCACCAATCTCGAACGCGTCCTCGAGACGAGCGGTAATCAGCTTGCAGAACGCATCGAGCGGAACACCACGACCTTCACCACCACCATCGAAGCCCGTCTTGGTGAAGTGGCACATCTCTTCTCAACTGAAGGACGCGCCCTCTCCGATCGCCTTGTCGAACAGGCTAAAAACGCTTCAACCATCATTGAATCACAATTGGCTGCCATCGAAGCCAATTCACGCGAGAAGAGCGTGGCCGTTGTCGAAGGCATCGAAGCGCTCTTCAGCCGCGTTGACCAAGGTCTCATCGAACGCACCAACATCCTCATGGAAGCGATGTCGGAACGTTCGAACAATCTCGAAGAGACGCTTCAGCGTTCGAGCCTTGCGATTGGCAACACCATCGAATCCAAGACGGAAGAACTTGGCCGCGTGATGACCGATCGTGCCGATACGGTCGCGCAATCGCTTGCGGTTCGCGCCATCGAGATCAACGAAATTCTTGGTGAGAAAGCCCTCGACATCGCCAACACATTCGAAGGCCAAGTCCGCCATTTCGAAGACAATATCGTTTCGCGTCTTGAAACGATTGGTGCCGTCATCGGCGATCAAAGCAACACATTTGGCTTGAGCCTCGAAGGTCACACCGAAAAGATTTCGGATGCGTTGAATTCGGCAATCTCGCGTCTTTCGACAACACTCGACACGCAAGGTTCAACGCTGATTTCGGCTCTCCAGTCGAATGCCGGAAACATTACGGATACAATTGCACAGGTCGGTTCGCACACGGCAGACATTTTGAGTGGCACGGCAGATCGTTTGCAAAGCGAAACGATCGTCACTTTGCAGAAAATGTCCGATGCGAGCCAGATTGTACGCAGTCTCGTCGAACAAGCCAATCAGTCGATTGGCGAACTCGAAAGCAAACTCGCCGACCGCGTTATCGGCCTTGCCCATGCGGGCACCGTCATCAAGGAAGATGCGGCCCATTCAGCAAGCCTCCTTCTCGAACAAATCGAATCCATGCGCGAAGTCACCGCGACCGGCATTCACGAAACACGCGCACTCATCGATGTGCTTGATGAAAGAACGCGTGCGGTGTCCTCGGTCACGCGTGAACATGTCGAAATTCTTGAGAATGCCGCGCAATCGCTTGGTAGCATTGAAGGGCGTCTCGGCTCCGATCTTGAAAATCGTAAAGCGTCGATTGAGGTTCTCACCCGTACGCTCAACCAACATTTCAACAATGTCGAAACCGTTGCTGAAAAATTCGCGCTCCATCTCAATGGCGCGTTGATGGCGATTGAAAACCGCGCCTCCTCGATCCGCGATATCATGAGCGATGCGGCAACGGTGGCCAGCCAAACCATGCGCGAGCAATTTGACTCCGTACGTGCTGAAGCTGACGCCGAAAAACTGCGCACCGTTGAGCAGGTACGCGCCGTTTCGACTGAAGCGCTCACCGAAATGGGTGAACTTCTCGGTCAATTGGTTGCGCGCTTTGAAGCCACCGCGGCAGATGTCAAAGCGGTTACAGAATCCATCGCGCAAGAAGTTGAAGCCTCACGCGAGGAAATCACCAAGAGCGTCGCCGTTCTGCCGAATGAAACCAAAGAACAGGCTGCGGCTCTGAAGCGTGCGGTCAGCGAACAGATCCGTGCACTTGGCGAATTGAATGCCATCATGTCCGCAAGCGGTCGTGTAACGGACACCGCAAAGCCTGTTGAACAACGTCCTGCACAGCTTGCATCTGAACGCGCACCAGAGCGCAGCCCGCAAATTCTTTCGCCGCGGCCAACCACTTATGAAATGCCAAAGCCCGCACGGCCTGAAACAACGGGACGGATCATCCCGCCTGCAACAAAACCTGTGACAGAGGAAAAACCTCCCGTATCGCCTTTGATGCCGGAAGTGAAACCGGAACCAGTTACTACAACGACACGCGCGCCAATCCCGCCAGCGCCAGCGCGTGAAGCCAAGAGTGGTTGGTTGTCTGATCTGCTTGATCGCGCCTCGCGTGATGAAGGGAAAGCGCAAACAGCCAAGCCGGAGGCAACACGCATCCAAGCGCCTGCGGCTCCCGCTTCAACGCAAAGCGAAAAGACGCGGCCGATCGCGGCCCCTTCGGCGCCTCTTTCAACGCCGACGGAACCGATTGCTCAACTCCTTGCCGATATTCGTGCGCTGATGAATGACGATGCGGTGACGAGCCTGTGGGCGGCCTATCTCCGCGGCGAGAATGTCTCCTTCTCGCGCTCGCTTTACACATTGAACGGTCAACGTCGCTTTGCTGAATTGAGCGCTCTTTATCAAGCAGATGAGAAATTCCGCACAAGCCTCAACTCATACGCAAACCGTTTTGAATCGGTGTTGAAGGATCTCACCGTAACGGACACCGATGGCGCGATCACAAGATCAATCCTGTCATCGCCCGAAGGTCGCGTCTATACGATGCTCGCACATGTGAGCAATCGTCTCGGCTAATTAAGAAAGTTAAGCGCGCGGTTTAAATTGTAAGCCGCGCGTCTTTACACTTTCGGATCAGGATTTTCCGTGTGGCCGTCAACGGCAATCACCTGCCCTGACACGTAGCGCGCACCATCACTCGCTAAGAACAGCGCCATCGCCGCAACATCGCGCGCTTCTACAAAAGTTCGCATTGATGTGCCCGATGCATAACCTTCATAAATCGCATCTCGCGTTGTGCCTTTCAGCGCCGCTTCTCGTTCAAGCACGCGTTCAATACGCGGCCCCTCCACCGAACCCGGACAAATCGCATTCGCGCGAATGCCGTAAGGCCCAAGCTCCATCGCAACTGTTTTCATCAAACCGATCACACCCCATTTCGCTGCCGCATAGGGCGCGCGATTGGGAAACCCATAAAGGCCAGCAGTCGATGATGTGAAAATCATCGCGCCTTTCTTTTGTGCTTTCATCATTGGGGCCGCGTAACGCGCGGCAAGAAATGCGCCATCAAGATTAACCGCGATGCATTCGCGCCAGCCTTGCAAAGGCATATCTTCAAGAAGCGCTGTGGGACCGGATATGCCGGCATTCGCGCAGAGAACATCCACCCCGCCCCACGTCTTTTCAATCTCCCCATAAAGCCGCGCCATGTCCTCTTCTTTAGAGGCATCCGCACGCGTGACACGGATCGTTGAGGGTACGGATTTCAGCGCGGCGTCATCAACATCTGTGACCCAGACTTCAGCGCCATCAGAGAAGAAACTTTCTGCTAAAGCGCGGCCAATGCCAGCTGCCCCCGCTGTGATTAAAACGCGCTTTTTCATGTTTCTCCCCCCGAATTCCCTATGAACCATCAATTCCAACCACAAAGCTCGACCTTAAGCATCTCCATAAACAAATACCAATTCGCCCGACAGAAAATTAACTCTTTCTTAATTTTTTCATTGAGCCTCCGCAAAAGTCCCGATACGTGTATCCCATGATCGGGGAAAACCTTATCCGTCGCGCGGTTCTTATGGCGCTCCTTTACCTGTCATGCGGTCCGGCTTTCGCGGGACGAAGCATGCCGGAAGCGACTGCGCGTTTGCCTCAAGTCTCCTCTTTTGCTTTGCCGCATGGTTCGACAAAAGCGCCATGGGGCTGGGCGGATTTCTGCACACGTCATCATGATGAATGTGATGTAGCTGCGCTCAAGCCCGAGCCCGTGAATTTAACACCGAGCCTTTGGTCACAAATTGAGATGATCAATCATTCGGTGAACGCGTCAGTCCGCGAAGCGGATGACCGCGAGGTGTTTGGTGTTATTGAGCGTTGGGACTATCCGAGCTCGGGCTCAGGCGATTGCGAAGATTTTGCCCTTCTGAAACGGAAGGAGTTGATCGAAGCAGGCATTCCGCGTCAGGCGCTTTTGATGACGGTGGTCACTGATGAAAATGGTGCAGGCCATGCAGTGCTCACCTTGCGCAGCAATCGCGGTGACTTCGTTCTCGATAACCGGACTGACAAAATTCTGGGCTGGCAATCGACAAACTATGTTTTTGTGAAGATGCAGTCGGAACAACATCCGAATGAGTGGCAGAAAATCGGCGATCCGTCGAACGCCACCCTCACCGCTTCGGGTCAAAACTGATTTATTTTCGAATTTGATTTCTAATCAATGCGCGAAAGATGTGCGGCGAAACGTTTGCCATTGCGCACATAATTATCCGCTGACGATTTGAGTTTTGCGACCGCTGCTTCATCAAGTGTACGAATGAGTTTTGCGGGTGCGCCAACAATCAAAGAAAAATCCGGAAACTCTTTACCTTCCGTGACAAGCGCATTAGCGCCCACAAGCGAACCCCGCCCGATCCGCGCGCCATTCAAAATCGTCGAACCCATTCCGATCAGTGAACCATCACCAATCACACAGCCATGCAAAATCGCGCGATGGCCGATGGTACATTCTTCACCAATCTCAAGAGGAAAACCGGGGTCTGTGTGAAGCACCGCCCCTTCTTGGATATTGCTTCTTTTACCAATAATGATCGGCTCATTATCGCCACGCAACACCGCGCCAAACCAGATCGAGACATCATTAGAAATCCGACAATCGCCGATGACATGCGCGTCAGGCGCAATATAAACGCTTTGTTGATCGGCGAATTTGGGACTCTTCACATCAAGCGAATAAATCGGCATGAAGACGCCCCTTTCTGGAATTGATTACTCAATCAATCCCTTCGAGATCGATGTCGAGAATGGACATGGTCAGCGCGTAAGAACGATCACCATCTTCCGTATCAAGCGAAATCACACCAATGAATTCATCGCCGATCATGACTTCTGCGGAATCGGTTTTTTTCGGGCGCGCAACAACCTTGATATTCGCATTGCCGAACAGCTGACGAAGATAGGTTTGAAGTTTTAAGAGCTCTGCCTTGTCCATGGAACTGCCGCCTGTTGATCGGTTACGAAGTCACTCGAGACTTTCGAATGCCATTTCCAAGGACGCGCCGCAACCCCCAAACCGGGTTCAGGCCGCGCCACCGCCTTTATCGGCTAAGATCTGGTCCATGGTCCGCGCCGGTTCGGCGCAGCCCGATTCCCCGACGATTTTCGCAGGCACACCGGCAACCGTCACATTGCGCGGCACGTCTTTGAGCACCACCGATCCAGCTGCCACGCGCGCGCATTGGCCAACTTCGATATTGCCAAGAATTTTTGCCCCCGCGCCAATCAAAACACCGCGACGGATTTTCGGATGGCGATCCCCTGTGGCTTTGCCCGTACCGCCCAACGTCACCCCTTGAAGGATCGACACATCATCTTCAATCACAGCGGTCTGGCCGACAACAAGACCTGTTGCGTGATCGAGAAAGACACCGCGGCCAATGCGTGCATCCGGATTGATATCGGTTTGGAAAATTTCCGATGACCGGCTTTGCAAATAGAGCGCAAAATCTCTCCGGCCCTGCCGCGCTAACGCGTAAGCAAAGCGGTGCGTTTGCAGAGCGTGATAGCCTTTGAAATAGAGAAGTGGTTCAACAAAACGCGTGCAAGCGGGATCACGATCCGCAACCGCCATCAGATCCGCGCGAAAGCCTTCACCAATTGAGGGATCAGACTGAGCGATTGATGCAAAGATTTCCATGATGACAGCGCGGGGCACATCAGGATGATCAAGTCGCGCCGCGAGTCTCTCAATCACGGCTCGATCAAAACTGGGTTGATCAAGAATATTCGACCGAACCAGACGCACAAGATCCGCGTCGGATGAAAGAATATCAGCAGCCTCACTGCGGATATGGACCCAAATCGGATCTGCAACCGAACGGTCCTCTGTCAGAGCTTCAAGGCGCTTGGTTTCCATGGTCCGGTTCCGGCGAAGAGACTATTTATCTCTATCTAGGTATGAAAAGAGGTTCTTGCAATCATTCAGCGGGTTTGGCTGAGAAATTCAAGCGCGGCAGCCTTATGCGTACGATCCCCGACCGCAAGATTATGATCGCGGCCCTTGATCACGAAAGCCTGCCCCTGCGGTATCAGAGCCGCCAAGCGCTCGGGGTCACCCCCAATCCGGTCTTCACTCCCTACGGCCACGAGAACCGGCATTTTGAATGTTGCGACATCATGAGCTGTCAGACCGCGACGTGATCCGCGCATACAGGCCGCAAGCGCTTTAAGATCGCCGCCATTCTTTTCCGCAAATGCACGAAACATCTTCTGCGTCGGGTCGGTGATGGTCTCAGGTGTTTGACTCTCAAGCGCCTCGGCAATGCCTGGCGGCAGGCCCTGCCCTTCAACGAGATGAATACCAAGCCCACCCAAGATCACCGACCTTACACGATCAGGAAAATGCAAAGCGGCCATCGCCGCAATCCGCGCACCCATCGAATAGCCAATCAGATCAGCTTTCACGAGATGCAGGTGATCAAGCAGCGCGATCACATCTTTGGCCATCACTGCGGGATCATAGGCTTCAGGCTCATAAAGCTTATCACTTTGCCCATGGCCGCGATGATCAAGCGCGATGACGCGATACCCCGCACGGATCAGCGTTGAAACCCACGACGTGTCGATCCAGTTGACGCGATGGGTTGACGCAAAGCCATGCAGCAGAACCACGGGGTCCCCCGTGCCCGCCTCCGGCATTTGGTCGATATAGGCGATCCGAACCCCGCCCGAGGAGAAATAATCCATAGCGCACTGCCTGATCCCGAATGAGATACTTCATAGGGGCTCGCTTCCCTGTAAGAAAGACGAAATTCTGGCGATTTTCTCTGGCCTCGAACCCCGCATCAGACTAAGGTCGCGCCGATTTAAAGGCTTTATCGGGAGAAGAATTATGGCCGCTCATGCCATTCCCTATTTCAAGAATGACGCCGGTTTGGCCCGGATCCGCATTCATGCACGGGAGTTCATGTGTGTTGGCGCCTCTCCCCCGCTCGATCATCCGCATATTTTCATTGATATGGGCAGCGATGCAGAAGCGATCTGCCCCTATTGCTCTACCGTCTTTGTCTATGATGCTTCTTTGAAGGCTGCCGCCGAGCCCGCCGACTGTATCTTTGAGCCCGGTTCGATCGCCGCCTGATCCGGCATCCGCGTCATGCAGGATGCCCCTATTCTCATCGCCGGCGCCGGAATAGGCGGCCTCACCGCCGCGTTGGCTCTCGGCCGCGCCGGTCTTCCCTGCCTTCTCGTAGAACAACGCACGCAGATCGAAGAGATCGGCGCGGGCTTACAGCTTTCACCGAACGCTTCGCGAATTCTGATCGAGTTGGGCCTTGAACCCGTGCTTACCCGCTACGCGGCGACGCCTGAACGCCTCATCGTGCGTGACGGCACGGATGGCAAAACACTGAGCACGCTCCCGATGGGTGTATCCATGGCCCAGAAATTCGGCGCGCCCTATTGGTCGATCCATCGCGCTGATCTTCAAACCGTGTTGCTTGATGCCGTGCGCGGGCTCGGGACGGTGCGTTTGATCTTTGGACGAAAAGTATCTGCGCTCGTTAAAAATGATGATGAAAGCCTGATCGTCACCTGTAGTTCGGCGACACAATCGGAAGATGTTTTTTGCCGTGCGCTGATCGGCGCGGATGGTCTCTGGTCAAATGTTGCGGAATTGATTGGCCCTGCAAAAGCGCCGGAATTTTTAGGCTATCAAGCCTGGCGCGGCTTGATCCCGATCCAAGACTGGCCATCGCATCTGCCAAAAACAGAAAGTCGGCTATGGCTTGGTTCAAAAGCGCATCTTGTTCATTATCCGCTGCGGCGCGGCAGTGCGATCAATGTTGTCGCGGTCACATCAGACGCAGAAAACCGTCCCGGGTGGTCTCATCCCGGTGAGCGCCATAAGATAACGGACCGGTTTCGTGAGTGGGCGCCCGATGCAAAAGACGTCATCAACGCTGTGGCAGAGTGGTCGGTCTGGTCGCTTTTTGACCGGCCCGCGCGACCGCAATGGGGCGCGCATCGTGTAACGTTGTTGGGCGATGCCGCCCACCCTGTTCTGCCCTTTCTCGCACAAGGCGCAGCGCTCGCCATCGAAGACGCGGCAACTCTGACACAAGACATCATCGCGACACCCGATGATGTTGCGGGTGCGCTGCGCCGTTATGAAGCCAAACGCCGCCGGCGGGCGTCACAAGTCCAAGAAGCCGCCCGCGCGAATGGCCGCACCTACCATCTCGGTTGGCCCCTCAATAAAGCCCGCAACTTTGTGATGGCACGAACCGACCTTTCCAAACGCTATGACTGGCTTTACTCATTCACCCTAAACTAATGCGTGTCCTTTAAGGGATACACAATCACGCATAGGGGGCGTTGGGGAAATCATGCGGTATCTCACTTTTCTGATCGTCGCGGTCGCCACACTAATCTTTGCGTTTCTCTCGTTTCATCATCCCTTTTTTATCATACTCGCGCTGATCGGCGCGGTCGGCACGGGGATCGGGATCTATAATCTCTTCCAGACACATCACAGCGTTTTGAGAAATTATCCTCTCATCGGCATTATGCGATTTTTTCTTGAAAGCATCCGCAAAGAGATGCGGCAATATTTTATAGAAAGCGACACGGATGGAACGCCATTCAGTCGTAACAAACGCGCGATTGTATATCAACGCGCGAAGGTGCAACTCGATAAACGTCCTTTCGGTACGATTCTGGATGTTTATCAACCGGGCTTTGAATGGCTCTCCCATTCGCTCGCGCCGCAACATCCCGATCCAAAAACTTTTCGTATCTCCATCGGCGGACCTCAATGCACAAAGCCTTACTCTGCGTCTGTGTTTAACATCTCGGCGATGAGCTTCGGCGCTTTAAGCGCGAATGCCATCCGCGCCTTGAACAAAGGCGCGAAAGAAGGTGGCTTTGCACATGATACAGGTGAAGGCAGCATTTCCATTCATCATCGTGAACCGGGTGGCGATTTGATTTGGGAAATTGGCAGCGGATATTTTGGCTGCCGCCATGAAGATGGCTCCTTCAATGCCGAACGGTTTGCTGAACAAGCGCAATCGCCGCAAGTCAAAATGATTGAAATCAAATTGAGTCAAGGCGCAAAGCCCGGACATGGCGGCGTGTTGCCAGGTGCAAAAGTAACACGCGAGATTGCCGAAGCGCGCGGTGTTCGCATTGGCCAAGATTGTATATCACCCGCCGCTCATCCGGCTTTTTCAACACCGATCGGATTGATCGATTTTATCTCCGAACTACGTCGCCTGTCAGGCGGAAAGCCCGTTGGCTTTAAACTTTGCATTGGCGAGAAAAGCGAATTTCTGGCGATCTGCAAAGCGATGATTGAAAAAAACATCACGCCGGATTTCATTGTTGTTGATGGCACAGAAGGTGGCACGGGAGCCGCACCGCTTGAATTCACCGATCATATCGGCATGCCATTGCGCGATGGTCTCTCCTTTGTTCATTCAACATTGATTGGGTTGGGCTTGCGCGACCACATCAAACTCGGCGCGGCCGGAAAAATCACTTCCGCCTTTGATATGGTGCGCGTGATGGCGCTTGGTGCAGATTGGTGCAATGCCGCACGCGGTTTCATGTTTGCACTTGGGTGCATTCAATCCCAAAGCTGCCACACGGACCGCTGCCCCGTGGGGGTTGCAACACAAGATCCGCTTCGTCAACGCGCGCTTGTGGTGCCTGATAAAGCTGAACGTGTGAAAAATTTCCACATGCATACGCTTGAGGCGCTTGCCGAAGTGATTGGTGCTGCAGGACTTCGTCACCCCACAGATCTTCGCCCTGATTTGCTTCATCGCCGGATTAGTCCGACAGAAACGCAAACCTATGCCGAGCTTTATCCGACCCTACATGAGAATGCACTGATTGCTGGAACCGCGCATGAAGAGATGGCTTCACTTTGGAGAAAAGTAAGCGCGACACAATTCAACGCCTATGCGTAGGTATTGAACACTTAACGCTTTCGCCACACGAAGAGGCCGCTCGTCACATAATTGAACACAGAGCCTGTGACCGCGCCCGCCAAGCCTGCGAGCCACCATATCTGACCGTCGGAATAAATGACCCGCGCGATGCCAACATTGGCGACGAGACCAATGCTGCAGCTCAACGCAAAGAGAATAAAGCCAACAAGAAACTGCAGACCATGCAAACGCCGGTCGCGATAGGTGAGTTGATTGTTCAAAATGAAATTGCTCGCCATCGCGATCAAGGTCGCGGTGATTTGCGCGCCATCGAAACCGAGCGAAGGCAGGCTCGATAAAGCAAGACGAAGTGCGGCGAGATGAACCACAACCCCTAAGGCGCCGACAAGACCAAAGAGAAAAAATCGAATGGGAACCAAACGCCCCGTCAGATGATGGAGTAAAAAGCCGAGATAATCGAAGGCGACACGCGCATCAAGTTTGCTCTCGCCATGTTGCCGCTCGCGAAACACATAGGGCGTCTCGCGTATTTGTAAGGATTCAGTCGTTGTGGCGAGAATATCGGCCAGAATCTTGAACCCTTCCGTCGCGAGCTTCGGCGCTGCGCGCTCAACCACTTCACGCCGGATCATAAAGAAGCCGCTCATCGGATCTTTGACGTCATTCTTGATCACAAGGCGTGAGAGAAAACGACCAAAATCACTCACGAAAGACCGTTTATCGGAAAGTCCCGTTATATGACTTCCCTCGCGTTCCCGCGTGGCAATCACAAGATCGACATTGGGGGCGCGGATCAATGCCAACATGCGCACAAGCACGCGCTCGTCATGTTGCAAATCTCCATCCATCACCGCAACATAGGGTGCGCTTGAAGAGAGCATGCCTTCAATCGACGCTCCTGAAAGGCCTCGACGCCCCACACGACGAATGCCACGAACACGCGGATCTTTCGCTGCTAACACTTTGATTTCTTCGCTCGTGCCATCGGGTGAATTGTCATCAACAAAAATCAGTTCCCACGCGACGTCTGGAAGCGCGTCAGCAACAAGGCCAACAAGAGGCGCGATATTGGCACGCTCATTAAAAACAGGAACGACGATTGATAATTCTGGGGCACGCACGAAACTTGATCCTTAACTTCCTCAAAGAGAGTCTAACACCCTCATCACTTCTCTTCTCTTGGCGGGTAATGATGGGTATAGCCTTGCCAATCCCTGATGCGCCAGCCCTCTCCGTCAATTTCACAAGAAAGGGCTGCGACAGGCACTTTTCCAGCGCCCCCCGGCAAATCAATCACATAAACCGGTTGGGCAAGACCAGAAACACGACCGCGCAGACCATCGATCAGCGCTTTCGCCTCCTCAACGCGGGTTCTGAAATGGCTTGTGCCGGGCGCGAGGTCGCCTTGATGCAAATAATAGGGCTTCACACCCGCTTCCACAAAGCCACGCATCAAAGCGGTCAGAGTCTCAACGGAATCATTCACACCCTTCAACAACACGCTTTGACTGATGAGATTCACACCGACATTTTTCAAACGCGCGAGCGCGGCACGACATTGGCTCGTCAACTCCCGCGGATGATTGACATGGAGCGCCAACCACACAGATTTTCCTGCAGCGACAAGGGCGTTTGCAATCTCATCACTCACAAGCGCAGGATCAACGGAGGGCACCCGCGAATGCCAGCGTAACACTTTGATATGCGTGATCTTTGCAAGACGCGACGTGAAGGCTTCAAGCCGTCTTGGTGACAAGATAAGCGGATCGCCGCCCGTCACAATCACTTCCCAAATTTCCGGATGCGCTTCGATATAGGCATAAATCGCTTCGAGTTTTTCTTCCGAAAGCGCATCGCCCTTTCCAGGCCCCACCATCTCGCGACGAAAACAAAACCGACAATAAACCGGACAAATATGCGTGAGCTTTACAAGTACACGATCAGGATAGCGATGTACCAGGCCATCGATCGGTGAATGCGCGAAGTCCCCTATCGGATCATCGACTTCATTTTTAGTGAGGATCACCTCACGTGGATCCGGAATGAATTGCAAACGTATCGGATCGATAGGATCGTCACGCTTGATTAAAACGTCCATCGCCGGCGTAACGGCAATCGCATAGCGCTCAGCGACAGGCTCAAGCGCAGCGCGTGCGTTTTCTGCAACCAAACCCGCGGCAACAAGATCATCAAGCGTGCGGAGTGTTTGGGTCACTGAAAATTCAAAGCCGTTTTTTAAAGAAACAAAAATTTCGATGGTGCGGACAGCGGGACTCGAACCCGCACAGTATTACTACCGAGGGATTTTAAGTCCCTTGCGTCTACCAGTTTCGCCATGTCCGCCATCACGCAGGATGTGCGCATCGAAGAATCACAGATTTCCGAGAATTCCCCCCGCCCCTTTAAGTGAGCTTGCGGCGCCCCGCAAGCATAACCTGATCCCTTGCTTGATCCCTTACCTGCCCCCAATCTTATCCCTTATGGTCTTCGGCAATCGGCGCCTGATAGGCGAGGCCCATATCCCACGGAAAATAGATCCATGTGTCCTGCGAGACTTCCGTGATGAATGTATCCACCAGAGGCCGCCCCAAAGGCTTTGCATAAACCGTTGCAACATGTGCATTCGGAATGATGTCGCGAACGATTTTTGCGGTCTTGCCCGTATCAACGAGATCATCAACAACGAGAATGCCTTTGCCACCCTCGCCGCCTGTTGCCAAAACATCTTTGGCAATCGATTTCAACACCTGCAAATCACCTTGGGTCGTGTAATCATGATAAGAGGCGATGCAAATCGTCTCGATGATGCGCAAACCCAATTCACGCGCAACGATTGCCGCTGGTACAAGGCCCCCGCGTGTGATGCAAATTACCGATTGAAACGGGCCTGATGCCGCAAGCCGCCATGCGAGTGCGCGCGCGTCACGATGAAACTGATCCCATGACACAGGAAAGGCTTTTTGACTCTGTCCGCTCATCTCTTATTCTCACTCGTCACTTATAAAGGAATGGTTTTGTCATTTTCAGAAAGGCCCTTCAGCATCGCTTCAACTGCTATTTTGGCTCTTTCAAGCGCGGTAACATCGCGACCTCGCAACACGATCTGATTGCGGAAAGTCTGACCATCAAAATGCGGATAAGATCCGATGATGACATCGGGGTGATCTTTTTGAATGGCGCCTAATCCCGATGCATAAATTCCTTCGGGTAACCCACCACTATCAACGGAGACGGATTGCAATTTCACGCCGGCCTTCAATCGCGGCGTTACATTTTCAAGCATCGCTTGCATGATGGAGGGCACACCGGCCATCACAATCACATTGCCAACCATAAAGCCCGGCGCTTTTGAAATGGGATTGTCGATAAGATCGGCACCCGCGGGAATCCGCGCCATGCGCAAACGTGATTCATTCAAATCTTTCGGATCAGGATAACGCTCGCGTAACAGCGCCACCGCGCGCGGATCATGATCAATCGAAACGCCGAGCGCTTTGGCCACACAATCCGCCGTGATGTCATCATGGGTCGGGCCGATGCCACCTGTGGTGAAGAGGTAGGTGTTTCGCGCGCGCAAAGCGTTGATCGCCTCGATGATCCCATCTTCATCATCGGGCACCACACGCACTTCGCGTAAGTCTATCCCGATCGCGGTCAGATAGTCGGCGAGAAATCCGATATTCTTATCCTTGGTGCGGCCTGAGAGAATCTCATCCCCAATCACAAGCAGGGCCGCTGTCACGCGCATCGGGCTGTCGCTGCTCATCGGGGCTCCTAAGATTGTTGAAGACCGCGACCATAAGAGGCCAAAGCGCCGCGCTCAAGCGGTGGGTACGGCCCTTCCCCACGAAATCGGCGTGAAGCGCGCTTCTGATGAGGCCCATGGCTGCGCTTTTCCTTGCATCCTGACGATAATTCCCCCATTTCTAAAGGATCCGATCCCGACCGCGAGCCCCCGCACTTCCGATGACCTTTGTTGATGCCGCCTCCGCCACGCGCCGCCAGCCCGGACAAATCAAATTGTTCGGAGCGGAAGCCTTTGAGGGCATGCGCAAGGCTGGGCAATTGACGGCGCAGGCGCTTGATCTTCTGGTCGATCTCGTGAAACCGGGTGTGACAACCGAATATCTCGACAAGATCTCTTTCGAATTCGCGATGGATCATGGTGCCTATCCCGCGCCGCTCCATTATCGCGGTTTCAAGAAATCCATTTGCACTTCAATTAATCATGTCGTGTGCCACGGTATTCCCAATGATAAGCCACTGCGTGAAGGCGATATCGTCAATATCGACATCACGCTTGTGGTTGATGGCTGGCATGGCGATTCAAGCCGCATGTATGGGGTTGGCGAAATCCCGCGCCGCGCTGAACGCCTGATGGATGTAACATTCGAAAGCCTGATGCGCGGCATCGCGGCAGTGAAGCCCGGCGCAACGACAGGTGATATTGGCTACGCCATTCAATCCTATGCCGAGAGCGAGCGCTGCGCGGTGGTGCGTGATTTCTGCGGCCATGGTCTTGGTCGTCTCTTTCACGACGAACCAAATATTCTTCATTATGGCCGCCCGCGTGATGGCGTGCCGTTAAAGCCGGGCATGTTCTTCACGATCGAGCCGATGATCAATCTCGGCCGCGCGGAAGTAAAAGTGTTAGGCGACGGATGGACAGCGGTGACGCGTGACCGCTCACTCTCCGCGCAATATGAACATACGATTGGCGTGACAGAGACCGGATGCGAGATTTTCACCCTCTCGCCGAAAGGCCTCGACAAAACCCATATCAGCCGACCGAGCGAAACATGACCGAACGCGTGATCTCTTCCTCCGATGACAAACAGGAGGAAGATCACGCCAGCGGCCACCGCCAGAGGTTGAAAGATCGCTTCATGCGCGCAGGGCGCGAAGCGATTCAGGATTATGAATTACTCGAACTCCTTCTCTTCCGCTCGATCCCACGCCGCGATGTGAAGCCGCTTGCGAAGAAGCTCATCAGCGAATTTGGATCGGTTGCCGAAGTGTTGGGTGCGCCCCTTGCCCGCTTACGCGCCACCGAAGGCCTAGGCGATTCAACCGCGCTTGATTTGAAACTCGTTGAAGCCGCAGGGCGTGAACTTGCCAAAGGCGCTGTTAAGAAACGCACCATCCTTGGATCATGGACAGCGGTGATTGATTATTGCCGCGCATCAATGGCATTTGAAGCGCGCGAAGTGTTCCGCATTCTCTTTCTCGATAAACGCAACGCGTTGATTGCCGACGAAATCCAACAAACCGGAACCGTTGATCACACGCCTGTCTATCCGCGCGAGGTTGTCAAACGCGCGCTTGAAGTTTCGGCAACCGCGGTGATCCTCGTTCATAATCACCCTTCTGGGGATCCAACCCCATCACAAGCCGATATCGCAATGACGCGGCAAATTGTTGAAGCCGGCAAGCCGCTCGGCATTCTTGTGCATGATCACATCATCATCGGTAAAAACGGCCATACGAGTATGAAAGGCCAAGCGCTGATTTAATGCGCCTTCGCGTCAGATCAAGCGCGCGGCACCGGTGAGCACGGCGACAAGAAAACCATAAGAAAACACAACGCCGACGACGCCAATACCAAAGCCGATGGCAACCAAAAGACCATCACGCTCGACAAGGCCGAGACCAATCAAACAAAGCGCGATGCCAATTGGAATCTGTCCAACAACCGGTAAAGCGAAGACAAGACCGAGCGAGAGGATCAGCAATCCTACCCCCATGAAGCGCAGGCCCAAGCTTGAATCAAAAATCACATAGCGTGGTTGCGCCAATTTCTCGATCCAACTGACCCACGGCATCGCCCGTTCGATCGCACGACTAACATCTGCTCTCGCGAGATCGCGTTTTAAGACAGAGGCTGGGAGCCAAGGTGATGCACGACCAAGCATCATTTGAAGCGAAATAAACACCATCAAAATGCCGCTCACGAAGGCAATGGGCGGCGGCATGGGCAGACTGTTCGGCAAGCCCAGAATGACAATCAAAATCGAGTAGCCGCGCGCACCCAAAGCCGAAACGATATCGGACACCGCCAAACGCTCGCCCGAGCCTTGTTCCGGCAAGCGAAGAAGAATGGAGGAGATGCGTTCTGAGGACAGGCTCATGGCGTAACTGAAAGGATCAAAATCAAAATGCGATCCCTGCCTAACGCAAAGCGCTCCGTCTCTCAATCAGAGTGATGAAAGAAAAGCCTCAGCCGTCGCCAGATGCCGCTTACGGGTCGCTTCTGCCATGGAATCGAGGCTGCGATAAGGCATAAAAAGACGAGGATTCTTTGAAAGCCGCTTGCGGTTGCGTTCCAGAAAGGCCCAGTAAAGCGGTGTAAAGGGGCAGAGCTTTTCAGCTTCCTTCGCTTTTGGGCTGAAGCGGCAAGAGGAGCAATAATCACTCATTCGGTCGATATAAGCTCCCGAGGCCGCATAAGGCTTGGAAGCCAAAAGCCCACCATCTGCATAAAGCGCCATGCCGTGAACATTGGGGAGTTCGACCCATTCATAGGCATCAGCATAGACGGCTAAAAACCAGTCCTCCACTTCGCTTGGACGAATGCCCGCAAGAAGAGCAAAGTTACCAAGCACCATCAAACGTTGAATATGATGGGCATAAGCATTGTCCATCGTATCCTTCACGCAGTTTCTAAGACAGTTCAGCTCGGTATCCCCGGTCCAATAAAATTCCGGCAAAGGACGCGTCGCATCAAGCGCGTTTGATCGGGAATAGTCAGGCATCACATGCCAATAAAGTCCACGAACATATTCACGCCAACCGAGGATTTGACGGATAAATCCCTCAACTGCATTTAGAGGCGCGTGGCCTTGATGATAGGCACGTTCGGCCGCGCGGCAGATTTCAAGCGGAAGCAACAACCCACAATTCAATGCAGGTGCTAAAAGCGCGTGAAACAAAAAGGGTTCGCTCCCTTTCATCGCATCCTGCACATCGCCAAAACGCGGCAAACAAAATTTTATGAAATGATCAAGCGCCTTCAGCGCCTCCTTGCGTGTGACAGGCCAGCCAAATTTTTCAAGCGATCCAGGATGAGTATCAAAGCGCTGCGAAACAAGATCCATCACCTCTTTCGTGATCGCATCAGGTTTAAAGCGAAGCCGTTCTGGGATCTTTTCTTTCGGTGAAAGCGCTTTGCGATTCTCTGAATCATAATTCCACTGGCCCCCTTCAGGATCCTTGCCCTTCATCAAGAGACCTGATTTTTTTCGCATCTCACGATAAAAAAATTCCATGCGCAATTCTTTGCGCGCGGATGCCCATTCCGAAAATTCAGCAGGCGTTGCAAAGAAGCGATCATCACCACGAATTTCGACCGGAAGATTGAATTCATCCTGCCACGACTCCATCATTGCACGGACGCGATATTCTCCAGGCTCTGTGACAATGAGCTTTGAAGGTTTTAGCTTTTTGATCGCGCGGTGAAGTTCGCCCGTGAAAGATCCCGTGTTGCCTTTATCCTCAAGCTTCACATAGGTGATGTTTAACCCTTCTTGCTTAAGCTCTTCGGCGAAATGCCGCATTGCTGAAAGAAGAAGAGTGATTTTCTGCTTATGGTGTTTGACGTAAGTCGTCTCATCATGAACTTCGACCATCAAGACATGATCTTTTTTCGGATCAATGTCTTTGAGACTCGAAACTCCACGCGTGAGCTGATCCCCTAAAATGAGACGTAAGGCACCCGCCATGATCAACCCTTGGTACGCAGCCGCGCACGACCGCCATCAACGCCAAAACTTTGCCCCGTAATCCAATTTGATTGTGAGGACAATAAGAGACCAGCAAGCGGACCGACATCATCAGGTTCACCGATCCGTTGCATCGCATGCATGCCCCCAATGGATTGAACAAGCGTTTCATTCGATGTGAGCGAAGAGGCCAAAGGCGTGCGAGTCAAAGACGGCGCGATGCAATTGACGCGAATTTTTGGCGCAAGTTCTGCGGCGAGTGAAAGCGTTAACCCTTCAACTGCGCCCTTTGCCAAACCGATTGAGGTGTGCGCCGTGAAGCCTTGATGCACAGCAATGGTTGAAAAGAGAAGTACTGAGGCTGTGTCATGATAGGCTTTCAACGCTGGCAAAGATTCCTTGACAGCAGTAAAGGCGCCCAAAGCGTTCAATTGAAAATCGGCAAGCGCTTCGCTTTCTTGTAAGCGCGCGACAGGTTTCAGTGTGATGGAGCCCACGGCATAGCAAAGACCGGCAAGCGCCCCGCCCGCAGTCTTTGCCGCTTCATCAACAGCGTCCGCAATCTCGTCGGATTTCATAACATCGGCCACGCTCACCGATGCGCCACCGAGGGACGATGCTGCGGCATCAAGCCGCGCTTTGTCCCGACCGACCAAATGAACCGCATAGCCAAGCGCTTTTACCGATTTTGCGACCGATGATCCGATGCCGCCTGCCCCGCCGAAAATCAAAATTGTACCCGTCATTCCGCTTGCTTTCCTGTTGACGCTTGTGATTCAAGACATTGGTTATCTTACGTCTGATCCGCACAAACAGATTGAAGCGCGCGCCTCATGCCCCCTATGCGAAAAAAGACTGATTTGCCGCAAAAGACCTGTAAGACCTGCGGGCGGCCTTTCACATGGCGAAAGAAATGGGAGCGCGTGTGGGACGAAGTGCTTTATTGTTCTGACCGCTGCCGGATGGACAAAAAGGTGAAGTGAACGCGCTTCAAGAGCCACTTGGTCTCGCGATCCCTCGTGCTTTTGCGAGCGCTTCCGGCGTATCAAGATCAACCAACACATCATCACTTGTGACAGACACTTCGATCACATCCGCACGATGCGCATGTAAAATTTTGCGCGCACCAACATCACCGGAAAGTTTTTCAATTTCAGGAAAAAGTTTTCGCGAAAGCAAAACCGGATTGCCCCACTCACCTTGATAAGTCGGAACCAATGCCGAGGCATGAGGCGAAGCATTGAAAACATCAATCATCTGATTGATCAAACTATGTGTGATCAAAGGCATATCGCCTAAAAGAACGATTACAGCATCAATCGACGAAGGCAGCGCCCGAACACCCACCTTAAGCGAACTTGAAAGACCTTCAGCAAAATTTGGATTTATTACAAGACACACATCGGAAGACGAAAGTGTTGCGCGGATTGCGTCCTCATTATGGCCCGCGACAACAAAGACCGGACGAGCATATGATTGCAAAGCCGCATCCACAACATGACGCACAAGCGGCCGATCACCAAGAACTTCAAGAAGCTTATGGCTGCCCATGCGCGTGGAACGACCTGCAGCCAAAACAAGCGCTGCAATGTTCATTCTACCGGATCTCCAGAAGGATCGCGCGGATGGCCCCGTTGAACGATTTCCATCAGAAGACCGCCGACACCAAGCGATGTAATATCCGCCCGCGTCACGGGAAGATCTGCCATCAAACGGTGGAGCACCCAATCAAATCCATTTTCTTTTGGTGAACGCGCGCAGCCCGGCGCGCCGATCACCGTCTTTCCACGCACCGTTCCAATCAGTAACAAATTACCCGGATCAACAGGCATCCCAAAATGCTCAATGCGCCCGCCCGCTTTTTCAATCGCTGAGGGAATGATATCACGACGATCCGTGATCGCTGATGCGCCATAGATAATGACAAGATCCGCGCCATCATCGAGCGATGAGGTCAGCGCCTCGGTGACCGCATCAACGTCATGACTCACGCGTAAATCAGAATCGACGATAGATCCCGAAGGTGCAAGACGCCCTTCAAGCACGGCCAATGTTTTATTGATGACACTTGGCTTTAACCCCGGAAGCAAGGTTGAGATCGCCGCAACCTTTCGAGATTTGAAAGGATGAACTGTCACAAGAGGCGTGGAACTAATAACGATTTCGGTTTTATCCATCACCACTTTCTGGACAGCGAAAGGAATGATTTTGACGGTTGCCACCATTTCTCCGCGTTCCACCGCGCGATAATCAGGAAGCGTTGCAAAAGTCACCGATTCATCAATGGCATTCAGCGCATTGATACGCGCAGCATCAACACGCAACACACCGGCACTTTGTGCAAACAGATTCACGCGGCCAGTTGACGGACGATCCATACGGATCGCTGCACCGCAAAGTTTTGCAGCAAGCGCTTCGGCGGCTTGATCCTCATTGATATCATCGACTTCCAATTGCGCGACGATGACATGATCACGCCCTTCTGCCCGCAAAGCAGCGAGATCCTCACTCGTCAGGCGCGCACCTTTCTTGATGGCGCAATCATTCAATCTGATCGAATGCGCAGAGATCGCGTTCAAAGCCTGATCAAGGGGCACAGAACCAAATCTCATCAGATCAATGTCCGATCTTTGTTCCGTCAGGCTTCAAGCGAAGCTTTGAGGTGATCTCGCCCAAAATCGATAAAGCAATCTCAGCGGGACTAATCGCGCCAATATTCAACCCGATAGGCGCATGAATCCGTTTGATCGCCTGCTCATCAAAACCCAAAGCCTGTAAACGCTCTACTCTTTTGCCATGCGTTTTGCGTGAGCCCAGAGCGCCAATATAAAATGCATCTGACTTCAGCGCAAAAACCAACGCTGCATCATCAATCTTGGGATCATGAGTGAGCAAAATATAGGCCGTGTAACGATCCGCACCCAGTCTCGGCAAAACGATATCGGGCCATTCCGCATGAATTGTCACATCCGGAAATCGCTCGGGCGACGCAAAGGCTTCTCGCGGATCAACGATGATCACGTCATGACCAAGCTGCTTTGCCATCGGCACAAGCGCTTGCGAAATATGCACGGCACCAACCGCTATGATGCGGAGCACCGGCGCTTGAACGGTCAGAAAAACTTTATGCCCTTCACTTTCAACAACGCCGCTTTTGCCCATGCGCAACGCATCGGAAAGAAGCGATGATAAAGGATCACGGGCAAGCTCGGCTTCGAGAACGAGGCGCTGAGTATGATTTTGTAAATCGGTGACGAGCACCGCCGCGCGCCGCGCCGCGCGTTCTTGATTAAGCTGAGCGAGAAGCGCCAGATCCATCTAATTTACTTTCTCGACATAGACGCTGATGCGCCCGCCACAGGAAAGGCCCACTTTCCAAGCGGTCTCATCCGCGATGCCAAATTCAAGAAGCTTCGGCGTGCCGCTTTCGATCACATCGAGTGCTTCGGTCACAACCGCGCCCTCGACGCATCCGCCAGACACAGAGCCCATGAATGTGCCCTCACCATCTATGACAAGATGGCTACCGACCGGACGCGGCGCCGAGCCCCAGGTTTCAACAACGGTTGCCAAAGCAACACCCCGACCTTCCCGCCGCCAGGTTTCGGCTTGTTTTAAAAGATCATCATCGGTTGCGAGCATGGAAGTCTCCTTTGCGCTTTACCGTCACGCCACCCGCTTCAACCACAAACGCGGATCGGCTGACGCGGCGCTGTCTTTCGACAGAGCCTGAACCAGCGTCTCCATGCTCTTTAGATTGTGGATCGGTCTGAATTCGTCAACATGGGGCAGAATGGCGCGGATGCCGGAAGCCTTCGCCTCAAACCCGTCAAAACGCAACAGAGGATTCAACCAAACAAGCTTTGAACAGGAACGATGAAGGCGTGCAATTTCATTTTGCAATTCATCCGTATCATCACGTTCAAGGCCATCGGTAAACAGAAGCACAATCGCCCCCTGCCCCAACACGCGACGCGACCATTCGCGGTTAAACTTATGAAGCGAGGGGCCAATGCGTGTGCCACCCGACCAATCGGCGACTTGTTCGGAACATTTCGAAAGCGCCTCATCAGGATCGCGGCTTTTCAAAGAGCGCGTGACTTTGGTCAACCGTGTGCCGAAGAGAAATGTATGTACGCGTTTGCGCTTGTCCGTGAGCGCATGAAGAAAATGCAGAAACAGCCGCGTATAATCCGCCATTGATCCCGAGATATCACAAATCGCTACGACGGGTGGTTGCCGCTCTGCGCGATCACGGAACTGCAACGAGATTGTATCGCCGCCTTGGCGTAAGCTTGAGCGAAAGGTGCGACGTAGATCAATTCGGTTTCCGGACGACGCAGAAATAAAACGTCGCGTGGGCCGCGCGTCATCTGGCATCACCAAGCGGTCAATAAGAATGCGTGCATTGGCGATCTCTTGCGCGGTCATCTGAGCAAAATCTTTTGTCTGCAAGATTTCACGCTCAGAAATTGTCAGCCTGGCATCAAATTCGATTTTTTCTTCTTCCGGAGGTGTTTCATCGCGTTTGGCTTTGAGCAAAGATTCAGCCGCACGCAAAGCGCCCGCTTCAGGCTTCTTTTTCTTCTCATCCTTGCCCGGTGAATAAGGCGACATGGTCTGGATGATTTTTTCGATCAATGCACGACGACGGAAAAAAATCCGAAAAGCTTGCGTGAACACATCCGAATGTTCGTGCTTCTTCACGAAAATCGCGTGCAAGGTCCAATAAAGATCCTCACGACTTCCGATATGCGCCGTTTCAACTGCTGAAACCGCATCAAGTACCGCACCAGGCCCAACGGGCAAGCCCGCATCACGCAAAGCGCGCGCAAAATAAGCGATGTTCTCGGCGAGTTTTCCGGGCATTATTTCGGCGGCTTTTCAGGCTTCGTTGTGACCTTGATCTCATCCAAAATCGCCTTGATTTCGGAGCCCTGCATCTTCTGAATATCGTCTTGATATTTGAGCAAGACGCCAAGCGTATCGGTCACTTCTTTCGGGTCGAGCGCCACCGCATCAAGCTCAACCAATGCTGTGGCCCAATCAAGCGTCTCAGCCACACCCGGCACTTTGAAGAGATCTTGTTTGCGAAGCGCTTGGACAAAAGCCACGATTTCGGCCGAAAGTTTTTCAGAGGCCTGCGGTGCCTTCGTGCGCAAAATTTTCAATTCGCGTTCTGCAGTTGGATAACCGACCCAATGATATAGACAACGCCGTTTCAATGCGTCGTGAATTTCCCGCGTACGGTTTGATGTCACAATCACAATGGGTGGCGAAGGCGCTTTTACCGTTCCCAATTCAGGAATGGTGACCTGAAAATCACTTAACACTTCGAGCAAATAGGCTTCGAAGGCTTCGTCCGTACGATCCAATTCATCGATCAGCAAAATCGGCGCGCCCTTCACATCAGGCGAGAGCGCTTCCAAAATCGGACGGCGCACCAAATAACGCTCGGAAAACACATCGCTTTCAAGTTTGCTGCGTTCGACCGCGCCTTCGGCTTCCGTCAAACGGATCGCCATCATCTGCGCCGCGTAATTCCACTCATAAACTGCGGATGAGACATCAAGCCCTTCATAACATTGGAGGCGGATGAGAGAGCGGCCCAAAGTTTTTGCGAGAACTTTGGCGATTTCGGTTTTGCCAACACCCGCCTCACCCTCGAGCAAAATCGGACGGCCCATTTTCAAGGCGAGAAAGAGAACCGTCGAGAGAGCGCGATCGGCAACATAATCACCTTGAGCAAGCAGCGCTTCCATCTCGTCAATCGATTTCGGCAACGCGACCTGAGACATAACGCACCTCTTCATAGATGATCGGGAATATCGTTCCCTTAAACGGCTTTGGGCCTTTATGAAAATGCCCGGCACAAGGCCGGGCATTCCTTGATCGTGATCAAAAAGATGCAGCGCTTACTTGGCCGTCGCTTTTTCAACCGCGCGCTTCGCCATCACCGGAATGAGGTGAGCGCGATAATCAGCGCTTGCATGCATATCGGCGTTGAGGCCTGAAGCCGAGACTTTCACGCCATCCAATGCTTTCGCATTGAAACGCGAAGCCAAAGCCGCTTCACATTCCTTCGAACGGAACACACCGTTTGAGCCCGCGCCTGTCACGGCGACGCGCACATCCGATCCCTTTTTCGCGACAAACACACCGACCAACGCATAACGCGATGCCGGGTTCGGGAATTTCTCGTAAGCCGCTTTTGACGGAATGGGGAACGAGACCTTCACAATGATTTCGCCTTCTTCCAACGCGGTTGAGAACATGCCTTGGAAAAATTCATCAGCCGAAATCTTGCGCTTATTCGTAATGATGGTCGCATTCAATGCGAGGGCAGCAGACGGATAATCCGCTGCCGGATCATTATTGGCAAGCGAGCCACCAATCGTGCCGCGATTACGAACGGCCGCGTCACCAATACCCTCCGCAAGTGCAGCGAGACCGGGGATCGCGTTTTTCACAATCGCCGAGGTCGCAACTTCAACATGGCGCGTCATGGCACCAATGACGATGTTACGGCCTTTTTGCTCAATGCCGCTCATACCTTCTGCATGACCAAGATCAATCAATGCGGAAGGAGAAGCGAGGCGCTGCTTCATGGTCGGCAGCAAAGTTTGACCACCGGCCAAAACTTTGCCATCGGCATTCTTCGCAAGGAGAGACGCCGCCTGACGGACTGTTTTTGGAGCGTGATAATTAAAGGCGTACATGATGTTCTCCCTGTATCTTATTCTGCAGCCAATTTGCGGGCACCCGTCTGGCAAGCTTGCCAGACGGCGTAAGGCGTGGCCGGCATCGGCACGTCTTCATGACCCACAGCATCGGTGATCGCGTTGATGACAGCGGGAGGAGCGGCAATCGCGCCGGCTTCACCGCAGCCCTTAATACCAAGCGGATTGGTTGTGCATGGCGTATTCGTCATGCCGACATCGAAGCTTGGCAAGTCGTCGGCGCGCGGCATGGTGTAGTCCATGTAGGATGCGGTGACGAGCTGGCCGTCAGCATTGTAATGCGCGCCCTCGAGAAGCGCCTGGCCAACACCTTGTGCGATGCCGCCATGCACCTGCCCTTCAACGATCATCGGATTGATGACATTGCCGAAGTCGTCAACGGCGGTCCATTTCACGATGTCGGTCGTGCCCGTATCGGGATCGATTTCGACTTCGCAAATATGAACCCCCGATGGAAAGGTGAAGTTTGTCGGATCATAGAACGCACCTTCCTTCAGACCGGGCTCAAGATCCTGCCCGTTGAATTTATGGGCGATATAGGCTTGCAACGCGACTTCGCCGAAAGCGAGGCTCTTGTCTGTGCCCGCAACCGAGAAGCGACCATCCTTGAACTGGATGTCTTTCTCAGCGGCTTCGAGCGCATAGGCCGCAACCTTCTTGCCTTTCGCGATGACTTTATCAACGGCCTTCACAATCGCCGACATGCCTACAGCGCCTGAGCGTGATCCATAGGTGCCCATGCCGAACTGCACTTTGTCGGTGTCGCCATGAACGACCGAGACCGCATCAATATCGATACCGAGTCGATCGGCCACCAATTGAGCGAAGGTCGTTTCATGGCCTTGACCATGCGAGTGCGAACCCGTGAGCACTTCAACGGTACCAACCGGATTGACGCGGATTTCAGCCGATTCCCAAAGACCCACACCGGCACCGAGCGAACCCACTGCCGCCGACGGCGCGATGCCGCAGGCTTCGATATAGGCCGAAAAGCCGATACCGCGGAGCTTGCCGTTCTTGGCTGAATCTTTCTTGCGCTTGGCGAAGTTTTTATAATCCGCCATTTCGAGTGCGAGATCGAGTGAGGCTGTGTAGTTGCCCGTGTCATAAGCCATGATCACAGGCGTTTGATGCGGGAAGCTCTTGATGAAGTTTTTCCGACGGAAGGTTGCCGGATCGGTTCCCGTTTCACGCGCGGCCTTCTCGATGATGCGCTCAACGAGGAAGGTTGCTTCCGGACGACCGGCACCGCGATAAGCATCAACCGGAGCGGTTGTTGTGTAGATGCCTTCAACTTCTGCATAGATTGCCGGAATATCATACTGCCCGGACAGAAGCGGCGCGTAGAGATAAGTCGGCACGCAGCTTGAGAAGGTCGAGAGATAAGCGCCGAGATTGGCTTTTGTTTTAACACGCAAGCCAAGGATCTTGCCCTTGTCATCAAGCGCCAATTCCGCATGCGAGATGTGATCGCGGCCATGCGCATCCGAGAGGAAGGCTTCGGTACGATCAGCTGTCCATTTCACTGGACGACCCACTTTCTTCGCGGCCCAGACGCAAACAGTTTCTTCGGCATAGATGAAAATCTTTGAACCGAAACCACCGCCGACATCGGGCGCAATCACGCGGAGTTTATGTTCCGGCGCAATGCCCACGAACGCAGACAGAACGAGACGAGCGACATGCGGATTTTGGCTTGTCGTGTAGAGCGTGTAAACGCCCGTGCCTGAATCGAAGTCACCAATCGCCGCGCGCGGTTCCATCGCATTCGGAATGAGGCGGTTATTGACGAGATCAATCTTCGTCACATGTTTGGCTTTTGCAAAAGCCGCATCTGTCGCTGCCTTGTCACCAAGATGCCAATCATAAACGACATTGTCCGGCGCGACATCATGGATGGCCGGAGAGCCCTTGGCCTTGTTCATATCAACAACAGCCGGGAGCACCTGATAATCGACATGGATTTGTTCAGCCGCATCTTTCGCTTGCTGATAAGTATCCGCAATTACAACCGCGACATGATCCCCGACATAACGCACTTTGCCTTGTGCGAGAGCGGGATGAGCGCCCGCCTTCATCGGCGAGCCATCCTTATTGTGGATCATCCATCCACAAATCAAACCACCAATTTTATCAGCGGCGAGATCATCACCGGTTAAGACACCCAAAACGCCCGGAGCCTTTTTGGCTGCCGAAACATCAAGCTTCTTGATGTTGGCGTGCGCATGGGGTGAACGCAGGAAATAGGCATAGGCCTGGTCCTGACGGTTGATGTCATCGGTATATTGGCCCTTGCCCGTTATGAAACGGAAATCTTCTTTGCGGAGTACCGGTGCTCCGACGCCTGTCTTGGCACTCATGGGGTTCTCTCCCTCGCGATTTTTTCAAAAAACGCTGTGATTGTGATGGGCGAAACTCAATTCTGTGAACGATCCGATTACTTCATCGCGGCCGCGCCTTGAGCGACGGCTTTCACGATGTTGTGGTAACCGGTGCAGCGGCAAATATTGCCTTCGAGCTCTTCACGGATCGTGTGCTCGTCAAGCTTGTTGCCCTTGCGGTTCACGATATCGATGGCGGACATGATCATGCCCGGTGTGCAGAAGCCGCATTGCAGACCATGATTTTCACGAAAAGCCGCCTGCATCGGATGGAGATTGTCCGGTGTGCCGATCCCCTCGATCGTTGTCACCGATGCGCCATCGCATGAGACCGCGAGCGTGGTGCAGCTCTTGATCGCCCTTCCATTGACATGGACGACGCAGGCCCCGCATTGACTCGTGTCACAGCCCACATGGGTGCCGGTCAGATGAAGATGTTCACGCAGAAATTGAGCAAGCAAAGTCCGCGGATCGACCGTCGCGGTGACTTGTTTGCCATTGACCGTCATAGTGACGCTAGCCATGGGCGCTCCTCCAATTTTGTATTGGTCTCTTGTCGGGACCAATCTCTGTCTCTTAATTTGAGCTAACAGAGGCGAGATTATACCCGAAACCGGCGCGGTCAAGACAGCCAAGCCCTGATCAAGGTATGAATTTGGCGTAAATTTGCGGAAAATGGTCGCACAGGCATCGTAAATAGGTCAGTCTTATTGACCAAGCAGGCCGGGTTCACGGCAAAGTAGAGTAAGGGGTTCGGGAAATATCATGGCGCTTCACTTCACAAATGAGGACAATGCCATTCTTGCCGGCGAGAAAGGCATGGGGACGAAAATGGCCCTCAGAATCGTTGCCGAGACGGCCCGATTGATGGGCGCGCCGCGCCTTCTCCCCATCGCCTCAGCCCATATCGACGGCGCACTTTATCACGGCGACTCAGGAACGCTTTTTGCCGAGAAGCTTGTCGAAGGAGAAGCCAAAGTCGCCGTTCGCTCGACATTAAATGTCGGCGCGCTGGATCTCATGGGCTGCTCGAAACAGCGTCTACCGCCGCATGAGCGCGACATGGCCAAGCGCATGATGCGCGCCTATGAAAAAATGGGCTGCGAGCCTTCGTGGACCTGCTCACCCTATCAGGCTGGACATCGCCCTGCGCTCGGCAGCGATGTCGCCTGGGGTGAGTCAAACGCCGTTGTCTTCTGCAATTCAGTGCTCGGCGCTCGCACCAATCGCTATGGTGATTTTCTCGACATCGCCTGCGCGATTGCCGGTCGCGCACCGGATTATGGTTTGCATCGAACCGAAAATCGCCGCGCTCGATTTGTTATCGATGTTTCGGGATTATCCGAAACGCTGCGTCGGTCGGACATCTTTTATCCTGTACTCGGCACGTGGTTCGGACTTGAGATGACCAATGACATCGGTGTTGTCGATGGTCTGCAAGGCTTCCCAAATGAAGATAATCTTAAAGCCTTTGGCGCTGCTTCAGCTTCGTCGGGCGGCGTTGGTCTTTTCCATATCGCGGGCGTGACACCTGAAGCACCCACTGTTGAAGCGGCCTTGCAAGGACAAAAGCCCGAACGCGTTATCCGCGTGACGATTGACATGGTGCTTGGTGCATTGAAACGCCTTTCAAATGCCGCAAGCGCAGCCATTGATGCAATCGCGATTGGGAGCCCTCATCTCTCGCTTGAAGAGATGCATGCGCTGTTGACGCTCTTGAACGATCGCAAAGTCTCACGTCCTTTCTTCGCCTGCACAGGACGACATGTGTTGCGTGCGATTGAATCGGATGGCACACGCGCCAAGCTTGAAGCGCTCGGTATCACGATTGTTGCCGATACATGCGTGGTGGTAACGCCCATGCTACCCGAAGGCGGTTCTGTGCTTATGACCAATTCAGGAAAATTCGCGCATTATGCCACCGGCAATACGGGTTATGCGGTACAATATGGTTCGCTCAAAGATTGCGTGGAGAGCGCTGTCAAAGGCCATGTGGTGCGCGATGGAGGGCTCTGGCAATGAAAGCGCACGTTTTGATTGCCGGCGAAGCGCAAGGCGAAGTACTCGCCCTCACCCATCCGATTTCATTTTGGGGCGGCGTGAATCCAAGAACTGGTGACATTATCGATGCGCGCCATCCCGAACGCGGACAAAACATCGCCGGAAAAATTTTGGCACTTCCCGCGATGATCGGATCCTCATCTGCCGCCGCCGTGATGCTTGAACTCATTCACGCAGGCAAAGCGCCCAAAGCGCTCATCATGCCGGACCCCGATGCGATTTTATTGCTCGGCGTGATCGTCGCGCATGAAATGGAGTGGCCGACCTGCCCCGCTTTCGCGCTAGATAAAGACACGCAAAGAAGCTTGCATGGGAAGACAATAAGAATTGAGCGTGATGGGGAGATAAAACTCTAGAGCATCCGCTCAACCACGCGTTCGAGAAACTCTAAGTCTTCCGGCCGCGACAAACGATGATCGCCCTCTTTTACATAACTCACGCCGACATCGGCTTCCGGCATGTGATCGAGTAAACGCTGCATATGAGCGACAGGCACATCGGGATCTTTCATCCCTTGCAGAATATGCACTGGCGCATGCGGAGTGATCGGCGCACCAAACATCAAATGGTTGCGGCCGTCTTCGATGAATTTTTTGGTAATCGGATAGGGTTCACCATAAGCCGAGGGTTGATGATAGACGCCCTCCTCAAGAATTTTTTGTTTCACGGAGTCTGGAAAGGCTTTCCACATTAGCTCTTCGGTGAAATCGACCGCAGGTGCGATCAAAACTAACGCTTTCGGCGGCGCTTTGCCTGACCGGTGACGCTCTCGCATCGCGAGCAGCGTGATCCATCCGCCCATCGACGAGCCGACAATCACTGGCGGCGTGTCACCAAGAGTGTCGATGACTGTCAAAGTGTCAAAGAGCCAATCAGAGAGTGTCATCTCTTCAAAGCGGCCCGGGCTTTCGCCATGCGCTGCATAATCAAAGCGGATCATCGGATGGCCGAGCCGCGCCGCTAAGGCATCAAGCGTGAGCGCCTTCGTCGACATCATATCAGAGCGAAAGCCGCCAACCCATAAAATCGGCGTGCCTTTCCCGGCTCGACGCCGAACGGCGATCCGGCGCGGCGGCGTCGAGGCGACGGCCATCCATTCTGGGGCCTCGGACAAAACTGAGGTCATCTCATGAAATCCTCTTTCACGACCCTGTGCAGGGTATCGCCCGCCCGCTTGGAGAGTGCGCCCAAGGGGTGCTATAGGCGCTGGCTAAAGCTTTCAATAGGGTTTGGCTTTCAATAAAATCGATCTTGTGTGAGGAATCAAAAACATGTCGAACGCGCTCTGGAACGGTGTCTTCCCGGCTGTCACCACAAAATTCACAGCCGATGACCGGCTCGACATTACGGAGATGGAGCGTTGTTTTGCTCTGCAGCGCGATGCAGGTGTAGACGGCATCATCGTTTGCGGTTCGCTTGGCGAAGCTTCGACACTCGATCCGGAAGAGAAAATCGAGGTGTTGAAAACCGCACTTCGCGTTGCCAATGGCAAGATCCCCGTTCTGATGACCGTTGTTGATGGCGCCACACGCCGCGCACAAGCGCAAGCCGAAGCGGCAGCCAAAGCGGGCGCTCATGGTTTGATGGTGTTGCCGGGTGTGCCTTACAAATCCGAAGCGCATGAAACCATGGCGCATTTCCGCGCGGTCGCGAAAGCGGGCGGACTTCCGGTGATGATCTACAACAATCCGGTTGCCTATGGTGTCAATCTCACGCCTGAAATGATTGCCGAACTCGCGCAGGATCCTCTCTTCGTCGCCGTGAAAGAAAGCTCCGACGATATTCGCCGCGTGTCAGAACTCTTCAATCTCGTTGATGATAAATTCCGCGTGTTCACCGGCGTTGATAATCTTGCGTTGGAAAGCCTCGCAATGGGTGCGCATGGCTGGGTTGCTGGTCTCGTTGTCGCCTTCCCGAAAGAAACGGTAGCAATTTATAAACTCGCGCTTGCCGGTCGCATGGCAGAAGCCCTCAAAATCTATCGTTGGTTCCGCCCGCTTCTTGATCTCGATGTGTCCGCGCGTCTTGTGCAAAACATCAAGCTCGTCGAAGCGGTCGCCATCAATTCGAATGACCGTTGCCGCGCGCCGCGCATCGCGCTCTCGGGTGCGGAACGCACGCGCATTGAAAAGATCGTCAAAGACGCAATGGCAAAACGTCCTTCATTGCCGACGCTCTAATTCAAAACGGATCATATCATCATGAAAGTGGCCGTCATCGGCGCAGGCATTGTCGGCTTAGCCACCGCGCATGCTTTGGCTGATGAAGGCCATGTTGTGACCGTAATTGATCGCGAAGGCCCGGCTGCGGGCACCTCGCGCGGCAATGCGGGCATGATCGCGCATACCGATATCGAGCCCATCGCATCTCCGAAAATGTTGCGTCAGGTACCGCGTTTTCTGATGGACCCTCTGGGGCCCCTCACAATCCGCAAAGAATATCTTTTACCGATCTTGCCCTGGCTTACGCGGTTAATCCTTGCTTCACGACCCAGTGAAATCGAAAAGTCCATTACGGCCCTGACAGCCATTCAATCACTCGCGATGCCGTCATGGGACAGACTTTCACGTCAGCTCGGCATCGAGTCGATGATCCATCGGCGCGGCTGTCTGTTTCTGTTTGATGATCGCTCTCTCATGCAGAGCATGAAGCATCATTTTGAGCTACAGGAAAAAGCGGGTGTTTCGGTTCATCTTCTTGATGCATCCGAAGTCCGGCAAATGGAACCCGGTCTCACCGATCGTTTTGTCGGCGCGGCTTTCTTTCCTGATAGCGCGCATGTGTCTGATCCGCGCGCGATCACGCTTGCGCTTTATGAAGCGGCACGTGCACGCAGCATTGATCATCTCAAAGCAGAAATCACATCGATTGAAACAGAACCAACTATTCGTCTCAACGCAAAAGACCAAGATGCCGTAAACGTTGATGCAGTTGTGATTGCCGCAGGCGCATGGTCGAAAGAGCTTGCGGCATCCGTTGGTGATCGCATTCCTCTTGATACTGAGCGCGGTTACAATATCACATTCCCGGGTGCGACACGATTACTCAATCGACCCGTTTCATTTCAAGGGCATGGCTTTGTGTCCTCCCCGCTTGATATCGGTTTGCGCATTGGAGGCGCAGTAGAGCTTGGCGGCTTACATCTTCCACCCAATCACGAACGCACGAAAGCGATGTACCAAAAAGCGGGACGCTTTTTCCGTGACCTTCCCGCGTTCGAAGACGGCACAATCTGGATGGGTTTTCGCCCATCGATCCCAGACTCGTTACCGGTCATCGGCTATTCGACAAAATCACGTCGCGTTGTTCATGCCTTTGGTCACGGTCATTATGGTTTGACGCAATCAGCCGCCACGGGGCGCCTTGTTGCGGATTTGATTGCCGAACGCGCGCCTGCGATTGATCTCACGCGTTTCAGTCCGCAACGTTTTTAAAAAATCTTCGAAGGAACTTGTTATGGCGACCCATACTTTCTTCTGCGTTGATGGCCATACCTGCGGCAATCCCGTGCGTCTTGTTGCTGGAGGCGGACCGCGTCTTGAAGGTGCGAATATGGTTGAAAAACGCGCGCATTTCTTACGCGAGTTTGATTGGATCAGAACCGGCCTGATGTTTGAACCGCGCGGCCACGACATGATGTCGGGGGCTATTCTTTATCCACCGACGAGGGCTGATTGCGACATTGCCTTTCTCTTCATTGAAACATCAGGCTGTTTGCCCATGTGCGGCCATGGCACAATCGGCACCGTGACAATGGCGCTTGAACGCGGACTTGTGACACCGCGTGAAAAAGGCGTGTTGCGCATTGATACACCTGCCGGACTTGTTGAAGCGCGCTATCAGGAAAAAGATGGTTATGTCGACAATGTCCGCATCACCAATGTCGGCTCCTTCTTGCATTCCGCTGATCTTGAAGCCGAAGTCGAAGGCTTGGGTTTCATCAAAGCGGATGTGGCTTATGGCGGTAATTTCTATGCGATCATCGAACCGCAAAAGAATTTCCCGGGACTCGAACATGTGAACCCATCGGATATTTTACGTTGGAGTCCGAAAGTGCGCGAAGCTTTCCGTGCGAAATATCAATTCGTGCATCCTGAAAATCCGGCCATCAATGGCCTCTCGCATGTCATGTGGACGGGCACGCCCACGCATAAAGAAGCGCATGCGAAAAACGCGGTTTTCTATGGCGACAAGGCGATCGACCGTTCGCCCTGTGGCACCGGCACTTCGGCGCGCATGGCGCAATGGGCGGCGCGCGGCAAGCTTAAAGTGGGCGATGAGTTCATCCATGAAAGCATCATCGGCACGCTCTTTCGCGGCCGCGTCGAAAAAGCGGTGACACTCGGCTCGTACAACGGGATCATCCCCTCAATCGAAGGCTGGGCTCGGATGACGGGCTACAACACGATCTTCATCGATGACCGCGACCCGTTGGCGCATGGGTTTCAGGTGACCGATCGCGCCGACGCTGGAAAGCATGGCTGAGGCGGATAAATCGCATAGATTTCTTAGATTTTTCCTATGAATTAAGAGATTTATAGCGTTTTTCACTAAAAAATCGGAAAAATCATTAAAATTTGCTTTTATGTGACAAATGAAGGGCGGATCGATTGTCCACTCCTCCATCGGTTGCTAAGAAGCATTGGGGATCAGGATCGCGAGCAGAATGTGGCGATCTCGACCGAAAATTCGGGGAAACGAATGGATTATCTGGCGCAACAATTGATCAACGGGCTCACGCTCGGATCAATCTACGGGCTGATCGCGATCGGTTACACGATGGTCTATGGCATCATCGGGATGATCAATTTCGCGCATGGCGATGTGTTCATGGTCGGCTCTTTCGTCTCGCTGATCTGCATTCTGCTTTTTGGCATCACGGGGTCGACCGACATTATGATCGGCATCGGAATCTTGATGATCGTCGCGGTGATCGCGATGGCGATATCTGGTGTCTATGGGTGGACGATTGAGCGCCTCGCTTATCGCCCCCTCCGCGGCTCGTTCCGTTTGGCTCCCCTCATTACCGCTATTGGTGTTTCGATCTTCCTGCAAAATTTCGTTCAAGAAACGCAAGGCGCGCGCGTGAAACCCTTGCAGGCGCTCTTTGCTGGCGGCTTCACTTTGCATGAAGGAACCGAATTCACAGTGCGCATCACTTACATGCAGATTTTAATTGTGGTGCTGACGATTGTTTTGATGACCGGCTTCTCGCTTTTGATCTCGAAGACCTCGCTGGGCCGCGCCCAACGCGCTTGCGAACAAGATCTCAAAATGACGCAGCTTCTCGGCATCGATGTCGACCGTACAATCTCGATGACCTTTGTGATCGGCGCGATGCTCGCCGCCGTCGCGGGTCTCATGTATCTTCTTTATTACGGCGTCATCGACTTCTTCATCGGCTTCTCGGCCGGTGTGAAAGCCTTCACGGCGGCGGTGCTTGGCGGCATCGGCTCATTGCCAGGGGCGATGATCGGGGGTGTGTTGATCGGGCTCATCGAAGTGTTGTTCGCCGCTTACTTCTCTTCCGAATATAAAGATGTCGCAGCCTTCTCGATGCTGATCATCGTTTTGATCTTCTTGCCCCAAGGCCTGTTGGGCCGCCCTGAAATCGAGAAGGTCTGATCGCATGACACAATCTCATAACGATCGCTCACAAGACTTCGGCCAAGCGTTGCCCGGGATAATCAAACGCAGTTTGTTTACGGTTGCGATCGCGGCGATTATTTTTGTACCGACGCTTCTTTTGAGGACGCAAGCCTCACAAGCGACGAATACGCTTTTCATTCTCTATCGCTGGGAATTTTTTGCGATTGGATGTGCGTTCATTCTTCTCTGGCGCGTGATTTATGAAATTCGCGCCTGGCAAAACGCGCATGGACCGCGGAAAGTCTCCGCACGCCCGCAGGCACAAGAAAACCGCTTTGCTCCTTATGTGGGGCCTGTGTTGTTGATCGCGGCGATCCTGATGCCCTTCATGCCGTTCACGGATCGCTATATTCTCGATATCGGCATTCTCATCATCACTTATGTGATGCTCGGCTGGGGATTGCAGATCGTCGTCGGCCTCGCCGGTTTGCTCGATCTGGGCTATGTCGCCTTCTATGCGGTTGGCGCTTATTCCTATGCTTTGCTGGCTGAACATTTCGGCTTCGGCTTCTGGATTTGCTTGCCGCTCGCGGGGGTTTTTGCAGCCACATGGGGCGTCATTCTCGGCTTCCCTGTCTTGCGCTTACGCGGCGATTATCTCGCCATCGTCACATTGGCCTTCGGGGAAATCATTCGCGTTGTGCTTTTGAACTGGCGCGATTTCACCGGCGGCTCGAACGGGCTTTCAAACATTCCGCGTCCGTCATTTTTCGGTATTCCCTTTTCGCAAGGCCCTGATGGATTTGCCGCGACATTCGGTCTCGAATTCTCTTCGCTTCAACGCATGGGCTTTCTTTACTTCCTCATTCTCGCGCTCGCACTTCTCACCTTCTACATTTCGTCGCGGTTGAGAAAATTGCCGATGGGCCGCGCATGGGAAGCGTTGCGTGAAGATGAGATCGCCTGCCGTTCACTCGGCTTGAATACGATCAACACCAAGCTTTCAGCCTTCGCGATTGGCGCGATGTTTGGCGGGTTCGCCGGCTCGTTTTTCGCGGCGAAACAGGCTTTCATCAGTCCTGAATCCTTCAACTTCATGGAATCAGCAACCATTCTCGCCATTGTTGTTCTTGGCGGAATGTCCAGCCAGTTGGGCGTTGTCTTCTCATCAATTGCGATGGTGGGTGGCATTGAAGCGCTACGTCAATTGCAGTTTTTGAAAGCCATTTTCGGCAATGATTTCGATCCGAGCAGTTTACGTCTTCTCTTCTTCGGACTCGCGATGGTGATTGTGATGCTCTGGCGCCCTCGTGGCTTTGTTTCATCACGAGTGCCCACCGTGTTTTTCCGCGAGAAAAAATCCGTGGGCTCATCGATGATTTCGCAGGGGCGCGGCTGATATGACAAAACCCTTGCTGACAGTCAAAGATCTCACAATGCGTTTTGGCGGCCTCGTCGCCGTCGACCACTTTTCATTTGAAGCGCAAAGCGGGCACATCACAGCGATTATCGGCCCGAATGGTGCCGGGAAAACCACGGCATTTAACTGCATAACCGGTTTTTATAAACCCAGCGGTGGCTCGGTCACTCTGCATCATCCGTCGCGCGGCGATTTTTCACTTGAAACGATGGAAGATCATAAGATCTCGCGCATCGCAAAAGTCGCACGCACCTTCCAAAATATCCGTCTGTTCGGCGGGATGACTGTTCTCGAAAATCTCATGATCTCGCAACACAATGAATTGATGCGCGCGTCGATGTTTTCGATTGCGGGCATTTTTGGCCTGCCCTCTTATCGCCGCGCTGAAAAAGAAGCGATTGAGAAATCGATGGCCTGGCTTGAACGCATCGGCATTGCTGACAAAGCGGACGAAGCCGCCGCCGCACTGCCCTATGGTCAACAACGCAAGCTTGAGATTGTGCGTGCACTCTGCACCGATCCGGTTCTTCTTTGCCTTGATGAACCAGCGGCGGGTCTCAACCCGAAAGAGTCTGATGATCTCGGCGTGTTCTTGCGTGAAATTCGCGACAAAGACCATGTCGGCATTTTGCTCATCGAGCATGATATGAGTGTTGTGATGGAAATTTCCGATCATATCGTCGTGCTTGATTATGGCCGCAAGATTTCGGATGGCACGCCCACTCATGTGCGCAATGACGCCGCTGTCATCAAAGCCTATCTTGGCGTTGACGAGTGAGAGCGAAGGAGAGTTTTTAAATGACACGGCCTTTGCTTGAAATTCGCGGCGTTGAAACCTTCTATGGTCATAACCAAGCCTTGCATGGTGTTGATCTTGATGTGCGCGAAGGTGAAATTGTTACGATGATCGGTGCCAATGGCGCCGGGAAATCAACATTGATGATGACGATTTGTGGCGTGAACAAAGCCACACGCGGCTCCATTCATTTTGATGGCAAGCCAATCCATCTCATTCCGCCACATGAAATCATCAGGCTTGGCATTTCGCTCTCGCCTGAAGGTCGACGCATCTTTCCGCGTATGACGGTTTTTGAAAATCTGCAGCTCGGTACTGCGGCCATTGGTCCCGCTCATTTTGACGAAGATGTGCAAAAGATTTTCGCGCTCTTTCCAATTCTTGAACGACGCCAATCACAGCGCGCCGGAACGCTCTCAGGCGGCGAGCAACAAATGCTCGCCATCGGTCGCGCTTTGATGGGACGACCGCGTCTTCTCCTGCTTGACGAACCGTCGCTTGGCTTGGCACCCCTCATTGCCCGACAAATCTTCGATACGCTGCGCGAACTCAACAAAAGCCAGGGCTTGACCGTGTTTCTTGTCGAGCAAAACGCCAATCACGCCCTGAAATTGGCGGCCAAAGGACATGTGCTCGTCAATGGCCGGATCACGCTTTCGGGCACCGGCGAAGAGCTCCTGACCCACCCGGATGTGAAGGCCGCCTATCTTGGCGGTGGGGCGCACTAAATTCACGCTTTTTTCGGTAAAAAAGAGAGTGACTCTGTGCGCGCAAGCGGCTAGCGTTTCTCCCAAGACAATGGTCCGAAAGGGCGTTCCTTTCGCGGTCATTTGTTGATGTTTGTTTTTGGGAGGTCATTTAATGATCAAATTGACAAAGACCTTGCCGGTGCTCGCTCTTGGCATCGCGCTCTCATCATCGGTTGCTCATGCCGATGTGACGGTGGCTCTTGCCGGTCCTATGACTGGTGGCTTGGCCGCTTTCGGTGAACAATTCAAAGCCGGTTTCAACATGGCTGTTGAAGAAATCAACGCAGCCGGTGGTGTGAACGGCCAGAAGATTGCGACCGTTGTGGGCGACGATCAGTGCGACCCTAAGCAGGCCGTGGCTGTTGCCAATGATAACGTTTCGAAGAAGGTCGCCGTTGTGATCGGCCACTTCTGCTCGGGCTCATCAATCCCGGCTTCGAAGGTTTATGCTGAAGAAGGCACGATCATGATCTCGCCGTCTTCGACAAACGTGAAGCTCACGGACGAGCGCGCTGGCCCGTCGATCTTCCGCGTTATCGGTCGTGACGACGTGCAAGGCAAAATCGCTGGTGCATTCATTGCCGCTAAGTACAAGGGCAAGAACGTTGCCGTTCTCGACGACAAGTCGGCTTATGCTGCCGGTCTTGCTGCTGAAACAGCAAAGGCACTCAACGCGAATGGCTTGAAGCCTGTCATCGTTGACTCGATCACCCCCGGTGAAAAAGACTACACCGCGATCGTGTCGAAGTTGAAGTCGCAGAAAGTCGACGTGCTCTACTACTCTGGCTATCATCCGGAGTCAGGCCTTCTCGTGAAGCAGATGGCCGAACAGGGCATGAAGGCTCAGTTCATCTCGGGTGACGCGCTCGGCGATAATGAGTTCGCTCAGATTGCTGGTGCGGCTTCAGATGGCGCGATCTTCACCAACCCACCGGATCATTGCTTGAACCCAGCGAACAAGGACATCTGCGCCAAGTTCTCTGCAAAGGGCACACCGGTTGCCACCTACACGCTCTATGCCTATGTCGCCGTGAAGGTGTGGGCAGATGCTGCGAAGAAGGCTGGCTCTTTCGACTCGAAGAAGGTTGTCGCTGCGATGAACGACATCTCGGCCGACACGCCAGTTGGCAAGATCAAGTTCGACAACAAGGGTGACGTTCTTGATCCGAAATATGCTTGGCACGTCTTCAAGGGCGGCAAATATGCCCAGGATGACTCGATCAAGTGATCGTGATTTGATCTAAATTGAAAGCCCGGAGATCTTCTGATCTTCGGGCTTTTTTTATGCGTTCATTTTTAAGTCTTGTTTTGTTGAGATGATTTTTTGAATTGATGCCTCTCCGAGGAGCCGCCTTCATGCAAAAAGATCGAATGGTCACAAACCGCGCACTGATCCTTTTCTTGCCGCTTTTTCTCTTAGCCGCCACTGCTCGCGCAGATGTTTTAATCGGCGTTGGCGCGCCTCTCTCCGGCGCTCAAGCCGCAGTCGGACAACAAATTCTCAAAGGCGTGCAGCTTGCCGTTGAAGATCTCAATGCCTCAGGCGGTCTTAATGGCGAAAAGATTCTTGTCGTTTCAGGAGATGATCTCGCCGATCCCAAACAAGGGGGCGTTATCGCTAAAAAATTGATCAGTGATGGCGTGAAATTCGTCATCGGTCATGCAACGTCGAATGTCAGCCTCGACGCGTCCGAACTCTATCAGGAAAAAAACATCCTGATGATCTCGCCCAGCGCCATCAATCCGAAACTAACCGAGCGCGGTTTGTGGAATGTGTTTCGTGTTGCGAGCCGCGATGATCATCAAGCCGCCGTTGCTGCTGGTTATATCAAAGACCATTTCGACAATAAAAAAATTGCTTTCGCGCATGATCGTTCGAATTCAGGCCAGATGCTTGCTGATGCGACGCGTAAAAAAATCGGCTTGCTCGGATTGCGTGAAATCCTGTTCGAAGGCGTCTCCATCAGCGAGAAAGATTTTTCACCGCTGATCGCGAAACTCAAAGCGCAACAGGCGGATCTTCTTTATTGGGGCGGCTCTTATCTTGAAGCTGGTTTGCTCATCAAACAGATGCGAGAGCAGGGTTTGAAAACTGTTTTGATGTCTGGAGATATGATCGCTTCAGATGAAGTGGCTTTAATTGCCGGCCCAGGCGCGGAAGGCACAGTGATGACCTTCCCTCTCCCGGCACGCACGAGACCGGAAGCCAAAGACCTTGTCAAAAAACTCGAATCCAAAACTATAGAGTCGGACTCTTATCTATTGAATGCTTATGCATCGGTTCAAGTTCTGGCGGACGCCGCACGCAAAATCAAATCAACCGACACTAAAAAAATCGCCGAAGAATTGCGCTCGGGTACAAATTTCAAAACTGTGATCGGTGAAATATCATTTGACAAGCAAGGCGACCGCTCACGATCGGATTACACAATCTTCACTTGGAAAAAATCAGGCGAGAAGATTTTGTTTTCGGTCGTGGAGTGAGTGATTTTATTTCAAGGCCGCAACATTCTCACGCACCGTGAAAGATCCCTAACCGAGCTTCCCCAGCGCCGGAAATGTCTCGATCAACCAAAATGAAAAAGACGTCATTGAGCCCGTTAGAAACGCAATTCCGGTCAAGACGAGCAATCCGCCCATCGCCTTTTCGACTTTGCCAAGATGGGCGCGAAAGCGGCGAATAAATTTCACCGCATGTTCCATTGCAAAAGCGGCAAGAATAAAAGGAATACCAAGGCCGAGCGAATAAACGGCGAGCAACAAAGCACCGCGTCCGACACTCTCTTCTGATCCCGCGACCGCGAGGATCGCGGCAAGCACAGGGCCGATGCAAGGCGTCCACCCAAAAGCGAAAGCAAGGCCCATGACGTAAGCGCCTAAGGGCCCCGAAGGTTTTTCAACCTGCACCCGTTTTTCGCGAAACAACATCGCGATACGAAAAACACCAAGGAAATGCAGGCCCATGGCGATGATCGCGATGCCTGCGGCAATCGAGAGAACATCGATATAAGATCTCAAAACTTGGCCAAAGGCCGATGCGGTTGCGCCGAGCAACACGAAGACCGTTGAAAAGCCCAAAACAAAAAGAAGCGCCACAAGCGGCACATCGCGCCTGACACGCCGCTCGCCGCCTTCGACGAAATCTTCAATCGCCGTGCCCGCCATAAAAGACAGATAAGGCGGCACCAGCGGCAAGACGCAGGGGCTTAAGAAAGACACAAGGCCGGCAAACGCCGCGACAGGATAGGTCACATCGGTCATAGGCTTTTGATAGGGCCACGCCCGCAGAGAGGCAAGGTTTGATCGCTTGCCAAGACTTGCACTGAGGCGCGTGCTGCGCCACTCTCCCGCGCGATGAAAAATCTGATAACCGATGTGCCGGGCTTAACAGTCGGCGAAGCGCATGATGAAGCCGCGGCCACGGGCGTGACCGCGATTGTGTTTGATCGTCCGACAGTGGCCTCTATCGCGACACTTGGTGGCGCGCCGGGCTTGCGCGACACCGCCCTCCTCGAACCCGAGATGACGGTGGATCATGTCGATGCAATCCTTCTCTCGGGTGGCTCAGCCTTCGGGCTTGATGCGGCGGGCGGCGCGATGGCAGCACTCAAAGAAAAGGGGCGCGGTTTCGAAGTCGGACCCGTCCGTGTGCCCATCGTCCCGCAAGCGATCCTTTTCGATTTGCTGAATGGCGGCAATAAAGAGTGGGGTCGGATGCCGCCCTATTGGGAGTTGGGCTATCAGGCGACAAAATCTTCAAGCCTTGATGTGGCACTCGGCACGGCGGGCGCGGGATATGGCGCAACAACCGCAACACTCAAAGGCGGACTTGGCTCAGCCAGTGTGAGAACCGCTTCAGGTTTTACAATCGGTGCGATTGTGGCGGTCAATGCGGTGGGCACAGCCACCATCGGCGATGGTCCACATTTCTGGGCCGCGCCTTATGAGCAAAGCAACGAATTTGGTGGTCTCGGTCTTCCAAAAACAATTTCTGAAGATGATCTTCGTCCACGTTTGAAAGGCTCCGCGCAACGCGCGAACACGGTCATCGGATGTATTGCCACCGATGCGATGCTCACGAAAGCGGAATGCAAAAGACTGGCCCTCGCCGCGCATGATGGTTTGGCGCGCGCCATACGCCCCGCGCATACGCCCATGGATGGCGACACACTCTTTGCGGCGGCAACCGGCTTCAAGCCGCTTGATAAAGGTGTGATGGATCTCACCGAACTCTGCATCGCCGCGGCTGACGTTCTTGCCCGCGCCATTGCTCGCGGCGTTTATGAAGCGAAAGCTTTGCCTTTTGCGGGAGCTCTGCCGGATTGGAAAGCAAGATCCCGTTAGAACGAAAACCGTTCGACGCGATAAGGCGTCGGATCGATGAAGGGCTCTTCGCCAGCAATCATTTCGGCGATGAGACGCCCTGTAACGGCTGAAAGCGTCAAACCATGATGCGCATGCCCAAAAGCAAACCACATTCCCTTATGCTGCGGCGCTTTTGAAATCACCGGCAACATATCGGACGTGCATGGCCGCGCGCCCAACCAAGGCTCTGCATCACGTCTTTCTGCAAGGGGAAAAAACTTGCGTGCTTTCGGTTCTAATTTTTCAAGTTGAACCGGTGTCGGCTTCGCATCGCGATGCGCAAACTCCGCGCCAGTTGTTAATCTTACGCCCTTGGCCATCGGAGCAATCACATAAGAGTGATCCGCGTCATAGACCGTATGATTGAGCACGGCATTGCCTGCGGTCCCATAATGCATGTGATAACCACGCTTCACGCCCATCGGTAAATCATAACCAAAATTGCGCACAAATTCCTGCGCCCAGGGACCAAGCGCAATCACAACATCCTTGGCCTTCAATCCGCCAAGCGGTGAAGTGATGCGCCACTCACTCCCCTCTTCGCGCAAACTCTTTGCATCGGCATTCAAGAAGAGACCGCCGCGTTTTTCAAAAAGCGCGCGATAGGCCAGTGAAAGACCTTGGGGATCAGAAATATTCGCCGGATCTTTGTAATGAACCGCACCGATCACGCCGTCACCAAGATGCGGTTCGCGCTGCGCCAATCCCGCTTTGTCGAGAACATCATAAGTTACGCCGAATTGTTTCAGCTTTTCAGCATCGCGCAATGACGCTTCAGCCTTTTTCTCAGTGCGATAGGCTCTGATCCATCCGGTACGGCGAATAAGCGCTTCGGCACCCGCAGCAGCAATCAAAGGCTCATGTTCAGTGAGGCAATTTTCAATGAGCGGTTTTGCGCCCGCAATCGCGCGCTCATAACGCTTTGGCTCCGAATTCCACCAATAACGAAAGAGCCAAGGCGCGACCGATGCCAGAGCGCCAAAATGATAATGCGCATCAGTCCGGCGGTTGAATGCGTAGTCGATAAGCTCTCTTACATCCCGAGGAAAGGCGTATGGAAGAAAGGAGGCGCGTTCGATGATCCCGGCATTGCCATAACTCGTCTTGGAGCCCGCCTCGGCCTGATCAACGAGGAGGACATGTTTGCCCTTCTCTTGCGTCTTCAAAGCCACGGCGAGCCCGACAATCCCTGCGCCCAACACCATCACATCAAAGTTACGATCGACCATACAAAGACACTCCTTCAGGTGCCGTCTTTTGGCAAAGGGAGCCAGGCTCGGCAAGCGCTTTGGTCGTCAAAAACCCCTTCCTGGGGGACAAAGGGACCTCCGCATTGTGTCGCAGGCGGGTCAATGCTATCGGGCGCCTATGACCCGCCCGATCCAGATCATCCCCTCGATTCTCGCTGCCGATTATGCGCGCCTTGGCGACGAGGTCATGAAAGCCGATCAGGCCGGTGGCGATCGTATTCATCTCGATATGATCGACGGGCATGTATTCAAAAATTTGAGTTTCGGGCCGCGCATGTTTCAGGCCCTGAGAGCTTACACAAAAAAGCCATTCGACGTTCACCTTATGGCAACCCCGGCTCACGCCTGGATTGATGCGTTGAAAGAGGCAGGATGCGATCGGATTCTTCTTCATTGGGATCTTGAGGAAGACATCTCGAATTTGATCCGATCAATACGCGCGCATGCGATGAGCGTGGGACTTGTTTTGACACCACGCAACGAGGCCATTGATGTTTTACCCCATCTTGATCAGATTGATGTCGTCAATGTGATGACGGTCGATCCCGGCTTTGGCGGTCAAATATTCCTTCATGCAATGATGCCAAAAATCGCTGAGGTCCGAGCGCTTATTGGAAGGCGACCGATTAATCTTTCAGTTGATGGGGGCGTGACCCCAGAGACAGCAACGCTTGCCGCACGCGCCGGCGCAGATAGTTTTGTTGCTGGTACGTCGATATTCAAATCAAAATCTAAAACTTATCATGACGCCATCATGGCTTTGCGTGATGCCGCTTCACACGCCACGAAAAAATCACCGGAGACTGTCTGATGATCCCTCGTTATAGCCGCCCTGAAATGGTCGCCATTTGGTCACCTGAAACCAAATTTCGCATTTGGTTCGAGATCGAAGCCCATGCCTGTGATGCGATGGCAGAGCTCGGCGTGATTCCTAAATCGGCAGCAAAGACCATTTCGGAAAAAGGCAGCGCGGCAAAATTTGACGTCGAGAAAATCGACGCAATCGAACGCGAAGTCAAACATGATGTGATTGCGTTTCTTACCCATCTTGCTGAATTTATCGGCGATGACGCACGCTTTGTTCATCAAGGCATGACATCATCCGATGTGCTCGACACGACGCTTGCAATTCAAATGGCGCGCGCTGCTGATCTTTTGCTCAAAGATATTGATGATTTATTGTCTGCCATTAAGCGTCGTGCTTTCGAATATAAGATGACGCCGACGATCGGCCGCTCACATGGCATCCACGCGGAGCCCGTCACCTTCGGTTTGAAACTCGCCGCCGCTTATGCCGAATTCACCCGCTGCCGCGAACGCCTTGTCGCCGCTCGTAAAGATATCGCCACCTGTGCGATTTCTGGAGCCGTCGGCACATTTGCGAATATTGATCCGCGCGTTGAAGAGCATGTGGCCAAAAAACTTGGCCTCAGCATTGAGCCTGTTTCAACGCAAGTGATTCCACGTGACCGGCATGCGATGTTTTTTGCAACGCTCGGCGTGATTGCATCTTCAATCGAAAGACTCGCGACAGAAATTCGGCATTTACAACGATCAGAAGTTTATGAAGCGGAAGAGTATTTCTCGCCGGGTCAAAAAGGCTCGTCCGCCATGCCGCATAAGCGCAATCCCGTTCTCACCGAAAATCTAACAGGCCTTGCCCGCATCGTGCGTGCAGCGGTGACACCGGCGCTTGAAAATGTGGCGCTGTGGCACGAGCGTGATATTTCGCACTCCTCTGTCGAGCGGATGTTTGGGCCCGACGCCACTGTCACTCTGGATTTTGCACTCGCCCGTTTAACGAATGTGATCGATAAACTCGTTGTCTATCCAGAGAATATGCAGAAAAATCTTGATCGCCTCGGCGGCCTTGTTCATTCGCAACGCGTACTTTTGGCACTTACGCAAAAAGGCGCGAGTCGTGAAGATGCGTATCGCTTGGTACAACGAAACGCGATGCCCGTATGGCGCGGTGAAGGTGATTTTAAAACTTTACTCAAAGCTGACAGCGATGTGTCATCGAAACTCTCATCAACCGAGATTGATGAACTCTTTGATCTTGGCTATCACTTCAAACATGTCGATACGATTTTCAACCGCGTGTTTGGTGAGGCGTGAGGATTAGAGATCATAATCCTCGATCCGCCCCGTACGCGGCGCCTCCGTTGCGCGCAACACCTCGCCCATACGTTCAACCGATTTCATCAAACGAAGAATATTGCCGCCGCAGAGTTTCTCGAGCGCTTGGTCTGACCACCCGCGATCAATCAACGCCGCAATCAGATAAGGAAATTTGGAGACATCTTCGAGACCTTCTGGTGTCGTGCCTCCAAAATAATCAGAACCAATACCAATATGATTCAAACCGGTGCGGCTCGTAAGATATTCGATATGGTCGCATAATTCGCTGATCGTTGCTTTCGGTTGTGGTCCGGCTTCTGCAATATGAGCGGCGACACGCGCCTCTTGATTTTCAAGAAAAGACGATTTGCCATAATTGTCTTTTAAGGGACGCGCCCAATCACGCGCTTTCTGGCTGATAAAATCAGGAACAAAAGTCGCCATAATCACGCTTTTCTTTGCACGAATGCGATCCAATACATCATCAGGTGCATTGCGCGGATGATCGCACAAGGTCGTTGCGTTATTATGAGAGAAGAGAACAGGCGCACGCGAAATATCAAGAACACGATGCATGACGCGTGGCGCGGTATGGGCAAGATCAACAATGATTCCCAAACGATTGAGCTCGAGCACAACCGCTTCGCCAAATTTCGTTAGTCCCTCATGACGCGGCGCATCTGTCGCGCTATCCACCCAATCAAGTGTTTCATTATGGCAAAGCGTCATGAGTCGGACACCGGCGGCATGCCACACACGAAGCGGCGCCAAAGAGTTTTCCAATCCGGTTCCGCCTTCAACGGTTGCAAGCACGGCAATTTTGCCGGAGCGAAAGGCACGTTTGATTTCAGCGGCAGAGGTCGCAAAGGCATAGGACTCGGGCCACGCCTCTGGGATCTGCCGGATCATATCAATGAGTTCCAACGTCATGCGGCCCGGCTTATCGGCAAGCGTCGGCACAAAGGCCGCAAAAAATTGCGCGGCCACCTGCCCTTTAATGAGCCGTGGCGTATCCGTATCCGTCTCAGCATGAAGGCGCGACAGATCGTAGTTTTTCAGGCTCATCCCAGCCGTTTTGGTCGAATGCACAACCCAAGGCAGATCATTGTGCCCATCAATCAGTGGAAATTGACGCAGAAGGGCACGGGCATGATCAAGTGACGCTGCGGACAAAGAAGACATGGGACTGGGCCTAAACAAAAAAGATGCCTCTTTATTGCGCCTCAAGCCTCATGACACAAGCGCGGCTTGCATCACCGCATATCAACATCCCAAGAACGGAAATTGCATTCCGATCCCAAAAGGGTTAGGCGGCTCTCAGATCCTTCCACTTAATCTTTGTTTTCAGCCCGACCTGACAGGATGGCTTGATCCATGAATGACTCCGCAACCACCCTGCCCGGCTCTACCGAAAAGAACATGGCGCCGCTTCCCAAGCGGCGTTCACCCCGGGCCATCATTCTGCCCGTCGTAATCGTCATTGTTCTTGGCGCTTTGGGCACTTGGCTCTTCTCTTATTGGACCCATGGTCGCTTTGTCATTTCAACGGACGACGCCTATGTCGGCGCGTCTGTTTCAACAATCTCATCACGCGTTTCAGGCCATGTGGTTGCGGTATCAATCGTCAACAATCAAATCGTGAAAGCGGGCGATCTACTCGCCAAAATAGACGATGGCGATTATCGCCTTGCGGTCGAAAGCGCCGAACGCAAAATTGAAACACAAAATGCAAGCCTCGCGCGGCTTGACAGTCAATCGCTTCAACAAAATGCATCAATCACGCAAGCGCGCGCGCAAATCGCCGCTGCTGAAGCCGATGCGCAGCGCGCACAAGGTGATTTTGATCGCGCACAAACTTTGGCGGCAGCAGATTTTAACAGCCGTGCAAAACTTGATCAGGCCCGCGCGGATCGTGATCGCACGCAAGCCGCATTACTAAGCGCACGCGCCGGATTGGCAGCAGCAGAAGCGGGCCTTGATGTTTTGAAAGCACAAAAATCAGAACTCAAAAGCAGTAAAAGTGAACTCGAAACTGTTCTGACCCGTGCAAAGCGCGATCTCTCTTTCACGGATATTCGCGCACCTTTCGATGGTGTTGTTGGCAATAAGGCTATGCAGCTTGGACAATTTGTTCAACCAGGCATGAGGCTTCTCGCACTCGTTCAACTTGAGAGCGTTTATGTGGACGCCAATTTGAAAGAGACTCAAATAGCACCGTTAAAAGTTGGAATGCGCGCGGAGATTCGCGCTGACGCGTTCCCCGACCGTGTGTTTGAAGGTAAAATTGAAAGTCTTTCTCCAGCAACAGGCGCTCAGTTTTCTCTCTTGCCCCCTGAAAATGCGACAGGCAATTTTACGAAAGTCGTGCAACGTATTCCGGTACGAATAGCGCTGCCTGACGAGATCAAACGTGAAAAACTTCTGCGTCCGGGTCTTTCAGTGACGGTTGAGATCGATCCGACAAAACCATGAGCGCGCCCGCACAAGCATGGCCGCCTCAGCCGGTATTGACGGCACGGCGCGTCGTTGCCTTCACCGGCATGGTGTTTGGCATGTTCATGGCCATTCTCGATATTCAAATTGTCTCAGCGTCACTCGCTGAAATTCAAGCTGGCCTCTCGGCAAGTGCAGAAGAAATTTCCTGGGTACAGACCGCCTATCTCATCGCCGAAGTGATCATGATCCCCCTCTCGGGCTTTCTCGGACGCATGATTTCAACGCGTTATCTCTTCGCCATATCGGCCGCGGGCTTTACGCTGATGAGCGTGATGTGCGCGCAAGCTTCATCGATTGAAGAAATGATCATCTGGCGCGCGCTGCAAGGCTTTATAGGCGGAGGCATGATCCCTTCCGTCTTTTCAGCGGCTTTCACGATTTTTCCCCGCGAGAAACAGTCAATCGTCTCGCCGATCATTGGCCTTGTGGCGACACTCGCACCCACCATCGGCCCGACTGCGGGCGGATATCTAACCGATTTGTTCTCGTGGCATTGGCTTTTTCTTGTGAATGTCATTCCCGGAATTGGTGTCACGCTTGCAGCATGGTTCCTGATCGATTTTGACAAGCCCAATTGGGGTTTGTTCAAGACCTTTGATTGGTGGGGTCTTGCCGCAATGGCCGCTCTCCTCGGTGGGCTTGAATATGTGCTTGAAGAAGGCACCGCCAAAGATTGGTTTCAAGATGAAGCGATCCGTTGGTGTGCGCTTGTCAGCATGATCGGCGGTGTGATTTTTTTCTATCGCGCCTTCACCGCACTCACGCCGATTGTTGATCTTAAAGCCTTTTCAAATCGAAATTTTGCAGCGGGATGTTTGGCCTCCTTCACGATCGGTATCGGTCTATACGGCCTAACCTATATTTATCCGGTCTTTCTTGCTCGGGTGCGCGGTTACACGTCGCTTGAAATTGGCGAGACGATGTTTTTGACCGGCGTGGCAATGTTTTTCACCGCACCTTTTGCTGGTCGACTATCAACGAAACTAGACCCCCGTGCGATGCTCGCGATGGGCATTTTTGGTTTTGCCATCGGCACATTTCTCGCCTCAACGCTCACCAAAGACTGGGGCTTCCACGAATTAATTTGGCCACAGATTTTCCGTGGTGTGTCTTTGATGTTCTGCATGGTGCCAATCAATAATGTGGCGCTCGGTACACTTCCGCCCGAGAGATTGAAAAATGCATCAGGCCTTTTCAATCTCACGCGAAATCTGGGTGGCGCGGTAGGCCTCGCGCTTATCAACACACTTATGAATGAACGATGGGATTTTCATCTCCATAATCTTCGCGAAAAGATCATTTGGGGGCGACAAGTCGCCGATGAAACGCTTGCCAATATCACACAAGGCTTTTCTACCCTCGGTGATGGCGCGGCGCTTGCAGCAACAAAACAACTATCACTTCTCGCCCGCCGCGAAGCGCTGGTGCTCGCGCTTGGTGACGTTTTCCTCGCGCTCACTTTGATTTTTCTTCTTATGCTGATTGTTTTGCCGGCGATTAAACGCGCTAATCCCGCGCGCGGCGGCGGCGGGCATTAAATTCTTTCCAATTTAAAATCTTACGCAATCACGATGCTCAGTCGGCCCAAGTGTCCGTAATCGGCAATCACATAATCGCCTTCCATAATGGGAACAGGCACCACGCATGTTCCTGTTGTGACGACATCGCCCGCTTTGATGCCTTCGGCAAAACGGGAGACTTCATTCACAAGCCAGTGAAGCGCGATGCGGGGATCGCCCAACGCGGCTCTTCCCGCACCACTTGCAACAACCTTATCAGCTTTCAACGCATGCACTTCATGTTCCGCAAGATCAAGCTCACGCCAGGTTTCAGCAAAGGGCTCGCCAATCATCAACCATGAAGCGCATGCCGTATCTGCAATCAGACTGGGCGCCCCGACGGCCGTGAAATCATTATAACGCGAGTCGGGAATCTCGATCGATGGATGAAGGCTTTGCACGGCATCCATAACTTCATCATATGAATGATCCGAACTACGAGGCGGCAAATCGCGCGCAAAACGGAAGGCAAATTCAACCTCCGCCACTTTCATGATGTTATCGCCCAGCCGCAAAGAAGAGTGAGGCTTTAATATGCGGCTTGATAACAAGCGCCCACCTAAGGGGCCGTCAACATTGATATGGGCTTGTCCGGCCTTGCTTGTCGCCGCGATCTTCCACCCGACAACACGCTCTCCCGCATGCGCGACCATACACGCGCCGATGCGATATCCGGCTGCACGGTCGATCGGGCGCACCGCCTCAGGAAGCGCATCGAATCGTGTTCCCGCCTGCCAATGGCGCCAGAGTTGTGCGGCGGCTTCACGGTCCTGTGCGGTGGGGGTGGTCATCATAAAACGCGCTCTGTTCACTAGCCTTTTGGCATTCTCGCCAGATTACCAAATCCTGCAAGAGGTCCGGCTTTCCCTCATCCGCATCCGATGCTAGACGGAACATCATGCTTGAAGGTCTGACCCCTAAAAATCCCACCCATGTCATGCGGCTAAATTCTGACGAGCGCACGGCGCGCGCTGTCGCTGACATTGTCATGGAAACTTTCGACCCTAATGAAACAGCCGCCGCCGCTTTCGAAAATGAAGCTGAAGGCCGTTGGGAGACGGAAGTCTATTTTGCTGACGCGCCGGATGAAGACGCGATGCGTGCGCTCATCCGTGAGACGGTGAGTGAACAAGCTGCACGGGCTTTGACCTTCGAAACACTCGCCGAGAAAGATTGGGTGAAAGCCTCGCTTGATGGTCTTTCGATTGTTGAAGCCGGACGGTTCCGCGTCCATGGCGCGCATGATCGCAATCGCATCGCCATCAATTCGATTGGCATTGAAATTGAGGCGGCGCTTGCCTTCGGCACAGGCCATCATGGCACGACACGTGGGTGCCTCTTGATGCTTGATTATATTTTGAAACGGCGAAGACCACGTCATGTGATCGATATCGGCACAGGAACAGGCGTGCTCGCGATTGCTGCCGCACGCGCGTTGCGTGCGCCCGTGGCCTCGGGTGACATTGATCCGGTGGCCGTCGACGCCGCGCGCTCGAATGCCGAGCTTAATCGCGCGAGTGCTTTTGTGAGACCGGTTGTCGCGAAGGGCGTTTCGCATCCGGCTTTGATGATGAGCCACCATTATGATCTCGTCTTTGCCAATATTCTCGCACGACCTTTGATTAAGCTCGCGCCGTCAATTGCCAAGATCGCATCGCCTGATGCGGATATCGTACTTTCCGGCTTGCTTGCGCATGATGTACCGGGTGTTGTGAATGCCTATGGGTTACAAGGCTGGCATCTTCAAAGGCGGATCAATCTTGATGGCTGGGCAGCTTTGCTTTTGCATCGCGTGGCAGGCCATCCTCTTACGCGTATGTGATTATCATTTGTGCAAGGACGCTTTCCATGAGCCAAGCGATTTTTCAAAGTTTTGAACAAAAAACAAAGCCTTCACAAGGGGCACCGCATCTCAAAGCCTTGCGCGAAGAATTGAAAAAACGCGGTCTTGATGGCTTTGTCGTTCCCCGCACAGATGAACATCAAAATGAATATGTACCCGCGTCCTCCGAGCGCTTGATGTGGCTCACGGGTTTTGCAGGTTCATGGGGTGCTGCGATTGTGCTCGCCGAAAAGGCAGCAATTTTTGTTGATGGGCGCTACACCGTGCAGGTGCGTGAACAAGTGGATACGTCGCTATTCACACCCGAGCATTTGATCGACCATCCGCCGGAGCAATGGATCAAAAAGAATGTTAAAGCCGGAATGAGAATCGGTTTTGATCCTTGGCTTCATACGCATGAAGGCACAAAGCGACTCGAAGAGGCTTGCACCGCAATTGGTGCATCCTTAGTGGCCGTTGACTCAAATCCGATCGACGCGGTTTGGTCGGATCGCCCCGCAATTCCGCTTGCGCCCGTCACTTTACATCGGCCCACTTATGCCGGTGAAGAGGCGGAAGCCAAAATCAAACGCATCCAATCAAAACTCGCAGACATGAAAGCCGATGCGGTTGTGATTACGGACGCTCATGCTGTCGCATGGATTTTTAATATTCGCGGCGGCGATGTCGGCCATACCCCCCTGCCGCTCGGCTTTGCGATTGTACCGCAACAGGGGAAGCCCGAACTCTTTATGGATGGTCGGAAGTTTTCGAACGCCACTCGTGATGCGGTTGCTAATCTTGCCGAGATTGCGGAACCCTCAGTGCTTGATGTCGCGCTTGATCGATTGGGAAAAGCGAAAGCTCGCGTGCGTTTTGATGGTGCCACCGCGGCCACACGCCTCGTTCGTAAAATTGAACAAGCGGGTGGCAGCGCTGATGTCGGCACTGATTTTGTAGCACTCATGAAGGCTGTAAAAAACAAAGCCGAGATTGAAGGCTCGCGCGCCGCTCACGCGCGTGACGGGGCGGCAATGTCGAAATTTTTGGCCTGGTTTGATCGTGAAGCGATCAAAGGTCATCTCACAGAAATCAGCGCCACGGAAAAACTTGAAGAATGCCGACGCGATACCGGCGTTTTAAAAGATGTGTCTTTTCCCTCCATTGCAGGCGCGGGGCCGAATGCTGCCATTCCGCATTATAAGGTCTCTGTTGAGTCAAACCGCAAAATCGAAAAGGGAATCTTTCTCATTGATTCCGGTGCGCAATATGAAGATGGCACGACAGATATTACACGCACAATGGCCGTCGGCTCGCCCACAGACGAGATGAAAGATCGTTTCACACGAGTTTTGAAGGGCCATATCGCTATTGCAGCGGCTGTCTTTCCGAAAGGCACCACGGGTGCGCAAATTGATTCTTTTGCGCGCAAACCCCTTTGGGATGTCGGTCTCGATTTTGATCATGGCACGGGCCATGGCATCGGTTCTTATCTCTCGGTGCATGAAGGACCACAGCGCATCGCGAAAACGGGTGTCACGCCTCTTGAAGTCGGCATGATGCTTTCGAATGAGCCCGGTTATTATAAAGCCGGCCACTGGGGAATTCGTATTGAAAATCTGATCCTTGTTGAAAAGCGAGACTTCAAAAATGCCGAGCGCGAGATGTTTGGCTTTGAAACCTTAAGCTTCGCACCGATTGATCTTAATCTCGTCGATGTGTCACTGCTCACGGTAGAAGAACGCGCTTGGCTCAATGAGTATCACGCAAAGACACGCGCGATTGTCTCGCCTTATTGCGATGAAGAGACAAAGACCTGGTTAGAGAAGGCGACGCGCGCGATTTGATTACGATCCGACGCGGCGAAACCATTCCTCTTCATCAATGACTTCGACGCCATGTTTCTTGGCATCCTCAAGCTTTGAGCCCGCACCCGGCCCCGCCACAAGGAGATCTGTCTTTTTCGAGACAGAACCTGACACTTTGGCACCCAATCTTTCGGCCATGGCTTTGGCTTCTTCACGCGTCATTTTTTCAAGCGATCCTGTAAAGACAACCGTCTTACCCGACACAGGACTTGAAACTTCGATGGCTTCCATCGCCTCGGGCGTGACATGTTCGAGAAGCGCATCAAGCTCTTCGCGATTATGCGTTTCGGCAAAAAAATCGATAATGGATCCGGCAACGATTGGCCCAATACCATCAATCGCTTCCAGCGTGTCGCGCGCGATTTGACCATCGTGACCAGCTTTCACCGCGAGATCGCGCAATTTCTCGATGGAACCGAAATGCCGCGCCAAAAGCTTTGCTGTTGTTTCACCGACATGGCGAATACCAAGCGCAAAGATGAAGCGATTGAGTGACACCGACTTGCGCGCAGCAATCGCCTCAAAAAGATTTTTAACTGATACGGCACCATAACCTTCACGGTCTTTGAGTTTTTTCAATGACCGCGCATCGCGCGCTTCAAGTGTGAAGATATCACGCGGGCGCGTGATGATGCCGTCCGCAAAGAAGCTTTCAATCTGCTTGTCGCCCAAACCTTCAATGTCAAACGCGTTACGAGATGCAAAATGTTTCAAACGCTCAGTTGCTTGCGCCGGACAAATCAGCCCCGCCGTGCAGCGCCTCACCGCCTCGGGCTCGCCTGTTTTTGGATCATTCTCGCGCACAGCATGACTGCCGCAAGCCGGGCAATGATCCGGGAAGATAAAGGGCTTCGCGCCGTGTTTTCGTTTCTCTTCAACAACGGAAACGATTTGTGGGATCACATCGCCTGCGCGTTGAATAATAACCGTGTCACCGATGCGAATGTCTTTGCGGGCAATTTCGTCTTCATTGTGTAATGTCGCGTTTGAAACAACAACACCGCCTACCGAGACGGGTTGCAGTTTCGCAACGGGAGTGAGCGCGCCTGTTCGCCCCACTTGAATGTCAATATCAAGTAAAATGGTTGTCGCCTTTTCTGCCGGGAATTTCCGCGCTGTTGCCCAACGGGGCGAACGCGAAATAAAGCCAAGCCGAGATTGCAAAGCGAGATCATCAACTTTGTAAACAACGCCGTCGATATCATATCCCAAAGTCGCGCGTTGCTCTTCAATCAATCGATAATGATCGATCATTTCTTGAAGCGTGGCGCAGCGTTTTGTGAGCGGATTGGTTGGCAAGCCCATTTTGTGAAAGGCTTTGATCATCCCGCTTTGCGTGTCGGACGGCATTGCGCCGTCAATTTGCCCCCAAGTATAGGCGAAAAATTTGAGCGGCCTTTGCGCGGTGATTTTAGAATCGAGCTGGCGCAAAGATCCTGCTGCCGCATTGCGCGGATTAGCGAACAGCGCTTTACCCTCTTTTTCCTGCCGTTGATTGAGTTTTAAAAAATCGGCAGTGGCCATGTAAATTTCGCCGCGAATTTCAATAACCCTTGGCACGGATCCATGAAGGTGATGCGGTACATCATGAATGACCTTCACATTGGCCGTAACATCTTCACCCTCTTCACCATCACCACGCGTTGCGGCAACTGAAAGCACGCCATTCTCAAAACGCAGCGAGCAGGATAGGCCATCGATTTTAGGCTCTGCCGTAAAAGCCAGTTCGCGGGATGCCGGCCAATCCAGAAATCGCCGAACGCGATCAACAAAATCAGACACATCATCGTCTGAAAATGTATTCGCCAAAGACAGCATCGGCACTGTATGTTTGACTTTGGCAAATTTCTCGGAAGGCTTTGCGCCCACGCGCGTCAAGGGCGAGGCCTCTTTCTGCAATTCGGGAAAAGCGGAAAGGATTAAATCATAACGACGGCGGAGCGCATCATAGGCCGCATCTGAAATGGTCGGCTGGTCTTCTTGATGATAGCTCACATCATGGCGCGCGATTTCTTCGCCCAGCGTCTGCCATTCCATCCGCGCTTCAAGCGGTGTGAGTTTTTCGACAGACAAAGACCGCAATGGATCCTGCGGCTTTTTCATTTGGCTGCCTCAATCAATTTCTTGGCAGCGGCGCGTGCTTCTTCCGTGATTTCGGCGCCTGACAACATTCGTGCAATCTCTTCGCGGCGATGAGCGTCATCAATTGTAACCACACGCGTGGCGATACGCTTGCCCTTCCCCGATTCACCTTTTGCAATAAGAAAATGTGTTGACGCGCGCGCAGCGACTTGCGGAGCGTGAGTGACCGAGAGCACTTGTGTTTTTTTGGCTAACCGCGACAGGCGTTGACCAATCGCATCCGCAACCGCACCGCCCACACCCGTATCGATCTCATCAAACACAAGCGTGGGAGCCGAACCACGATCCGCAAGCGACACTTTCAAAGCGAGCATGAAGCGCGATAGCTCGCCGCCTGACGCGACTTTCATCATCGGCCCCGGTCGTGATCCCGGATTGGTTTCAACCCAGAATTCGATGTGATCAAATCCATCAGGCCCACGCGCTTTTTCGTCTCGCTCCAAAGCGACAATGAATTTCGCACGTTCAAGTTTCAATGGCGGCAATTCCCCCATCACCGCCTTCTCAAGTTCAGCTGCCGCTTTCGCGCGCTTCTTTGAAAGTGCGTGTGCGGCAGCGACATAGCGATCCTCAGCCTCTTTCAAAGCCGCTTCAAGCTTCACAAGCGATGTCTCACTTTGATCAAGCGCTTCCACATCAGCGGCATAACGCTCGGCTAAGGCCGCGAGCTGATCCACAGGCACATGATATTTTCTTGAGGCGGCGCGCAACGCAAAAAGTCGTTCTTCAGCGCGCTCCAATTCGCGTGGATCAAAATCCGCCGCGCGTTCTGCAGCTTCAAGCGCTGATCTTGTTTCCTCCAACGCATCAAGCGCGGTTGATAATGCGCGAATGGCCGGACCCAACAGCGCATCATTTTCTGTGCCGCGACGCTCAAGCCGTCTTTGCACAGATAACAAAGTCGGAATCGGTGAAGAGGAACCGCCTACAGTATCTAGGGCTTCACGTATTTCACCGCTGGCTTTTTCTGCTGCCATCATCGCTTGGCGACGATCAGCCAATTTTGTTTCTTCGCCCTCTTCCGGCCCGAGTGCGGATAGTTCATCACAAGCATGACGTAAAAAATCAGCTTCTTTACGTGCCGCTTCTAAGCGCGTTTGATGATCACGCAAAGTATCGCGCGCTTCACTCCAATGAAGATGCGCTTTACGAAGTGCTGCTAATTCTTTTTCATTGCCGGCAAAGGAATCGAGAATGGCGCGATGGCTTGCAGGATCAGCCAACGCGCGATCATCATGTTGGCCGTGAATTTCAACAAGACTTGATCCGATGGCGCGCAAGGTCTGCACACTCACGGGCTGATCATTCACAAGTGCACGGGTTTTTCCGTCAGCCATCTGCACGCGGCGCAAAATGATTTCGCCTTCATGTGCGATCGTCTGCTCAGCGAGCACAGCGAATACAGGATGTTTGTCATCGGGCTGAAAGACAGCGGTGACCTGCCCTTGCGCCTCCCCTTGCCGCACCAGCGACCCATCACCCCGCGCGCCAAGCGCCAATGCAAAGGCGTCGAGCAGAATAGACTTTCCCGCGCCGGTCTCGCCTGTGAGCACGGCAAGGCCGCGATCAAAGGCTAAATCGAGCCGATCGATCAAAACGATATCGCGGATGGACAAATGGGTCAGCATGGGACGATGAAACGCCGAGGCGCCACCGGGATGCAAGCCCCCATCAGAAGATCTTCACGGCCTTAAACGCCTTGGAAATCCAGGAGTCCTGATTTTCCTTCGGCTCGACACCCTTATTCTGCAATAACGCGTAGGTGTCTTTGTACCACTGGCTCTCGGGGAAGTTATGGCCGAGCACCGCCGCGGCCGTTTCCGCCTCATTCACGATGCCGAGCGCGAGATAGGCTTCGGTCAGACGGGCGAGCGCTTCCTCAATTTGGTTCGTGGTCTGATATTGTGAGACGACAATGCGGAAGCGGTTGATTGCAGCCGTGAAGTTGCGCTTATTGAGATAATAACGGCCGACTTCCATCTCGCGTCCGGCCAATTGATCACGCAACACGCTGATCTTGAATTTCGCGTCTTTGGCATAATCCGATTTCGGCCAGCGTTGAACAACTTCCTGGAAGGCCACAAGCGCCTTCTCTGCACGTTCCTGATCGCGACTGATATCAAGCACCACATCATAATAGGAACTTGCGATTAGATAGGCCGCATAGGCCGCATCGGGATCCGCCGGATAGAGTTGCAAATAGCGTTTGCCTGCAGACGCCGCTTCTTCAAACTCTTTCATCGAATAATGCGAGAAGGTCTGCATCAACAAAGCCTTCTTCGACCATTGCGAATACGGATAGACTTTGTCGAGCTCTTTGAACTGCTTATTCGCTTTCTCGAAATCCCGCGCCTCAACGGCCGCGAGACCATCATTGTAAAGTTTTTCTGCCGGAAGATCGGGTTTCACTTCGGGCTTATAGACTTCACCTTTGTCGAACGGATTAAGCGTATCGCAAGCGCCAAGCGGCAACACCGCCAAAAGAGCGAGTAAGGGAAGCATGATGCGGGTCGAAGCCCTCGGCGTGACGGTTTCGGCGTGGCGCATGATTAACGAGGCTCCCCAGAGACAAGGACAGTGACAAAGACGGTCGATTTAGATTCGCAAGCGATCGCACACTGCGCTGGTTTCATAAACCAAACGCTAACAAGCCGCTAGCATCATGGGACAAAAAGCCACAAAAGACGGCGGAAATAGGGTCAGAAGGCCAAAGAGGGCTCAATCGACCGAAGGCGCACAGGCCACAGCCGCCACGCGCGTACGAACCGGGCCAAGAACCGTCTCAGAGCGTCTATCCTCGACGATCTCATAAGCGGTGCGGTCAGCAAATAAAGCTTCGAGAACGGCCACATTCATGCGATGGCCGCTGCACCAAGACCGGAAATGACCGATGATTGGTAGACCAGCAAGCGCCAAGTCACCCACAGCATCAAGCATCTTGTGACGGATGAACTCATCACGATAACGCAAGCCCTCTGGATTGAGGATCTGGTCGCCATCAATCGCCACCGTATTTTCAAGCGACGCACCAAGCGCGAACCCTGCCTGACGCAAGCGATCAACATCCTTGAGAAAACCGAATGTCCGCGCATGTTGTAATTCGTCGCGGAAGCTTTCAGGCGTGAGATCAAGTGTCTTTTTTTGGCGACCAATCAACGCAGTCGGAAAATCAATTTCAACCGTTAAACGAAAGCCGCGCGCGAAAGGAACGAGTTCAGAAAATTTTCCGTCTTTCTCAACGCGCACAGGCTTTAAAACGCGCAGATACCGGCGCGCTGACTTTTGATTGACGAGACCCGCGCGATCAATCGCCGCGATGAAAGGGGCAGAGCTGCCATCCATGATCGGCACTTCAGCGCCGTCAATCTCAACGAGAAGATTATCGATGCCCGTCGCGTAAACCGCGGCCATCAAATGTTCGATAGTCGAAATCGCACCCGTCTCATGATCGCCAATGATGGTGCACAATTCAGACGCACTGACCGCATCGTGGCGCGCGGAAATCAAACGCTCTAAACCGCCTTCGAGGCCGGTGCGGAGAAAACGGATGCCGTGATTGTCGGCTGCCGGATGGAGAATAATCGAAACCGGTTTTCCGGAATGGACGCCATGGCCGGCCAACCGAGCGCGGCGCGCGAGAGTCACTTGTCGAGAAGAAGTCATCACGTCTCTTGTCCATCCCCCCAAGACCAAGAGCCCTTGACCGGCACCCTTGACCATGACCGTGTTTCTACTCCCTGAACCGCAGAGGCTCAAATCACGGTTTCTTACCGTTTGTTACAAAAATCGTGATTGGGGAAAAGCTTAAAAAAGTGTTATTTATCAAAAATTTGGCCCGGATCTTTGAGACCCGGGCCGAACTCATTTTCGCACTCTGAAATACGGGCTTTCAGTTTGACTGACGCCGCAAGAAAGCCGGGATTTCCATCTGGTCATCCTCGAACATGCGCGGTGCCGGAGCGGGGCGCGCGGCTTGTTGAGGCTGTTGCATCGGACGCGGTGCCTGGGCCTGCATCGGTGCCTGGGCCGGCATGGTCGGCTGCGCCATTGGTTGCGGCTCGACAGAAACAGAACGCGGCGGAGCGGGCATTTCATTCGGATCCGAGCGGCGTCCGCCGAAACCGGCCGAGACAAGGCGTTCCATCAGCGATTTTTTCGGGCTTTCAACGGGAGCAGGACGATCTTGACGACCCGCCTCGAGGCTCTTTTGCGCGATTGGCGGGAAATCTTCTGCCGTCGGCATGCGAACCGGACGAACCGGACGCTCAGAAACCGGAGGCACAAAACCACGATCATCGACATGCTGGGTGTACGGTTCCGGCATGCGCGGTGCAGGCTGTGGTTGCGGCTCAGGCATCACGGGACGCGGGGCGGCAGGACGAATGGCGAGATCAGGTGCCACTTGAATGCCACGCGGTTGATAGGCCGGTGTATAGGACGTTGACTGCGGTGCCGCTTCCGTCATCTGAGGCTGAGACACATAGGATGCGGCAGGTGCTGCAGGCGCATGATGTGCAACAGGAGCATGATGCTCAACCGGACGAGCGAGTGCCGCAGTAACTTCACTGCGCACGCGATCAGCCATATCGCGCAAACGGTTTTCAGCAACGGCTGAAGTTTGAATCGGAGCGGTTGCATTCTGACGCATGATTTCAGCGTGATCGATGCCGGTCGCAACAACCGACACACGCACAATGCCTTCAAGTGAGTCATCACGTGTGGCACCGAAGATGACATTCGCATCCGGATCCACTTCTTCACGAATACGGGTCGCGGCTTCATCGACTTCATAAAGAGTGAGATCGGAACCACCCGTGATCGAGATCAAAAGCCCACGCGCGCCCGACATATTCACATCATCAAGTAACGGATTGGCAATTGCGGCTTCAGCGGCACGAAGCGCACGCTTTTCACCCGTCGCCTCACCCGTGCCCATCATCGCCTTGCCCATTTCACGCATCACAGCGCGCACATCGGCGAAGTCGAGATTGATGAGACCTTCTTTGACCATGAGATCGGTGATGCAGGCGACACCAGAATAAAGAACGCGATCGGCCATGGCAAACGCATCGGCGAAAGTGGTTTGCTCATTAGCGACGCGGAACAGATTCTGGTTCGGAATGATGATCAGTGTATCAACGCATTTCTGCAATTCATTGATACCCGATTCAGCCAAACGCATGCGGCGTGTGCCTTCGAACTGAAAGGGCTTTGTCACCACACCGACCGTGAGGATGCCCATATCGCGCGCAGCGCGCGCGATAACCGGAGCAGCGCCTGTACCCGTGCCCCCACCCATACCGGCGGTGACGAACACCATATGAGCGCCTGCGAGTTGATCGCGGATTTCATCAATCACTTCTTCAGCGGCAGCACGTCCGACTTCCGGCTGCGAACCCGCGCCGAGACCTTCGGTCACCTGCATGCCCATTTGAATAACGCGATGCGCTTTTGAACTTGTAAGCGCTTGCGCATCTGTATTGCCGACCACGAATTCGCAGCCCTGCAGACCAATTTCAATCATATTATTGACAGCATTGCCGCCGCCGCCACCCACACCGAACACGGTGATTCTTGGTTTCAATTCCCGGATGTCCGGTGCTGAAAGATTGATCGTCATGGTCTTCGCCTCTACTCTGGTTCGACGCCCGGCCGCGCCTTTGTTGAACTCATTATGACACCAAGGCCGCCGCGCCTTTGTGCCGGTCCCCTTTTAAAAACTTTCGCGCAGCCACCGGCCAACGCGCATGAAATAGCCATCTGTCCCCGTGCCCAATGCGAGCCCCGATGTGCGCGGCTCGAAATGCTCGAGCGCTGCGACTTGCGGATATACGAGAAGCCCGACAGGTGCCGCAAAAGCGGGCCCCTTCAACGCTTCCGGCAAGCCCTGCACACCAAGCGGACGACCGACACGCACTTGTTTCGAGATCACGATGCGACAGAGTTCCGACAAACCCGTCAATGAAGCGCCCCCACCTGTTAAAACGATGCGGCGCCCCGCTTCCGCTGCAAAACCGGATGTCTTCAAACGATCACGCACAAGTTCAAGAATCTCTTCAACACGCGGACGGATGATTCGAACAAGCTGAGATTTTGGAATGTGATAAACATGATCGCCCTGCGTCTCATCGACAGACGCAACTGCAACCGTTTCACGATCATCAGACGGACTCGCGAGGGTTGAGCCATAAAGCGTTTTCAAACGCTCGGCATGGTTGATGCCGGTAGAAAGACCGCGCGCAATATCCATGGTGATGTGATTGCCGCCCACAGCGACCGCATCAATATGAACAAGAACACCATTCGAGAACACACCGACGCTGGTTGTGCCACCGCCCAATTCGACAACAGCGACACCCATTTCCGCTTCATCGTCAACAAGACAAGACAAACCGCTCGCATAGGGGCTTGCGACAACAGCCTCAACACCAACATGGCAACGCTCAACGGCCAACATGAGATTACGGATCGCATATTCGTCACTTGTGAGAATATGCATATCAACGCCAAGACGCTCGCCAATCATGCCATGCGGATCGCGGATGTGACGCGTCTCATCAATCGCAAAACCCGTCGGCAATGAATGCAAGACGCTGCGGCCGGTTTCGGCACCTGTATAACTCATCGCCTCAAAGACACGACGAATGTCGCCATCAGAGACGCCTTGCCCGCGCAAAGAGACTTCCGCCGTATAGGCCTCTGATTTCAAACGACCGCCGGTCATATTGACAATGACCGAGCGCACTTCGACGCGCGCCATGCGTTCTGCCGCATCAATCGCAAGGCGGATCGAATGTTCGGCCGCTTCGAGATCAATGATCGCGCCGCCTTTAATGCCCCGCGCGCGCTGATGACCCAAACCGATGATGCGGGCTTTATGCGTGCGCCCCTTCAAGGCTTCAGCGCCTGATAACGGAATAAGCTCGGCAATCAGGCAAACAACTTTGCTGGTGCCAACATCCAGCACTGAAACGATGGTGGAACGTTTTGGATTGATCGGCCGCATACGCGGCGTGAGGCTTGGTCCGTATTCGCTCATGCCGGACCTCCCTTCGCCTTGGCTTTGGCTTTCAATTGCTCTTCACGCTGGGCTGCAGCCGCCTCTGTGAGACGCAACACGACACGATCAGGATAGCGCAGATCGACAAGCACAATGTCTTTGTCAGCAAGCTTGTGATCATGAAGGAAGGTCGAGAATTTCTGTAAGGCTTCGGAAGGGCTTTCTTCCGGCAACAACACATCTAACCCGCTTGTGAGCTTCAAAGTCCAACGCCGATCACCCACCCGGATACCGGCCTTCACAAGCGGCTTAACGTCGGGTGCCGCATCAAGAATGGCAACGAATTCCGTCGCGCGCGCATTCGCGCCCTCACCCACCACAAGCGGTAAATCCGTGAAGGCCTCATCATTCATTTGGCCGATGACGCGACCATCCGATCCGATGATCGAAACCTCACCATCACGCCGCCAGAGCGCATAGGGCTTATTCTCTGAAATACCGATGGATAGCGCATTCGGATAGAATTTGCGGACCGTGACATCACGCACCAAAGGCAACGCCATCAAACGCTCACGCACCGCATCGGCATCAAGAAACGGCAAGGAATCATCGGCCTCAATGCCCGTTGCGGCGAGCACATCCTGCTCGTTTAAGGTTTGCAACCCGGTGATGGTCACGCTGCGAATATCAAAGCCCGCAAACCGCAAGACTTCTTCTTGCAGATCGCTATGCGCTTCGAGGAAATTGTGAATATGACCACCACGATCAAGGCCAAAGAGTAGCGTCGCCGCGAAGAGACCAATGGTCAGCGTTGACCCGATGCCTTTAGGCAAGCGCCCAATGAGACTCGAAAAGGTTTCGCGAAAGCGTGACTCGGAACCAAAGCGGGTGGATAAAATCCGAAAGCGAGAATGATGAACCCGGTGTACAAACGCGAATTCGCCGGGGGCCTGATGCCCCCTTAGCGCTCGCAGCTCGCGTCCTCCACCATCCATCTTACCAACTCACCAAACCCGATACCCTCATGGGCCGCCAATTCAGGCACCAAAGACGTTTCCGTCATCCCGGGTTGCGTGTTGACTTCGAGGCAGATGACATCGCCCGACCCATTGGGCGTGTCGTCATATCGAAAATCGGCGCGGCTCACGCCGCGGCAGCCCAAAGATTGATGCGCCGTTAACGCTAGCTTTTGGACAAGATGGTAAATATTCGGTAAAATTTTTGCCGGCAAAACGTGAATAGAACCGCCCTTGGCATATTTCGATTCAAAATCGTAAAAATTTCCGGCGGCCGGCTGGATATCGATGACGCCGAGCGCCCGATCCGCCATCACCGCACAGGTTAACTCCCGCCCCGGAATATACCGCTCGACCAAAACCACATCGCCATAAGGCCAATCGGCGCGGGCGAGTTCCTGCGGCGGATGCGAGCGATCTTCGCGCACAAGGATCACTCCGACAGACGAGCCTTCATTGACCGGCTTCACCACATAAGGCGGCTTCATGACATGGGCCTTGGCCGCCTCAAACCGGCTAATCGTTATGCCTTCCGCCACCGGAACACCGGCGGCTTTCATGACCGCCTTCGCGCGATCTTTCTGCATCGCGAGTGATGAGGCCAACACGCCCGAATGCGTATAAGGAATCTGCAGCATCTCAAGAATGCCTTGCACAACGCCATCTTCACCGAAACGACCATGCAATGCGTTGAAAGCGACATCGGGCTTTAGATGGGCCAACGCGTCGGATAAATCACGATCAACATCCACGCGGCTCACGCGATAGCCTTCGCCTTCAAGCGCCAAAGCGCAGGCAGCGCCCGATCTCAAACTCACACTGCGTTCGGCTGAAAGCCCGCCCATCAATACGGCGACATGTTTCATTTCGCGGGCTCTCCCACAATTTTGATTTCCCATTCGAGGTCTATGCCTGTCATTTCTTTCACGCGACGACGCGCTTCTTCACCAAGCGCCTCAATGTCGGCAGCCTTTGCCCCTTCATGCGCGATCAAAAAATTCGTGTGCAATTTTGAGATTTCTGCACCACCGATGCAATGCCCCCGCAAGCCTGCCTGATCAATCAATTCCCATGCTTTCATATTTGGTGGATTGCGGAAGGTCGAACCGCCTGTACGCGTGTTAACAGGTTGAGTGGATGAACGCGCCTCTGTGATCGCATTCATCTCTTCAAGAATTTTTGCCGGATCACCTTTATGGCCTTTGAACAAAGCTTCGGTGAAAATCACATCATCAGGTACTGAGGTGTGTCGATAAGAAAATCCCATGGCCGCATGATCGAAGTGATGAATGCGCCCTGCACGATCAACCCCCCGCGCGGACACAAAAATATCTTTTGTCTCGCCGCCATAAGCGCCGCCATTCATGCGAAGCGCCCCGCCAATTGTGCCAGGAATACCACGCAAAAAAGAAAATCCCGCGAGGCCGGCTTCAGCAGCCATCCGCGCGACTTTCACATCCGCCGCTTGCGCGCCCGCTCGCAGGTGAAAATCAGTTTCGATGCTGATCGCTTGAAAAGCTTTCCCTAAACGAATGACAGCACCGCGAAAACCACCGTCACGTATGAGAAGATTGGATCCCAAACCAATTGTGAGGATCGGCACATCACGCGGAAGCGCTTTCAAAAACGCGATGAGATCCTCTTCATTTTCAGGGGTAAAAAGAAGATCCGCTGGACCACCGACACGAAACCACGATAAAGGCGCAAGTGGCGCATCAAACTGAAGTGCCCCTTTCAGAGAAGAAAAATCGTGATCGCGTAACGCCATCATTGGCCTTGTTTTTCAAGAGCCGCCAATTCACCCGGCAGAGCATAGGCCCATTGCGTGATGTTCCCCGCACCGAGGCACACGACATAATCGCCCTGTGACGCCAGAGGTTTTACAAGACGCGCTAGGGACGCCGCATCAGGCAAAGCCGTGACATGGCGATGGCCATGCGCTTTTAAGCCGGCAACAAGTGAATCACGATCCGCTCCCGGGATCGGCACTTCTCCGGCGGCATAAGTCTCCGCCACGATCACATGATCCGCATCATTGAAACAGGTTGCGAATTGATCAAAGAGAGACGCTAAACGCGTATAACGATGCGGCTGAACGACCGCGATCACCTTGCCTTTTGTTGACGCGCGTGCAGCTTTGAGTACCGCTGATATTTCTACCGGATGATGACCATAATCATCGAAAATCTCGGCGCCATTCCATTCGCCCGTTTTAGTGAAACGACGCTTCACACCGCCGAATGTTTTTAGTCCTTCGCGAATGGCATCGGGTGTCATGCCAAGATGAAACGCCACCGCAATCGCAGCGGTCGCGTTCAAGGCATTGTGGTGCCCTGGCATCGGCAATTCGAGACCGTCAATGCGGGTGAGCGCTTTGGTTTTCCGATCACGAATGGCGACAGAAAAGCGTGAGCGGCCTCCTGAAAGATCAACATCCAACAAGCGCACATCAGCTTGCGGGTTCTCGCCATAAGTGATGACACGACGATCCTCAATCCGACCGACCAATTCTTGCACGGTTGGATGATCAAGACACATCACCGCAAAACCATAGAAGGGCAAATTCTCAACAAAACTACGAAAGGCTTCTTTGATCGCATCAAAGGTTTTAAAATGATCCAAATGTTCAGGATCAATATTGGTGACGATGGCGACATCGGCAGGCAATTTCAAAAATGTGCCATCCGATTCATCAGCTTCAACCACCATCCATTCACCATCGCCCAATCGTGCATTGGTACCATAGGCATTAATGATGCCGCCATTGATGACAGTCGGATCAAAATGTCCAGCAACAAGCAAAGTGGCGACAAGCGATGTCGTTGTGGTTTTGCCATGAGTACCCGCAATCGCAACGCAGGTTTTAAGCCGCATCAATTCGGCCAGCATTTCGGCGCGTCTAACAACCGGAATGCGACGCTCACGCGCCGCCATCAATTCGGGATTATCACGCTGAATAGCGGTGGACACCACAAGCACTTCAGCATCCCCGATATTACGTGCGTCATGACCAACAAAAACAGCAATGCCTTTGTCGCGTAACCGCTTCACATTGGCATTGTCCGACGCGTCAGAGCCTTGCACGCGATAACCGAGATTATGCAGCACCTCGGCAATACCCGACATGCCAATGCCGCCAATCCCGATAAAATGAATCGCACCCAATTCGGTGGGAAGCTTCATGAGGAGCGTCCTCTCGAGAAATCTAAACCAAGGTTTTCACCAATAAGCGCCGCGAATCGTTCAGCCGCATCCGCAATGCCCGCGCTTTTGGCGGCTCGACTTGAGTCGGTCAATCGATCCGGATGGGTGATCAACTCGTTAAGGTGACGTGCCAAAGGCTCCGCGGTAAAATCACTTTGCTTAATGACAAGAGCCGCGCCGCGTTGAGCCAGACTCTCCGCATTCGCCGCTTGATCCTGATCAAGCGAGCCGGGAAGCGGCACAAGAATCGAAGGTCGTCCGATGACCGCAAGCTCGGCAATGGTGGAGGCGCCTGCGCGCCCGATCACAAGATGCGCTTGAGCTATCCGCATCGGTAAATCATCGAAGAAGGCGCGAATATCAGCGATGACACCCGCGCGTCCATAAAGCGTCTTCGCGGTTTCAAGATCATCGCCACGCGCTTGATGCGTAACACGCAGCCGCGCTTTGATGTCATCCGATAAAAGTGCAAGGGCTTCTGGCACCACCGTGCTCATCACGCGTGCGCCTTGACTTCCGCCGGTGACAAGAAGATGAAACTCACTTTGCGGGTAAAGCTCGGGGTAAGGAATTTCCATCGCTTCACATACAAGCGGACGAATGGGATTTCCCACATGATGGGCCTTTACTGCGTATTTTTCAGAAAGTGCTTTAGGTTTTTCAAAACCCGTTGCAATCGCGTTGACAAAAGGAGCAACAAAACGATTGGCGCGGCCCATCACACCATTTTGCTCGTGAATGAATGTAGGGACACCCGCCAACACCGCACCGATCAGTGGTGGCACCGAGGGATAACCACCAAAACCAATCACAGCATCGGGCTTGATTTTTTTAATCAACAAATAGGACTGCAACGCGCCACGCACCAAAACAAAAATCGCTTTAAGCAAGGACAGAGGTGATTTGCCTGAGGGTGTCGCCGCACGAATTTCATGACGCGCTACCGCAGGAAAAGCGCCGCCATAGGCCATGCCTCGATGATCGGTTGCGAGATGAATGACGGCTCCACGCGCCGTCAATGCACCTGCGAGCGCTTCCGCCGGAAATAAATGACCGCCGGTTCCCCCGGCGGCCAACAAGATTACCGGTGTGGGAGAGGAAATCATTCATCCTGCTCCGCACGAAAGCGATCAACATAATCCGCACGCGGACGTCGCCGTGTGACCGCAAGCAAAAAGCCCATCGCCAAGCCAAGCGAAATCAAGGACGAGCCACCATAAGAAATGAAAGGAAGTGTCATGCCCTTTGCTGGAATGAGATGAACATTCACCGCCATATTGATGGACGCTTGAATGCCAAACAAAATCACGAGGCCGGAAGCCGCCAAACGACAAAAAGGTTCTTCATTTTGTCGCGCCAGATAAAGACCACGCAAAACAACAATCGCAAACACCGCAAGAAGTGCGAGACAGGCAATGATACCGAATTCTTCTGCTGTTACAGCGAACACAAAATCCGTATGGCTGTCTGGAAGAATGCGTTTAACGGTGCCCTCGCCTGGCCCTTTGCCAAACCATCCGCCTTCGATAAAGCTTTGCATCGCGTTATCAACTTGAAACGTATCTCCCGCTTCGGGATTACGAAACCGATCGATACGATCGCGCACATGCGGCAAGAATTTATAGGCTGCCGCAAGACCTGCAGCACCGATGCCTCCGATGCCAAACACCCAAAACAAATGGAGGCCCGATAAAAACACAATGCCGGCCCAGGCCATCGCGATCAACATGGTTTGACCAATATCGGGCTGCAATACGAGAGGACCTATTGTGCCGACAAGCAGAAGCACACCTAAAATATTTCCCGGTACATCTTTGCGACGCCCCCCTTCTGAAAAAGCCCAGGCGACAAGAATGATGAAAGCGGGCTTTACAAATTCCGACGGCTGCAACGCAATACCCATCAAATTGATCCATCTCTTTGCACCTTTAACTTCTGTACCAAAGAGAAGTGTTGCAATAACAAGCGCCATGCCAACGAGATAAAGTGCTAGGGCCGTGCGGCGAACGAGACGAGGCGTCATAAAACTTGCAATCATCATCACAACAAAGGCGGGCGCGAGATTAATCGCCTGACGGATCACAAAGTGAAATGTCGGTAAACCTAGACGTTCAGCAACCGGCGGACTTCCAGCGAGGCCCAACACAATACCCGTCACCATCAAGAGGATGATGAGCACAAACATCAACCGATCAACGGTCCACCACCAATCCGCAAGCGGGTTTCGATCAAGACGTGATTGCATCACTCACCTTTTTCTCGCGGCCGGAATTCGGCTTGACTTTGAGCAAGCGCACGAAAACGATTGCCGCGCTCCTCAAAATTTTTGAATTGATCATAAGACGCGCAAGCGGGCGAAAAAAGAATGACGGGCTCTTTTGCGCGCGAGACTTGCGCATCGTGCTTGGCTTTCACAAGCGCAGCTTCCAGGGTCCCACTGATTTCAAAAGACACTCGCCCGCCGAGTGTCGCCGCAAAATCCTGAGCCGCCTCGCCGATAAGATAGGCTTTCTCGACGCGAGTGAACAAAGGTGAAAGTGGTTCAATCCCGCCCTCTTTCGCGCGACCGCCCGCGATCCAAAAAATCCCCTCTGAGAAAGAAAGTAAGGCTTTCTCGGTCGCATCTGCATTGGTCGCTTTTGAATCATTAATCACCAAAGCCCGACCAAGATGTCCGATAATCTCAAGACGATGTGCAAGGCCAGGAAATGTATTTAGACCTTTGATGATCTCTTCATCGGTTAATCCCAATGCACTGACCGCTGCAATTGCCGCCGCCGCATTTTGCGCATTATGTGTTCCACGCAAAGTGGCAACCGATGAAAGATCAATGATCGATTTAAACTCAGTTCCCGAACGTTTCAAATTGATTGAGCCTTGAATCACATAGTCAGCGTCTGCATGATCATTGAGCGATAAGGTGATCAGTGGCTTTCCCCCATCTCGCCGACGTTTTGCAATGGCCCAACACCAATCATCATCAATACCGATGATAGAAAGCTCGGCCGATGCGACCAAACGCTCTTTTACGGAGGCGTAATTTTCCATCGTGCCATGGCGATCAAGATGATCGGGCGTGATGTTTAAAAGCACGCCGACTGAAGGTACAAGCGACGGTGTGAGATCAATTTGAAAACTTGAACATTCAAGCACATGATAGCGCGTGAGCGATGGCGGCGGCAGATCAAGAACCGCCGTTCCGATATTCCCCCCTAACGCCACATCGCGACCAGAGACAGAGAGAAGATGCGCGATCAATGATGTGGTTGTCGATTTACCATTCGTGCCTGTAATCGCCACAAAAGGTGCATTCGACGCCGCTCTTTGACGCTCGAGGCAGAATAATTCGATATCGCCGATGACCGGAATGTGAGCGGCCTTGGCTTTCTTCACGCTCCAATGGGGTTCAGGATGAGTGAGCGGCACACCGGGCGTCAAGATCAAAGCGCGATATTGCGAAAAATCTGATTGTGATAAATCGACAAGCTCAATATTTTTTTGCCGCGCCGCTTCACGTGACGTTTCTGAATCATCCCAAGCGGTAACACATGCGCCACCAGCCTGCAAAGCCTTAACGGTTGACAAGCCTGATCCGCCCAATCCGAAGACGGCAACAGTCTCACCACGGAAGCTTTCAACCGGCGTCATCTTCACCTCAATTTCAAGGTCGAAAGACCAATCAATGCGAGTATGACAGAAATGATCCAGAAGCGAATCACGATTTGTGGCTCTTTCCAACCAAGCTTTTCAAAATGGTGATGGATCGGCGCCATCAAAAAGATTCTCTTGCCCGTCAATTTGAATGACGCCACTTGAATGATCACAGAAACCGCTTCGAGGACAAACAGTCCCCCCACAATCGCGAGCACAATTTCATGTTTAGTTGCAACGGCAACTGTGCCAAGCAAGCCCCCGAGCGCGAGTGATCCTGTATCGCCCATGAAAATTTGGGCGGGCGGTGCATTGAACCACAGAAAGCCTAGCCCTGCGCCAATCAACGCACCGCACACAACAGCGAGTTCGCCGGTGCCAGGCGTAAAATGAATTTGCAGATAATTCGCAAAGATCGCATTACCGGCAAGATAAGCGATGAAGCCAAAGGTCGCTGCTGCAATCATCACCGGAACGATGGCCAAGCCATCAAGCCCATCGGTGAGATTGACCGCGTTACCGGCGGCAACAATCACAAAGGCGCCAAAGGCAAAGAAAAAGAAGCCTAGATCAATCACAATGTCTTTGAAGAAAGGCACTGTGAGAGCGGTGGAAAGTCGCCCACCATCCGCATGCGCCATCACCACACACGCGATGATGCCAACGAGTGCTTCAATCGCAAGTCGCATACGACCAGAAAGCCCGGCATGACTCTGCTTCGTGACTTTGAGATAATCATCATAAAAGCCGATCAATCCGAAAGCGAGTGTGACAGCGAGTACCGACCACAGATAGACATTCTTGAGATTGCCCCAGAGAAGCGTCGCCACAAGAACGCCCGAGAGGATCATCAAACCACCCATTGTGGGCGTGCCTTTTTTTGTCAGAAGATGTGACTCTGGCCCATCCGTTCGGATCGGCTGTCCTTTTCCCTGCCGCATACGCAAGCTTGCGATAATGGTCGGGCCGAAGAAGAACACAAAAAACATGGCTGTGACCGTCGCGCCGACAGTTCTGAATGTGATGTAGCGAAACACATTCAGAAGTCCGAATGCCCCGCTATATTCGGCAAGCCAAGCCAACATCAGTTTTGTTCCTTATCTAAGCGGGTTTTAATCTCATCAACCACAAGACGCATGCGACTACCATTCGAACCCTTCACCATAAGCGCATCACCCGGTTGAATTTGATCAAGGAAAGACGCCGCAAGCTCTTGCGAATTTTTAAACCAAGCACCTTGCTTGGCGCGCGGCAAAGCGTCGAATAAATGACGCATGAGAGGACCTGAGGCATATACAAGATCAATGTCTAAGTCTTGAATTGATGAGGCGAGATCAGCATGAAGCGCTTCGGCATCTTTTCCCAATTCGAGCATATCGCCGACAAGCGCGATGCGTCGCCCTTTTGAACCAATTTCCGTCGACGATAAAAGTGCAAACGCCGCACGCATGGACGTTGGGTTTGCATTGTAGCTTTCATCGATGAGCGTGATACGATGATCACCTTCACCCCAAGACAGTCTTGCCCCTCGCCCTTGCGGTGGTTTTACATCGGCTAAAGTTCGCGACGCCGCTTCGAGATCCGCACCCAAAGCAAGACATACCGCAAGAATGCCGAGACTGTTTAAAGCCAGATGTTTTCCAGGACTGCCCAGGCGATAGGCAAGCGGCAAACCATTGATTTCCGCAATAATATCTGAACCGTCGGCATCCATTTTGAGCGAGACTAAACGAATATCAGCGAAAGGATTTTCACCAAAGCTCAACAGCCGTCCAGATCGCGAGCGGGATGCATGCGTCCACATCCGCTCATAATGCGGATTGTCACGATTGATAATGGCGGTACCACCTTCTTCAAGACCCAAAAAGATCGCCGACTTTTCATCCGCAATCGCTTCGACATTTGGGAAATTCTCGATATGAACCGCTTCAACCGTCGTTATTAAAGCGACATGTGGTTTAACCTGACGTGTCAGCGGCTCAATTTCGCCCCCGTGATTCATTCCAATTTCGAAAATACCGAATTTCGTTGCTTGATCCATACGCGCGAGCGTCAAGGGCACACCGAAATGATTATTGTAAGAAGCGACCGACGCATGCGTCTTGCCTTGCTGCGAAAGGATAAATCGCAAGGCTTCCTTTGTGCCGGTTTTTCCCACCGATCCCGTAACCGCCACAACACGTGCGTCAGACGTTAACCGCGCGCGCGCCGCCGCACCCAGGTGAACCAAAGCGGAAAGCGTATCATCAACAGGAATTAAAGGTCCTGAAATTGACAATGAAGAAACTTTATCATTTTTCACAAGCGCTGCTGCAGCGCCTTTTTCAAAAGCCGTCTTTACAAATTCATGCCCATCACGCTGCTCTCCAACAAGCGCGACAAAGAGATCACCCTTCTCAATTGTCCGCGTATCGATTGATACACCGTTAATTGAAGAGAAAGCCGCCGTGGCCTTCACATGCAAAGCGTTTTCGATGAAGCTTTGTGTCATCAAGGGTGTCATGCCAATACCCCTTTATTTAAACACGCCGCGACGACTTCGTGATCAGAAAAGGGAAGAATTTTATCGCCGATAATTTGACCTGTCTCGTGACCCTTACCAGCAATCACCAACACATCTCCTTTTTCAAGTATATCGATTCCCGCTTGAATGGCTGCGGCACGATCAGCAATTTCACGGGCGCCCGGCGCGGCTGAAAGAATCGAGCGACGAATGGCCGCTGCATCTTCGGAGCGCGGATTGTCATCCGTCACAATCGTGATGTCAGCACTTTGATGCGCGATCGCGCCCATCAAAGCACGCTTCTCCTTGTCACGATCACCACCGCATCCAAAGATGCAGATTAAGCGACCTTCGGCAAATGGTCGCATCGTTTCAAGCACGGCCTTAAGGGCGTCCGGCTTGTGGGCGTAATCAATAACAATGAATCCGCCCTTATGAACACCGACGCGTTCAAGCCGCCCCTTCACGCCGCGAAGCGAAGATAATGCTTCAAAAACATGATCGCTTTTCACGCCGCCTGCAAGCGCAAGACCTGCAGCCACAAGAGCATTCGAAATTTGAAATTCACCTACCAGCGGCAAAGTGACTTCGTAAGAGCGTCCTTCATGACGAAGCGAAATGATTTGGTCAAAGCCTTCGCGTCGTGCAGCATTCAGCGTGATCGTCTGTCCTGCGCGCCCCACGGATATAATGTCTAAGCCGCGATGCCGTGCTTTTTCTATAACCGTTACCGCGTCATCACAATCTGCATTGACCACTGCCGGATAGCCCTTCGGGAGTAAAGGATCAAACAAGCGCAATTTCGCCTGAAGATAGGCTTCACGCGTCCCGTGATAATCAAGATGATCATGACCAAGATTGGTAAATGCCGCAGCCTTCAACCGAACGCCATCAAGTCTTTTCTGATCAAGTCCATGCGAAGAGGCTTCCATCGCAAGATGTGTGATGCCCTCATCATGAAGCGCTTGCAGTGTTTCATGAAGAGAGACAGGATCGGGTGTCGTAAGCGCGCCATAATCAATACGGTCTTCGCGTGTGATCCCGATTGTACCGAGACTTGCAGCGCGATGACCGGTCTTTGAAAAAATCTGTCGCGTAAAATCAGCCACCGAACTTTTACCGGCTGTGCCGGTGACCGCTACGATCATCTCCGGTTGACGTGGATAAAAGCGTGAAGCCGCTTGAGCCAATGCCAAACGTGTGTCTTCGACGTGAAAATAGAGAATATTGTTCGGCAAATTCTGAGGAACCTGTTCCTCACCGACAATGATTGACGCACCGCGGTGAACCGCGTCTTTAATGAAATCAACGCCGCGCGCTTTTGATCCCGCAAGAGCAAAAAAAACAAATTTATTTTTAATCAACCGACTGTCTGAGGACAGACCTTCAATCTCCACATCATGATGCGAGAGAGGTACATGATCGATCAATGAGCGAAGTTTCACTTCGTCCCCCACGCACCCAATTTGACCATGGTCGGAAAAGGTTGAGCCGGTGGGTCAAATTTTTTGGGAAGATCAAGGAAAGGCGCAACACGTTCGATGATATTGCCCGTCACAGGACCGGCGTTCCATCCAGCGGTTTGAAACCCATAGGTGCCATCTACGGCCTGGGGCTCGTCAAGAATAACGGCAAAGAGATAGCGTGGCTTATCAGCCGGCGCGATGCCCATAAAGGTTGTGAGCACGCGCTTACCATCATATTGACCATGAAAGGATTTATCCGCAGTGCCCGTTTTACCGCCCACAAAATAACCTTCAATATTGGCTTTACCCGCAGTGCCCAGTTTATGCGATGCATTCAACCGCATGATGTACCGCATCGCTTCGCTGGTCTCGGGTTTGATAACGGTTTTCGACATTGCCATCGCTTCATCCGCTGTACGAGGCAAGAATGTTGGTGGAAACAAATGTCCGCCATTCACAAGCGCAGACACCGCCATCACCGCTTGAATGGGCGCAACGGCAAGACCATGACCATAGGCGACCGTTACGGTTGTCAATTCATTCCAATATTTTTGAACTTGAGGCTCCGCACTTTCGGGCAACTCAGTTTGCAACCGATCAAGCTGACCCATTTTTTTTAAGAATGCACGATGCCCGTCGACTCCGACGGCCAACGCCATTTTCGCCGTACCGATGTTCGAAGAGTGGATAAAAACTTCCGGTACGGTCAAAATTCGATGCGTCGGATGAAAGTCCCCAATTGTATATTTGCCATAACGCAAACCGGATCGTGCATCGAGTGTCGAATTGATATTGATCTTACCTGAATCAAGCGCCATCGCCGTGGTGAGCGCTTTGAAGGTCGACCCCATTTCATAAGTGCCCACCACAATGCGATTGATCTTTTCCGGATCAAGAGCATCTTTGGGATTGTTGGGATCAAAATCAGGAAGAGATACTAAAGCAATCACTTCACCGGTTGTGACATCAATAACCACACCGCCACCGGCTTTGGCCTTATAATGCTCGATGCCTTTTAACAATTCATCACGCAACGCATGTTGTACACGAATATCAAGCGACAAACGCACAGGCGTAAGTTTTGTCGCGTCCGATGCCAAGCCAGCGCTTGCAAGTGCTGCGAGCCCTTGACCATCAATATATTTCTCGATCCCCGCAATGCCCGTATTGTCAATGCTTGAATAACCCAAAATATGCGCGGCCGTTGTCCCATTCGGATAAATCCGCTTGCTCTCAGGCTGGAATCCGATGCCCGGCAAACCCAAGCGATAGATTTCTTCGCGTTCCTTCGGTGTGATTTCACGCTTGATCCACACAAAGCCTTTTTTTGACGCGAGTTTTTCTCTCAACTCACGTGCATCCACATCCGGCAAAACGGCCGTGATCAATTCAACCGCTTCATCTTTATCAATGATGCGTTTTGGTTCAGCAAAAAGAGAAACGGTCTTAACATCGGTTGCGAGCACAACGCCGTTGCGGTCAATGATATCCGGACGCGCTTTCGCAATTTCTGTCACCGGAAAGCGATGTTGCGCTACGTCTTCAGGCTGATTGGCATAATGCACAAGCTTGTAAGAGATCGCGCTGAAAATGCCCAAGAAGCCGATCATCACAATCACAAGACGCGGGCGGCTTTTATCAATACGCATACTGAAAAGCGCGCGCCAGATACGCACGGGCCACGAAGGCCGCGGCTTTTTCTCTGCACGCGTCGAACGCGTTGCGGTCAAATGAAGAGGATCATCAGGGGGAAAAGAGCGCGCCATACCACCCTAATCCTTTTTCTTCACACTGCCCGTGATCTCGGGCGTTTTTTGTGTCGCGGCATGATCAGAAAGACCAAGCGTTCCGAGCTTATCGGCAATTGAATCTGTTTCGGGCAAGCGATCCGGAACATCCTGCCAACGGATGATTTGGCTTGCGCGCATGGGTACAAGATCAAGATGCGCATCGGAGAGCATCTGAATGCGCTCAGGGCCGTTAAGCTTCTGCCACTCAGCTTTCAAAAGTGCAATTAAATCACGCTCATGTACAATTTGCTTTTCAAGCCGCGCGACATCGGCGCGCAAGCTCATCGTATCATATTTGATTTTATAAACGTAAACCGCAGAGCCGATGAGCAGCGCAATGGCGAGCGCATGGAGAATTCTTGGCATCTCAGCGTCTCCCCTTTGGTGACGCGACACGCGCAGGCGCGGCTGTGCGCCGCGCAACACGCAACCGCGCTGAACGTGCACGAGGATTCTCGGCAATTTCTTCCGAAGACGGATCAATCGGTTTGCGCCGAAGTGTTTCGAATGTAGCCGCAGGACGCGCGCCCATCGGCATGTGGCGTGAAGGATCAGGCGTATCACCCGCACGTTCCGCCATGAACCGTTTCACAATGCGATCTTCAAGCGAATGAAACGTCACAACAGCCAAACGCCCGCCTTCTCCCAGAATCTCCTCCGCCGAATCCAATGCGCGTTCAAGCTCACCAAGCTCATCATTGACCGCAATGCGTAGCGCCTGAAATGTGCGCGTTGCCGGATGAATGGCATCGCGCGGCATGTGAACGACACGTGCAACAAGATCAGCGAGTTGTTTGGTTGTTTCAAAAGGCGTTTCGCGTCTCATCGCAACAATCGCACGCGCCACCGCGCGGGAGCGTCGCTCTTCACCATAGGTGTAAATGAGATCAGCGAGCGCTGTTTCATCCATTGTATTGACGAGATCCGCTGCACTTGGTCCCTCTTGCTCCATGCGCATATCGAGTGGACCATCCGCACGAAAAGAAAAACCGCGCGCCGCATCATCAAGCTGCATGGAGGAAACGCCGATATCGAGCACAATCGCATCCGCGGGTATAAATCCATGCTCTTCGGCAAGTGAGGCGAGATCACCAAACCGACCCTCAACCAAATTTAACCGGCCCTCAGCGGCTTCAACAAGCGCGGCGCCATCGCGGATCGCGTCGGGATCACGGTCAATCGCCATCACATGTATATCGGGAGCGGCATTGAGGATGGCCGCGCTATAACCCCCTGCGCCAAAAGTGCCATCAATCACGCGATCACCCGATTCAAGTGAAAGAGCCGCCAAAACTTCCGCAAGCATGACCGGGCGATGGCGCGAAGCACCGTTCCGCACGGCATCGGAGAGGGCGGGAAAACTCGGCATAAGGGCACGCGAACGACAGCGGACACGAAGTTAAGGCTCAAGGACTGACACTGAAGCGAGCATGGTTAAAAATTGGTTGAGATTGCGGCAATGCACCCGCAAAAGCAGCAAATTCCAACCAAAGATCTGCCAATTTCAAAGAAACTCGTGCCAGCCAGTCTATAAGCCGGGTTCTGTCCCTCCGGATCGCTCCGGATTGGACGGCCATTCCTCTGGGACGACAGTCTCCTGCCGCCTCAAGCAACCTACCCGAATGACAGAGGCCGGAGCCGCCTCAGGAGCCCGAAAGCCCCTCGTCACTCCTATTTGGTCTTGCTCCCGGTGGGGTTTTCCCTGCCGCGCCCGTTACCGGCCGCGCGGTGCGCTCTTACCGCACCTTTTCACCCTTACCTCCGGTCCGAAAACCGAAGGCGGTATCGCTTTCTGTGGCACTTTCCCTGGGGTCGCCCCCGCCGGCCATTAACCGGCACCGTTTCTCCGTGGAGCCCGGACTTTCCTCCAGCCCCGAAGGACCGGCGGCCATCCAACCGACTGGCACGAGATGTCGGGATAGTCATTCATCGCCGCGCTGGCAAGGCCGTGCTTAGTTGATCGCGCCTTCATAGGTGGCCATGAAATTTTTGGCGCGCGCGCAATAGGCCCGATTGGCGGCATTGATTTTTTGCGCTTCAATACCGCTTTGGTAACGGCTTACCGTGCCGCAGAGATCGCCGCCCGCACGCTCATAAGCGAGCGCGAGATATTGCACGCCAAATTTAATGTTGGTTTCCGGATCATAGAGACCTTCAGTGGTTCCTCTATATCCTAATGAGCGTGCGGTTGACGGTGTGATCTGCATCAACCCGATTGAGGTGCCATTTTTTGCCTCACGCCGCCATCCGCTTTCAACTGCGATCACCGCATGGACAAGTGCTGAAGGCAGGCCATGGGTCTGTGCATATTTTTCTGCAAGCGCAAAAAATTTTTCAGGCGGCGTATCCGCCTTGGCGGCAGATGTAAAGATCATCAACGCTGAACAACCAATCAAACACAAACGCAAAACAGAATACGGCAGGCGCATGACATCGCTCCGTTCATTGATAGAACAGATCAGAGTTCAATTTCTGCTTCAGGCAGAAATGCTAATACTCAATCCATTCACTGTGATGAGGGTAAGCGGATCACGTGATCTTGAAGAAAGACACGTTCTTGAGATGTGATCCCATCTGTCCACCGGAGTGGACCGCGCTATAGACCGAAGCCATCGCATTCGGGAGATAGCATGACGAATAGTGTTTATTCATGATCCCTCTTCGCCTTCAAACTATGGCGCAATTAAGACATAGAGGAATTTTAATCAGTGCAATTCGAAAAATGACGTAAGGGAAAAGACAATATTTCTAATAAAAATGAAATGATTTCAACGCCTATACACTTTAAACCTGTAACTCAGCTGTAGTGTAAACAAATTATTAATTACAATGAAATGACATTCTCTCATTCAACTTTGATATAGTTCTGGATGCGTTTCACAAAAATGACGAAGCGCCATCACAAGCTCGCCCGCATGGGCTTTACGGCCCTGCTCAAGCGCTGTGTGAATATCATCAATGATCATATCACGCACATAATCGGCGCCGTGATTGCAGTGAAGAAGATAAGAAGCCAACGCTGCAGCGGCAACTTCAGGCACATGTTCATGCTCAGCAATGGCTTCGATTTCTGCGAGCTCTAAGCCGCACATGCCGCAAATATCAACGAGCGAAATCATCTTCAACAATCCGCATGAACAAGATTGTAAAGACTAAGAAGACTGATCAGTCCTGCCCATTCGGAGAAGTGCGGACGGGGTTAGGCCGCGCGCGACAACGATGTCGGCCGCAATCCCAATAAATGCGCGATGGCATAAGCGAGATCGGCACGATTCATCGTGTAAAAATGAAAATCGGCGACACCTTGATCAAGAAGATCAAACACTTGTTCTGCCGCAACCGCTGCGGCCACAAGGCGACGCGTTTCACGATCTTGCTCGAGTCCGTCAAAACGTCGTGCAAACCAAGCAGGAATGCTTGCGCCCGCTTTTGCCGCGAATTGCGCGGTTTGTGAAAAATTCTCGACCGGTAAAATTCCAGGCACAATCGGAATCGTGATGCCCTTGGCGCGCACTTTATCAAGATAGCGAAAATAAACATCATTATTGAAAAAGAATTGCGTGATGGCACGCGTTGCGCCCGCATCAATTTTAGCTTTCAGCGCATCGAGATCCGAATCGAATGTTGCGCTTTCGGGATGTTTCTCTGGATAGGCCGACACCGACACTTCGATATCACCTTTTGCGCGAATGGCTGCAACAAGATCGGATGTTTGCGCATATCCATCAGGGTGGGGCTCATAATTTGTGCCAATGCCGCCCTGCGGATCACCGCGCAACGCGACGATGTGGCGAACACCGGCAGCGACAAAAGCATCAAGCGTTGAATCAATATCTGACTTCGAGGCGCCAACACATGTAAAATGCGCAGCCGGCTTCAATGTTGTTTCACGAGAAAGACGCGTGACTGTATCTAACGTGCGTTCACGCGTTGTGCCGCCCGCACCATAGGTGACAGACACAAAAGCAGGATCAAGCGGCTCGATACGACGAATGGTGGCCCACAAGGCCGCATCGGCTTCCGGAGATTTTGGAGGAAAGAATTCGAAGGACGCACGAATATCTTTCGGCGCAACATCGCGACTGACGCGAGCAGAAACGGTCGAGATCATGAAAGAGTCTCCTCTTGCGATTTTTTCGGACGAGGATCACGCGCAACAACAATAGAAACGGTGAGCTGCGCTCCACCCTTCACAGGCGGTGCGATGTCACGACGACGTTCACCACGCAAACCGGCTTCAGCAAGCCAACCATCAATTTGCGCGACTGAAAAACCAAGACGCCGATGCGCCTGTGTTTCACGCAAAAATTCGAGTTCATGCGGCGCGAAATCGACAATCAGCATACGCCCACCTGGGGCCAAAGCCTGCGCGGCCTCGCGAATGGCGCGCGCCGGGTCATCGAGAAAATGTAAAACCTGATGCAAGATCACGAGATCAAAGGCATCTCGTTCGACCGGCAAGGCGTAAATATCACCTTGGCGCAATTCGACGGGGCGAATGCCTTCACGCTCAAGATTAGCGCGCGCGACCGCCAACATCGCATGACTTCCATCCACGCCAACGCGACGCCGCGCTTGCGAACCAAAAAGCGAAATCATGCGGCCCGTGCCTGTTCCCAAATCAAGCAACGCGCCGAAAGCAGCCTCACCAATGGCCGCGCGCAAAGCGTCTTCAACCACTGCATCAGGCGCATGAAGCGAACGGATCTTGTCCCATTCATCGGCATGTTTCGAGAAATAGGCGGCGGCCGCTTCAGCGCGGTTTGCACGAACAGCGCGCAATCGATCACGGTCGCCGCGCAGCACAGCATCATTGGCATCAATGCGTTGAACAAGCGCGCGGACAAGACCGCCCGCCGGATCGCGATCAGCGACGCTGAAAAAGGCCCACGCCCCTTCACGACTACGTTGAATGAGACCCGCCTCGACCATCAATTTGAGATGCCGCGACACGCGTGGCTGCGATTGGCCGAGAATATCGGTGAGATCAGAAACGGTGAGCTCACCCTCGGCAAGAAGCGCCAAAATCCGGATTCGTGTATCTTCGCCAGCCGCTCTTAACGCGCCCACAAGCGCTTCGAGCGTCATCGGAAGTGTGAGTGTCTGCGGTCCCATGAAATCGCCTGCGCTTCTTATTAGAAAGACATAAACATATCTTTATGTCATCAAAATAAGAAGTGCAAGCCGAATTTTAAGATGGCCGCGGTTCTCCCCGAATAATTCGGGTTTGGCGGCCAATCAGCACCGTCCCAACCACCGCCACGGCAAAAAACCACGTCCATAGATCGATCACTTCGCCGTTAAAGAGAGCGGCTGTTGCGAGGGTCACAAAGGCTTGGAGGAGTTGCGTCTGGCTCACACGCGCCTGCCCGCCAATCGCCAAGCCCGAATTCCAGAAGAAAAAACCGATATATTGGCTCATGAGGCCTAGATAAATGAATGCGCCCCAATGGGTAACGGGCACAGACAAAGGATCAGCGGGCGCCGTGAAGAGTGCAATCGGTACGGTAAAAGGGAGCCCGATGACGACGGCCCAAGAGACGACCTCCCAGCCTGCCCGCCCCCGCGAAACCCGGTTGAAGGCTGTATAGCCCGCCGCCGCGCTCAAGACGGCGCCGAGCAGCAAAAGATCGCCAAGCCCCAATTGGCCCGCCTCATCGCGCAAGGAAAACCCGATCACGAGCGCTGCCCCGACAATGGCCGACACCCAAAATCCGAAAGACGGCCGATCGCCGGAAGACAAAGCGCCAAAAAGCGCGACAACCAAGGGCAAAATTCCAAGCACCACACCACCATGCGAGGCGGGCACCAGCTGCATGGCAAAGCCTGTGCACACTGGAAATCCGATGATCGTGAAAAAGGCCCCGATAGCGAGCGGGATGACTTCATCCCGACGCGGCCAAGGACGCCTCAGCACACTCAGAACAAAGATCGCAACGAAGCCCGCGAGCGCTGCGCGCCCACTCGTCACAAACCACGGATCGAGTGATTGCACAGCAATCCGCGTCATCGGCAGAGTGACACCAAATATGATGACGCCGATGGTGCCGAGGAGAAGGCCGAGCGTTTCGCGGGAGAGAGATTTAATCATGTCGCGCTCCTTACAGGAGCGATCAGCGATCCGGAAGGGCACATAACGTATTGACCTTGAGCCTCAGTCGCGTTGACACTCCGCTCATGCCTGACTTCGAAACTCTTTTCTCTCCCGAACAACCACTCGCCCGCCTCGCCGTGGCGCTCGCCATTGGTCTTTTGATCGGGCTTGAACGCGGGTGGAGCGCGCGCAGCGAACGCGAAGGCGAACGCGCTGCAGGCTTTCGAACCCACGCGATATCAGGCTTGCTTGGGGGCATTGCCGCGTTGATCGGCTTACGCACAACGCCTCTCGTCATCGGCTTTGCTTTTCTCGGATTTGCAGGCGTGAGCCTCATGTTTCATTGGCTCGAAGCGCGCGAAGAAAAAAACTTCAGCGCAACAGGGGCAATCGCCGGATTGATGGCGTTTCTTTTAGGCGCGCTTTCTGTGATCGGTGAGCCGGGCTTGGCGGCGGCGGCGGCTACTGCAACCGTTGTGCTGCTTGCCTTGAAATCCACCTTGCATGGATTTTTAAAAAAGCTTGATTGGATTGAATTGCGGGCAGTGCTCATTCTGCTCACAATGAGTTTTTTACTGCTGCCCCTTGTACCTGATCACACAATCGATCCATGGGAGACACTCAACCCCGCGCGCATTTGGGAGCTCGCGATTTTTGTCTGCGCAATTTCTTTTATTGGTTATATCGGCATCCGCATCTTCGGCGAACGTCGTGGAATTTTGATTGCGGCTCTCGCCGGCGGTCTTGTTTCATCAACCGCAGCGACGTTGAATTTTGCACGACTTGGGAAAATTCATTCAAGCGACCGCACCGTGATGACGGGTGCGATTGCGCTCGCAAGCGCTGTTATGTGCGCGCGTATCTTGGTCATCGTCGGTATTTTTAATTTTGCACTTGCTGCGGTGCTTCTGCCGATGATGCTTGCGGCTATGATTGTTCAAGCCGTGATCGGATTGCTTCTTGTTTCGAACGGATTGAAGAAGCCGCATGATGATGTGATCTGGAAAAATCCCTTCGATGTCGGCTCGGCCCTACGTTTTTCAATTTTGATCGCCATCATTCTGATGATCTCGACTCTGGTCGCGCGACATTCTGGGTCTGAAGCCTTGATGAGTGTCTCTGCTCTCGCCGGATTGGCTGATGTCGATGCCATCACGCTTTCTTTGGCGCGGATGCAAGAACCGCTTGTTGATGTGAGTGTTGCCTCAGACGGGATTCTCATTGCCGCCCTCACCAACACGGTGATGAAGGCCGGACTGGCTGCAATCGCCGGCGGTGCGGAAACCGGGTGGCGGGTGAGTGCTGTCAATCTGGCGGCGGTCCTCACAGCAGGGGCAACCTATCTTCTCTTTGGCGCCTGATCCGTAAAATTTATGACGCTACATTCCGCTACGTCTTGCATTTATGCAAACAGAATAGGGACAAGGCGCAATTCAAATTCGTAATGGAGCACGCTAGAGCTCTAGGCCTAGGTTTCGATTCTCTCACCCCATTTCAAGGAGCTTCCTGTGCCCAGCATTCTTACAAATATCGCATCTCTCGCCGCCCGCCTCTTGCTGGCTTTGATTTTCATCGTTGCCGGATGGGGCAAGTTGCAAGATCCAGCAGGCACCGCGGGTTACATGGGCACAGTCGGCCTACCCGCCTTTTTGGTGTGGCCCACCATTCTTCTTGAATTGGGCGGCGGTATTCTGATCCTCATCGGATTTCAGACGCGCATTGTCGCTTTGTTGCTTGCTGGCTTCTGCGTGCTTTCAGGTGCGCTTTTTCACAACAACTTTGCCGATCAGATGCAGGCGATCAATTTCTTGAAGAACCTTGCCATCGCGGGCGGTTTCCTCTCGTTGGTTGTGCATGGCGCAGGCGGCTGGTCGCTTGATAACCGCAAGAGCGGGGAAGACTAAGTAGGGTGTAGGGCGTAGGGATTAGGGTGTAATTTTTCTACACCCTACCCCCTAAACCCTAATCCCTTTTATCGCGTCAGCTTCTTATATTTTATGCGCTTCGGAATCGTTGAATCGGTTCCGAGGCGTCTCTTTTTATCTTCTTCGTAATCCTGGAAATTGCCTTCGAACCATTCGACATGGCTGTCGCCTTCAAAGGCGAGCATATGTGTGGCGATGCGGTCGAGGAAGAAGCGATCATGCGAGATGATCACAGCGCAACCAGCGAAGTCCTCAAGCGCTTCTTCCAGAGCCCGCAATGTTTCAACATCAAGATCATTGGTCGGTTCGTCGAGTAACAACACATTCGCGCCACTCTTCAACATTTTCGCAAGATGCACGCGGTTACGTTCACCGCCCGAGAGCATGCCGACTTTCTTCTGCTGATCGCCACCCTTGAAATTGAAGGTCGAGCAATAGCCGCGCGAATTGATCTCGCGCTTGCCGAGATAGATAATTTCATTGCCGCCAGAAATTTCTTCCCACACGGTTTTGTTGGCATCGAGTGCATCGCGCGACTGGTCAACATAACCGAGCTGCACCGACTCCCCGATGGTGATCGTGCCATTATCCGGCTTTTCCTGACCCGTGATCATGCGGAACAAGGTCGTCTTACCCGCGCCGTTTGGACCGATTACGCCGACAATGCCGCCGGGCGGTAATTTGAAGCTCAAATTGTCGATGAGCAGCTTGTCACCATAGGCTTTCGACAATCCATCGAAATCAATAACATTATTGCCGAGGCGTTCCGCCACGGGGATAATGATTTGCGCCGTTGTCGGACCCGACGCGCGATCATTCTGCTTTTGCACGAGATCATCATAACGCTGAATACGCGCTTTTGATTTCGCCTGACGTGCTTTCGGACTTTGCGAAATCCACTCTTGTTCGCGCTCGAGTGCTTTCTGCTGCGACTCCGCTTCGCGTCCTTCCTGCACGAGACGCTTCTGCTTCTGCGCGAGCCAGCTCGTGTAATTGCCTTCGTAAGGAATGCCGCGACCGCGATCGAGTTCCAAAATCCAGCCCGTCACATTGTCGAGGAAGTAACGGTCATGGGTGACGATCAGAATCGCGCCCGGATAAGTCCGCAAATGGCCTTCAAGCCATGAAACAGTTTCCGCGTCGAGATGGTTGGTTGGTTCGTCAAGCAGCAAGAGTTCCGGTTGCGCGAGCAACAATTGGCAGAGCGCCACACGACGGCGTTCACCGCCCGAGAGCTTCGTTACATCCGCATCATCCGGCGGACAACGCAAAGCGTCCATCGCCTGATCCACTTTTGAATCGAGATCCCAAAGCCCCTTGGCTTCAATCTCGTCCTGCAATTTCATCATCTCGTCCGCAGTCTCGTCCGAGTAATTCATCGCAAGTTCGTTGTACCGGTCGAGAATGTCTTTCTGCGCCTTCACGCCGAGCATGACATTGCCACGCACATCGAGCGCGCCATCAAGCGGCGGTTCCTGCGCGAGATAGCCGACACGCGCGCCTTCCGCGACCCAGCCTTCGCCAACAAATTCCTTGTCGATGCCAGCCATGATTTTGAGCAGAGTGGATTTACCCGAGCCATTGACGCCGAGCACGCCGATCTTCGCGTCCGGATAGAAGGAGAGATGGATATTGTCCAAAACCTTCTTGCCGCCCGGCCACGTCTTCGAAAGACCCTGCATATGATAGATGAATTGACGCGCCATGAGGCTCAAAACTCCGAATTGCCAGAAAAAACGAGATTGACGCCGTATGTAACGATCTGGCCCCAAAGGAGCAAGGATTCTCTCCGGAGAGAGGCTGAATTCCGCTTTTTCAGCCCCCTTGTTCCGTGGCAGAAGGAGTTATGATCCGCCGCTCCCCCCTGCCCACCGCAATTTGGGCGCTCGGCTTCACGAGCCTGTTCATGGATATCTCTTCCGAGATGATCCATGCGCTTTTGCCGCTTTACATTACCGGCACATTAGGAGCGGGCGTATTCGCGCTGGGACTGATCGAAGGTATTGCAGAAGCAACCGCCTTGATCGTCAAAATTTTCTCAGGCGTGATCTCCGACATCACTGGCAAACGCAAAGCACTTGCACTTTTGGGCTATGGCATGGCGGCGCTCACAAAGCCGCTCTTCCCGCTCGCGCATTCGCTTGAACTTGTCATCACGGCGCGATTCATCGATCGCATCGGTAAAGGCATACGCGGTGCACCGCGCGACGCGCTTGTGGCCGATCTCGCACCGCCGGAACGACGCGGCGAAGCCTATGGATTGCGGCAATCGCTCGATACGATCGGAGCATTTGTCGGCCCGCTTATCGCTATGGCGGTGCTGGCTTATTGGAGCGATGCCCTTCGCACAGTCTTTTGGTTTGCAGTTATTCCGGCCTTTTTATCAGTTGCGACATTATTCTTCTTCGTGCCCGAACGCGATCAACCGCGCGATGGCAAACGCCCTTTTCCGATTTCGCGCGCAGCGCTTGTGCAATTGCCGCGAACCTTCTGGCTGGTACTCACTTTGAGTGGGCTTTTGGTGTTTGCCCGCGTCTCGGATGCGTTCTTGAGTTTGCGAATTATGAGTTTTGATCTGCCGCTCGTCCTCGCGCCTCTTGTGCTTGTTGCGATGAACATCATCTACGCCCTTGCAGCATGGCCCGTCGGCATACTCGCAGATCGGCTGCCGCGCTGGCAATTACTCGCGCTCGGTATCGCTGCGCTGATTGCAGGTGCCTTATGTCTCGCTCTTGCATCAGCACTTCCGCTTGCAGCTATTGGCCTACTCCTTTGGGGATTGAGCCTCGCACTGACACAAGGCGTCATGGCGGCCATGATTGCCGACGCCGCTCCTGCACCTCTTCGTGCAACCGCGTTTGGCCTATTCAATTTGGCAAGCGGTGTTGCCATGCTCCTCGGCAACGCGGCCTCTGGAGCACTTTGGGATTTACGCGGCGCCAGCGCCGCTTTTATGCTCACCGCTTGCGTTGCTGCCTTGCCCCTCGGGCTCTTGCCCTTCCTAAAACGGAATAGGGTGTGACAAGATTAAACGCGGGCGTTGCGACTTAGCGAACAAATAGGTATCACCTGTCTCGATCCGCTCACAGCGCCACGCGCTCAGGCGGGCCTGTAGCTCAATGGTTAGAGCCGGCCGCTCATAACGGTCTGGTTGCAGGTTCGAGTCCTGCCGGGCCCACCACTCTTTCGCCGTCGGCTCCCAAAGCGCGAAAACAACGCGCGCTTCTAATCCGCAAAATTTCAATCATCACCGCGATGGCGATCATCCTCAATGATCTTGACGATTTCAAAGAAGCTCTTGAGTGGCCCGTCTAGGACTTGGCGGTCCTTAAAGGCGCAAACAACTTCGAGATTCAAATCTCTAAACTCAGCAATGTCCAACTTGACAAGCTGGTGATTGAATAAGTCGCCAGAGATAAGATCATCAGGCAAAATAGCGATATGGTCACTGGATTTTACAAGATTCGTCATCTCATCAAAATCATTTAACTGGGTGGCCGACATCAACCAACCCGAAATAAGGCCCCACTGCCCGAAGTTAAAATGATAGGCTTCAAGAATTTTGATTAAGACCGGTAAATTGTAATCTCCGGCAAGAGGATAATGCCGAAGATCAGAAATATTCAATATCCCAATATTTGTAAGCGGATGGCCGGGGCGACAAACAAAATGAGCGCGCCAGGTGCCCAATCTTTGAATTGTTATCCCATCAGGGTTTGGTGGCAGCAGAACACGCATGGTGACGCCGACATCAACTTCATCATTCAAAAGCCTCTGATGAAGATAAAGGAGATCATGATCGACGACGACTCTTCGATCCGAATATTTATCTGAAAGTTTTTGAACCGCTTCATTGATCCACAAGCGACAACTTCTAAAACCGGCGGCGATACGGAACTCTTTTGACGTCTTGATGGCTTTAAATTGCTTATTCGCATCTAACAAAGCTGATTTTGTATTTTCAACTTCGAGCAGAATGTGACTTCCATGTTTCAGGAAGGGAAGAACAAATTTTGTTGGTTGCAAGCCAACATCTGTTTGGTTGAACAATTTGAGATCTAGATCTTGCTCAATCGAGATAATACTCTTGGTCAAATTGGATTTCGATACGCTCAAGGCCTTTGCGGCGGCGTCGATTGAACCAAGCTTTGCAACGGCTTCAACCATCATCACAGCCTCAATCGTCTCAATATTTTTGAGCTGTAGACTATGACGATGCGACTCTTGTTCAGCGTCCATAGATTTCACAACTTAGCTAAAACATTTCGATGATGGCCATGAAACAAGATCAACAACTTTTTTGCGACAGTTTTGCGACGATAAAGAGACCCACAAATCAAAGAAAATTCATCAAGCTGAAAGGTCGATCAACCCAAAGACCCGCAAATTATAACAGATTTAGTCAGTTTCAAAAGCGATTTGATAACGCCATGGAAAATGGACCGAACCTCGGATCATAATGTAAATTCTTTCATAGACTTATCGGGATATCCTGAAATCCCCCCTTGGCTTGCGGCCGTATTTCGGGAACGATTGCCCCCTGAAGGAGACCCAGAACCCATGACACCCGAACAACGCATCGAGAAACTCGGCCTCGCTTTGCCGCAGGCGGCGGGCGCGGTCGCCAATTATGTCCCTTGGGCGATCAGCGGGAATGTCGTGATGACCTCGGGCAATCTGCCGTGGCGTGACGGCAAGCTCATCTACACGGGTCGCATCGGTCGCGAGCTTTCGGGGGATGACGGCTATCGCTCCTGCCAGCTCTCTTGTTTGAACGCGATTGCGCAAATCAAAGAGGCGGTCGGCGAGCTTGCAAAGGTCAAACGCATCATTCGCCTTGAAGGTACAATGTGGGTGGACGAAACTTACAAAGATCATCCGAAATGTTTGAATGGCGCATCCGATCTGATCAATGAAGTCTTCCAAGAAAAAGGACGGCACACGCGCATGATCTATACCAATCCGGTTATGCCGCTCGATTGCACATCGCTCGTTGTTCTCTACGCGGAAATTTGAACATGGATGATAGGCACCAAGCTGAACTCGATCGTGCGCTGTCACCTGGGTACGGCATGGTCGGTCAAAGATTACTCTCGGAGACGGATACGGTTCGCGTCTGGCGGATAGATCTTCACCCTGGTGAACGCGTTCCCTTTCATACCCATGTGTTGAATTATTTCTGGACAGCCTTGAGCGCGGGACGGTCACGCTCTGCTTTTGCTGATGGAAAGAGCGTTGAAACAAGTTACGAGATCGGTACAACAAAACATTTCACCTACGGCGAAGGCGAGCGCATGGTGCATGATCTTGAAAATATCGGTGATACGGTTTTGAGCTTCACGACGGTCGAGCTAAAAATCGGCAGTGCCAACGAACCCCTGCCTCTTCCGATCAAAGCCGAACAGTAAGAAACGCGACGCGAGCACAAAGACATGACCATGGCCGACATCAAGGATTTCTCCAAAGGCGCAGCCTTCGTAAAAGATGACTATGTGCCCGTTGCTGAGGCACAGATTTCCATTCTTGATTGGGGCTTCAGCCGCTCGGATGTCACTTATGATGTGGTTCATGTTTGGCATGGTGGTTTTTTCAGGCTTGACGATCATCTTGATCGCTTCGAGCGTTCCCTTCACGCGATGCGGTTGGTGCCGCCTTATTCTCGTGACGAGATGAAAGTCATCCTTGATCGTTGCGTGTCTTTATCAGGATTGCGTGAATCATATGTGGCGATGATCTCGACACGCGGTCGCCCGAAGATTTTTGGATCGCGCCGGCCTGCAGATTGCGCCAATACCTTTATGGCCTATGCAGTACCATGGATTGATATTGTACCAAAAGACGTGCAAGAACGCGGCGCGCATATACGCATCGCTTCCAAGCAGCGTATCAGCCCCGAAGCCGTGGATCCGACGGTCAAAAATTATCATTGGGGCGATTTCACTCAAGGGCTTCTTGAAGCGCATGATGAGGATTTCGACACGACCCTGCTTCTCGACCATGAAGGCTATGTCACGGAAGGGCCGGGATTTAACGTGTTTATCATTCGTGACGGAAAGATCTTCACGCCGGATCGGGGCGTGCTTGAAGGCATCACGCGAAAAACCGCGCTTGAACTTTGCGCGCTCAAAAACATAAAAGCGGAAATTGCCCCTCTGCGTTATGAAGATCTGATGGCAGCGGATGAAGCTTTTTGCACATCAACCGCAGGCGGCATTGTTCCTGTCGCAAAGATCGATCAGCACATCATGAGCAATGGACGACCCGGGCCATTAAGCACGATGTTGCGTGACTTTTATTGGGAACAACATCGTGCCGGATGGCATGTGACACCGGTCTCCTATTCACTCAACATTTAGGCTGCCGCAGCAGAGGCGCATTCAAAGACGATCACACAAGCACGTGACGCTTTTATAGCGTAACCGCCACACTCACTTCCGGCACAAGCACTTTCGTCTTCGACCCCTTCATGGCTTTTTGAAAGGCCGATGCGTCAGGAGCGAGCATCGGAAAAGTGCCGTAATGGATCGGAATCGCAAGCGAGGGTTTGAGATAGCGATTCAGGGCGATCGCAGCCATCTCTGCACCCATGGTGAAACGATCACCAATCGGAATCAAAACAATATCGGGCTTATGCAACTCGGCGATCAAAGCCATATCCGAGAAGAGATCGGTATCACCCATGTGATAAAGTGTCTTTTCGCCTTTGGCTTTGATCACAAGACCATTGGGATTGCCGAGATAAATGCTCTTGCCTTTCTCGACGGTACCGGAGGAATGTTTCGCGTCCGTGAAACTAACCGTGAAGCCCCCGCAGTCAACTGTACCGCCGGTATTGCCGGGGTTCATATTGTCCGCACCCTTTGACGCGAGATGCGCGCAGATTTCGTAGTTCGAAACGATTTGCGGCTTTTGCTTTTTGTTATTTGCTTTCGAACCGATTTCAGCGGCATCGCCCAGATGGTCATCGTGGCCATGGGTGAGGAGGATGTGCGTTACCCCTTTGGTGGCCTCAGTGAATTTGCCCTTGAAACTGGGATTTCCCTTCAAAAACGGATCGATCAGAAGCGTCGATGCGCCGATTTCCACACGAAAGGCCGAATGGCCAAGCCAGGTTAGCTTCATGATTGTCTCCCGCCACACTTAAGTTGTGCCAATTCTGACGCCGAGAAAGGGCAAAGAATAGACCGGTTTTCGCTTAACACCTACTCGCTGGCCCCATCTGTCCCAAGGAGGCGCGGTTTTTTGGCACCATGCGACCCTGCTTTGGCCATGCGATAAGATAAAAAACGGCCGAACATGGATTCGGACGACGAAAGGGGACTTCGAGACGATGACGTCGACGCCGGTGCTCGAGCGCTCGCCCAAAACATGGGACGAGACCAAGACGACCACATGTTATATGTGCGCTTGTCGCTGTGGCATCAAAGTCTATCTCAAAGACGGCTCGATCACTTATATCGAAGGCAATCGCGATCATCCGGTGAATAAAGGCGTGATCTGTGGCAAGGGTGCTGCGGGCATTAAACAGCACACATCTCCATCGCGTCTTTCAAAACCGCTATTGCGCGTGGGGGAACGCGGTGCCGGTGAGTTCAAAGAGATTGAATGGGATGAAGCGCTCGGCCTTGCCACACAATGGCTCTCCGATGTGCGCAAGACCGATCCGAAGAAACTCGCATTCTTCACTGGCCGCGATCAAAGCCAAGGCTTGACGGGTTGGTGGGCCACGCAATTCGGCACACCGAATTATGCTGCGCATGGCGGCTTCTGCTCGGTCAATATGGCGGCCGCAGGGCTTTACACATTTGGCGGTGCTTTTTGGGAATTTGGTGAGCCTGATTGGGAGCATTCAAAATATTTTATGCTCTTCGGTGTTGCCGAAGATCATGGTTCAAACCCGATTAAAGCCGGTATCGGCAAACTCAAAAAACGCGGCGCGAAATTCGTCTCCATCAATCCGATTAAAACCGGTTACTCCGCGGTTGCCGATGAATGGGTTGGCATACGTCCCGGCACTGATGGATTATTTGTCGGCGCGCTTATTCACGAATTGCTTGCCGCGGGTGAAATCGATGCGCCTTCGCTACGCGATTTTACAAATTCAGCATGGCTTGTGCGTGATAATCCAGGCGCGGCCGATCATGGTCTCTTCTTACGCGGTGAAGATGGACAACCTCTTGTTTGGGATGGTGTGAACAACGCACCGGCTTCCAGCGCAACGGTGATTGAAACGCGCAGCCTGATGGGTCGTTATGTGTTGCCCGATGGAACAAAAGCTGCGACCTCGCTTCATCTCATCGCCGAACGCTATCTTGATCCATCATGGGCGCCGGAAGCGGTAGAAGCGCGCTGTGGCGTATCTACGAAGACCATCAAGCGCATTGCGGCTGAACTTGCGCATTATGCGTTCCGCGAAAAAGTCGAACTCGATGTGCCTTGGACCGATCACTATGGTCGCACGCATAAAACAATGGTGGGACGCCCCGTGGCGATGCATGCGATGCGCGGCATCTCTGCGCATGCGAACGGATTTCAAACCTGCCGCGCGATTCATCTCTTACAGATTCTTCTCGGCACGATCGATGCGCCCGGCGGCTTCCGTTACAAAGCGCCCTATCCGCGGCCCATTCCGCCTGCCATCAAACCAACCGGCAAAGTGGGCCAAGTCTTTCCGAATGAGCCGCTTCCGGGTCCACCACTTGGCTTCGTAACATCGCCCGATGATTTATTGATTGACGAGAAAGGCACGCCGCAACGCATCGACAAAGCCTATTCATGGGACGCACCCTTGGCCGCGCATGGTATGATGCATATGGTTATTACCAATGCCGCCAAGCGTGATCCTTACGGCATTGATGTGCTCTTTATGTATATGGCGAATATGAGTTGGAATTCGGCAATGAATGTGCCGGATACGATGAAATATTTGACGATGAAGGATGAAACAACGGGTGATTATGTCATTCCGAAAATCATCTATTCGGATGCCTATGCCTCTGAGATGGTGCATTACGCCGATTTGATTTTGCCCGACACGACCTATCTCGAAAGATGGGATTGTATCTCGCTCTTGGATCGTCCGATTTCGGAAGCGGATGGTCCTGCGGATTCAATCCGCCAGCCCGTTGTTGAACCGGATCGTGATGTGCGCCCGTTCCAAACCGTGCTGCTTGATCTCGGCGCGCGACTTGGGTTGCCCGGCATGACAACGGCAGAAGGAAAGCCGCGTTATCCAGGCGGGTATCAGGATTACATCGTCAATCATGAACGCGCGCCGGGCATCGGTCCGCTCGCGGGCTATCGCGGTGTTGATGGAACGCTCTCCGGTAAAGGCGCGCCCAACCCCGATCAGTTGAAGCGCTATATTGAGAATGGATGTCACTTCTTCCACGAATTGGCGCCCGATCAAAAATATTTCAAACATGTGAATAAGAGCTATCTCGATTTTGCAACCGGCTTCGGTTTGATTGGCGCGCCGAACGCGATCATTCATCAGCTTTATTGCGAGCCTTTGCAGAAATTCAAATTGGCTGCCGAAGGCCATGGTGCGATCCAACCGCCAGAGAGCCATCGCAACCGCTTGATCGAAGCCTTTGATCCCGTGCCGAATTGGTATCCGCCATTTGAGGGCGAGATGATCAATGAAGACGAATTTCCGATGCACGCGGTCACACAAAGACCCATGGCCATGTATCATGCATGGGGTTCACAAAATCAGTGGCTTCGACAAATTCTGGGTCGTAACTGGCTCTATATTGCGCATCAACGCGCAGCGTCTCTCGATATCAAGGATGGCGATTGGGTGACGCTCACATCGCATCATGGACAAATCCGCGCGCAAGCGAAACTGATGAATGGTGTCAATGCCGATACGGTGTGGACGTGGAATGCGATTGGCAAACGCTCCGGCACATGGGGTCTTGAAAAAGGCACACTGGAATCAAAACAAGGGTTCCTGCTCAATCATTTGATCTCTGAACTTTTACCCGAGCGCGAAGGCGGCTATCGCTTCTCAAACAGCGATCCGGTAACAGGCCAAGCGGCGTGGTATGATTTGCGCGTGCGGCTTGAAAAGGCCACCAATGCGGATGGTATGAGTGCCCCACAATTCCCTGATCTCAAACCTTTGCGAGCTGCACGATGACGATGCTTCCCGCTTCAACCGAAAAGAAGCTCGGCCTTGTCATCGATCTTGACACATGCGTGGGCTGCCAAGCCTGCGCGACGTCGTGCAAAGAATGGAACGCGCAAGGTTATTCCACGCCATTGGAAGATGAAGACCCGCGTGGCAAAGATCCGCATGGGCCCTGGCTTAATCGCATTCATGGCTATGAAGTGTTGGATGACGAGCGCGAAGATAGTCGCATTGTGCATTTCCCGCGCTCATGCCTTCATTGCGAAACACCCGCTTGCGTCACCGTGTGCCCGACAGGCGCTTCTTATAAACGCGCGGAAGATGGGATCGTACTCGTTAATCCTGATACCTGCATCGGCTGCAAACTCTGTTCATGGGCCTGCCCCTATGGCGCGCGTGAATATGACGTGCAAGAAGGCGTAATGCGCAAATGCACTTTATGTGTTGATCGCATCTATAATGAAAATTTTGCGGAGGAAGACCGCGTCCCCGCTTGCGTACGCGCCTGTCCCACAAGCGCGCGTCATTTTGGTGATTTGGGCGATCCGAATTCAGATGTGTGGAAACTCGTGAAAGAACGAGGCGGTTTCGATCTCTTGCCTGAAATGGGTTACAAGCCCACAAACAAATATCTCCCCCCACGCAAAAGACGCGATCACGCCGAAGAAGGTCGCGAAGCGTTGCCGAAGAGTGACGGCTCTTTGATGGATCGGCTTTTTGCATTGGCTGATTCATTGCTTTCCGGAAAAGCAGGGCCGCATTAAATGAATCCTGCTTATTCGGTTATTTTTTTCACTACAGCATCAGGCGCAGGCTATGGCTTGCTCGCGCTTCTCGGCTTGATCGGCGCTTTGACAGGGGCGCCTTTGCCGACACTCTTTGCGCTTGTAGCGATTGCGCTCGCACTTATTCTGATTACAGCAGGTCTTCTCTCCTCAACCTTTCACCTCGGTCACCCCGAACGCGCTTGGCGTGCTTTGTCGCAATGGCGCACATCATGGCTCTCCCGAGAAGGTGTCGCCGCGATTCTGACTTATCCGCCTGCTTTGCTTTTTGGTCTTGTCGCATCAGGTCTCTATGAGAACGAGAGATTCATCGCACCCTTAGGATTAATCACCGCATTGATGGCGATGATCACCGTGTTCACCACGGGTAAAATCTACGCAACGCTCACCACTATTCGCGCCTGGAACCAGCCACTCACAGTGCCTGTCTATTTGATTTTTGCGCTGGCGACAGGCGCATCACTTGCGCTTGCACTTCTCTCCCTTTTTAATTTCCATACCGGACTCTTGAGCCCCTTCACAATGATGGCGCTGCTTCTGGCTGCTTTGATGAAAGCACTCTATTGGCGGGCCATTGACCGCGCACCACGTGATCGCACGATGGCAGCAGCCACCGGTTTGGGCGATGGCGTACGGCAATGGGAAACACCGCATACGACAAAAAATTTCGTACAACGTGAAATGGGTTTTGTGGTGGCACGACGTCACGCCGAAAAACTTCGTCGCATCGTGCTCGCACTTCTTCTCATTGCTTCATTATCGGCGGCCTTCGCAGGGGCGCTTCCCGCACTTGCCCCCCTCGCCGCACTCACGTCCTTGGTTGCTGCATGGGCTGAACGCTGGCTCTTTTTCGCGGAAGGCGAACATGTGGTGACATTGTTTTACGGCAATCCGCGCGCGTAAAATATTTCTTCAAGAATAAATATCGCTCACGGCGAGCTTCAATCCGTCAAGCACAGCTTCCTCGGCCGCGCGCGGCGTGAGCGCATCACCGATGATGTGAACGGGAAGACCGAGATCTTCCAATTCATCTTTCAGCGTGTTCACGCTGTCATGGCCTTGCGAGAGCACAAGCGTTTCAACGCCCTCGATCATGATCGGCTCTCCAGAACTCGCATGATGAAAATAGACGGTTTCAGAGTCGGTGCCGTAAAGCCGTGCATAAGGCACAATCTCGACACCCAAACGATGAAGCCGCGCCACCATTTCATCGCGCACATAAAAGGGTAATGCCTGCCCCGCCATCGGCATCTCTGTGGCCAGTGTGACTTTCCGTCCTTCGCGTGCCAGTTTTTCGGCTACACCCATACCAATCCAATCGCCTTTCCATTCGGCGATGACAACGCGACCGGCAATATTGGCTTCACCTTTCAAGGCTTGCCACGCGGTCACACAATGCGCACTCTCAGAGCCTTCGAAAGCGGGTCGACGTGCGGTTGCCCCCGTCGCAATGATCACCGCATCAGGATTTTCATGCTCAACAAGCGAACGCGTGACCGGTGTTGAGCGCCGTACCTCAACGCCTGCCAATTCCATCTCGCGCGCGAGATTAGTGACGAGACCACCAAACTCCGCGCGGCCCGGAAGTATTTGCGCCAACAATGCTTGCCCCCCGAGTTGAGAGGAGGCTTCGCACAGAGCGACGTGATGTCCGCGTTCGGCCAAAACCGCAGCGGCCTTCATGCCTGCGGGCCCACCGCCCGCAATCAGAATTTTCTTTTTGTGATTCGTTGGTGTTTTGCGTGCGGCCAAACTCGTCTCGCGTCCCGTCTCCGGATATTGAATGCAGGAGATCGGATAACCTTTGTGAAAATGTCCGATACAAGCCTGGTTGCACGCAATACAGGCGCGAATATCATCAAGCCTATTCCCACGCGCTTTATTCGGCATTTCGGGATCAGCGATCAAAGCACGCGTCATGCCGCAAAAATCGGCGCGGCCTTCAGATAAAATTTGTTCTGCGATCTGCGGTTGGTTGATGCGCCCTGTGACCATCACAGGCGCTTTCACGCAGGCTTTTATTTTTGCCGCAAAAGGCGCAACATAGCCCGTCTCATAATACATCGGCGGCACGATATGAATGGCACCTTGAAGCGACGCCGATGTACCCGCAATCACGTGGTAATAATCATAGGCATTTGATTGATCGAGCGCCTCACAGACGGCGATGACTTCATTTTGATCGATCGCCTCGGCATCGCGTTCATCCCCTGAGAGACGTAAGCCCACAATAAAATCATCACCCACACGCGCACGCACGGCTGTTGCAATCTCTGTGATAAAACGCGTCCGATTTTCAAGCGATCCGCCATACGCATCATCGCGTCGGTTTATTACAGGGTTCAAGAATTGCGCGGGTAAATAGCCGTGGCTTGCAACAATCTCACAGCCATCAAGCCCTGCTTGTTTCAGTCGCAAAGCAGAGGCTGCGTAGCCGTCAATGATCTCTTGAATCATCGCAACATCAAGCGGCACAGGCATCACAGCAAATCGGGAATTGGGCACCGCCGAAGGCGCATAGGCCACAGGGGCGGTGCCATCATCCGTTTCCATAATCTCGCGGCCGGGATGAAACAATTGACCAAAAATCTTGGTGCCCTGCGCGTGAATTTTTGCGGCAAGCGCGCGATACCCTTCAATACAGGCATCATCATCCGCCATCAGCATATGGGACGTGTAGCGCGCGGTTTCATGCACACCCGCGACTTGCACAATGATGAGGCCCGCGCCGCCTTTCGCGCGCGCTTCATGATAGGCGATCAAGCGCTCCGTCACATGACCCTGATGCGCCATCACTGTATCATGGCCCGTGGAAACGATCCGGTTGGGAATCGTTACGCCACGTATTGTGTAAGACGAGAAGAGCTTTTCCAAAGCCATGAGCGAGCGCCTGAACTTAAGCAGGCTTCATACTGCGCTTGTGATAGACAGTAAAAACACCGCCACTGCGCATCAAAAGCATCACGACAATCACAAGATTGACGAGGTTAAAGATAAGCCCGTTCAAGAAGGCCATTGCGTAAGAGCCGGTGAGATCGAATATCGCGCCGGACATCCATCCCCCAGCCGCCATGCCAACAAGTGTCGCCATCAACACTAGACCCACGCGACGACCCGCTTCTTCTGCCGGAAAATAATCGCGCACAATCACGGCGTAATTCGGCACGATGCCTCCTTGGAACAATCCAAACAAAGCCGAGATCAAATAAAGTGATGTAAGCGAGTCAAAAAAGAGAAAGAGGGTCAAAGCAAGGCCTTGCATCGCAGAGCCCAACACAAGCGCAAAAATACTGCCGAACCGATCGGAGACAAAGCCGCCCGCTATGCGGCTGATCACACCAAGCCCCAGCATTATTGACAGCATCTCGGCACCGCGCGCGGCGCCATAACCAAGATCACCGCAATAAGCGACAAGATGCACTTGCGGCATCGCCATGGCAATGCAACAGCCCAAACCGGCAATACCGAGCAAAAGCTGCATCGCTCCGGGTGATAGACCAAGCCCACCTTTTGCACGCGAGAGAGTCGCCGAACCGGTTTGTGGTTTTTGCGCCGGCGCGCGGCGACGCATCAAAAGCGCAAGCGGAATCAGACTCACAACACAAAAGAGCCCGATCCACAAATGAGTCTGGCGCCAACCAATATGATCAATTCCGTATTGAACGACTTTCGGCCACACCGCACCGGCGAAATAACTTCCGCAGGCGCAAAGTGCCACAGCAAGCCCGCGATGTTTTGAAAAAAACATCGACGTGTTCGACATCAACGGGCCGAATGAAGCAGAACTTCCCAAGGCGCCGATCAACACACCATGGATGATGATGAACACCCAAATATTTGGTGAGTAGGCCGCGAGCGCATAACCAACGCCAAGCGCGAGTGCACCAATGATCAGCGGTATGGTAATGCCGCGTTTATCGGTTAAGCGACCCAACACAATTCCGCCGGCTGCAACACCCAACATCACAAGCGTATAGGGAAGCGAAGCATTGCCGCGGCCCGTGCCAAATTCAGCTTGCACAGCGGGAAGCGCCACGACGACGGACCACATGCCGACGCCGCCAATCGTGCCGACGAGAATGGCGATGATTAATCGAAGCCAGGAATAAGGGGTTTCAATCCCGTCGCCTGCATCCCATCGGCTTGCCATTGTCCGCCCCTCTGCCCCACTCTTGAGCAGAAAGGCGTATCAGGTCACCCCACCGCCGAAAAGGGGACGGCTTCGAGATCGCGGATCGTGCGGTATACGCCCGACCAATAAAGAAGCGGGTCGGACCAGCGGCCGAGATCAACCGCCTCAATGCGGCCGATGACGATGGCGTGAGATTGCCGCTCGATCACTTCTTCGACCGTGCAATCAATCGCAGCCAATGCGCCTTCAAGAAGCGGTGCACCGGTGACCAAAGTTTTCCAACGCGCACCGAAAAAACGGGCGGAGCCTTTTTCGCCCGAACGCCCGGCAAAGCGGTCCGCCAAATCCTGTTGCTCTGCACCTAAAAGATTGACGCCGAAACTGCGATAATCCGTAAGCGTGGACCATGAGGAGGCTTCACGATTAACGCAGACCAAAAGTCGCGGCGGTTCTGCAGAAAAAGATGTGACCGAGGTTGCCGTGAAGCCCGTGCGATCCGCACCTGACCCCACCGTGATGACACTAACGCCTCCAGCAAGCCGGCGCATCGCCTGACGAAAAGTTGAAGGATCAATAGAGGGGTTCATATCACATACTCCTCGTTACGGGGTGATGATTTCAAAAGAGTGGAGAGAAGTTTTTCTTCAAGCGCACCAAACTGCACCGAGCCACGACGGCGCGGTCGCGCGAAAGGCACATCAAGATCAAGCGCGATACGACCGTCTTCAATAAGAACAATTCGGTCAGCAAGCGTAAGCGCTTCCGTGACATCATGAGTGACGAGAAGCGCAGTAAAGCCTTCATCGCGCCAGACTTGTTCAAGCAGGCTTTGCATGCCAATGCGGGTTAACGCATCAAGCGCACCGAGCGGTTCATCAAGAACAAGAAGATCGGGCTTGCTCACAAGCGCGCGCGCCAATGCGACGCGTTGTTTTTGGCCACCTGATAAAATCGCAGGCCAATCAGCCGCTCGATCACCCAGACCCACTTCATCGAGAGCACGCCGCGCACGTGTGAGCGCGGTGCGGCTTTCAACATCCGGGCCCAACCCCATCGCGACATTGCCAATCACCGTTGCCCATGGAAGAAGCCGTGGCTCTTGATACATAATGCGTGCGATAGCGGGTTGGTTATCTTTTTCTATTGCGACACTACCACCATGATCCGCATCAAGACCTGCGATGATGCGCAACAAGGTACTCTTGCCTGATCCGGATTGACCGACAATGGCAACAAAAGAACCGGGTTCGATCGTGAGATCGATGCCTTCGAGTACGCGCAGCGCACCAAAGGAGCGCGTTACATGAGAGAGCGTGATTGATGCACCACTCTGCACGTCTTTTTCGATACGAAGCGCTTGTGCACTCATACGCGCACTCCCTTCGCATAAGCGGGATGCCATGAGAGCGTCAGTGATTCAAAAAGTCTCACGAGCAGATCAGCCACTTTGCCAAGAGACGCATAAATCAAAATCGCAAGCACAACGACATCGGTTTGCATGAATTCGCGTGCGCTCATCGCCATGTAACCAAGACCCGATTGCGCCGCGATGGTTTCAGCAACAATCAAAGTCAACCACATGATGCCGAGTGCATAGCGAAGGCCGACAAAAATTGAAGGCAAAGCGCCTGGCAAGATGACATGCCAAAACAATGAAAATCCGCGATAACCATAAGACCGCGCCATTTCGAGAAGCTGCGGATCAACCGTGCGGATGCCATGAAATGTGTTGATATAAATCGGGAAGAACACACCCAATGAAACAAGAAAGAGCTTTGCCCCCTCGCCGATGCCAAACCACAAGATCACCAGAGGAATAAGCGCGAGATTGGGAATGTTGCGGATCATCTGGATCGTTGTGTCGGTCGCTTGCGCGGAGAGACGCGACAATCCGTTCGAAAGCCCGAGAGAAAAAGCGATTGTTCCTCCAACAAGCAAGCCCGATATTGCGCGCAAGAAACTGATTGCTGCGTTCTCCGCGAGTTCGCCTGAAAGCAAGAGACGAAGAAAGGCGCGCGCGACATCAAGCGGCGCGGGTAAAATTGTTGATGAGAGCGCGCCACCGCTCGATGCTGTCTGCCAAAAAGTCAAAATGGCGAGTGGCACAAGAAGCGGCACAAAACGTTTCAAAGAAGCAAAGGGCCCCGGCACAACAATATCCTTCAAGGTCTTGTCTTTTGTCGGTTGAATCTTTGCTTTTGTTTGGCGGAGCGCGAGCGTATTCATCTTGCTTCTCACGATGCCGACACGCGCAGGCCTGTGCCTGACGCACCAAATTCACCCGGAGCGGTTGCATGACGAATGCGCGCTTCTTGATTTATGCCGAGCTTGGGGAAGAGCAGCTCAGCCGTTTGGTAGGCTTCTTCGAGATGCGGATAACCTGACGCAATGATCGTCTCGATGCCGAGCGCTTGATATTCGCGCAAACGCTTGGCCACCGTGTCGGGATCTCCAACAAGCGCCGTGCCTGCTCCACCACGCACAAGACCAATTCCGGCCCAGAGATTGGGTGCGATCACTAGATTGTCACGACGACCGCCTTGATGAAGCGCGCTCATCCGCTTTTGACCGATTGAATCCGATTCAGATGCAAATTTCTTTTGCGCGGCTTCAATCGCCTCATCAGGTAAATGGCGAATAAGTTTATCCGCTTGCGCCCACGCTTCTTCCTCCGTGTCACGCACAATGAGATGGATGCGCAAACCAAATCTCACTGAGCGACCCAAGGCCTGCGCACGCGCGCGCACCAAATCAAGCTTCGCTTTCACATCATCAAGCGGCTCACCCCAAGTGAGATAAGTATCAACATGTTGAGCCGCGACCTCGATGGCGGGATCAGATGAACCACCAAACCAAACGGGCGGCGACGGCTGCTGAACGGGCGGGAAATCGAGCCGCGCACCTTTCACCTGGATATAGCGGCCTTCAAAATCAACCGTCTCGCCGCGAAGCAACCGATTATAAACGGAAAGAAATTCCGCGGTGTGTGCATAGCGCTCATCATGCGATAAAAAGATTCCGTCACCAGCAAGCTCCGACGGATTACCGCCGGTCACAATATTGACGAGATAACGCCCATTTGAAATACGATCGAGCGCTGCCGCTTGACGCGCAAAATAAGATGGCGAAGCCACGCCGGGCCGCAAGGCCACGAGAAACTTCAATTGCTCGGTATGCGCAGCCAAGGCTGATGCGGTGATGAACGGATCATCACAGCCCCGACCCGTAGGGATCAGCACACCTTTGAAACCCAAACGATCAGCAGCTTGTGCGATTTGTTTCAGGTAAGAAAATTCAGCCGGACGATGGCCTTTTTCGGTGCCCAGATAAGCACCATCACCCGATACGGGAATAAACCAAAAGAGGTCCAAAGGTTTTGATGAAATCGTCATTTCAAATCTCGCTGATTTCTAAACCGGAGTGGTCAATCGAATTGTCTTCGTGTCGCAAGCGCCGGGCAAAGGGGGAGAAGTCCCCGGAGCCTGCGACACGAAACTCACCTCAACTTGCGGGTTTCCACGACCACACAATGTCCTTCACATTGATCTGCTTCGGGATAAGGCCAAGCGATTGAAAGCGATCCGCGATGCGTTGCTGTTCGGCAATCACCGGATCACGCAGCGGATGAATCACAAACTCCGTGCGATCAACAGCCTTTTGCTGAATGTCAGGCGCAATGCCTGTGGCCTTAGAGAACACTGTCGTAACTTCAGCACGATTTTTCTCAGCCCATCGCGCTGTTGATGCAAGGCCTTCATTCACCGCTGCAACAAGATCCGGATTAGCTTTTGCAAAATCCGCATTTGCGAGGAAGAAAGAGTTTTGCGTCACGATGCCTTTGGCTGGTGCCAAAACTTTTGTGCCCGGTTGCGCTTCAGCGACTGCGAAGAAGGGATCCCAGATCGTCCAGGCATCCACCGCGCCTTTTGCAAAAGCGGCGGCACCATCAGCCGGAGCCAAATAGACGGGCTCGATGTCATTATACTTGAGCCCTGCCTTCTCAAGCGCTGCGATCGTCAAATTATGCGACGATGAGGCTTTTGCGAAGCCGACTTTCTTGCCTTTGAGATCATTCAACGAATTGATGTTGGAACCGTCTTTCACAAGAATCGCAGCGCCCGAGCCGGCAGCCTCTTGCGCAGCCACATAAACAATCTTTGCCCCTGCGGCTTGCGCAAAGATCGGCGGTGAATCACCCGTTGTGCCGTAATCAATGCTGCCCGCGCCCAAAGCTTCAAGCAGCGGCGGGCCGAATGAAAATTCAACCCATTTCACGCTTAAGCCTTTGGCCTTGAGCGCGGCTTCAAGCTGTCCGGTTTCTTTCGCGAGATAAAGAACGCCATTCTTTTGATAACCGATGCGGACTTCCGTCGGTCCAGCAAAGACGCTCGCAGGTGCAAGCGCAATCGTCGCCGTGGACGCCGCAACGATGCCAGCAAGCACTTTACGGCGCGAGAGGAAGAGAGAGGATAAAGATAACTTTGTCATGAAATCGATCTTTCGAGTTTTCGAACGCAATACTGAGTGGAAAAAAGTCGAACAGAAGACAGAGAGATCCATGCGTGCCAAAGGCTTTGGCACGGTCACTCAAGCACAACTGTTCTTTTGATTACCGGTTAAAATCGCTCCGGTCGGCGGGTGCTCATCACCAACAACACAAACACGTCATGGCTCATCTCCTTCACGTCTGGGGAGCCCACGAATTCGCCCTTTGAGCGTCGCGTTCGTGGCGCTTTAGCATTTGGTGACGCGGTGCAAGCTGCTCGCTTCAAATCCCCGCGACCGACCCGTTTGACCGAACCGATGTCCTGAGATGACCAAAAAAAGCGCTTTTCCGTCAATAAGAATGTTCTTTTAAATGAACGACAAAAAGAGTAATTTCTTCTATAAACGATAAAAAATAGAGAATATTTATATTCTTATAGAAATTTATTCTCCAAAATGGTTGATTTTTATGACGTCTTCGTCAATTCTGTTCGAAATTCAGAACGTTGGAAACCGGTAAAATGGATGCGATTGATCGCAAAATCCTCACAGAGCTACAGGCCAATGCCGATTTGTCGGTGCAAGAGCTCGCTTCACGCGTAGGTCTCTCCCAAACACCCTGCTGGAAACGCGTACAGAAACTCGAACAAGATGGCGTGATCCTCAAACGCGTGGCTCTCGTTGCACCTGAAAAAATCGGTTTGGGTTTAACTGTTCTCGTTTCAATTGAAACCGGCGATCATTCGCTTGAATGGCTCACAAATTTTGCCGAGTTCATCACCGCGCAGCCTGAGGTGATGGAAATGTACCGGATGGCTGGTGACACGGATTATATCTTACGCGTCACAGTTGCCGATATGGCAGCCTATGATGCGTTCTACAAACGTCTGATCGCTGCCGCGCCGCTTAAAAACGTGACATCGCGCTTTGCGATGGAACGCATTAAAATGGAAACAGCCTACCCGGTGTAAGCTTCACCTGGATTGACCCTATACAGGATAGTCACGCGCCGGATTGATGCCACAGGCTTCGACAAATTTTTTGAGATGAACCACCTCATCTTTTGAAAGATCACGTTCTGTTGCGTGCAGCGAAACCGTGTGGCCAGCATGTTTGATCATCAAGCGGCTATGACTCGTGCGATCAATCGTAGCGCCAATTTCTGCCATCAAGGTTTCGACATCATGCCGATCAAGATTGGTGGGTAATGGATGCGAAAACAACGCATGAAGAAGTTTACGATGGCGATGGTTCATTTCGGGTCACTCCGTTTTTCGCCCTCACAGGGGCTTTACGAGATGACCTAGCGCGACAAGAAGCCCGTCAACCTTGACGTGAATCAATGGGCCCCTTCATCACGACGCAGCGCTCTCAAACGCGCCATGAGGCGATCACGCTGCGCCAGACGGTTGGAATGCTCCGAAAGCGGGTGATGAGCGCGCAAAGCCTCATGCAATTCAGCCACAACAGAGGGTGTAACCGCAGGCGTCTTCATGCCGCGCTCGCGGGCGAGATCCTCAAACATGAAACCATAGCGCTTCAAATAATCGGCAATGCCACCCGGTGCATTCAAATCAATCCCGGCAAAGGGACCGAGAAAGGCCCAACGCAAGCCGAAGCCATCGCGAATGATGCTATCGACATCTTCGGGCTCCATGAGTCCCTCTTCAACAACGCGCATCATTTCAAGAAGCAGCGCCCCCTGCATCCGGTTCATCACGAACCCCGGTTGCTCACGCCTGACAAGGAGCGGCTTCTGACCAAGCGCGCGCATAAGCTCAAACGTCGTCTCTACCGTTTCAAGCGCAGTGAATGGCGCAGGCACAATCTCCGTTGCAGGAATGAGATGAGGTGGCGCCAAAGGATGCGCAACGAGGATGCGGCTACGCGTTTGAAGATCGCTTGCAAAACGTGACGCGCCAAAACTTGATGTTGAACTCGCTAAGATCGCGTCTTTAGGCGCGATGCCTTCGAGCACCCGAAAGAGCGCCGCTTTCTCATCGACATCTTCGCGGATCGATTCAAAAACATATCCAGCGCCTGTTGCTGCCTCTTCCGGCGTTGCGACAAAAGTGATGCGCTTCATGACCTCGTCAACGGCTACAGTCGGCGTGATCGGCGTCGCATTTTCAACCGCCGCCAAAATCGCTTTCGCGACGTCGGCCCGCGCCTCTGCCCGCCGAATCACGAGGCGGGCGTGAAGCCCCGCCCGCGCGGCGACAATCGCCCATGAGCGCCCAATGATCCCCGAGCCAATGATTGCCACATGCGCCATGCCGCCTCCCGAGCCAATTTATGTCCTGACTAGAGCGCGCACGCCTCTTATTTGGCAAGATCAAAGCGTTACAAAAAGCGCTTTGGCAAAACGGCGCGCATCGCCTATATAGCGCGCCATGTCAGACATAAAGACCACTCGAAAATTGCGTATCCTCGTTACCGGCGCGGCGGGGTTTATCGGCTTTCACGTTGCCCGCAGACTCTTGGCGGAAGGCCATCATGTTACGGGCTTTGACAATCTCAATCCCTATTATGATGTGAGCTTGAAACACGCGCGCCTTGCAGAACTAAAACCGCAAGGCAACTTCGCTTTTGTTGAAGGCGATCTCGCAGAGGCTATGGCCGTGGACACAGCTTTCAAAGCGGGAAAATTCACGCATGTTGTGAATCTCGCCGCACAAGCTGGCGTGCGCTATTCGCTTGTTAATCCAAAAGCCTATGGCGACGCCAATCTCACCGGCTTTTTGAATATTCTTGAAGCCTGTCGGCATAATCGAATCGAGCATCTCGTCTATGCGTCGTCGTCTTCGGTCTATGGCGCGAACACCGCCATGCCCTTTTCAATTCATGACAATGTCGATCATCCTTTGTCACTTTATGCCGCGACCAAGAAAGCGAATGAATTAATGGCGCATTCTTATGCGCATATGTTTGGTTTGCCATCGACTGGTTTACGCTTTTTCACAGTCTATGGGCCTTGGGGTCGCCCCGATATGGCGATGTGGCTTTTTGCTGACGCGATTTTGAAAGGTGAGCCAATCACGCTTTTCAATCACGGCAAAATGAAACGAGATTTCACCTATGTTGATGATATTGTTGAATCGATTGCGCGCCTCGTGCCAAAGGTTGCCGAACCGAATCTGGAATGGGATGGGGCGAAACCTGACCTTGGCACAAGCCGCGCACCCTATCGCGTTTACAATATCGGGAATAACAGCCCGGTTGAGCTGATGCATCTTGTCGCGACGATGGAAAAATCTTTAGGCATTGAAGCGAAGAAGATTTTTGCACCCATCGAAATAGGCGATGTTCCAGAAACTTACGCCGATGTTGATGCTTTGATGGACGCGGTGGATTTCAAACCTTCAACGCCGCTTGAGGTGGGTGTTGAGAAATTCATCGGCTGGTTCAGAGCCTGGCGCGGCAATCGTTAATCGTAAAAGTTATGATCGATGGGTGGTCGTACGCTGCGCCTCAACCCATTGCTGTGCGACAAGGACAGACCACAAATCATTATGGCGATCCCGTCGACCTGACATGTGATCGTCAAGCGCACGTGTGATGGCGTGCGGATCAAACAGACCATCACGCTTGATCACCTCAGGCGATAAAAGATCAAAAGCCCATTCGCGCAAAGGCCCACGCAACCATTGAGCAAGCGGTACGCCAAATCCTTTTTTAGGCCGATCGATCAGAGCCCGCGGCACATAGCGATCAAGCACTTGTCGCATGATCCACTTCCCTTCCGTACCACGTCGACGCAGCGACATTGGAAGACTCAGCGCAAATTCAACAATACGATGATCAAGCAAGGGAACACGAGTTTCAAGCGAAACCGCCATCGCCGCGCGATCAACTTTTGCGAGAATGTCATCAGGCAAATAGGTGACCATGTCATTTGCAATCATGCGTTCGAGATCTGACAGTCCAAGATCTGAAAACGGGTTATGATGATCGATCTGATCGTTGAGGCCGAGAACAGGCGTAGCCTCATCACTCCAAAACTGCGTCAACCGGCTTGTGAGTTCTGATTTTGATTGTGCGTTCAACACAAAAGCCGAAAGCGCTAATTGCCGCGCGCGTTGAGAATGACCAAAGACTTCCGAAAGACGCGCGCCCGATTTCATTATGATTGAAGTAAGCGGCCTCAAGGATGCCGGAAGATGATCATAAATCCGCATCAGTTTCTCAGCATGGGCATAAGTCGTGTAACCCGCAAAAAGTTCATCCCCCGCGTCCCCTGATAAGGAAACGGTTACTGCTTGTCGTGCGATGCGTGAAACAAGAAATGTTGGTATTTGCGACACATCCGCCAAAGGCTCATCATAAAGCGAGGGCAAGCGTGGAATGAGATCAAGAGCCTCACGCGGCGAAACGAAATATTCCGTATGATCCGTACCTAAATATTGAGCCACGGCACGTGCAAATGGGGCCTCATTGAAAGCGTCTTCTTCAAATCCGATGGTAAAACTTTTGACCGGGCGCGAAGACTGACGCTGCATCTCGGCAACAATCAAAGAACTATCCACACCACCAGAGAGAAAGGCACCCACTGGTACGTCGGCCACCATTTGCAAACCGATTGATTGTTTTAACAGCTCGTCAAACTGATCGATCGCGTCCTGATCTGATAAAGAGATACGATGTTTTAATCCCTTGGCCGCTGCCTCATGGAGTGACCAATAGGTTTCGACCTCATATTTTTTTGAGACGAGATCAAATGAAAGGATCGATCCAGGCGCGAGTTTTGAAATCGCTTTGTATATGCTTTGAGGACCTCGGCAATATTGATGCCGGAGTAGAGACAAAAGTGCATCACGATCAATATCTGAAGCAAAAGCAGGATGGGCACGCAACGCTTTCAATTCAGATCCAAACAGAAATACACCCTGACTTGATCCGTAATAGAGCGGCTTCTCGCCCATACGATCACGCGCAAGAAGCAAATGACGCTTCGATTGGTCATAAAGGGCAAAGGCAAACATACCGACCGCGCGCGTTAACGTCTCTTTGATGCCCCACACTTCAAACCCACGAAGAAGAGTCTCCGTATCTGAATGGCCCTTCCATTCAACACCATGACTAGAAACTTCAAGCGCTCGACGCAACGCGATATGATTGTAAATCTCACCGTTAAAGATGATCACGAAGCGCCCTGATGAGGAACGCATCGGCTGATGGCCAGCAGAGGTGAGATCCACAATCGCCAAACGGCGATGAACAAAACCAAGACCGGTCTCTTGGTCATAAAAGATGCCTGAGTCATCAGGACCGCGATAGGCGATGGCCTCTCCCATCTTGCGAAGCCGTGCGTTGACATCATAGTCCGATGCTTGATCTATAAATCCGGCAATGCCACACATCGCTTCAGCCCCTCACCGCTCGACGAAGGCGCAGCGCCGTGGATGTGGCACTTCGCAGAAGCGATGGAATTGGCGGAAAAGCCGGAATGACTTCTTTGGCCTCGCGGAATGAAATGATTTGTTTATGATGCGTGCGAATAAAATCGATTATGCGTTTGATGGCATCATCACTCATCGTATTCACATGAATGCAAATGGTTTCTACACCAATCCCAAAACCCAAAGGTCGAGCCACAAGTTGCGGCACCGCAATTAGACCACAGAGCTCATAAGGGTAAAAACCAAAACCATCCGTTATCGCCGTGAAGTTTAAATCTCGTAAGGCCCGCAAGGTTTCAGTATCAAAACTATGTGACGGCGCCATAAAAACATCTTCCCACACGTCTTCATTCTGGAGAATGACTTTCCCACGGGAGAGTTTCTCAAATTGTACCTCATAGGGCAAACCGGCGAATTCTGATTTTCGACCAATGCCTAAAAGACCGCGCCCTTCGGTTTCATAGAGATGTTGATAGCCATGCTGAGCGATCGTCCACCCGGCCTTACGGCGCGCCCTCGCCCACGCCCAAAAGTCAGAACGGGCAGACTCGACCATAAGTTTTGGATCGCGACACTCTGGCACAACACCAATGAGATAGGGAAGCGATAATTCGTCTGCGATCTCGTCAAAGACACGAAAGCGCGACCACGCCATTGTAGGCACAACATCGTCAAAGCGGATGAGATAGCGCGTGGTCATAAGGTCGATCGACGTTCAAAAAACCAATGGCAAGGCAAAGACTGACAGCATGATCCGCATAAAGGCTCAAGTGTTTTCGCTCCGTATTTATAAATTTAAACCCTTCGCAAAGACTTAAAAATCGCGTAGCGATGATTTATGACTTTACTCCTGAAGGGATCGGGCTGAATTGACGATGAATGACCACAAAATTCTGCATCTGGTCATCGATCTAACGGGTTTTGGCGGCGCCGAAATGACGCTTCTGCGCTATCTGAGCGCCCATCCAAACGCGGCCGCACAACACAGGATCATCGCCTTGAGAGCGCTGCGCGCGGGTCCATCCGTTGGGGCACGCCTTCGAGAGAAAGGACTTGTCGTTGAAACGCTCGGCATTGAAGGCCTCGCTGATCTTCCCCGCGGCCTCATCAGGCTCATTAAGATTTTGCGTGATTCGGATGCCCATATTCTTTCAGCCTGGCTTTATTACCCGGCTTTAATCGCAACGCTGCTCCGTCCCTTTCTGAAAGCCAAGCCGCGCTTGATTTGGCATATTCGCAGCCTGCCTTATGGAACAATTCGAAAAAAACCTCTGCGTTGGCTTACCCAACATAGTCTTGCCTTTCTTTCATCCCGTTCATGGATTTCCATCATTTCGAATTCGACGGCGTCGAAAGAGGCGCATGCTGCACTTGGTTATGACTTATCGAATTGGCATGTCATTCCGAACGCGATTGATTCCACACTCTATCATCCGAATGAGAAAGCGCGTGAGCATCAACGCTCCAAACTTCAGATTGAGCAGCATCACTTCGTCGTCGGCACCGTCGGGCGTGATGTTCCGGAAAAAGGATTAACAGATCTCTTTGATGCGTTCGCGCTGCTCTATCATCGCGCACCCGAAACTGAAAAAAAACAACTTATTCTTATGGTGGTCGGGCGTGGCATTTCTCGTGATGCACCCCGTTTTGCTGAATTGTTAGAGCGAAATAAGATACCTGAACATGCGGTGAGATTACTTGGACCCCGCGATGACGTACCCCAGCTCATGAATGTGTTTGATTGTTTTGTCATGTCATCCCACTCAGAATCATTTCCAAATGTTCTTGCCGAAGCCATGGCCACCGCACGTGCTTGCATTTCGACGACCGTGGGCGATTGCGCCCTTGTTCTTGATGATGAACGCTATCTCGTGCCGCCCCAAACACCGGAAGAAATTTCTCAGAAAATCGAAAAGATACGCCAACTATCTGAAGAAGAGCGTCACGCCTTAGGTAACAAAAATCGAGAACGCGCCATCGCACATTATGCGCCCGAAATCATGATCAAAGCCTTCAACCAGATCTTTGAACACCCTTAAGCGGCAGCCATACCCACTCTGAAATAAATATGCTTGACGAATTCGAGCACAAATTGCGCCGCAACGGCGGGGTCCTTCCACCACGCAATAGGCGCCACACACCCGCCCGGACACGTCACTTGCAATAAAGCGCCAGGCATTGCGGCTTCAAAAATCTGCAAAGCACGCCGCGAATGATAATTTGTTGTGACAAGCATAAGCCGAGGCGTTTGGTCCTTGAAGCGGTCTGCTATGGCTCTAGCCTCGTCTCGTGTCGTGAGGCTACCATTACCAAACACGAAAATTTTTTCTGGCGCCACACCGACCGCTGTTAAAATTTTTATTTTGATCTCGGTCCGATCAGGCGATGTATAACCAAGCCCGGCCACGATCTTATCAATCTCATCGGGACGCGCCGGTTCACCATTACTGACATAGATGTCATTCACCAGGCCTTGATCGAGCAACTCCTTCGCGCGCAACAAACGCTGATTGTTGCCGTCAAGCACAATGGCATGATCAGCCTTTTGAAGCGGCATATCCACCATAATCAAACGATCAAGAAAGAGTGCGGCCAAAAGACAGGCAAGCACAAGCATAGCCGATAAAGACGCAAAAACCCGCCACAAAAGGATGATCAAAGAGCCCATCAGTGATGAGCCTTTATAACTGAAATCAATGTCTTAACGATACGATCTTGTGACGCTTGATCCAAATAAGGGTGCATCGGCAGGCTTAACACTTCATCAGCCAAACGCTCACTCACGGGCAATCCATTTCCCGCAACCGGAAAGTCCCGATAGGCTGTCTGCCGATGAAGCGGCTTTGGATAGTAAATCATCGTGGGTATGCCCTGCTCTTTGAGCGCTGCCATGATGGCCGTTCTCTTTCGAGCGGGCACGCGGATTGTATATTGAGCCCAAGCTGAATAATTCCCGTCCGCAACTAAAGGCACAGGAACATATCCGGAAAGCGCCGATGAATAACGCGCAGCGATATCATTACGCGCTTTGATTTCATCGTCGAGAATTTTTAGTTTCTCAATGAGAACCGCTGCTTGCATCGTATCAAGCCGTGCATTCAAGCCAATTCTGACATTGTCATATTTGTCGCTACCCTGCCCATGCACGCGCAAAGATTTAAGAAGCGAAGCCATTTCATCATCATCAGTGAAAATCGCGCCGCCATCACCATAGCAGCCTAATGGTTTGGAGGGGAAGAAACTCGTCGCGGTGACATGACCGATCGTGCCAATTTTCCGTGACTTATAGGCGCCGCCGAAACTTTGCGCGGCGTCGCTCATCACCCACAAACCGTGAGCGGCTGCGAGTTGTTCAATATGATCATAGTCAGCCGCTTGACCGAAGAGATCAACCGGGATCACAGCGACCGGCTTTAGCCCAAGCGCTTTTGCTCTTGCGATTCCAGCTTCGAGACTCTCAAGAGTCATGACGAAGGTGTCTTGATCCACATCGACAAAAATCGGCGTCGCACCCAGCCAGGCCACAACTTCAGCTGTGGCAGCAAATGTAAAACTAGGCACCAAAATGGCTTCACCAGGTCTCACATGCTTGGCCATGAGGGGCATAGCGAGCGCCTCCGTGCCATTGGCAACGGTGATGCAATGTTTCGCGCCGCAGAAATCTTTCAAATTCTCTTCAAGACTCTTTATCTCTGGGCCCATGATATATTGGCCATGAGAAGCGACGCGCAAGAGTCCTGCATCAATCGCATCACCAATACGAGCACGTTGGGCTTGCAAATCGATAAAGGGCAACGGCGCTAACGACATAGATCTTCCCAATCAATGAAACTTCGAAACATGTCGATCAAGCTCTGTGGCACGACCGTCTTTAATCTCAATAACGCGATCAGCCACGGAGAGAAGAGCCGGACGATGCGTGATCGCGATGATGGTCATCTGGCCTTTTAATCGTGCTATGGTCTCGACAACACCGGCTTCCGTTTCTGCATCAAGGGCGCTTGTGGCTTCATCAAGAACAAGCAAGCGGGGCGCCCCAAGAAGCGCACGCGCCAAAGCAATTCTTTGCCGTTCGCCGCCCGATAAACGGCTTCCCGCATCACCAACGACCGTTTCGAATGCGCGGGGAAGCCGCTCGACAAAAGTGGCTGCAGCACGCGTCAAAGCCGTGTTCATCATCGATTGATCCGAGCCTGGACGAACCCATTGAAGATTATCTTTAATCGACGCGTGAAACAATAAAGGATCTTGTCCAAGATAACCGATAGACCGACGCCACTCCTGCATCGATATCGAACCCATGGATTTCTGATCAATCTCGATACGACCACCGCTCAAGCGACGTAAGCCGAGGAGCCCATCGATCAAAGTGGTTTTCCCAGCACCTGTTGGCCCCATCAAGACAATAAACTCACCCGGTGCGATTGAAAAAGAAACATCGCGTAACACTTCGCGACCCTCAATATTCACCGCAACATGATTAAATGTGATCTGCGCAGGTTCCGTTTTATGAGAACGCGAAGGATCAAGATTTTCTAAAACCTCTACCGAAGATTTGGCGTCTTTCTCCATTGAGAGAACCGCATCAAAGGCCGGCAATACAAGGCTGATCGATTGCTGGCATTGCCGAAGCCCCGTAACTTTCGGAAATAATCTCACAAACATCGCCACGATGACAATGACAGCGCCCACATCAACCGCAAGCATCAGGGGGCCGGCGACCAGAAGTGCAATCACGACAAGGGCGCTTGCATATTCAAAAAGTGCGCGTACGAGCTGAACATCAAAGGCATTGGCGAAAGTCAGGTCCCGCAAGCGATTGATTGTCTTCGACAGACGCTCTTCTGCGCGAGACTCCGTGGCTGTGGCTTTTACGAATTTTGCGCCTTGCACCAATTCATTCGCATCCGATTGAAGATCAGCATTCACGATCGTCATCTCTTCGCCAATGAGCAAACCCCGTTTTACCAGCCCAACAGAGATGAGGAAAAGAAACGCACCCGCGCTGAAAAGTAAAGCAACCACCAAGGGCGCAATCACAAGCGCCACAGCGATTTGTACGCTGATAAAGAGAACAGAAGAAAGTATGAGATTGGCCTGATAAAAGGCACCGCCGAGACGTACGGGCTCTGTGATCGCCGCCGCAATAAGATCGCCCGCGCGCCGTGTTCTAAAGAAATCAAATTCAGCATGAAAATAAGATTGGAAGAGCCGCCGCTGCCAATGGGCGACATAGTCGGTTTGCATCTTTGCGCTTAAATGCGCCTGCACCAAAAAAATCGCCGCACCGATTATAATCAGGACGATACCAAAACCGGCAATACTCATTGCTGTTGTCGGCAAGCCTACGAAAGAGAGAACCCATGTGATCGCTTGTGATAGACGATCTTCGCCAGCGCCGACTACACCGCCAATCGCCTTGAGAAGAGGCAACAAAACGGCAACGGTTGCGCCATCAAAAAGTGCATTCAAAAAGGTCAAAAAAACAAGGAGCGGCAAACGATATCCGTGAAGCCGATAGACATCAGAAAAAAGCCGCCCGAGTGACGCAATCATGATGCCTCACCCTTCGCTGCGGGAGGCCGCAAGACATGATGTCCGTCAATCCAGTGACTGCCATGAAATTGGTTTGAAACCATTGCCTTAAGAGTCAGACTCAAATCACGCGCCCGCGCGTCAACCGAATGCTGATCAAGAATGAGTTTTTGACCGGCGCGCGCCATGGCTTCACAGCGTTCCGGATTAGCGTTCAATTCAAAGTGAATATCAGCGAGATCATCCGGCTCGGCGACAAGACAATTTACGCCATCGCGGAAACCCGCTTCTTCAAAACCTCTAAAGCGACGGCAAACCAAAAGACATCCAACGGCCGGAATCTCAAAAAATTTCCGGATGGGCATTTCCAACCCCGATCCACAGGTGAAAGAATAACGCGTTTGAGCCAAACGCGACATAAAACTTCCATTGAGCGCTTTTTGTACCCAGCGCTTCTCACCTCGCATCACATGTGTTTTTTTCAAAAGCGATATGAATTTACGAAATTTTGTATCGGTGACAGGATCGATGCCTGCGCGTTGCAAAGCATCGCGCGCGACAGAACGCGCATGATATTGAACACCCATTACCGACCATGGCAAAGCGCGAGACGAAAGTGGCGAGATCAAAAACTCAGCGTCAGAAATGAAATGAAGAAGTGAGGCGACACGAGCCCGATGAAGTCTTGAAAAATCAGACCAGATATCCGTTGCGCTCTTGGCAAAGCGTTCCTGTTGTAGATGGGTTAATTCTGCGCGAAGGGGTGAAAATTCTTCCCCAAAACCAATGAAGAAATCCGCACAAGATAAAATCTTATCCGCTTCGCGCGCTGTCCAATTATAAAAATCATTTTCAAGGAGAATGGCCACACGTGGTAACGCCAGCGCTGCGAATTGTCTGGCGATGATCGGCAAATAAAGCAAATCTTCCTGTTGGCCATTATAAGCATAAGATGTCAAAAGCGTCGATGCATAATGAGCGGGATCGCCGCTATCGGAGAAGAGGACTAACGTGTTCGAAATAACAACATCAAAGGGGCCCTCTTGATCAATAAAAGAGGATAGCCCGCGCGCCAAACACTCAGATGATACATAACCCGGCCCGAAGAAACGAGTATCCCCCGCTTTCAAAAGCGCCAAAGGCAGGAGGTTGCGCGTTGGGTTGACGAAGCTCGCATTCACATCAACAAAAAGAAAGCGTGTCGTCATGCGACAAGGCTTTCTTCATGCGAATTATGAGTTGGCTCTGAAGTCTTTGTCCGCGCGCAATAAGCTTCCACAAAAGATGTTTTTAATAATTTGCGCATCGAATTGACATTATAGCGTTCAGAAACACGATCATACGCATTCTGACCGAGCACTTTGGCCAAAGCGGGATCATTCAACAAGTCACGTAATTGGGAGGCTGCCGCCTTCACATCTCGATGCGGAACGAGAATGCCATTCACACCCGTCTCAATCAGTGCCGCATGTGTCTCATGATCATAGGCAATTGTGGGAATGCCCGCCGCCAAAGTTTCGAGAAGCGCTGAACCCTGCATTGGCGCAATTGAGTAATCACTCGCTTTCAAGGCGGCCATCGCGATACGATGCGAGACTTGCCCTGTGATTACAATGCGGTCCTGTAAACCGCGCGCCTGCGCTTCCGCTTCAATAACAGCGCGGTCCGCTCCCTCGCCAACAAAAATCAATGAACCTTTGAGATCTTTACCAATCGCATCGGCAAAAATGTGAAACGCGTCGGGTGCCAATTTTTCAGGATGCAATCGGCCCAAGACCACAATGCGGGGCGTTGCTGCAGTCAGCATAGATGGTGGCGCATCAGAAGCCTTCGCTTCATTAACTTCAGAGAAATCCAAAGGTTGAATCCAAGGCGAGATTTTTTCAAGCGCCATACCACGCCGTGTATAAAATTCGGGGGCAAGCGAAGGGGCGCCCGAATAACGATCAAAAAGACGATAAACGAGCCGATACCAGAAAGGCAGAAGGCGCTTGATGAGCGGTGGAAAATAATGCTGCCAGGGCAAAATATCTTCCCAATAGGCTTCAATGAAACAGACTTTCGGAAGCGCACGAACCTTGCGCGCGAGAAGGGCCAGGGCCGCCGTATAATGTGGTCCAACGGCTTGCACCACATCTGGCTTGAATGATTTCACGGCAGCATTCAAAAAGTTTATAGCGCTGCCGATATGTTGCAAACCTGAAAGAAGTTTACGAATGCCGGCACCTTTTCGCTCAAAAGCCAATTCGCGATAGACAATTGTATCACTGATACGTCGGTCGTCATTTTTCCGACCGAACGGCACGATGTATAAAACTTCGTCAAACATTTTCCCGAAATTGAATTGCAATTCGAGAGTCTTGAGATCATCAAGGCGGATTTTTCCGTCCGAGACAAGTTTCTCAAGACTGTCATAGCCAATCATGATGAGACGCCGCGGCTCGCTTTGGGAAAGACGATCATGAGCGGTCATGCGCGATCCCCCTGACGCGAAAAGACAAGGCGCGCATCCGCACCTTCGCCTTCAACATGCCCGAGCGTCCGCGCCGGTGTGCCCCCAACAATCGTGCCATCGGGCACATCGCGGTTTACGAGAGAATTTGCGGCGATCACGCAACGTTCACCGATTGTAACGCCTGCGACGATTACGCTTTGCGCACCAATATAGGTGTTCGAGCCGATCTTCACGGCGCTCTTCCTCGCGGTCTGTACACCGCCGGAGACAGCCCAGAGCACTGTGTCATGCGTGTAAATGTGAACGCCTGCGGAAATCGAACAATGATCGCCAATCACCAAGCCGCCACCCGATCCATCAAGCAGCGTGAAAGGCCCGATCCAAGTTTCAAAGCCAACTTTCACATCACCAAAGATAAAGCTTGAATCATAAATGCTCGTCTTGTGGCCAAAGCCCAAAGCCTTTGCGCGTTCCCAGCGATCAAATTGAGCATCGGCAAAGGGAAGTGAACGGTTATATGTTGCAAGCAGCTCCGAATCGCGTTGCTCCTTGAGCTTGCGCAATTCCAAAGCGAGATGTGTGATCGGGTCACTCATCATGAAATCCCGAATGTCTCAAGCCAGACTTCAAGATAAAGAAGCGACCAAATGAGTAGGCGACGGTTCTGACGACCCTCAAGATGATCACTGATCAGGGATTGAGCGGTTGTACGATCAAGATAAGACCAAAGCCGTGCATTCGGATTCATCAATATGCGGCGCACATAATCGATGCTCTCGCCACGAAACCAGCTTGCATCCGGTGCCGAGAACCCTTGCTTAAGAGCCTGCACGATCTCTTCGGGAATATATTTCGCCATCGCCGAACGCAGGATCAACTTGCCGTCATTCGTCTTGCCGAAATAGGTCGCGGTCTTTGAGCCCGGCGTATTCTCGTCGAGCTTGATGACTTCGCCCAAATTCGCGAGCTTCATATTGACGGGCACACGACCGGCAAAATCAACGAGATCATTATCGAGAAACGGTACGCGGCTTTCGAGCGATTGCGCCATTGAGAGCTTGTCTTCGACAACAAGCAGGCCGTGCAGAAACGTCTTCGCTTCGAAATAAAGCGAGTGATTGATGTAGTCCTGCGGTGTTTTCAATTCCGCATCATGATGATCAAACACGCGACGGAAAATCTCGCGCGGATCGCATGACGCACCTTCTGCACCAAGCGGTGCAAGCAAAGCCGCAGCCGACTCGGACGGCACAAGCCGCTGCCAATTTTCATAATAGCGATCAACATAATCATCAAAGCCGCGTGCAGTTGCTGCGCGGTAATAGCGCCATGGATAGCCAGCAAAGAGTTCGTCGCCGCCCGCGCCTGAGAGCACGACTTTACCGAAGCGGCTTGCCAGCTTTGCCGCATAATAATTCGGGTAAGACTGGCCGACACGCGGCTCTTCCAGATGCCAAACGAGCGATTTGAGGCAGCGCTCCATATCACCGGCCTTCAACACCATCTCATAATGTTCGGTGTTGAATTTATACGACATGCGCTCGGCGGCTTTGCGCTCGTCAAAGCCCATTTCGATGCCCGAGGCCGACGACATATCAAAGCCGACGGTGAAGGTGTGAATCATCGGCCGCTGCCGAGCGGCAATCGCCGTGATGGAGCCTGAGTCCATGCCGCCTGAAAGATAAGAGCCGACCGGCACATCAGATATCAGCTGGCGGCTCACTGCCTGTTGAAAGAGACGATCCACTTCGCGCTCGACTTCAGCGCGATCTGTAAGCGAAGAATCTTCAACAAAACGGAAGTCCCAATATTTAATGGGCTCTGGCACTTCACGCATGCCTTGTTCGATCACCAGCATTGAACCCGCGGGGAGAATGCGTACACCTTCGAACAAAGTTTGATCGGAGATGAAATTCTGGAATGTCATATATTCAACGAGATTGCGGCGATCGAGCTTCGCCTTAAATCCCGGAAATTTCAGAAACGCCTTGATTTCTGAAGCAAAAAGCAATGTCTTGCCATCGCTCCAATAATAAACGGGCTTCACGCCGAAGCGATCACGCGCAATCACTAAGCGCTTGGACGAACGGTCCCATGCGGCAAAGGCAAACATGCCGTTGAATTTCGAAACCGCAGCATCGCCCCATTCACGCAGCGCCGTGACCAGCACTTCACTGTCGCCACGCGAGCGGAAGGCATGACCTTTCGCTTCAAGATCAATGCGCAATTCTTGGAAATTATAGACTTCACCATTGTAAGTGATGACCAAACGACCGTCAGCCGATGGCATGGGCTGATGCGCGGCATCTGACAAATCAATGATCGACAAACGGCGATGGCCAAGCGCAACAGGCCCGTCTGTAAATTGACCTTCGCCATCGGGCCCGCGATGAGCAATCGCTTCCGTCATTGCTTTCACCGTCACCGGTGAAGCAGGCGCGCCGTCGAAATTATAAATGCCCGCTATGCCGCACATGTTATTTCAATCTTGCGATCACGCTGATGCCTGCTTCTTCAGCGAATTCATGTTCGATATCGAGATTTAAGGTCTTGCACCAGCCGCGCACTTCCTCGACCGTATGACGACGCGCATTTTTCGGAGCATACCAATCGAAATTGATATGGTTCATCTCATCGAGCGTCATCTCAGGGCGATAAAAGGCTTTCAGCACATGCCAATAGAAAAAGCGCTGCAGATTGATCTTGCCCGCCGGAATATCAAGAAGATCAATCTTGTTCTTGATGTCGATTTCGATATTGAGGTCGCCCAAAATCTTGCCAAGTTCGGACAAAGGCTCCATCGCCTTCCAGCCCTCTTCCGGCGTCATCTTCTGCAATTTGTCACGGATATAATCATCCGTATATTCGCGCACTGGGCCCTTTTTGCGATACACATAAAAGACTACGCGGCCGCCATGCTTTACATGTTTTGTGACAGCCTCGAGCGCTTTGAACGTATCGTCCGTGTGATGCAAGACACCTTCCGAGAAGACGATATCGACCGAACGCTCCTTCACCGGAATCTGATTAAGATCCGATTGAATGAATCCGGCCTGCCATCCGCGCTCTTCAAAGCGCTTCTTCGCAACATCAACGGCGGTTGATACGTCAACACCGAGATAACGCACGCGATCCATCACTGGACCAAAAAGCGCAATGCCAGACAACGCCGCGCCACAGCCGGCATCCAGAATGATCGGGTTCGGGCCGTGATCTTTGAAAAACCAAGGCGCATGCGGAACGTCACCATATTTCTGCACAAGCCAATTGCGCATATGGTCAGCCACAGAGCCTTCGAACGTATCGCGCTTGGCCCATTTGAACCCAAAGGTCTCGCGTGTTTGTTCTTGAGCGGCAGACACAAATTCAGCCGAACGCGGAATGCCCGCGACCGTTGTAATTCTATGGCCATGCGCGGTTACGCTCGCGCCCTCGGTCGGAGCATTAACACCGAGGAGTTCATTGAGCCATTGCGGAGAACTCATATCAATGGCCCTTTGCAATATCACGCAAACATTCGATCACATAAGCATAATCATCTTCATTCATGCGATTATGCAGCGGGATCGCCATCGTATTGTTTTCGCAAGCCTTCGCGCCCGGGAAATCATCAGGCTTGATGCCATAACGATCACGATAATAGCCGAGCATATGGATGGCATGTGTCCCGGGACGTGTCGCAACACCGCGCGCGTGGAGCTTTGCCATGATTTCGTTACGCGGCATGGGCGCGAGCTTCGGATCGACATAAGTCACATAGGCTTGCCACGCATGGCGCACATCATTGGGCACAACAGGTTGATGGAGCCATTCAATATCCGCGAGCTCCTGACGATACCGACGCGCGGCCGCATCACGCTCATCGATGAAGCGATCAAGCTTTGTCATCTGCACAAGACCAACAGCCGCTTGAATATCGGTCATGCGGTAATTGTAACCCAATTCATCAAAGTCTGGCAGAAGATAAGGCTGCGCTCCGCGATGACGTTGCTCTTCAGAAATTGACGCGCCATGATTGCGCAAGATTTGCGCTTTCGCAGCGACATCATCATGAACCGTCGTCATCATGCCGCCCTCGCCCGTCGTGATCGACTTGCGCGGATGGAACGAGAAGCATCCCGCATCACCCAAAGCACCGGCAGGCGTGCCTTTGTAAGAAGCACCGGCGGCGCACGCACCGTCTTCGACAATCTTCACATGTTCTGGCAAAACAGCGCGGAGAGCGTCCATATCGGCACAAAGCCCAAAAAGATGCACGGGCATCACCGCTTTTGTGCGTTCGGTCACTTTCGAAGCCACAGAAGCCGGATCGATATTGTTCGTGCGCGGATCAACATCACACAAGACGGGAATCGCATTGCAATAAAGCACGGCGTTTGCGGTCGCGACCCATGTGAAAGACGGCACAATCACTTCATCACCCGGGCCGATATCCATTGCGGCGAGCGCAAGATGTAATGCGGTCGTGCAGCTTGTTGTCGCAAGCGCGTGTTTCACATTGTGCCGCTCAGCAAACTGCTTTTCAAACTCGGCAACTTTCGGGCCTTGTGTGAGCCAGCCTGATTCAATCGGCGCACGCACAGCTTGCCATTCTTCCTCGCCCATAGAGGGAAGCGCAATTTGAACAGTTCGTTTTGCCATGGTCATGGATGATTACTTTCTACGCTCACGCCGATTTTGCACGACGTGCTTCAACTTCAGCCTTGTGGTTTGCGCGCCAATCAATCAAGCGGCGTAAGCCTTCTTCAAGATCGATATTGGCAGTGAACCCGATTTCTTTCGATGCGCGCACAGGTGAGCCCACGCGGTTCCGCACAAGGGTCGCTTGCGAACGCGGTGCATAATTGATGGGTTGATTACAACCCGTGAGATTGAGAAGCATCTCGGCAATTTCTTTGAGTGATGTGCGCTTACCGGTGCCAACATTGTAAAAGCGATCCGTCGCATCTGAGCGCATCGCGCAAAGGTTAGACCGCGCGCAATCTTCAACGGCCACAAAGTCAAAGGCTTCCGACCCATCGCCCAAAATCGTCGGGCCTTCACCGCGATCAATCGCATCGAGCATTTTCATGATCACAGCAATGTAAGCACCGCGATAATCCTGCCGTGGGCCATAGACATTCATATAACGAAGGCCGACATAATCGAGGCCATAACGGAAGTGATAGGCACGCGCCATGGCTTCACCGCAGATTTTCGTCGCGCCATAAAAATTCTTATTGTTGAAGGGATGATCTTCCGTCATCGGCTCTTCAACAGCATCCCCATAAACTGAAGCCGATGAAGACCACACAAGGCGCTTCACATTGTTACGCACACAGCTATCAAGCACGTTAAACATGCCCTTGACGTTCACTTCAAATGCGGTGCGCGGGTAATCATGGCATTGCAAGAGCCAGAGCGCTGCGAATTGAAACACGCCATCGGCACCTTTGAGTGCTGCATCGAGAATATCGGTCTGCGTGATGTCGCCACCCGCTTCGAAAATCTTCACGCGGGGATCTTTCAACGCGCCTGAGAGATTTTCCATCGTGCCGCGCACGAAATTATCATAAATCACAATCTCGCCGACATCTTCTTTGACGAGCTGATCAACAGCATGGGAACCAATGAGGCCTGCGCCGCCAATCACCACAAATTTTTTACCGCGAAGATCCACTCGTTTTCTCCTCAACTCGCGAGCGCGAGCGCACCCGCACCATTTTCAAAATAGCGTTCACCCGTTGCCTTGCAGATCAGATCCGCTTGCAGCCTTTCACCGGCCCGGCTCATCCACCCCACACGCCGCGCCGGTGTTCCCACCATCAAGGCAAAATCGGGCACATCTTTGGTCACCACCGCGCCTGCGCCGATGAGGCAATAGGCGCCAAGCTTATGACCACAAACGATCGTGGCATTTGCACCAATGGTCGCACCCTGCCCCACAGGCGTCGCACGAAACTCGGCTTTGCGGTTCACATGCGCACGAGGGTTTAAAACATTCGTAAAGACCGAGCTCGGCCCGCAAAAAACATCATCTGCCAGCTCGACGCCCTCATAAAGCGATACATTATTTTGAATCTTGCAGCCGTTGCCGAGCCGCACTTTCGGGCCGATCATGGCGTTCTGGCCAATCGAACAATTCTCGCCGATTACGGTCCCTGCGAGGATATGGCAGAAATGCCAAATCTTCGTGCCCGGTCCAATCACCGCGCCGTTATCAACATAGCTTGATTCATGAATCAGCACGCCGGGAAAGCGTGGATCCTCTTTCATTTCGCTCATACGGCGGAGGCTTTACGGGCGAAGGGATGAACGATGCCTGAATGTGTTTCAATCGGTTGGTGGCGGAAATTCGACACGATTTCGATTGAAGGACGCACCGCATCCAGGCCAAAGCCCCGCCCCTTGAGCACCTCTTCGTAAGAACGGGTATGGAGATCCGTGAAGCCTTCCGAGAACTCCACCTCTTCGCCATCAACCGTAATCGAGCGATAGGTGGTCTTTTTGCCCTGCACGCTCTCGGGCAGATCATTGCGATCAACCGACAAGAACCAGCTCACATCCGCGCGCTCGCATTCCAAGAAACCGGCCGCACGTTCGGGCGATTTGAGATGCGCGTGGTTTGACAAAACCTTGCCGAATACAAAGCCCAGCATATCGAAGAAATGAACACCGATATTGGTGGCCACACCGCCTGATTTTGAATCGTCGCCCTTCCAAGAGGCGTGATACCACCGTCCGCGCGAGGTGCAGTAAGTCAACTGCACTTGGTGACGCTTGGTTGAATTGGCAAACTTGTCACGAAGCGCAATAATCGCAGGGTGTAAACGAAGCTGCAAAATCGAAAAGATCCTTCTGCCCGTGTCTTTTTCGATATCGGCGAGCCCATCAATATTCCACGGATTCAGCACCAAAGGCTTCTCGCAAATCGCGTCCGCGCCTGCGCGCAAGGCAAAGCGACAATGGGCATCATGCAAATAATTCGGTGACGCAATCGATACAAAATCCAAGCGCTCGCCACGACGGCGGAGCTTATCGACATGGCGGTCAAAGCGCTCGAATTCGGTGAAGAAATGCGCGTCTGGAAAATGACTATCGAGAATGCCCACCGAGTCATTCGGATCAAAAGCCACAACGAGTTCACCGCCCGTCTCTTTGATCGCTTTCATATGGCGGGGCGCAATATAGCCGGAAGCTCCGACAAGGGCGTAAGAGGTCACTTTATTCAGTCCTTATCTGAAATGGAGGGCGGGCATCTTTCGGAAATGGCCCGGTCCATGCGGATCGTTTCGGAATGACGGTCATAGGCCAAGCGCGTGACGGACATTCGACGCTGAGCCGCATACTATATCAAACCGATGTCGTCCATGATCTCCTCGTCGCCGAGAAGAGATGAGCATCTGCTCTTGGCTTTGAAATAGGACCGGATTTAGGCCTTTTCGTTCATAAATCTGTCAGATTTGACCCAGTAAAGACGCGCGGGTCCAAATTCCGGTCCTCTCTTACCCGCAAGCTGTGGTCGTGCCCCGTCTTCTTTTCCTTGTTACTGATGACCGATACTTCGTCTCGCATCGGCTGCCGATGGCGCGCGCGGCGCGGGATGCCGGCTTCGAGGTTCATGTCGCAACACGCGATGTCGGCTATCGCGCGCCGATCCTCGCCGAAGGGTTCACCTTCCATGCGCTTGGCTGGAGCAAGTTACATCGAAAACCTCATCAGATTATTCGGGATATCATAGAAATTCGTAATCTTTACAGAGATTTACGGCCCGATGTCGTGCATCACGTCGCACTTGTTCCGATCATATTCGGGCAGCTTGCCGCCACAGGTCTTAAGCTCCCGAGCGTTAACACAATCGCGGGCCTTGGTTCCGGCTTTATCGGCCTCGACCCTATCGGGCGACTTCTCCGCTTCGGCCTTTCAACCGCTCTGCGCTGGCTCTTGAATCGACCTTTAACGCTCACCGTTGTCCAAAATCCGGATGACCGCGCAGCTGTCGAAGCAATCGGTGTTGCGCCTGATAAAATCCGCCTCGTTGCCGGATCGGGCGTTGATACGGACAAATTAAAACCACTTCCCGAGCCTATGGGACCGATTACCGTCGGCATCGCCGCGCGTATGTTAGAAGATAAAGGCATTCGGCCTTTGGTCGCGGCGCAGCAAAGTCTCCAGGCTGCCGGACAAGATGTCCGCTTGCTTCTCGCGGGTGATCCCGATCTTTCAAACCGAAGCGCGATTAAGCCCGAAGAGCTTGCGCACTTCGCGTCGCTTCCGGGCATTTCATGGCTTGGCCATATTGAAGAGATCGAAACACTCTGGGCGCAATGCCATATCGCCGCACTTCCCTCCCGCCGCGAAGGGCTACCCAAAGCGCTCCTTGAAGCCGCAGCGCTTGGCCGTCCACTGGTCGCGACCGATGTTCCAGGCTGCCGCGATGTCGCGATTGATGGAAAAACAGGTCTTTTGGTGCCTGTTGATGATGCTCAGTCTCTGGCAGCGGCGATTTCACGCCTCGCCAATGATGCTGCATTGCGAAGTGCGCTAGGCACTGCGGCCCGCGCTTTTGTTGAAACGCGCTTTTCAGCAACCGCCATCGGTGCCGCCAGTCTTTCTTTATACACCTCACTCACCGAAAGGCCGATTGAAGTCGCGCCCCGACTGATTTAAACGGCCACCCAGCTTCCCCGGAGATATAGAGTGCCTCATTCCCGTAAAATTGCCGTCATCGGCCTTGGCTATGTCGGTCTGCCTGTGGCTGTATCCTTTGCCGCCTCCAATGTTCCTGTCATTGGATTTGACATTGATGCGCGCCGCATTGCCGAATTGAACAAGGGGCATGATCGCACCAATGAAGTCGAATCTCAACGACTGAAACAAAAATCCCTCACCTTTACTGATGACCGCGCGGCATTGAAACAAGCAGACTTTTTCATCGTCACAGTGCCAACACCGATTGATGAAGCGCGCCGTCCGGATTTGACCGCGCTGATCAAAGCTTCCGAAACCGTCGGTCAGGCGCTCAAAAAGAATGACATCGTTGTTTATGAATCAACTGTCTATCCCGGTGCGACCGAAGAAGATTGCATTCCCGTTCTTGAAAAAATTTCTGGTTTAAAATCCGGTCGTGATTTCACAGTTGGCTATTCACCCGAACGCATCAATCCCGGCGATCATGTTCATCGTTTTGAAACGATCAAGAAAGTTGTTTCCGGACAAACACCAGAAACATTGCAAATTGTTGCTGATGTTTATGGTTCCGTGGTGACCGCGGGCATTCATAAAGCGCCCTCGATCAAAGTCGCAGAGGCGGCGAAAGTGATTGAGAACACACAACGTGATCTCAACATTGCTTTGATGAATGAACTCTCTGAAGTGTTTCAAGCCTTAGGCATCAACACACTTGATGTGTTGGCGGCCGCCGGAACAAAATGGAATTTCTTGCCCTTCCGTCCGGGTCTTGTGGGTGGACATTGTATCGGCGTTGATCCTTATTATCTCACCTATCGCGCGCAAAAAGCAGGCTGCCATCCCGAAGTCATTTTGGCCGGCCGTCGCACCAATGATGCCGTGGGTGGTCGTGTCGCACGCGAATGCATCAAAAGGCTTTTGGCCTCGGGCGCTTCGAAGCCATGCGTCACTGTGTTGGGTCTCACTTTCAAAGAAGACGTGCCTGATATCCGCAATTCGAAAGTGGTTGATATCATCAGTGAGCTCACAAATTTCGGCGTGAGTGTTCAAGCGCATGATCCATGGGCCGAAGCTGATGAGGTCAAGCATGAGTTTGGCATTCACCTTCTGGAGCGAAAGGCTCTTCAACCGGCTGATGCTGTTATTCTCGCTGTGAGCCACAAAGCCTATCTTGATGAGGGATGGTCTTTGGTGAAATCCCTTTTGAAACCGGATTCAAAAATTGTCATCGATGTGAAAGGTGCTTTGCCGCGAGAGACGTCTCGCGACTTTGATCTCTTCAGTCTCTAGTCCTACCCATTAAACGAGTGTTGCGTGTTATGAGTACCCTTTTCCGCCATTTTGCTTTGATGCTTGGCTCTGCGCTTTTAGCGGCGGGAACTCTGTCTTCCTCTCACGCAGATCAAACAAGTCCAGCCTCGATCATTCGGCCGCTCCCCTATCCGTTTCACCATGTTGTGAGCTTCAGCGACGATACGGATGAATTGAAGCCTTGGCACGAAATGGCGCTTCATCGCGTATTCAACGAAGAAATGGGTTTGCCGATCAGCGACGCGATCTGGCCGCATGGTAGCGATCGCCTATCGACTTTCTTTCTGGGACCCAATGTGCTCAATCGCGCTCCATCGGGTGTTGATGATCAGCCCACTTTTGCGCTTCTTTTAAGAGAATGGCATCGTGGCAATATCGATCAATTCCATGGTTGGAATGAAGACAGCACCTATCAATTGCGCAATGATCTCTCGCCCGCACTCAAACTATCCTCATCATCTGTCGTGCTTCCGATCTCTGAAACAGATCCCGCGATCGTCGATGAGCAAAGACAAAATATCCGGATTTATTTTTCGGGTGAAATACCGGGAGACCTTACAATCCTTTTGCGTGACAGCTTAGGTCAATCTCTTATCCTTAATGAAGGCGACATACAAAAAGCACTTAGCGTTCAGGTGAGGGCTTCTGGCACGGATCGCTTTGCCGATTTTCTCATTCCGCGCAAAGCGAAGAGTCCTCAAACTCTCGCTTTGAATCTTGGACGTCTTAGTGCCATTGAATTCAAAGCCCCCTCCTGCGCAGATGGATGCGCTCTGACAATTACAAAAATAATTCGCGATGATTTCAGCCGCCAGACGGTTCTTGGTGAAGCGCCTGATCTTGCGAAATGGAATATCAGGCCGACGCTTCTGACCTCTCATGGCGGTAACACGCTCAATCAAGATTTTGGTGTTGCTGGGCGCGTTCTCGAAGTACCGCGCACGCCTGGAACTCTGTTTGCTAATGCGTCTGTTGTTGTGCGTCGTGAACCACAAGCTACAAATCAGACAAGCCATGCCTATCATGCAGATATTTTGAAATCGCTTGGCGTGGACGGTGTATGGGCTTATTTCCCAGAGCACAAATCTGATTATTTCGGTCCGCTGTCGATCAATGCGGGCGATCCGCCACGTTCGATGACATCAAGCTTCGAGGGCTTTTACAATATCCCACGCACCAATACCGGGGAGTTTGACCGCTCATCACCGGAAGCCTTTGCGAAGGATGTTGAAAAGCTTCTTCCCTTCTTGAGTTACAACGAACGTCTCGATCTTTATTGCGGTGTCAATTGTGATAGCGCACAAGGCGATGCCCTTGCCATGTTGATCGCCACAAGCGTTGAAAAAATCACTCATGGCGAGACGGTTGAACATTTCTGGTACACGCATTTTGGTTCGCGTGGATCGAAATATGACCACACGATTGAAGAGCCGCTGACGCCAGTGACTAAGAAATGGCTCACAAAACTCGTCAATCTTGTTTATAATTTTGACGGCACCGTTCCCGAAAGACAACGCGTCTGGTCGCCGCCCGCTTCAACTTGGGTACGTTATCAGATGATGCAAAGCCACATTGCTGAACATCTTCATGTTAGCGCTGACGGCAATGTGTTCAGGATTGATCCATGGACTGACCCGGTGACAGGGCGCACCGTGCCTGATCCCCGCGCAGGAAGCCGCGACCTCCATGGGCTGACACTTTATGTGACAGATCCGACAAAAGCGCGCGTGTTTATTGGCGATCGAGAGTTTACGACATTCACGCGTAACAAAGCGGATTCAAACGGGCGCGCGTCCATCACGCTTGTTGATGATCATGCCCCCACCGCATTGATTGATCGCGTGAGTTTACGCGACAAAGGCACGGTTAACGAAGAAAGCGGCGCGATCATCGAAGGCACGCTCGCCAATACAAATGGGGCGCCGCTTGGTGTCATGTCCCTCACCGCCGATCAAACTGGAAATGCGGAACTCATCTTCCAACCTTCAGGTCTTGCTTTGTGGAATACGAGTCATATCGCGTTTCAAATCCGGAAATTGGCTTCTGCTGCCGGACGTTTTTCGTCGACCGGTGCCGTCGAGATCGATTTTTTAATGAAGAATGGCGATACAATTTCTATCAATGAAGCGACGTCGCCGAACAGCGCTTTTCTTCCCTCAAGCCAGTGGTCCATCGCGCCGCTTTCAACAGATGGTCAGTGGCGCAATGAAACGCTCTCAACAACCGAGCTCGATTGGCCCGATCATTATTTCGGTAAACAAACAAATCGCCGTCCACCACTTCCGATTGGCCAGGTGCGTGCGATACGCATCGCCCTTTCAGATGCGGCACCGAACACGAGACTTGAAATTGCCAATCTTCGTGCGTTGCGCGCAGACCCCAATGGGGAAGCCGATGATGGCAGTCACGTTCTGTTTGGTCGCGTGACGGAAAATGGCCGCAAAGGATTGGCCGGCATCAAAATCAAAGCGGCGACCCAAAAACAAGGCACGCTTAAAGCCGTGACAGATCAAGATGGTTATTTCACGATTCCAAATATCGCAGACGGCGAGATTATCTCATTGAAAGCGCAGATTGATGGTCGCCTTTGTGCGCCCGAGCGTGGCCGCCGGATCGAGGTTTTAAAGAACGAAGCCGAACTCGATATCAGATCCGATCTCTGTCATCAGATGGTTAGTTCTACAGAGACGTTACTGGATCAGAACGTCGTCGAATAACGGCACCGAACGCTTTGGGAGATTATCCTGCGATGGATTTCAAGGCCGGATAAGCGCGCTCATAAGCCGCAAAGAGCGGCTTATACTCCTCATGTTTTTTCATATCAGGTTCAACGCGGCGCGTGATTTTCACCATTGCCTTTGCTGCTTCTTCAATCGATGGATATCGGCCCGCAGCCACCGCTGCCAAAATTGCCGAGCCTAATGCAGGAGCGTCGGCGACATCGGTCAGGGTCAACGGAATGCCTGAGACATCAGCGTGGATCTGCAACCATAGGTCCGAACGTGTCGCGCCACCACAAACACGGAATTCAGTGGGTTGATAGCCATTGGCGCGCATAGCTTTAAAAATCGCCTCTGATCCGAAAGCCACACCTTCAATGATTGCGCGGAAAATATGCGCACGCGTATGTTTGAGACTCAAGCCCGTAATCGCCCCGCGTGAAAGCGCATCCGTATGCGGCGTGCGATTGCCTTGAAAATGTTCCTGAACAATTAAACCATCGGCACCAGGAGGTAAGGCAGCGGCTTCAGCATTTAGCGTTTCATAGCTCACCGCATCACCCAAAAGATTTTTGTACCAATTGATCACCGAACCGGTTGATGTTTGCCCGCCCTCAACAACATGCAAGCCGGGGATAAGAGCATCTTCATATGTGCCCCAGATGCCCTTGCCATGAAACGGTTTGGGCGAAAGACCAAGATGCAGATGTGAAGAACCCGTGATGAAGGCCAACGCGCCCGGTTGCACGACACCCAATCCAATCATCGCAATGAAGGCATCAGGGCCGCCTTGTGCGACGGGAGTTCCGGCAACAAGTCCGCAATGCTCCGCCGCTTTTGCTGTTAGGGGAGCGATGACTTCACCCAGCTTTGTGATTTCACGCGGCCATTTTTTCGCAAGCTCGGGAATGCCGAGTTTCTCAACCAGTGAAACCGGAAAGCCGCCTGCACTCGCGCGATAGTGCCAGCGCGGCGCGATGTTACCGATGGATGCCACCATGCGGCCTGTAAGATGATAATTTATGTAGTCTTGATACTCGCAAATCGTCGCGGCTTTTTTGAAAATCTCAGGCTCATTGCGGGCAATCCATAACGCTTTCGGCACCATCCATTCCGCCGACACGGGGCCTTTGCCATTCGAATTCACAATCAAGGCGTCATCGCCTGTGTTGAGGACAAGCTCCGTTTCATGCGCCGCGCGCACATCCATCCAGATCAAGGCGGGGCGAAGCGCATGGCCTTGCTCATCAAGCGCAACAACAGAACAACAGGTCGTATCAACCGACAGGCCAATCACATCCTCTTTGCGCACACCGGCATCCGCCAGCGCTTTGCGAATGCTTTGGCCCAAACCATTCCACCAATCTTGCGGGTTTTGTTCAGCCCATGCCGGATGCGGGAAATTGGTTTTGTAAGGCGTTGACGCAAAGGCCAAGGGTTTGCCGGAAAGATCAAAAACCCCAGCACGAATTGATTCCGTTCCGCCATCAACACCAATCACATAGGCCATGAGCGCAACATCCTTCCCGTATAGATCCAAGGGACGAGATGTTATCGCGAACCTTTATCAGGTCAATCGCAAGACAGAGAGGGAGGACGGAAAGCCGCAGCCTTAGCGGGCCGGCTCGGAACCGGATGTCTTTGGCGGCACCGTCTCAACCACAATCGAATGACGCGCAAGACTGTCCGCCACCCGGTTCAACAACGAAGACTTCTGCCGCAAGGACAATGAATCTACGAGGGAAGCGAGAAGATTTAATTTCTCCTCCGGATCGAGCGATGACAAATCAGAAGCCGTCACACGCTCCTTCACAATGGGCGCCTCAACAATAACAGCGGCTTGCGGTGCTGCGGGCACCTGCGTCGCTTGCTTCTTCTGGGCGGCTTGCGCTTTTTCTTCTTCGATCTGATCCGCGATCGCCGCGACTTGCTCATCAGACATGCCGAAATCGGCCTGCATTTTTTTCAAATGCGCCTTTTCTTCTTCTGTCACAATACCATCTTTGAGCACTTCGCGCAGTTGTTGCTCGTAAAATGACTCACGTCGTTGCACTTGCGTTGTGTAGGCGGTCGCCACAACACCAGTCAAGATTGCGGCAAGAGCAATTGAAAGAACCTGAGTTAAAACAACGAGATAGATCCCCAAATACGTTTGAGGATCGACATTCCCCCACCCCGAAATAATCGTGATCATAAACCAATGCATCGCCGCCGGGATCGAGGCGAACGCCGCATGATCATCATGCCCCTCAACAATGTAAATAAGCGACGAGAACAGAAGGCAGCTGATCAAAAGAAGAAAGAGCGCAGATGAAAAAGAATCTTTCTCAGCTTTGATCGCCTCGAACATATCTTCCATCGCGGTGTTATACCGAGACAATTTGAAAATACGTAATAGGCGGAACATGCGTAACATACGCAAATCCGCACCCGGCAAAATTAACTGTAAATAGAAGGGAATCGTACTCGCGAAATCCACGATGCCAAAAGCGCTGAACAGATAGTCCTTACGTCCACGCCACGCATTGCCTTTCACGCCGATTTCATATTTGGCACCACCCGACCAAACGCGGAGCACATATTCGATCGTAAAAATAATCACGCTAAATGTATCAAAAACATAGAACCAGCGCTCATACTCGGCATGCAAGTCATGGAGCGATTCAAGAATTATCGACAACACATTCAATAAAACAAGAATAACAATAAAAATTTCAACCGCTTTGCTGACGGGATTATGAACTTCTCCTTCAAGTATTTCAAAAACGCGGCGTTGAATGTGCGAATATATCCCTAGTGATTTTGGGCTTGTGCTAGTAATAGTTGATTGCGTCATCAATCTTAATCTCGATACTATATTGTAGAGATTTCGTTCAGATGTTTTTCGGTTAGGCCGAATTTGATTTTTAGCTTATCGAGACTGGCCTTTTCCTCATTTGTCAAAACTCCATCTTCCATAGCCGCCTGAAGTTGTTGCGCATAGGCTGCCTTTTTTCGGCTTAGCTGTGTCGCAAAAGCAGAAGCGACAATACCGGTCATGATTGCGGCCATACAAACACCGAGGAACCCGGTTCCAACCGCGATCAATTCGCCCGCAAATGTGACGGGCTCGACATTGCCATAGCCCGACGTGATCGTGATAATTGACCAATAAATCGCGTGCGGGATAGATTCAAAATGTTGAGGCTGCTGATGCCCTTCAGCAATGTGCATCAGGGCCGCAGAGATCACAGCTGAAATAATAAGCAAAAAGGCGGCCGAGCCGAAAGCTCGTCTTTCAGAATATACTGCGTTGAAAAGATCCTGAAGTGCGGTGTTATATTTGCTCAATTTCAGAATGCGTAACAAACGCAGCACGCGCAAGATCCGCAGATCAAGCGTCGGCATCAAAAAATGGAAATAGAAGGGCATCGTCGCGAAGAAATCAACAAGGCCAAAGGGGGAGAAAATATAACCGCGACGGCCTTTCCACGCGCCCCCCTCGTTGGGTCCATATTTCAGGCCGAGCGTCCAAACCCGCATGCCATATTCAATCGTAAAGAAAAACACACTGATCACTTCGATGAAGTGGAAAATCTCTTTGTATTCCGCATGAATACTCGGAACCGAATCAAGTATAACGCACGCGCAATTGACGATCACGACACCGGATATCAGCAGCTCGATATAATGCGATAGCTTGTGTTTTGGCGACCCCTCAAGGACCTCCATCGCATAAAGTTGGAATTCTTTCCGCGTCATCTTCAGCCCATTAACAATCTTACTTGCTTCTTATTGATACGAAACTTTTGATCATCAATTGTACAAAGGTGTATTTTTCAACGATCAACGACCTTTCACGGTCGTCCATACATTTCGTTCCGCTTCACTCAAGAGACCCTGCCGTTCGGCTTCGCTTTCAAACTGTTTGACATCTGTCAATTGCGCAAGCTGACGGATTTGACCAAGCAGATATTTAAAGTGCTCAATCGACATGCCGGTGTCTTTGGCAATGGCGTTGACCGTCATGCCCTCACGGCTCTGACGATCTTCTTGTTCTTTAACGACCGTTTCGATGAGGTGGTTGACTTCTTCAACCGTGAGATGGAGGCGCCGCGCTTCCTCGCGAAGCACCTTGGCTTCGCTCTCATCGAGTTGTCCGTCTTTGAGCATTTTATAGAGATTGTTCCGCAATTGCTCACGCTCTTTACGCAACTCATCACTAAAGGCTGATGCTAATAATGCCGCCGGAATTGCGAAGATGCCAATCCCCATCAGCGCCATGATCACGGTTACCAAACGACCCATGGTTGTCACAGGTGAAATATCACCATAACCAACGGACGCGAGCGTAATCACTGCCCAATAGATTGAATTCGGGATGTTATCGAATTTGTCGGGCTGCGCCTCATGTTCAAAGAGATAGCCAAAGCTCGCGGTCATCATCACCATCAACATCATGATGAAGGCGGACGCGCTCAGAATTGGCCATTCACGCGCGATCACCTTGATCAGAATGGCGGTCGCGTCGCTGTTGCGCGTGAGTTTCAACAAACGTGTGAGACGGAACACCCGGAGAAACCGCAGATCAAACAGATGATGCAGGAAGACTTCAAGGAAGAAGGGAAGAATGGCGAGAAGATCAATGAGGGTTGACGGTGTTGTTGCCTGTTTTAGACGCCCCCCAATCGCCCCTTGGAAACGCTTATCCTCGACGCAACAATAAAGACGAGTTACATATTCAACTGTAAAAATTGCTACTGCGATCGAATCAAAAACAGAAAATTCGACATTCATCACATAATCAATGATGTGAACCGATTCCAAAATCGAGATCAAAACCGAAGTGATGACAAAGAAGCTGATAAAGATGTCGAAATATTGCTGAAGATCGCCACCATAACGGCTGGGAAACACAAGCGCGTGCAGGCGTTGGCGAAAGGTACGTCCGGCATTCAATTCGACAAACTGCTGATACGCGGGAATGATCACGCGGAAGAGTTTGAAAATTCGCAATAACCGCAAAAGTCGCAGCACACGAAGATCGATCGCAATGAAGGCTTGAAGATAGAAGGGCGCAATCGCGATCAAATCGATCAAAGCGAAGGGGCTCTTAACATAAGCAAATCGAGGAAAGCGACTATCCTTGAATTCAGGATCTTCAGCCGAAAGATAAAATCTGATAACATATTCAGCGGTGAATATGATCACCGAAATAATGTCGAAATAGTGAAACCATAAATGGTATGGCTGATAAATTTGTGGAACGCGCTCAAACAAAAGCGCCAGAAGATTCAAAAGAATGAGAAGCGCAATACTGTTATCGATGGTCTTTTGATAATTGCCCTTGATATTTGGATCAAGGAGCCATGAATACATGAATTTGCGGAAGGGCAGACCCTTCGGGATATTGACAACGGCATCATCGTCTTCGAGCAGAGTTTGCGCGTCGATATCTTTAAGATAGATAATTTTCTTGTCAGTCATCACACGCACTCAGAACGGGGTTTCATCGACGAAAATGGGTTGTGAGTCGCGATTGCAAATCGATACACGGATGCTCAATTTGCGCGCCAACTGGTCAGTGTCTGAGAGCGCCGATGTGGCTGTGGGATTGGCCGAGCCTTCCGGAAGCGTCACAACTTTCTCGAGAACAAGCGCGCCGCGCAAATGATCTTCACCCGGCACACATTGCTCGGCGAAGACCAAAGGGCCGCCATTAAAACTGTTCTGCATTGTATTGAAGGGCGGTTGCGCCAAGATCGCGGCACGGCAAGCGGACCACACGGGTAAAGGCGGCTCAGCATCAGCGAGTGAGGGGCCACAGGCTTTGAGCTCATAGTCGGCGCCGCCCCGAGGGCCCGCCTGATCTCCAAACCATGTCAGAAGCGCTTCTGCCTGCCGCTTCGCAATCTCGGTTTTTGCGGCGAGCGAGTAATTCATCGAGCCAAGAACGATGACGGCCGCAAAAATGACGAGCAGAAACAAAACAAAAAAAGCGTCGGTGACCGTAAAAAAGCGGCTCCCCGACCCGGCCACCGGATTTGTACTCGTACTCATTTTTTCACCACCTACTCACGCAGGCACAAATCGAACAAATTTGTGTCACTCTTTTGCCAAGATTTGGACCGATTGGCGGACACAAATCAAGAGCAAATATCGCAGCGGCAGCGCTTATCGTCGGCAATTGCGGGCCGACGGTCGAGGGGGAATAGGAATTCGTCGTCTTGGGCGCAGAGCCCCATGACTTAATCGCGCCGCCCTCAAGAAGGGAGAGACGGCGAAGCCTCTGATAGTTTTAGAATTTTGTCTTGCGAAAGCTTCAGGCGGACCGGAAGGTTGGACGGATGAAAGGGAGAATCTCAGCCGTTTTACCCCGGACTTTATGGCATTTGGCGGCCTGAAGCCCGATCAAATCCACGATGGCGTGTAAATCATCAGGGGGAATATAGGCCAATGCCACACTGGCACTATGCACGGCCAACTCCTTGGAAATGGTTTCAAGGTCAATCCCGTGTCGGCTCGCATCGCCGACAAGCGAGACCAAATGACTAGCAACCAAACGCGCAGCTTCGCCCATAACAAACTCCACCCACTGAGACCACCTCGCCCGACCGACTCAGGTCGAAGCCTGAGCGTGAGCGTATTTTAGGGAGTCAATTCGAATTTTTAGATAAAGTTCCGCCATTCACAAAATATATTTTGATTTTCTTATATAACAGAAATGTCGATCATCTTTATGGTTAACGGAGGGGCATCTCCCAAGGGGAGGATTGATCGCGCGGCAGGCAGATGCCCAGGGTCGCCCCCCGAGCAAAACACTCAATTATCAAGGAAACTCCGCAACTTACGCGAGCGGCTCGGGTGTTTCAGCTTCCGGAGTGCCTTCGCCTCGATCTGGCGGATACGTTCGCGCGTCACCGAGAATTGCTGGCCGACTTCTTCGAGCGTGTGATCGGTGTTCATGCCGATACCAAAGCGCATACGCAGCACGCGCTCTTCGCGCGGTGTGAGTGAAGCCAACACGCGCGTTGTTGTTTCACGCAAATTAGACTGGATCGCCGCATCAATCGGCAGGATCGCATTTTTATCTTCGATGAAATCACCGAGATGTGAATCTTCTTCGTCACCAATCGGCGTTTCAAGCGAAATCGGCTCTTTCGCGATCTTCAAAACCTTGCGCACTTTTTCCAAAGGCATCGCAAGCTTTTCAGCAAGCTCTTCCGGCGTCGGTTCGCGGCCGATTTCATGCAACATCTGGCGCGATGTGCGGACAATCTTGTTGATCGTTTCGATCATATGCACCGGAATACGGATCGTACGCGCTTGATCGGCGATTGAACGCGTAATCGCCTGTCTGATCCACCATGTCGCATAGGTCGAGAATTTATAACCGCGGCGATATTCAAATTTATCAACCGCCTTCATGAGGCCGATATTGCCTTCCTGAATCAAATCAAGGAATTGCAAACCGCGATTTGTGTATTTCTTCGCAATCGAAATCACGAGACGCAAATTCGCCTCGACCATTTCTTTCTTGGCTTGGCGCGCTTCACGCTCGCCCTTCTGCACCATGTGAACGATCTTGCGGAATTCTGGAATTTCTAAGCCCGTCTCGGAAGCGAGCATATGGATTTCCTGACGGATCTCGCGAATACGATCTTTCTCTTTGGCAACAAAATCTTTCCAGCCGCGCGTGCCGAGTTTTGAAACGCGGAGCAACCATTTCGGGTCAAGCTCTGACCCTTGATAATTGCGCAAGAAATCATCGCGGCTCACGCGATGGCTTTCTGCAGAGCGCATCAAACGGCCTTCAAGACCAATCAAACGCTTGTTGATATCATAAAGCTGTTCGACAAGGGCTTCGATGCGGTGCTGGTTCAAAGAGAGCGATTTCACATCGGCGATGATTTCTTCTTTGAGCTTTTTATATTTCCGCTCTTGCGCCGGCGTGAGCTTTTCATTCTGCAGTTTTGATTCAACATTCTGCTCCTGCAAGCGGCGCAGCTTTTTATAAGCGGCGGCAATGCGGTCGAATGTTTCAAGAACTTTCGGCTTCAATTCCGCTTCCATCGCGGAGAGCGAGACATTGTTCTCGAGATCATCATCATCGAGATCGCCTTCGGGCGGCGGCATTTCGCCATCTTCACCGGCAACCTGCTGTTGCGGTTGCGGCTCGAGATCGGACGGCGGTTCAACTTTCGGCACGCCCTTGCCTTCAGGGCCCGCATAAGTCGCTTCAAGATCGATGATGTCACGGAGGAGAACTTTGCCTTCGTTCAACTCGTCACGCCAAATGATAATCGCTTGGAAGGTGAGCGGGTTTTCGCACAAGCCCGCGATCATCGCCTCGCGACCGGCTTCGATGCGTTTTGCAATCGCGATTTCGCCTTCACGCGAGAGCAACTCAACCGAACCCATTTCGCGCAGATACATGCGCACCGGATCATCGGTACGATCGGTTGGTTCTTTGGTGGTGGTGGTAGCCGGCAGCGCAGAGCGCGTGGCTTCTACGAGATCACCACCCTCTTCTTCTTCCTCGGCTTCGGCTTCTGCGGCTTCCGCTTCGGCTTCTTCTTGCTCAACGACATTGATGCCCATTTCATTGAGCATCGCGAAAACATCTTCGATCTGGTCGGAGCTGACTTCTTCGGAAGGGAGAACTTCGTTCAATTCTTCATGGGTAACAAAACCGCGCTTTTTGGCGAGTTTGATCATCCGCTTCACGGCGGCGTCGGAGAGGTCGAGCAAGGGGCTGTCGGTTTGCGGGGCTTCCGTCGCTTCGCCGCCCTTTTTATCCGCCGTCTTCGTCGCCATGGATCGTCCTCATCCGCTCACTCCAGGCTCGCCCGCACCTGGTCAAAACACGCACAAAAAGGGCGTCCCGCGCCCCTTCTCGAAGCGACGCGCTGCGCCCGTCCTGCTTTCTGTCCCAAACCCGCCTGTGCCGATCAAAACCCTGCCGACGGCCGCGCCGGGACCGTGCTTCTACCGAAAACCGGACGGCCTGTCGAGCGATTGTGACAGTCCGGCCTCGGGCTCGGCCTCGGTGCCATCGAGCGCCAGAAGCTGGGCCTTCAACTCGGCGAGAAGGGCAAAATTCGATTCACTGGGGTCTTCGGACAAAGCGCGTTCGGCTGCGCGCAATTCCGTATGTAGGACGAGCGCGCGGCGATGCAAGGTCATGGCCTGATGGAGAAGCAGATCTGTGTCGATTTTTTTGGGCTCACCCCCAGAAAAGCGATCGCCCGGGCGCAAAGCGGCCGAAACACGACGAAAGGCGGGTTCCAATCCCTTACGGACCACCTCGCTCATGAGGAACTCGGCGGTCAAAGCGCGATCCTCGGCCTCGGCGCGGGCAAGCGTATCCAGCGCAAGCCGGGCGAGCGCCGCGGAATCCTTATGCGCGAAGGGAATGGCATCGAGCAGATCGGCATGGCGGGCGAGCCGCTCTGGCTCCTCGAGGAGATTGATGAGGATGAGCGCCTCGCGCGCCGAGATCGCTCCGCCTGGAGAAAAGATCGCCGTACGCGACAGACTCGCCGACAGACGGATCGGCTCGCGAATGGCGGCGCCGGGAGGCTTGGGCGGCATACGCCTTTGATAGGCCCCGCCCCCACTCCCGCGCATCTGATTTTGCGCGGGCTGGGATGATTCGAAATGACGCGCGATGCGACGATTGATTTCCTCGCGATAGAGCGAACGCACCGCTTCATCCGGAATGGCTTGCAACTCGCCGCGAATACGTTTTTCAAACGCCGCGCGCCGCTCCGGCGTATCCACCGGTTGCGATTCCAAACCACGCATCCAGAACACATCGACAAGCGGCATCGCGCGGTCGATCACTTGTTCGATCGCCGCTGCCCCACCGCTTTTAAACAAATCATCCGGATCCTGCCCCTCAGGCAACAAAGCAAAGCGCAGCGATTTCCCCGGCGCAATCAAAGGCAAGGCGACATCAATCGCGCGATAGGCCGCGCGTTTGCCGGCTTTATCACCATCAAAACAAAGGATCGGCTCATCCGCCATGCGCCAGAGCAATTGCACTTGATCTTCTGTCAACGCGGTCCCAAGCGGCGCCACCGTATGCGCAAAGCCCGCACGCGACATGGCAATCACATCGACATAGCCTTCAACCGCAATCACCGTGCCTTTGTCATGCACGGCTTTGCGCGCGCGATGATGATTGTAAAGCACGCGGCCTTTATGAAAGAGCGGCGTATCGGGCGAATTCAAATATTTCGCGGGCACATCTTTTTCGAGCGCACGACCCCCGAACGCGATGACACGCCCGCGTGCATCATGAATGGGAAACATCACACGATCACGAAAGCGATCATAAGGCACGGGGATATCATCGCCGGCGATCAACAACCCTGCTTCGATCATCACATCGTTCGGGACATTTTTCGCCGCGAGAAAATCACGAAGCGCGAAACGCTCGCCGAGCGCATAACCCAAACCAAACTCCGCCCACACCTCGCGCGTGAGCCCACGCCCCTCGAGATAGGCGCGCGCTTTGGCGCCCTGCGGACCCTTGAGCGTCGAGGCAAAAAACTCGGCGGCGAGCGCCATGGCCTCGACGAGCCCCTTGGCGCGGACTTCCATCCGCTCGGCCTCTTCCGAGCGGGCGGGCATGGCCACGCCGGCCTCGGAAGCGAGACGCTCAACCGCTTCGGGGAAAGCGAGCCCCTCGGTTTCCATCAGGAAGGTGAAGATGTCGCCATGTTTGCCGGAGGAGAAATCGTGATAGAAGCCTTTCTGATCATTGACGAAAAAGGACGGGCTCTTCTCCGCATTGAAGGGCGAGAGGCCCTTCCACTCGCGCCCCGCTTTGGTGAGCTTCACGCGCCGACCGACGACAGCCGAGACCGGCAGCCGCGCGCGGATTTCTTCCAAAAGGGAGGGCGGAAATTTCATCCCCCCTCTTTAGCAGAGCCGGGGGCACGGGTGGAAGCCTTGGGGGTGCGGGAGGTTTAGGGTGTAGGGTGTAGGTGTTAGGGTGTAAGTAGTCGATTGAATATTTCCTACGCGCTGAACCCTACGCCCTAAACCCTCACCGATCTTGCATCGAAATCCATTCTTTGAGCGCATTATCCATGCGCGTCTGCCAGCCTTTTCCGGTGGCGCGAAAATAGCTGATCACCTCGGCAGAAAAGCGGATCGAGCGTTTGACTTTTGGCGTTTCAGAAAGTGGCCGACCTACACGACGGGCTTTGGCAAACCATTCATCGGTCAATTCAAATGTATCGGGATCGGCAGCGATGCCCGCATTGATGGCCGCATCTTCTTCAGGTGTCGGGCGCTGAATCAAGCGCCCCGTTTTCGACTTGATGAATATAGGCTGCGATTTCTCTGTCATTGGCTTTCCTCAACGAAATAATGCGCCGCGCCTCATCGCGATCTGTAAAGACAACAACACAAAGACGCGTCCCCAGCGGAACAAGCCCGACCATTCTGCGCTCACCATAAGAGCGCCGGACATCTTCCCAAATCAGGGCTTCGTCCCAGACGAGTTCATCGGCCAGCGCCAATGAGAAGCCATGCTTTCTGAGATTGGCCGCATCTTTAGACGGATCATAAACAATCCGAACCATAATTTTTGTAGCCCCAAAAATTAAAAGGGTCAAGGTGAAACGGCGATGCCAAGCTGGCGCTTATTTTATATTCCGTTACGTTAATAAAATGGAAGTGGTCGATTGCCGATTGCCACCCCTCAATTCACCATCCTCTTCTGCAACATCGCTGCATCACGCGAGGCGATGTGAAGAAGCTCGACGAGGCTTGCGAAGGCGCGCGCCTCTTCTTCGCTGAAGCCGCGCGCATCGACACGCTCTTCGGTGCGGATCAAAATCGATTGCAGCATGAGCGAGAGCACATGCACGGAATAGCTCAGCGAAAAGCCTTCGGGAAAATCCTTGAGCAGCATCGCGCACCCCCTTTGAAAGACGCGCCTGTGCCGCGCACGGGAGCAAGTCTCCAAAACAAAAACGACACAAGTGCGATGCACTGGTGCGAGTCTCAGAAATGAAAACGACTCCAGTGCCGCGCACTGGAGTCGGGGTGCTCAAAAAGCCACTGCAATATGGCCGCGACGTTTTTAGTCTCGCGACCTGGACATGACGCCGCCACCCCGACGTGGAAGCGTCAGGGCAGTTTGGTGACGGCAGATGCACTGCCGATTGCAGTGAGGTTTTTGAGTCCCCGAGCCATGGATCACATGACCTAAGGGCAGATTAACACCCCTCACCCGCTTTTCAATGAATTTTCACGTTGGTGAATTGTAACGCGAAAAGCGACACCCAAACCACCCCGCACAACGCTTTCACGCCGCGCACGAGAGGTAATGAGGTAACACAACTATTGGTTGTATTTGGTTAAGGGGATTGGGAGGATTTTAGGGAGTGAGATGTGTTTCTTGCGAAGCAAGAACGAAAAGCGCCAGTGACGCTTTTCGAACGTCGAACGCCCGCAGCGCAAGCGAAGGGCTATGTTTTAGGGTAAAATTCCTCAACCGTCATTGCGAGGAGCGCGCAGCGCGACGTGGCAATCCAGACCTTTCTTGAACCATCAACTGGATTGCTTCGCCTTCGCTCGCAATGACGAATCCTAATGAATAACAGATTGAATTGAACATTAAATTCAATCATGATTTTCAAAATTCATTTTTGATTCCTTTTGTATTGCGTTGGATCGCATTTTTTCGAGAGATAACAATGCAAGAAAAATCTTCAGATGAAACAAAATCATCCTATCAATATTCATTTTCTATTGCAGTCATTTTAACTGTCCTAATAATTGTTTTTGCCGTCCTCATTTGGACAGGTGTTTTACACATCCCCGCCTCGCCCTATGAGAGCAGGGACGAGCAAGGTCATATTGGATTTAGCATTACAGACTTCGGAACATATGTGGCTGGAGTTTTTACTTCACTATCTTTTATATGGCTTGTCGTAAATGCGTTACAGCAACGTGAGGACCTTAAGCTTCAACGAGAAGAGATGAGGGAGAATAATGAGCATCAAAGACGGCAAGCAAAACAATTAAAAAAGGCAGCAAAGTTATCTTTACAGAACTCAAAAATACAGAAAGAAATTTTTGTAGATGAAAAAATAAAGATATACTTGAAAAAAATTCATAATTTTTTAATTATCAATCACACGCAAATGAATATAAAAATTCCAGATCAAGAAAATTCCGATGTTTTCGCAAAATTTTCTTCGTACGCTGTGGGAGATTGCTCCATAAATCTTTTTGGTAAGAATTCAGAATTAATTGATACGAAAGGAAAGATTCTTGAATACGAAATGCAAATGGAATTTCGACTAATAAACTCACTTGATAGATTTTGTGAAAATTGTGAACACCTATATACATTTATAAAAGAAAACGAAATCATTTTAGATATTAACAACACTGTTATAGAAAAATATCGCGCAGTGAATTATTTCTATGAAGAAATGGATAAACTTATTCTCATGCTTGATGAATCGTATCGGAAGCCACTAACAACCGCATATCGGATCGATAAATTACAAAAAGCATTTGCAATTCTTCAAGTGATTTTTTATGCCTCTGAGACAAAACAAATACTCAAGTGATTTCTTGAATTGCTTCGCGTCCGCTCGCAATGACAGAAGGTCAATAACTTAATCTGTTGAAATCAAATGCCTTGAAAATTCAAATCAAATAAACGATATGAAAACCACGCGCGGCCCCGTAAGGGTGTCCGCTTCTCCGGCAACGGAGAGCTACTGGCCAAGGGAGCTTAACGGCTCCCTTTGGTTTTTCTGAGCCCCGCTATTGCGAATGACGCAATTCGTTCTCCCGCGCCTTCACGCCCCCAACACCCCCTTCACCGCGCCGCTCGCTTTGGCGAAATCCATTTGGCCGGCATAGCGTTCTTTCATCACGGCCATGACTTTGCCCATCTCTTTCACGCTTGAGGCACCCGTTTCCGCGATGATGGTTTTGATGGCGGCGGTCATTTCCGCGTCATCCATCTGTTTGGGCATAAAGCCCATGATGATCTCGATTTCCTCGCGCTCTTGGGTGGCAAGTTCCGCGCGGCCGGCCTGCTCGTAAATGGCAAGCGATTCTTGGCGCTGCTTCACCATTTTCTGGAGAAGGCCTAAAATATCATCGTCCGAGAGCGGCGGCTTGCCCTGTCCGCGCGCCTCGATGTCGCGGTCCTTCAGCGCGGCGGTGATCATGCGCAGCGTGCCCACGCGGCGCTTGTCGCCCGCTTTCATCGCCTCTTTCATCAATTCGGTGAAGCTTTCGCGCAGCGCCATGGCCCGCTCTCCTTTTTTACGATTTTCCGCGTCGGTTTGAGAAGAAGCCTTTGCAAAACCGCGCGACTCGCGCAAGCCGCCCGTTGACGGAGGGGGCGCGCGGCCCTATCCGGTTGGCCTGCCCGCTTTGCCCCGATACCCCTTGCGCCCCGAGGTTTCGCCCCGTGACCACTGCCGCTCGCCTCTCAACCCCGCATGCCCTCACCGACGCCCAAGGCTGGGTGGAGCCTCAGCCCACAGCCCTCCTCGTGTTGGCGGATGGCACCATCGTCGAAGGGCAGGCGATTGGCGCGGACGGCCAAGCGGAAGGCGAAGTCTGCTTCAACACCGCCATGACGGGCTATGAGGAAATCCTCACCGACCCGTCTTATGCGGGGCAGATTATCACGTTCACCTTCCCCCATATCGGCAATGTCGGCACCAATGCCGAGGACATCGAGACGGTGGATATGGACAAGGCCGATCGCGCCCGCGGCGTGGTCGTGCATGCGGATATCACCACGCCCTCCAATTGGCGCGCGGCAAGCCATTTCGACGCGTGGCTCAAAGCGCGCGGTATGCCGGGCATTGCGGGTGTGGACACTCGCGCGCTCACCGCGCTCATCCGCGAGCGCGGCATGATGAATGCGGTGATTGCGACGTCAGCGGACGGGACATTTGACCGCGAGGCGCTCAAGAAAAAAGCCGCGCAACTGCCCGTGATGGACGGGCTTGATCTCGTGCCGCGTGTCGGCGCAACAAAAGATTTTGCGTGGACAGAAACCAGCTGGGATCTTGAAAAAGGTTACGGCACTTTGGGATCCGGCGCGCTGCATGTGGTGGCGATTGATTACGGCGTGAAGCGCAACATTCTGCGCCTGCTCACTGATCGCGATTGCCGCGTCACTGTGGTGCCGGCCACCGCGTCGCTTGATCAAATTCTCGCTTTGAAACCCGATGGCGTGTTTTTATCAAACGGCCCGGGCGACCCTGCCGCGACAGGGGATTATTCCGTGCCGGTTATCAAGGCACTGATCGATAAAAGCGTGCCGACCTTCGGCATTTGCTTGGGCCATCAAATGCTCGCGCTCGCGGTCGGCGCCAAGACGATGAAGATGAAACAGGGCCATCACGGCGCCAATCATCCGGTCAAGGATTTCACCACCAACAAGGTTGAAATCGTATCGATGAATCACGGTTTCGCGGTGGATCGCGAGAGCTTGCCGAAAAATGCGGTCGAAACCCATGTCTCGCTGTTTGATGGCTCAAATTGCGGCATGGCCCTGACGGATCGTCCGGCTTTCTCTGTGCAGCATCATCCGGAAGCCTCACCCGGCCCGCGCGACAGCCATTATCTCTTCGACCGCTTCGTCGCGATGATGAAAGACAAAAAGCCGAAGGCGGCGTGAAGAGCACCACAGTCACTTGATAAGACGGGCGCCTTTCTGAAAGCGAACTCAATGATGAATTGGCAAGGGTTCTGGAACGGCGATCATTCGATCTATGTGAATGCGCGCCATCGGCAAATTCATGATTCAATGCTGGCCCGCGATATCGTGGCTGAAATCAAAAGCCCCGGCTTAATAGTGCTTGATTACGCCTGCGGGGAAGCCACGGAAGCGCATCATGTCGCTGCCCAATGCGCAACGCTCATTCTTTCTGATGGCGCGGCCACCGTGCGCGAGAAGCTCAAACAGCGTTACACAATGACCGTTTCGATTGTCATTCAAAGCCCTGATGAAACAAAGGCCCTTCCCGACGGCTCGGTGGATCTCATCATCGTCAATTCACTGCTGCAATATCTCAACCGCGATGACACTGAAACCTTGATGAGGATGCTGCATGCGAAACTTAAACCCGCAGGACGCCTCATCATAGGCGATGTTATTCCGCCGCATGTGCCCGCTTTGACCGACGCGCTCGCACTTCTTCGCTTTGGCGCTCAACATGGATTTTTCTTTGCGGCCTTTGGCGGCCTCATTCGCACCGTGTTTAGCGATTATCGCAAAATTCGTGGCGCGCTTGGACTAACCATGTGGGAAGAATCTGATTTTCTCACACTCTTATCCAATGCCGGTTTCACCGCGCGTCGCTTGACTAAAAATTTCGGACATAATCAAGCGCGCATGGCTTTCGAATGTATCAAGATGTCCTAATGCGGCGATCGAATCCGCTCTGAAAACGTCCAGAACCGATTGGCCAGAAAACTCCAAAACAAAACGATGGCCGTTGTCAAAACTTGCGACGGCAAATAAGGCGCGTCCAGCCCTGTTGTGAGTGCGGACATGATGAGCCCGGTTAAAACAAATCCAACACAAGCAACGATCACAAAACGCCACACCGCTTCCCGATGCGGTCGATCTGATGAAAAAGCAAAGCGACGATTGAATAAATAAGAGACCGCGCCGCCCGCACAATAACCGATCAATGTCGCCGGAACGGGCGAAAGGAGTTCCGTTTCGACCAAGCCAATCAACGCGCCGTAATGAACCACAGCCGCAATCAGGCCGACCGCAACAAAATGTGAAAACTGCGAGAGAAGCCGACGCATGACGATATCACGCCCTGAGAACTGCAAGAGGCTGATGGGTTGGGCAGGCGAATTGAAATGGGCCAAACATCAACGCGGCATAGCGCCTTTCCGTGGAAAGGTCACCTCCAAGGCCTGAAAATCCGGTCGCTTGCCTTCCCTCGCTCATGATTCTCGTCTAGAGAACCGGTTCAAGGCGCGTGCCGGTCAAGATTTCCGGCGGAGAGCCCCCTTTGTCCGGTCAAGGACGCGCTCCGGCCTTCACATAGGCCAAAAAGCGCGGCCTTTTTTTATGTGCGCTGGGTCCTTTTGGTTCCGCGTGTGAGGTTTAGGCGAACACCATGCCAAAACGTACAGACATCTCCTCGATCCTGATCATCGGCGCCGGTCCCATTGTGATCGGGCAGGCCTGCGAATTCGATTATTCAGGCACGCAAGCCGTGAAAGCGCTCAAGGAAGAGGGCTACCGCGTCATTCTGGTCAATTCGAACCCGGCGACCATCATGACCGATCCCGATATGGCGGATCGCACTTATGTCGAGCCAATCACGCCGGAAGTTGTCGCCAAGATCATCGAGAAAGAGCGGCCCGATGCGCTGCTCCCCACGATGGGCGGTCAGACCGCGCTCAATTGCGCGCTCTCGCTCAAAAAGATGGGTGTGCTTGAAAAATACAAAGTCGAAATGATTGGTGCGACTGCTGAAGCGATTGATAAAGCGGAAGACCGCGAACTCTTCCGCGATGCGATGACAAAGATCGGCCTCGCAACACCGCGCTCGCATCACATCAAAACCTTGCCGCAAGCGCTTGAAGCGCTCACTGATATCGGATTGCCCGCGATCATTCGCCCCTCTTTCACCATGGGCGGCACAGGCGGCGGCATCGCTTACAACAAAGCCGAATTTATCGAGATCATCGAGCGCGGCATTGATGCGTCACCCACCAATGAAGTGCTGGTGGAGGAAAGCGTTCTTGGATGGAAAGAATATGAGATGGAAGTTGTCCGCGACAAAGCGGATAATTGCATCATCATCTGTTCGATTGAAAATCTCGATCCGATGGGCGTGCATACAGGCGACTCAATCACGATTGCCCCCGCCCTAACGCTGACCGACAAAGAATATCAGATCATGCGCGATGCTTCGCTTGCGGTGTTGCGCGAGATCGGTGTTGAGACCGGCGGCTCTAATGTGCAATTCGCCGTAAACCCCGCTGATGGCCGCATGATCGTCATTGAAATGAACCCACGCGTGTCGCGTTCATCGGCACTTGCGTCTAAAGCTACCGGCTTCCCGATTGCGCGCGTCGCGGCAAAACTCGCGGTCGGCTATACGCTTGATGAAATCGACAATGACATCACGGGCGGCGCGACACCGGCCTCGTTCGAGCCGACAATTGATTACGTCGTCACGAAAATTCCGCGCTTCGCTTTTGAAAAATTCCCGGGTGCTGATCGCAATCTCACAACATCCATGAAATCGGTGGGTGAAGCGATGGCGATTGGTCGTACATTCCAAGAGTCTTTGCAGAAAGCTTTGCGGTCACTTGAAACAGGCCTCACCGGTCTTGATGAAATCGAGATCGAAGGTTTGGGCTCTGGTGATGATAAAAACGCAGTCAAAGCTGTGCTCGGCACCGCAACGCCTGAACGCATTCTGCAAGTCGGCCAGGCCTTCCGCCTAGGCTTCACGCTTGAGGAAGTGCATGACAGCTGCAAGATCGATCCGTGGTTCTTGGAGCAAATCAAAGACATCGTTGATACGGAAGAAGCCATTCGCAAATTCGGCGTACCAAAAACGAAAGAAGCGTTACGTCGCTTAAAAGCCATGGGCTTCTCAGATTCGCGTCTTGCGGTTCTCTCCGGTGATACGGAAGCCAATGTTGCGAAACATCGCGCGTCACTCAACGTGCATCCCGTTTATAAGCGCATCGACACCTGCGCGGCCGAATTCGCGTCCCCGACTGCCTATATGTATTCAACCTATGCACCCGCTTTCGCTGGCGCACCCGCAAATGAAGCGGCAGTTTCTGATCGTAAAAAAATCGCTATTCTCGGCGGCGGGCCGAACCGCATCGGCCAAGGCATCGAATTCGATTATTGCTGCTGCCATGCCTGTTTCGCACTCAGCGAGGCAGGATATGAAACCATCATGATCAATTGCAATCCGGAAACAGTTTCAACCGATTATGATACGTCGGATCGTCTCTATTTTGATCCGCTTACGGCTGAAGATGTGATCGAAATTTTGCGCCTTGAACAATCGAAAGGCCAATTGATCGGTGCGATTGTGCAGTTCGGCGGTCAAACACCGTTGAAACTTGCTCACGCGCTTGAGCAAGCGGGTATTCCCATCCTTGGCACCTCGCCTGATATGATTGATCTTGCTGAAGATCGTGATCGCTTCAAACGATTGCTTGATAAACTCGGTTTGAAACAACCTCAAAACGGCATTGCTTATTCGGTTGAGCAATCGCGTCTGGTGTTACAAGAGCTCGGTCTGCCTTTAGTTGTCCGCCCCTCCTACGTACTCGGCGGCCGTGCGATGGAAATTCTGCGTGATGAGCAAGCCTTCGATCGTTATCTTCTTGGCACGCTGCCCGAGCTGGTGCCGAATGATATCAAAGCGCGCTATCCGAATGATAAGACCGGACAGATCAATACGCTCCTTGGCAAAAATCCTCTTCTCTTTGATCGTTATTTATCAGACGCAATTGAAGTGGATGTCGATTGCGTCGCCGATGGCAAGGATGTGTTCATTGCCGGCATCATGGAACACATCGAAGAAGCCGGTATTCACTCGGGCGACTCCGCTTGTTCTTTGCCTCCACATTCGCTGAAAGCGGAAACACTCAAAGAACTCGAGCGGCAGACGCGTGAATTGGCCTTGGCTCTCAATGTTGTTGGCTTGATGAATGTGCAATTTGCACTCAAAGATGATGCGATCTATGTGCTCGAGGTGAATCCACGCGCCTCTCGCACAGTGCCCTTTGTTGCAAAAGTCATCGGCAAGCCGATTGCGAAAATTGCCTCACGCATTATGTCAGGCGAGGCACTTTCATCATTCAACTTAAAAGCTGAACCCTATGATCACATCGCCGTGAAAGAAGCGGTTTTCCCCTTCGCGCGCTTCCCCGGTGTTGATGTTGTGCTGGGTCCGGAAATGCGTTCGACGGGCGAAGTCATCGGGCTTGATAAAAGTTTCGGGGTTGCTTTTGCAAAAAGCCAATTGGGATCCGGCACGCAGGTGCCGAAGAAAGGCACCGTCTTCGTGTCCGTTCGCGATGCCGACAAACCACGCATCGTTACAACGATGAAAATGCTTTCTGATCTCGGTTTTACGATTGTCGCGAGCGAAGGCACGCAGAAACATCTCGCAACGCATGGCATCAAAGCCACGAAGATCAATAAAGTTCTTGAAGGTCGCCCGCATATTGTTGATGCCATCAAAAATGGCGAAGTGCAACTTGTCTTCAACACAACAGAAGGAAAACAGGCGCTGATGGACTCCCGCTCCCTGCGCCGAACCGCCCTCTTGCATAAAGTGCCCTATTATACGACGCTCGCCGGAGCGATTGCTGCGGCAGAAGGCATCAAGGCCTATCTGGCGGGCGATCTTGAAGTAAAGCCACTGCAAGACTATTTCCAAGGTCAGGGGGCCAAGGCTTCCTGATAGGGCGTTAAATTTCGGGCTTTGGAGCCGGGGAACCGGGTCTGGGGTCTGTTTTTTTCTGTTTTTTTGATCAAACGGACATGACAATGGAAAAGATCCCCATGACGACGGCGGGCTTTAAGGCGCTCGAAGAAGAATTGCGCCACCGCCAGCAGGAAGAGCGCCCGCGCATCATTCAAGCGATTGCAGAAGCGCGTGCCCATGGCGACCTTTCGGAAAATGCCGAATATCATTCTGCGAAGGAACAGCAATCCTTGAACGAAGGGCGCATTGCTGAGCTTGAGGATAAAATTTCACGTGCTGAAGTCATCGATGTTTCGAAACTTTCAGGCTCGACAATTAAATTCGGCGCGACAGTAAAATTGATTGATGACGATACGGATGAGGAAAAGACCTACCAGATCGTTGGTGATAGCGAAGCCGATGTGAAGGATGGAAAAGTATCCATCAGCTCCCCGATTGCGCGCGCTTTGATTGGCAAAAAAACGGGCGACTCCATCGAAGTGAACACACCGGGCGGAGGCAAGAGCTATGAAATCATTGATGTCCTCTATCGTTGATCGACGCCGATTTGTCGCGAGCCTTTTGCTCGCGCCTTTGGTCACGAGTGTTACGACGGGTTGTGTAACGGGTCGTAATCGCACCGCATCAGGTCCGCTTTATTCGGGACTTTTCGTGAATGTCGAACCCGTCCGCGCCAAAGGCATCAACTCCTATGCGGATAAAATAGCACTTTATCAAAAGCGCGGCCTTGCCGAAGTCTATGAAGGCGCCATTGCCTCGGGAAAAGGTCTGCCAACGCTCACCGCCGAAATTCATTCCATTAGTTTTGGTAGCGAAGTTGAAAGTTTTTCTTTTACGATGGGGACGAACCAACCTCTTTATCCACGTAATATTAAGATTACCGATTGGCTCGAAGGATTTGCCGTCATTCGTCAAGGCGGCAAAGAGATCAAACGCATCAAGGTTCTTGCAGCCCATCGCATAGATGGGAATCGTCAATGGTCCATGGCTGATGATGAACGACGTCTCATTGAATTGACGCGTTTCTTCGCGGAGCGGCTACGCGAAGAAGTAGGCGATTAAAACTTAACGTGATGACGCCATACCCCTCGACGATTTGGGCTTTGGCCTTACCCGAAGCGGGTTTTCGCAGTCAGGTCATCGGCTTGGCTGAAGCGCTTCATCAGCCCTTCGATATAAAAAATGTAAACTTAAGGAAGCCTTGGTCGTTAATGCCGGTGCGTTTTTGCCCCTTGGCATTCATGGGGCTTGATGACGGAAGCGATGCGCTTACGCCCCCATGGCCCGATCTCGTGATCAGTTGTGGTCGACGCACAATTCCTCTGGCCCTTGCCATCAAGCGCGCTTCAGGCGGCAGAACCCGCGCTGTACATATTCAAGACCCAAAGTCGGCCACGCCACTTTTCGATCTCGTCATTCCGATGACACATGATGGCGCCAAAGGCACCAATGTGATGCAAGTCGACACGGCGCTTCATCGCATCACAGAAGAGAAACTAAGCGAGGCCGCCTCTTATTGGGCTCATTCTTTTTCCGCACTTCAACGTCCTTTAGTGGGTGTCATTTTAGGCGGCAGTAACCGAACCTATCGGTTCACCAAAGATGTTGCTGAGCGCATGATCACTCTGCTCGATCAGCTTCACAGCTCAACCGGCGCGTATTTCTATATCGCAGCCTCGCGACGCACGGATGATGAAGCGCTTCACGTTTTTGACCGCTTCTCAAAAACGGCTTCACATATCCGCTTTTGGAAAGGTGAAGAGGAAAACCCTTATCTTGGCATCCTTGCATTGAGCGATGCCTTGATCGTTACAGAAGATTCCGTGTCGATGATCTCTGAAGCGCTCTCAACGGGAAATCCGGTTGCCACATTTCCGCTTGCGGGCGTATCGACACGACATGGTTTGTTCATTGAGAATTTGTTGAACAACGGTGCCGTCACGCGCTTTGACGGTACAATGCCAAAGGCCGTTTCTGCTCGCATTCCCAACGCAACCACCATTGCCGCAAACGCTGTGCGGCAATTATTGGCTTCAACAAAATCGTAGCTTTTTCTTAAGCAGCCACAACCGGTTGATCAGGATAAGACAATTGCTCGCGCGCGCGCCATTCCGGCGTCACATAATTCAAGATGAGCGATTTGCGTACACCCGGAATAGAACGCTTTTCAAAACCGTGCCACGTATTGTCTGCCGGAATGAAAATCATCGCACTATTTTTAGCGAAAGGCGAACAACCGATATGTGTGTTCACATCACTATAAATATCCGTGCCTAATTTATCATGGCCCGGTTCATCCGAGAGATAGATCAACATCGTGAATTTCTTCACGCCAAGATCCGTGTGAGGCTCGAGCCAGAATCCATCTGTGTCTTGCGCATATTCAAGACGAAGATAATTACCCGATAAATCAACACCGCAAGCTTTGTTGAAACGCGAAATGGTTGAAGGCGCTTGAAGATAGTCTGCAATCGCCGCGCAAACGGGATGCTTCTCGCAATTGTCGCGATCAAAATATTGCCGCGTCGCGTTATGCACTTCGCGCTTGCCGGAAACCCCACCAAGATCCGGCACGGGGAAAGGCAGCGCGAGCAGCTGATCCGCCACCGGCTTCGGAAACACCCCGGACACAAACCAATGCCGATAAGGCGTCTCGGAGCGGTGTGCCGTGGCAAAAGCGTGATCGAGCGCGGCGTCGAAATCCGGGCGAGAAGGCGTCATGTGGGGATCATTCCCTTGAAAAATAACCTTGCGCGAGGACCGCGCCGATTCATCAGTTTCAATAGCCTGAGCCGCCATAAGGCGACAAGACAAAATGCCGCGTCTCAAAGCCGCTGTTTCCGTCTGGACCTATGCAAAAAAGAGGGGACAATGCTGCGAGCAATGTTGCAATGGCCAGTCCGAACGCTACATATTTAGGCAAAGATTGAGGAAATGTCATGGCAGAGCATCGCGAAAAGCTGATCATCATTGGGTCTGGTCCGGCAGGCTATACGGCGGCGATCTATGCCGCGCGCGCGATGCTGAAACCCTTATTGATCAGCGGGTTACAACCCGGCGGTCAGCTCACCATCACGACTGATGTCGAAAATTATCCCGGCTTTGCCGACGCCATTCAAGGCCCTTGGCTCGTAGAACAAATGCGCGCGCAGGCCGAACATGTCGGCACACGCTTCGCCTCCGACCTCATCGTCACGGCCGATCTTTCGCAAAGACCCTTCAAACTGACGGGCGACAATGGCGATGTCTATTTCTGCGATGCGCTTGTGATTGCGACGGGCGCGCAAGCGAAATGGCTCGGCATTCCGGGCGAACAAAAGTTTCAAGGCTTCGGCGTTTCCGCTTGCGCGACATGCGATGGTTTCTTTTTCCGCGGCAAGGAAGTGGCCGTCATCGGCGGCGGTAACTCAGCTGTCGAAGAAGCGCTCTATCTCGCAGGCCTTGCGTCGAAGGTCACCGTCATCCATCGGCGCGACAGTTTCCGTGCAGAGAAAATTTTGCAAGACCGTCTCTTCGCTCATCCAAAAATTGAAGTCGTATGGAACCATACAGTTGACGACATAGCCGGTGGTGGCGCGCCGCCGTCAGTCACGGGTGTGATTGTGAAAAGCACAGAGACGGGTGCCGTGAAAACCATTCCGGTTGAAGGGGTCTTTGTTGCGATTGGTCACAGCCCGGCAAGCGCTGTGTTTGCTGATCAACTTAAAATGAAACAGGGCGGATATATTTGGACCGCGGCGGATTCAACTGCGACATCGATTGAAGGCGTCTATGCCGCAGGCGATGTCACAGACGATGTTTATCGCCAAGCCGTGACCGCCGCAGGCATGGGGTGCATGGCCGCGCTTGAAGCCGAGCGGTGGTTGGCCGCGCATGAAACACATTTGAAGGCGGCTGAGTGATGGCGCCTGCGAATAATTTCTCCGCTTCATCGACAATCGATTGGGACAAAGTCCGTATCTTCTATGTTGCGGCCGATGCGGGAAGTTTCACGCATGCGGGTGATGTGCTGCAAATCAGCCAATCGGCTGTGAGCCGACAGGTCAGCGCGCTTGAACGCGATCTGGGCGTACCGCTCTTTCATCGCCATGCGCGCGGTTTAATTCTCACAGAACAAGGCGAACATCTCTTCCGCACCGCGAAAGAGATGATGCTGAAATTCGAAACCGCACGTGCGCGTCTTACAGACAGTCGCGAAAAGCCAGATGGTGACTTACGCGTTACAACCACTGTGGGCCTTGGTGCAAATTGGCTTACACCACGGGTCGGAGAATTTCTCGATCTTTATCCAGACATTCGATTGCAGATGCTTTTAACGGATGAAGAGCTTGATCTCTCCATGCGCGAAGCGGATGTCGCGATCTGGCTGCGGCAGCCGACGCAATCCGATCTTATACAGCGTCGTTTATTCACCGTGCATTTCCACGCCTACGCGTCACAAGATTACATCAAGAGACGCGGCGCGCCGAAAGAAACCGCTGACCTTGAAGAGCATCGTATTTTGACATTTGGCGGACCGACACCATCGCATCTTCTCGATGTGCATTGGTTGACAACGATTGGCCGCGACGCACGCCATCCGCGCCCTGCGGCGCTTACCATCAACAACATCTCGGGCCTTTATCACGCGGCCACGCGCGGCGCGGGCATTGCGGTGCTGCCCGATTATCTCGTCGATAAAGACGCGGGCCTCGTCCAAGTGCTCTCGCAACTCGAAGCACCGGCGCTTGAGAGCTATCTCGTCTATCCGGAAGAGCTTAAAAATGTCGCGCGTGTGCAGGCCTTCCGCGACTTTCTCGTTTCGAAAGCGCAACGCTGGGCGTATTGAAAGCTCGTCTCCAAGAATAACAAAAAGCCCGGCAGCGCCGGGCTTTTTTATTTCTCATCATTACGAAATGATTTACCGCAAATTCGCGGTAAATCGCTGAATTTTGTTGCACGCGTCTTCAAGCGTCTTGTTTGACGTCGCATAAGAGATACGGAAATTGGGGCCGAGACCAAAGGCCGAACCATGCACGGCGGCGACGCCTTCGGCTTCGAGCAATTCAGTGACAAAATCTTCATCCGTCTTGATCACTTTTCCTGACGGCGTTGTTTTGCCAATCGCGTCTTTGCAGCTCGGATAAACATAGAACGCGCCTTCTGGCATCGGGCAGGACAAATATTTCGCTTGATTGAGCATCGACACAACAAGATCACGGCGCTCTTCAAAGGCTTTGCGGCTTACCTGAATGAAATCCTGCGGGCCGTTCAGCGCTTCCACCGCCGCCCATTGCGCAATCGAGCAGGCGCCTGAAGTCTGTTGGCCCTGCACCATATCCATCGCCTTGATGAGATTGTCTGGCGCGCCAGCATAGCCGATACGCCAGCCTGTCATCGCATAGGCTTTCGACACACCATTCATGGTGAGCGTGCGCTCCCATAAATTGGGTTCAATCTGCGCCGGTGTTGTGAAAACGAAATCACCAAAAGTGAGATGCTCATACATATCATCGGTGAGCACCCACACATGCGGATGGCGCACAAGCACATCGGTGACGGCTTTCAATTCATCACGCGTATAGGCGGCACCCGATGGATTTGAAGGCGAGTTAAGAACAACCCATTTCGTGCGCGGTGTAATGGCGCGCTCGAGATCTGCGGCCTGCAGCTTGAAGCCCTTCTCTATCGTCGTATCAACGAAGACGGGCGTTCCACCGCACAGAAGCACCATATCGGGATAGCTCACCCAATAAGGCGCTGGGATGATGACTTCATCGCCTTTGTTCAACGTCGACACAAACGCATTATAAAGAACTTGCTTGCCACCTGTGCAGACAATGGTTTGCGACGGCTTATAGTCGAGACCGTTTTCGCGCTTGAATTTTTTTGAAATCGCTTCACGCAGAGGCTGAATGCCCGCGACCGGTGTGTATTTGGTCTCGCCGCGCTGAATGGCTTCGATCGCCGCCTTCTTGATGTTGTCGGGCGTATCGAAATCCGGCTCGCCGACCGACAAGGAAATGATCTCGCGGCCCTGAGCTTTTAAATCGCGCGCTTTTTGCGTCACCGCAATCGTGGCGGAAGGCTTCACGCGGGACAAAGCATCAGCAAGAAAGGCCATGGGGAACACTCCGGATCGGGCGAACATGGAAACGCCGAGGAAACAGAAAAACTCGGATGTCCCTAATGCCCCGCCTCTCGGGGAGCAAGAGCCACACCCTTGTTTTGCCCGTATTTCCGCGGCATCGGTCGGCTTAAATCTTAACAAACTTTAATAACCATGACGCAAATTTAATCTCTTTGTCATGGGGTTAGAAGAATTGCCGCGGTAAATTTGAGAGAGATCAGGCGAATCGTCTGATCGAGATTTTTCAAAGGAATAGGACCATGATCCGCCACATCGCCACCGGCCTCGTCGTTGCCGGCCTTGCACTCGCCCCGTCTTTCGCTTTCGCCAAAACCTACAAGACACAAAAGACCTGCGTGAAACATCACATGGTCTGGAAAGACGGCAAGTGCCACAAGGCCTGAGGCCTTTCGCTTCATGACCGCGCCCAGCGGCTCGTCAAAGGCCCGGTTGATCCGGGCCTTTTCTTTTTAGCGTGAGTCACGCCTCATGCACCTTGCCCCGACTCCTCTGAAAGGCCATTTTGTCTTCCATGGCCAAAACACCCAAACCCACCGGCAAGGCGTCAAAGCCTGACCTGAAGCCGCTTGATGAACATCTCGCCGCTTTGCTGAACCCGGCGCTCACCACCGAGCGACAGGCAAAGGCGAGCGCGCGCGCCGGAAAATTGAGCGGCCGCACGGAAGGCTTCGACGAGGCTCCGCAAGCGGGCTATAGCGCCGATGTGTCAGTGCGGGATCCGAAGCTCAAAGCGGCTTTGGGACTGCCAGAGATTCCGCCTGAAGGCCCGCATCGCGGTGACCGCATTCGCGACAAGGATATTTCCCGCGAAGCGATGTTGAAGGATGCGCCACGTCGTGTGCGCCAAGGCAATGTGAAGCGCGATGCGGAGGAAGAGGAAGAAGCGACACGTTTAGGCTCGGGCGCAACCGCTGTTGCACTCAAAGAATTGCTCGAAGGGGGCGATCCGCGTTTTCGGGGGCGGACCGATTGGACGCCGCATCGTCCCGCGCGCCCCGAAAAGAGCGAAGGCGGCATCCGCTTCGATTTGATCTCCGAATATAAACCCGCAGGCGATCAACCCACCGCGATCAAAGAACTCGTTTCGGGTATTGAACAAAATGAGCGCGATCAGGTTCTGCTCGGTGTCACGGGTTCCGGCAAAACTTTTACAATGGCGCAAGTGATTGCCGAGACGCAGCGCCCGGCCCTCATTCTCGCGCCAAACAAAACACTCGCCGCGCAGCTTTATGGCGAGTTCAAAAGCTTCTTTCCGAATAATGCGGTTGAGTATTTCGTTTCTTATTATGATTACTATCAGCCCGAAGCCTATGTGCCGCGCACCGATACATTCATCGAAAAAGAATCGACCATCAATGAACAGATCGACCGGATGCGCCATGCGGCGACGCGCGCGCTGCTCGAACGCGATGATGTGATCATCGTCGCATCGGTCTCGTGTATTTACGGTATCGGTTCGGTTGAAACCTATACGGCGATGACGTTCTCGGTGAAAATGGGGGAAAGCGTTTCGCAACGCCAGCTCATCGCCGATCTTGTCGCACTTCAATATAAGCGTTCAGGCGGCGATTTTATTCGCGGCTCGTTCCGTGTGCGCGGCGACATCATCGAAGTCTTTCCCGCCCACTATGAAGACCGCGCCTGGCGCATTTCCATGTTTGGCGACGAAGTGGAATCGATTGTCGAATTCGATCCGCTGACCGGCAACAAAACCGCCGATCTCGAACAAGTTAAAGTCTATGCCAATTCGCATTATGTGACGCCACGCCCCACTTTGTTGCAATCGATCAAAGGCATCAAAGACGAGTTGAAACATCGGCTTGATGATTTGATCCGCTCAGGACGCTTGCTCGAAGCGCAGCGGCTTGAACAGCGCACATTGTTTGATCTCGAAATGTTAGAGGCCACCGGTGTGTGCCAAGGCATTGAAAATTATTCGCGCTATTTGACGGGCCGTAAACCGGGTGAGCCACCGCCGACACTCTTTGAATATCTGCCCGACAATGCGCTTGTGTTCACGGATGAAAGCCATGTCACGGTGCCGCAAATTGGGGGCATGTATCGCGGCGACTTCCGTCGCAAAGCGACGCTTGCTGAATATGGTTTTCGCCTGCCCTCATGCCTCGACAATCGCCCGTTGCGCTTTGAAGAGTGGAACGCGATGCGCCCGCAGACCGTGCATGTGTCTGCAACGCCCGGCGAATGGGAATTGGAGCAATCAGGCGGCGTGTTTGTTGAACAAGTCATTCGACCCACAGGCCTCATTGATCCCGAAGTCATTATTCGCCCTGCCCGCGCGCAAGTGGATGATTTGCTTGGCGAAGTCCGCGAAGTCGCCGCGCGCGGCTATCGCACGCTTGTGACTGTGCTCACAAAGCGCATGGCCGAAGACCTCACCGAATATCTGCACGAAAACAATGTGCGCGTGCGCTATATGCATTCTGACATCGACACGATTGAACGCATCGAAATCATTCGCGACTTACGGCTCGGCACATTTGACGTGCTGGTCGGCATCAATCTCTTGCGCGAAGGTCTTGATATTCCTGAATGCGCGCTCGTTGCCATTCTTGATGCCGACAAAGAAGGCTTCCTGCGATCTGAAACATCGTTGATCCAGACCATCGGCCGCGCGGCGCGTAATGTCGACGGCAAGGTCGTGCTCTATGCCGACAAGATGACCGGCTCGATGGAACGTGCGATTGCCGAAACCAATCGCCGCCGTGAAAAGCAGAAGTCCTATAATGAAGCAAACGGCATCACGCCGGAAACGATCAAGCGCGGCATCGCCGATATCCTCGACAGTGTCTATGAGCGCGATCATGTGCAGGTCGATACGGGCCTCGCCGACAAGCCTGTCGCAGGACACAATCTCAAACTCACACTTGCGGATTTGGAAAAGAAAATGCGCGAGGCGGCGGCCAATCTCGAATTCGAAACGGCGGCGCGTCTGCGTGATGAAATCAAACGATTGGAAGCCACCGAGCTTGCCATTGCCGATGACCCGCTTGCACGGCAATCCGATGTTGAAGACAAAGCCGGACGCTTCAAAGGCGAGCGCACTTATGGCGCCGCTGCCAATCTCCCACCGACCCGCGCGCACAAACCCACCGATGACGATATGGGCCCGCATAATTGGGGCGGTGGTGAGGCAAAGCCGAAGGCGAGGAAGAGGTAATTTGCAGGAGCTGTTATATCTTTACCCAGCGACATGTCAGAGCCATAATCTGTCAGTTGTCGTGAATCCTGCGCAATCAAGCGGATAGAAGCCGCAATCTTATTTGCATCGTGCTTCAATACTTCCCTCATGGAACGAGTTATAATTCCCGTCAGCCCGTGCTTTTAAGATAAAATAATAATTGCCCGCGCCAACTGTAACACGTTTGACTTTTGGATTGGATCCCAAAAAAGCGCTGTCGACATAATTCATAAGATCATCTTCAATCCGCCAACCATAGTTGAAACCCGTCATGCGGCCGTTCAAAATAAAAATTTCGCAAACTCTTGAAACATGAAATGGAAACCGTCTCTCCGGATTTCCGACGGTCGAAACCGTACCAGACACATCAAATGATTTATTTGTAATATCCGGAAATTCTGTCGTGATTGGAGTGAGCCGCTTGTTGAGATCAAGGCTTCCGCTTGTGCGATCAAGCTGATAGCGTCTGGCTAAGCATTCTTGAAAAATTGAATAGGCTTTTAACCTGTCAGATTCCGGAAATATATTCAGAAAAGCTTGCAAATCCAATCGGGAATTTCCCTGCACCGCTTCTTCAGCGCGTTCCGAAACACTTCGATTGATTTTGACATTATACTGGGTTCCGCACTCGGCTAAAGTCGTCGAAAAGCCGGAATGAGGATCATTATTTTGTGCGCTTACTTCAATCGGGAATTGACTGATTAGCATCAATACACTCGTCAGAAGAAAAAAGAAGCGGAAATACGACATCATGTTTTGTCCTTGATCGTCAACGATCCGAGAAATCCCACCAGCCCACCTGCAACAATCTTCAAAATATCAAGCAATGTTTCCGAAACTGATTGCCTGAGAAAAACATCGGTGAAATGTGACGTGAAATAGATCGCGACTAACAGCATAAAGAGAACAAAAATAAACATCAGAACGATAAATTTTGAATTGATCATACTCGGATAGCCTGCAAAATTTTACCGCGTATTGAAGGATCACCGCCGCGTTAAAGTCCCGGCAACAAAGACCTCTGCACCATTGACTTAAATTAAATCGAATACATGACGCTAAGTCAATTCATAACCCAAATTTGACATGCGCCGCCGTAGACGGGCTCCTTTTTGGGATCTCATTAGGAATTCATCATCGTCAGCCACGGACAGACAATCCGTTACGCGCTTTGCTTCACCCTGATCTTCAATTTCCCTGCCTCAAATGACAATTGCTCCAATTGTTCTGCAAGATCGACAAAGACTTGCCGGTCTTCGGCCGTGACGTTTTCAAGGTCTTGATCGGCGAGCTCTTTGGCAAAATCCAAAACCGCTTGCGAAAAAATGATCATGACATGCGCGTTGTAACGCAGCGAATACCCTTTTGGATAGGAATCAAAAAACATGGCACACCCCGCTTCTGTGAAAGAACGACCCCAGCGTGAGCCACGCTGGAGTCGGGGTGTTAGAACAGCCACTGCAATATGGCCGCGACGCTTTTAGTCTCGCGACCTGGACATGACGCCGCCACCCCGACGTTTTGGCGTCAGGGCAGTTTGGTATCGGCAGATGCGCTGCCGATTGCAGTGGGGTGTTCTACGCCCCGGGTCATGATGTGCATGACCTTAGGGAAGAATAGCAGACCCCACGCATAAATCCAATCGCCCAACGCTTCGCGCGTGAGGAGGCAAAACTAAAAGCGCCGGCTTGTTACACGTTTAAGTTGTAAGGGAAGATTTTAATGAATGCGGGATTCTTGAGATGCGAAGCACCCGACCTACACCGGCACGCGGATCGTCGCGCGTAAGCCGCCCATCGGGCTATCGAGCAACATCACATCGCCGCCATGCGCGCGGGCGATGTCACGCGCAATCGCAAGACCCAAGCCCGAGCCGCCTTCGTCAATATTACGCGCTTCATCAAGCCGCACAAAAGGCTTGAACACATCGGCACGTTGCTCTTCAGGGATGCCCGGCCCATTGTCATCAACATGAATGAATAAAGCGCGACCATCTTCAACCGCCGATAAGACGATCTGTGTGCCATGCCTCTGCGCATTGCCGACAAGGTTGCTGATGCAGCGTTTTAAACTGTCACGACGAATGGTCACAACCGGATCACCTGCAACATCAAGCGTGATTTTGTGACCCTGCCGCTCGGTCTCGCTTTTCACATCGTCAAGCAGAGTTCGAATTTTCACGGGCTGCGCCTGTTCGGCAATTTCACCGCGCGCGAAAGCAAGATAGGCTTCTAGCATGCGCGTCATTTCTTCAACATCTTTTTTAAGCGCTTCGAGTTCGGGGGACTCCTCCATCATCTCGAGCGATAAACGGAAACGCGTGAGAATCGTGCGAAGGTCATGACTGACGCCATTAAGCATCGCCGTGCGTTGTTCAATCGCACGTTCAATACGGCGGCGCATCTCGAGAAAAGCCACGCCTGCTTGCCGCACTTCGCGCGCGCCATGCGGCCGATATTCAACCTCGCGGCCTTTACCGAAACTCTCTGCCGCTTGCGCGAGATGAAGCACCGGTCGAATTTGATTGCGCAGGAAGATGATCGCCACAACAAGCAGGATCAGTGACGAGCCCACCATCCAGAGAATGAAAATATGCGAGTTCGATGCATAGGCCTGCGAGCGATGCGCCATCACGCGCAAAATTGACCAGCCCAATTGCACGCGTATTTCAACAAGATCGGATGAACCCACCGTATCGATCCAGAACGGCTTTTTGATAAAGGCACCAATCTCATCCGACAAAGCGGAATCGAGAATAGAAAAGAAAGGTCGTGGACCCGGTGCCGGCAATTTGCCGGGCGGCATCACTTCGAGATCGAGTCCCAAACGGTTACTCGCCACTTTGATGGTCGACTCTAAAGCGGCGGGCGAGCGATCACGTTCCATCACATCAATGACAGCCGCAATGTCATGAACGACAAAGGCTGAGAGCCTTTGCGTGACCATCTGCCAATGCCGCTCCATAAAGACGTAAGCGACAATCGATTGTAGCAATACGACAGGCGCGATGATGATGATCAGCGCGCGCGCAAAAAGCCCTTTGGGCATTTGCGACGCGAGAAAACGCGCAAAGCGCCGCCAGGCATTAATCACCGGATTTTTTGAAGGCATATCGCGCGAAGCTGCCATCGTTTCAATCCACCAAAAGCCGATAACCGAGCCCGCGCACGGTTTGAAGATGAACCGGATTAGACGGGTCCTCTTCAATTTTGCGTCTGAGCCGGTTGATCTGCACATCGACCGTACGATCACTCACAAGATCATCACCTGCAATCGCTTCACGCGGAATCGTTTCGCCGGGGCGTTCGGTAAGAATCGCGAGCAATTCGCGTTCGCGATCGGTCAAACGAATGATCTCATCACCGCGGCGCAATTCACGTCGGTCAACGCGGAATAAAAAATCACCAAAACGGATCACTTCGCGCGGCTCTTGCTGAAGTGGCGCCTGTTTCGCTTGTTTGCGGATCATATTATTGATCCGGAGCAGAAGCTCACGCGGTTCAAAAGGTTTTGGCAGATAATCATCCGCGCCGATCTCAAGCCCCGTGATGCGATCATCTGCTTCATTGCGCGCGGTCAACATCAGAATGGGAATATTCGATGTTGCGCGAATATCGCGCGCGAGATCAAAACCATTTTCACCTGGCATCATGACATCGAGGATCAACGCATCAAAAACAAAGAGCCCCATCCGTGCGCGGGCCTCCGTGGCATCTTTCGCCACCGTCACCCGAAACCCATGGTCGCCCAAAAAGCGTGCCAACAAATCACGCAAGCGCCGATCATCATCAACAACCAGAATATGCGCCGCATCCGGCAATAAAGGCGCGCGTGGTTTGGCCGCATTCACTTCAGCGGTCCTTTCGAAGTCATCACGCGCTCGACTGACGAGCGAAGCTCCGGTTCAATCATCGCATTCAAGAAACGCCGTGCGGCCAAAGCATCTTGCGCGCCGCATTCCGCGATCGCCCGCGCAATACGTTGCGTTTGCAAGGACGCGAGATCGCGCGCCAATCTTTGCCCCTTGGCAGTCAAATGAAGATGGCGTTGACGGCGGTCTTCAATCCCTGAGCGGCTTTCAATAAAACCTTGCGTGATCAATTCCTTCAACACGCGGTTCAGACTTTGTTTGGTGATCTTCAAAATGTCGAGCAATTCGGCAATCGTCAGCCCTGGATTGCGATCAACAAAATGAATGACGCGGTGATGCGCACGACCAAATTTGAAAGTCTCGAGCAAGCGATCAGGATCACCGACGAAGTCGCGATAGGCGAAAAACAGAAGCTCAATCAATTCGTAAAGCGGCTCCCTCTCCCCGGCTTCGGGGATCAGTGCGGCCGCTACGGTTCTGTCCTGTCTCACGCCATTTGTCCTGTCGGTCCCGGGGGCAAGAGGAAAGCGGCCCCAAAATTACGTCAGCCTTGTTGACATATTTCAGGCGCATTGCTACCCGTCAAGCCAGAACGCTGCACCGAAGCGTGCGGAACGGCAAGGAGTTCCGCAAACGTGAAGGCACAGCGCCGAGCGGCCACAAGACCGCCAAAACACAAATGGAGCGCCCAATGTCCGTGATCCCCTTTGACCTTCGTGACGGTTATATCTGGCTCGACGGCCAACTTGTCGAATGGAAAGAGGCAAAGCTTCATGTCTTGAGCCATGGTCTTCATTATGGCTCATCGGTGTTTGAAGGCGAGCGCGCTTATAATGGCAAGATTTTCAAAACCACCGAACATTCAGAACGCTTTTTGCGTTCGGCCAGAATTCTTGATTTTGAGATTCCTTACACGGTCGAGCAATTGAACGAAGCCAAAGATCTCGTTGTTGCCAAGAATGGCTTCAAAAACTGCTATGTGCGTCCAGTGGCTTGGCGCGGCAGTGAGATGATGGCGGTTGCCGCGCAACACGCCACGATCCATGTGGCGATTGCGACATGGGACTGGCCCTCAATGTTCGACGTGGCGCAGAAGATGAAAGGCATCCGTCTTGATATTGCCGATTATCGCCGTCCCGACCCGCAAACCGCACCGTGTGATTCAAAAGCCGCGGGCCTCTATATGATCTGCACGATTTCAAAACATCGCGCCGAGCGTAAAGGCTATGCCGATGCGATGATGCTCGATTGGCAAGGTCGCGTTGCCGAATGCACCGGCGCGAATATCTTCTTCACACAAGGCAGCAAGATTCATACGCCGATCGCGGATTGCTTTTTGAATGGCATCACGCGCCAAACGGTGATTGGTCTTGCGAAAGATCGTCAAATCGAAGTGATCGAGCGCCGCATCATGCCGGAAGAACTTGCGGGCTTTGATGAATGTTTCATCTGCGGCACGGGCGCGGAAGTCACGCCCGTTTCCGAAATCGGTCCCTATAAATTCACCCCGAGCACAATCTCGAAGACGCTCGTCGAGGATTATGCGGCAGCGGTCAACGCGTAATCATTTAACGTCTATGGTTGCGCCTTACGCCCATTTGCTGGGATAGTGCGAGCCATGTCTTGGAATCAATCAAGCGCGAGTGAGAAACGCGGCTATCATCACGGCAATCTCCGTGAAGCCTTAATGGCGGCTGCGCTTGACCTGATCAAGGACAAGGGCGTTGGCGGTTTCACCGTCGCCGATCTTGCACGCGCCGCGCAGGTCTCGCCCGCTGCCCCCTATCGGCATTATCGCGATAAAGATGATTTGTTGGCGGATCTCGCACGCATCGGCTTTGAGCGTTTCGGCGCGGCACTTCTTTCGGCATGGGATCACGGCAAACCCGACCCCAAAAGCGCTTTGATCCGGGTTGGGCGGAGCTATCTCGATTTCGCCCGCCAAAATCCGGCGCTCTATACGACGATGTTTGACTCAAGCCTTTCAATTGCCGCTCGGCCCGATTTGAGCGAAGTCGCGGATGCGTCATTTCAAGTTCTTCGCATGGCCTGCGACACGATTCTTGCGGACTTTACGAAGGGCCCGAAACCGCCCGCACTCATGGTCGCGCTTCATATTTGGTCGCTTTCGCATGGAATTGCCGGGCTGTTCGTCCGTCCCGACCGCAGTCCACGCCCCATTCCCATCGCGCCCGATGAGCTGCTCGAAGCCGCCGTCCTGATTTATCTCGACGGATTGAAAGCTTCCCCAAAACACTAAATCTGATTCTCTCTTTTTAATTTCGGCTCCGGCCGTCGCCGCATATCATAAACGCTCGCTTTGTCGGTGGCGTTTCTGTTTACCTAAAAAAATGTTATCGCTCCTGTCCTAACGGAAGCTCTTGCCGTGTCAGTTTTGTAGAGCCGGATCATCCGGTTCAGCAACCAGCGAAGAGGACAATAAAATGCAATATATGCTCATGTTTTTTGAGAACGAAGGCGAGATCGCTTCCGTGCGCGACAGTGCCGACCGGACTGGACCTTATTGGGACGCTTGGAACGCCTATGTGAATGCGCTCTACCAATCGGGCATCGTTCTGAAGGGTGACCCGCTCATGCCTCCCGAAACGGCAACCACCGTAAGAATCGAAAGCGGCAAGCGCCTTGTGCAGGACGGACCGGTGGCCGCGACCAAGGAACAGCTCGGCGGGTATGTCACCATTGAAGTCGCGGACCTCGACACAGCTTTGTCCTGGGCGGCGCGTTGCCCTGCGGCTGCGCACGGCGCTGTCGAGGTGCGTCCGCTGCGGCAACTGCCCACCGAACGCTAGTGGTGGATGGTGGCTTTCAGGACCATGGGCGGCGGGCGGCGGAAAATGCTGCCCGCATCTCATATGGGCGCCTTCTCGCATATCTTGCACGGCAGTGGCGGGATGTCGCTGCAGCAGAGGATGCGCTCTCCGACGCGTTTAGACGCGCGCTTGAAATCTGGCCGACTGAAGGCGTGCCATCAAATCCCGATGCGTGGCTTTTGGTCGTGGCGCGCAACCTTTTGCGCAATAGCGTGCGTGCGCGAAAAACACGCGAACAGATCGCCGACAGCCTTCTGATTCTGACACCGACAGAAACTGAGGATATGCCTGCAATTTCAGACAAGCGTTTGGAGCTGATGTTTGTGTGCGGCCACCCGGCCATCGATGCGGCCGCGCGCACACCGCTGATGCTGCAAACCGTTTTGGGTCTGACGGCGGAGCGGATTGCATCATCATTTCTGGTTTCGCCCGACACGATGGGACGGCGATTGAGCCGTGCCAAAGCGCGCATCAAGGACACAGGAATCGCGTTTGAAGTGCCTGAGGAAAGCGAACTCGGCGAACGCATGGAGTTTGTACTTGAAACGATCTATGCCGCCTATGGACAAGGCTGGGACAGCGCGGGCAGTGATGATCAGACCCGCAAAGGACTGACTGATGAAGCGATCTGGCTCGCGCGTGTGCTTTTGGAACTTCGTCCCGATGACGCCGAGGCATTGGGCCTTTTGTCGCTGATGCTGTTTTGCGAAAGCCGCCGCGCCGCACGGCATGTGGAGGGGCGGTATCAGCCCCTCGCCGAGCAGGATACTGCGCTTTGGGATTTGCAGATGGCACAAGAAGCCGAGGAAAAACTGCGGATGGCTGGCGGGCTCAAGCAGCCGGGACGTTTCCAACTCGAGGCGGCGATTCAGTCGGTGCTAGTGAATTCACGTTTGACGGGCGCGGATATGCGCCTGCCGACATGGACACTCTATCGATTATTGACAGAGAAGGCCCCGACAATTGGCAATCTGGTGGGGCTCGCTGCCGCCACGGCCGGGGTGCATGGCCCTGAAGCGGGTCTTAAAGAATTGGCTGAACTGCCTGAACCGGTAACGCGGGATTATCAGCCCTTCTGGGCGCTCAAAGCGCAATTATTGCAGCAATTGGACATCGACAAAGAGGTGACGGCAATGGCCTTTAAGCGGGCCATCGGCCTGACGGAAGATGGGGCCGTACGCGCCTATCTCATTGATAAATCTATGCAAAAGACGGGTTAACGGACGGGACAGACGTCTCCGTATCCGGCGCTGGCCCAACCGCCAAAATTCCGACAAAACCTTAATGCCAAATCGTCTTGACGAAAGGGTTGGCTTATCCCATATATGTAAATGTTATTTACATTTACTTCGACAGGAGCGAAGTATGGTCAGATCGATGATCTACAAACTTGATGAATGGGGGCGGCCCGGTTGGCTTGCTGCCATGATCGGCGGATTTGTTGTGTTCTGGCCCGTTGGCCTTGTGATCCTTTCTTACATGATCTGGAGCGGAAGAATGCGCTGTAACAGCTGGGCCTATGCCCATGGTGATGAAGGCCGCACGATGTGGGGCCGTGACAAATGGAACCGGAAAATGGATCGGCTCCAATCGAAAATGGATCGGATGCGGTCTTTTTTTGGTCATGACGAACAAGACAAAGGCGAACGTGCGCCCTTTTTCAGGCCCACCGGCAATCGAGCTTTCGATGATTATCGGGAAGAAACGCTCGATAAGCTCGAGCGTGAAGCGGATGAATTCCGGAGCTTCCTCGATCGCCTTCGCCACGCGAAAGACAAAGCGGAATTCGATCAGTTTATGGCGGAGCGTCGTGCATCAAGTGAGTCATCACCATCAAGCCGCGATCTCTCAGCGTGAACTGACTAAATTGCCCCTCTCGGGATAATCTTTCAATAGGCCGGCGCTTTATGCTCCGGCCTTTTCTTTTTTGATGATCTTCTGAATTACAATTCAGCAGCGACGCGAATATGACTTGATGACTGCGCGCCTTTCGCCTCTTCCTCTAGACCATAATGATGCGCGAGAATCGCGAGCCCTTCGGCAAGAACATGTTTTGCAGATCGCTTTTTCCAACCGCGTTCTCTTTCAACAAGTTCAAGACCTTTCAAGAAGCAACAAATATCGATGACGGGGCCCGCAAGACGTTCCCCCATCGCATCAATCGCCTTGCGCATGCGCATCCGCGCGGCCAGCATCGCATCGCTTGCATTTGTCTCCGTGCCCCCGCGCGAAGAAGCGCCCATACCAAAACGCGACCAATCAATGCTCACACGCGGAGAGAGGCCTGCACGTTCAAAATCGGCACGTAATCTTTCACCCGCAATAAAAGCAGTGGTTGAGATCAAGGGTTGGCCCTGAGCGCCCTTGCGACGCGCCAACCATAAAAGCGGACTCTCGCGTTGATTAACGAAGACATCGCGACGCCCTTCAGGCGCTTCAATCGATTGCAGAACAACATCAATTTGACGCGATAAATCTTTCGGACGTTCGACATTTGAAAGAGCCGCACGGCCCGAGGCAGTGATCAATAAACGTGCGGCACTGCCCCGTGCAATCCATTCAGCAAAACCTCGTTGAACAAGACGATCTCCGGTGCGGGCACGCACAAGAGAAACCGCAAGCGTGATGCCCTTATGCCTTCGCGCAAGCGCAAGATAGCCTTCCCGTAAAGCGCGCGCGCCAAAGCCGCCTTCGACCGCAAGAGCCTCAAGACAACGCCGATCTTCAGACGTGAGAGGTGATGAATGTTGTGAAGAATTATCTCGCGCTTGGTTCATCAGCCCGTCTCCCCTCTTGGTCAATTTCCCTAAGGGAAGAGTAGAGAGGAACATCGGAAAGAAGTCAAGAAATTTATGATTATATTCCTAGATTGATCGCGGCCGAACTTCCGTAAATGGCGTCATTCCTCGGTGCATGTCTTTCGCTCACCCGCGCCTGAAGGCATTTTTTGGCAGCTGGTCACACCGAGATGACGCGTGGGTTTTGGCGCACCCGCAACCTTCACGCTTTTCGGCATTGCGACATTTGTTGGGAGGTTGTCAGCCGGTAAAACACGATTCCTTGTCGCGCCATATTGCACCATCACCGCTGCGCCAGGTTGAAATACGGGATCTTCCGTCGCTTGGCGCTGATCGATCACTTCTGTCGATCCATCAGTAAAGGCAATTGTATATTCATATCCATTGCCGGTCTCGATCATTTGTTGTGCAACGGCGCCTGCAAGTGCACCGGCAAGCGCCCCTTCCAACGCTGCCGTGCGCGTGTTCCCGTAACCCGCGCCCGCAGCACCTCCCAAAAGAAGACCACCGCTTGCCCCCAAACTCGGATCAGAGCGGATATTGACTTGTTTCACCGCCAAAACGGTACCGAACTTCACCTTATAGGCCTGCCCCGCATCGCCAATCGCAACATCATTGACGCTGCGATTGACGCAAGCCCCCAGCGGCAACGCAAAGATGCACACAGCTAAGAGGCCGATCCCGAACTTTCTAAAAACCATAATCCGCCCCCACCTCTCGAAAAACATCTGGAACCGCTCGTGAAAAGCTTTTCCCCATGGTGACGGATTTCTCGGCTTCTTGTACCTGTCACATGTGACAGGGTGAGATCGTGTAAAGGAGAGTAAAGCGATGGCGCTGCATTTCGACGATTACGAATTTTTCCGCCGCCGCCACCGGCTTCTTGATGCGATGGAAGAGCGCAAGCTCGATGGCGTTCTCCTTTTCCAACAAGAGAGCATGTTTTGGCTCACCGGCTATGACACATTCGGCTTTTGCTTCTTTCAGGCGCTTTATCTGAGTGCAGACGGCAAAATGGCTTTGCTCACCCGTTCAGCGGATTTGCGACAAGCGCAGCACACATCAAATCTCACCGATATTCGCATTTGGAGAGATGGCCGCGATGCGAACCCCGCGCGTGATCTTCTCGCGATGGTGAAAGATCTCGGTGGCAGTGGCAAACGCATCGGCGTTGAATATGAAAGCTATGGGCTTGTTCATTCGAATGGCAAAAAACTTGAAGCCGCATTCGAAGGCCACGCCACTTTGATTGATGCCTCCGATATTGTGACGCGCTTGCGCGCCATTAAATCCGAAGCTGAAATTTCCTATGTGCGGGAAGCGGCGCGCCTCTCAGACCTCGCTGATCGCGCGGGCATTGATGCCATTCATGCGGGTGCTGATGAAGGCGATATTCTGGCCGCGCAGCATAATGCGATTTTCAAAAATGGCGGCGATTATCCGGGGAATGAATTCATCATCGGCTCAGGCCGCGATGCGTTGTTATGCCGTTACAAAGCCGGACGTCGGAAACTTGATACGCAAGATCAAATCACACTCGAATTTGCGGGCGTCTATCGCCATTATCATGCGGCTTTAATGCGCACGATCGCCGTGGGTACACCACGCCCACTGCACATCACCTATCATCAAGCGGCCAAAGACGCGTTGCTTGCCTGCGAGGCGGCGCTGAAACCAGGCGCAACCGCCGGCGATGTATTTGCCGCGCACACGCGCGTGTTAGACGAGCATGGACTTTCCTCTCATCGGCTGAATGCTTGCGGCTATTCCCTTGGCGCCAAATTCACACCGAGCTGGATGGATTGGCCGATGTTCTACGAGAACAATGACTGGGTGATCGTGCCCGGCATGGTGATGTTCGCGCATATGATCCTGATGGATTCGGAGACCGAAACAGCCATGTGCCTTGGCCGCACCTATCTTGTGGGCGAGAAAGGCGCGGAAGCGTTAAACGGGGCTGATCTCAGTCTTTTCCAAAAGTAGTCTTTGGACAGACCGAAAAAGCCTAAAGTTTGATGTGGTTTGAGGGCTACGCCGTGTTGCGGCGGCAGTCCTCGGACTGCTATGAGCGCCTCGGGTCAAGGGCCGTGCGGCCCGGTGTCGATCAGGTAAAGGGACCAGTCCGATGAAGGCAGACGTCAAACTTGTGGCGGGCAATTCAAACCGGGGACTGGCCGAGGCCATTGGAGCCTATCTTTCCGCACCCCTCGCCAAAGCGCAGGTTCGTCGCTTTGCCGACATGGAAATCTTTGTCGAGATCCAAGAAAATGTGCGTGGTCAGGATGTCTTCATCATTCAGTCCACATCCTTTCCGACCAATGATCATTTGATGGAATTGCTGATCATCTCGGATGCATTACGTCGGTCTTCAGCAAAGCGCATCACGGCGGTGATTCCCTATTTTGGATATTCACGGCAAGACCGCCGTGCGTCAGGCCGCACACCGATTTCAGCGAAACTGGTTGCAAATCTCATCACAGAATCTGGTGTTGATCGCGTGTTGACGGTTGATCTCCACGCCGGACAAATTCAGGGTTTCTTTGATATTCCAACGGACAATCTTTTTGCCGCACCTTTGATGGCGCGAGACATCAAAGAACACATGGATATCTCAAATGTGATGGTCGTCTCTCCTGACGTCGGTGGTGTGGTGCGCGCACGTGCACTGGCAAAACGCATCGACGCGCCGCTCGCCATCGTCGACAAACGGCGTGAACGCGCTGGTGAGTCAGAAGTCATGAACATCATCGGTGATGTCGCGGGCCGCACCTGCATTCTCGTTGATGACATCGTCGATTCCGGCGGCACGCTTTGCAACGCGGCGGATGCGCTTCTCGCCAAGGGCGCGAAGGAAGTCTACGCCTATATTACTCATGGCGTGCTTTCAGGTGGGGCGGTGGCGCGTATCGCGTCGTCGAAGCTCAAGGAATTGGTCATTACAGATTCAATTCAACCCACCGAAGCGGTGAAGGTTGCACAAAATATCCGCGTGATTTCGGTTGGCGCACTTTTAGGCGAAGCCATCGGACGCACCGCGCTTGAAACATCGGTATCGAGCCTCTTCGATTAATCAGCGCGCCTCTGCCGCGATGTTCTTGATGCGTGACGAACGCATTGAAGATGGCCTATACTCTCTTCCATGACCGAGACACCACGCCCATCAACACTCGATTCTCTCACAGCGACTGCAAAACAGGCCGCCAGCAAAGGTTTGCCGCCCGTACATTTGTGGAACCCTGACTATTGCGGTGAAATTGATATGCGCATCGCTTCCGACGGAAGCTGGCATTATCTTGGTACGCCGATTGGCCGCCCCGCTTTGGTAAAACTCTTCTCGACAATCTTACGCAAAGATCCTGAACGTTATGTGCTTGTCACGCCGGTTGAACGCGTGGGCATCATTGTTGAAGATGCGCCTTTCATCGCCGTCGCCATGGAGCGGCAAGTATATGAGGGTATGCAGCGTTTAGAATTTCGCACCAATGTCGATGATCATGTTGTCGCAGGCCCCGATCATCCGATGCGTTTTGCGCCTGATGTGAAAGGCGGCTTGAAACCCTATGTGCATGTGCGGGCAGATTTATGGGCGAAAGTCTCTCGCCCGGTCTTTTATGATCTCGTGGCGCTTGGCGAAGAGCGAATGATCGATAACAAAAACATGTTCGGCATTGCATCTGATGGTGCGTTTTTTCCCATGATCGAGGCGGATCGCCTCGCCGATCTTTGATCATGAGCTCTCAACTCGTTCAGCCCCTCTCGATTAACGAACTGCGCAAAACTGCGCGCGAGCGCTTGCTCAAATCACCTCCGCGTGAAGCCTTTGATCCTGATCATCTGCCCGCTCTTGGCGATCATCGCTTGGCTGAAAATCTCGCACCCGCTGACGGACGTTTGCATCGTCCTGCTGCCGTACTTGTACCAATCATCGCGCATGAACACGGGGCTACAATTCTTCTCACCGAAAGATCAAAAGAATTGAAAGACCATGCAGGGCAAATTGCTTTTCCCGGTGGCAAGATTGATGCGCTTGATCAAGATGCGCGCGCTGCGGCGTTGCGGGAAGCCGAAGAAGAAATTGGACTTCAGCAAAAATTTGTTGAAGATTTAGGTTATCTTGATCCCTATCTCTCCTCAACCGGCTATCGCATCATTCCGATGGTGGCGATTATCTCGCCAGGCTTTAGCTTGACGCTTGACCCACGCGAGGTGGAAAGCACCTTCGAAGTGCCGCTCGATTTCTTGATGGACCCCGCGCATCACGAAATTCATGAACGGGAGTGGCGCGGCGCGCAAAGACACTATTTTGCCATGCCCTATGAAGAGCGCTATATCTGGGGCGTGACAGCGGGGATCATCCGTTCGCTTTATGAAAGGCTCTATGCGCCATGATGCGCACGATGCTTGAATCGATCTTGCTCTTTCTGGTGCCCTTCGGCGTCTATGCGCTGTGGGTTGCTTTGGCGCGTCGTTTCGGTTTTGACAGTCCGGCCTTTTCACAAGTCGTAACCTATCTCGCGGCCGTGGGCCTCATTCTTGTTGCTTTGTCCTTTATCACGCTCGGTATTTTCGCTGAACGACACCAAGACGCCTATGTGCCTGCGCATATGGAAAATGGTCAGCTGATTGAGGGACAATTCAAATGAGTCCGCAACGGCGCATACCGATGACCGGAAAATTATCGCATGTCGGGCTTCATCGCCTGCTTGCGCTTTTGTCGCGTGATAATGAACAAGCCTATATTGTTGGCGGCGCGGTTCGTAATTCGCTTCTCGGCCTTCCCATCGATGACATTGATATTGCGACGTCACTGCCGCCAGAAGCGGTGATTGACCGCGTAACGACCGCTGGGATGCGCTATATTCCCACCGGCATTGATCATGGCACCGTCACGGTGATCGCCGAAGAACGTCCTTACGAAGTGACGACGTTTCGTGAAGATTATGAAACCGATGGTCGTCATGCCCGCGTGCGTTTTGGTCAAAGCCTGCGCCGCGATGCCGAGCGCCGCGACTTCACCATCAATGCGCTCTATGCGGATGCGTCAGGATTCATCACCGATCCCGTTGGCGGTATTGATGACATCAATGCCCGCCATGTGCGCTTTATCGGTGACCCAGTCAGGCGCATACGCGAAGACTATCTTCGCTCCTTGCGTTTCTTCCGTTTCACCGCGCGCTTCGCCAAAGGCGATGCTGATGAATCCGCCCTCATCGCGATTGATCAGGAACGCGACGGTCTTGCCAAACTCTCGCGCGAACGCGTCCGCGCGGAATTGATGAAACTTCTTGAAGCGCCGCGTGTGCTTTATGTGCTGCGCTTGATGGCGCATCGGGATTTGATTGATCCCGTTTTTGGTCTGCCGCTTGATCTCGAGGGCTTCACGCGGATGTTGCAGCATGATCCGGGTGCGGATTTATTTTTGCGTCTCGCAGCTTTAGCGGTTCACAAGCCGGATGATGCATTAACCTTGCGCGAAGCCATGCGCCTTTCGAATGCTGAAACAGATCGATTGGAAAAATTGGGTGAAGTATTGATGCAGCTTTCTGCGTTACCGCGCCCTCTGAACGCAAAACAAATTCGCAAAATGGCGTTTCGCAATGGTCGCCGCGTCACCACCGATGCTTTGATTGTGGATATGGGTCGTCGCGACGCCAAAGTGGATGCGGAATTATGGACCGCAGCCGGAAGCGCACCGACACATTCGCCTTTCACCGGCGCGATGGTGATCAAACGCGGCGTGCCTGCAGGTCCGTTGATCGGTCAAATCATCCGCCATGCCGAAGCGGGTTGGGAAGCGTCCGACTTTTCAAGTGACGCTCAAATTTTGCAAAATTTGATCTCGGAGGCGATTGCGCGATATTCTGATGGGGTGGTCTCGTCTTCTGCCCCGCAGGGATGATGCCTTAATCGAAGCGCCAAGGAGACTTCAGCCGTGGTTCAAAAACCGCTTCGCCCCGAAGATCTCGCCAAACGCGTGGCGGATCGCCGCAGCGCGCAAAAAGGCGCAGGGATGCGGCATGCGGAAGCGGGACAGTGGCGCCGCGAAACTTTTCTCCTTCCGCGCGCCGATGCACGGCAAAAAGCACAAGCGCTCTTCGCGCGTTTTCCAAAAGCGGCCTATATGACCGAAATAGAATGGTGGCGTGAATGTGATGATGGCCAAATCGAATTCACCATTCGCCGGTTACGCAGCGCTGATTGATTGATCTCGCCTTGCTTTTGCCGAAAAAAGTCCGCTTGCTTCATGATGTTTAACTTCGAAAGCCTAAAATGACTCTGTCGTCGAATGCTCCCTTCACACCCTCACATGATCCGGTTGCCGATGCCGAGCGCCTGGCCGCGCGGCTCTCAGAAGCGCGTCAGGCTTTACGCGCGATCATTCTAGGCGACACGGATGTTGTTGATCTCTCTCTGATCACATTGCTCTCGGCCGGACATGGTTTGATTGTCGGTGTGCCGGGACTTGCCAAAACAAAATTGGTTGAAACGCTCGGTGTGGTTTTAGGTCTCGATACGAAGCGCGTGCAATTCACGCCCGATCTGATGCCAGCCGATATCACTGGTTCTGAGGTGTTGGAAGACAATGAAACTGGCCGCCGCGCGTTCCGCTTCATCAAAGGCCCTGTATTTGCCAGCTTGTTGATGGCGGATGAAATCAACCGCGCAAGTCCACGCACGCAATCAGCCCTTCTGCAAGCCATGCAAGAACATCACGTGACGGTGAGTGGCCATCGCTATGATCTGCCATCACCGTTTCATGTCTTTGCCACGCAAAATCCGATTGAACAGGAGGGGACTTATCCCCTGCCCGAAGCGCAGTTGGACCGCTTCTTAATGCAAATCGATGTCAAATACCCCGATCATAAAACGGAAAAAGACATTCTGATTGCCACAACGCTCGGCACAACACATCAAGCGCAACGCGTTCTAAATGGTGCCGAGCTTATCGCCGCACAAAATTTCATTCGCATAATGCCGATTGGCGAGAGTGTCGTTGAAAGCATTGTCGCGCTCGTTCGGGCCGCGCGACCTGAAAGCGGCGAGGCTGAAATCGCAACGCAGATTTCATGGGGCCCCGGTCCACGGGCCGGACAGGCTTTAATGTTGGCAACACGCGCGCGCGCCTTGTTACAAGGTCGTCTTGCGCCCTCGCAGGATGATGTGGCAGCACTCGCGGTTCCTGTCTTGAAACATCGCATGGCGCTTTCTTATCGCGCGCGTGCAGAAGGTCTTGTGGTCGATGATGTGATCACGCGGCTTGCACAACGCGTCATCTAAAGAAAGGTGACTTTATGCGCAGGCCTTCATCATCAATGTTTCACTCTGATGATGTTTTTGCGCGCGCAGCCGATGCCGCCTCGCTTGCCGCTTCACTCCCTCAGATCGCAATGGAAGCGCGGCGGTTAGCAGCCAGCATCAGTCTTGGACTTCACGGACGTGGACGCGCAGGGCCCGGAGAATCTTTCTGGCAGTATCGCGCGCTTCGAACCGGTGAAGCGCAAACACGCATTGATTGGCGCAAATCAGCGCGACACACAAACACGCTCTATGTTCGCGATCATGAATGGGAAGCTGCACGTTCTTTCCATATTTTCATCGATCGTTCACAATCGATGTATTATAGCTCTGGCAAACATTCTCAGAAGATTGATCATGCCCTCATCATGGGCCTCGCTGTGGCGGATCTTCTTGTGCGCTCGGGTGAGCGCGTAGGATTGATTGGCCAATCACCACCCTCAGCCTCACGACAGATTATTGATCGCTTGGCAGAAGCGCTTCTTCATCCCATCGATCAAGATAAAGCCTTACCGCAAGTTCGGCCTTTACCAAAACAGGCGCATCTTATTTTGATCGGTGATTTTCTTACCGAGCCTGATGCGATCGAAACGACACTCAATGAATTTGATCGTGATGATATCTCAATAACTCTGCTTCGGATTCTCGATCCGGCTGAAATCCATTTTCCCTTTTCTGGCGAAACCGAATTGCTAAGCGTTGAAAGCGCGCTGGCACTTGATATTGGTGATGCAGCTGGATTTGCCGCGGAAGCACGCACGAAACTGCAGGCGCATGACCAAGCGCTTCATCAGATCGCTCAAAACCACCGCGCGTTTTTTGTGACACATCGAACGGATGAGGCGATGACACAAAATCTCCTCGCTCTTATGACCCATTTTGGGCAGCGACAAGATGCCGGAGCGCGTCGCGCCCATGGGTAGCCTCGTTTTCTCGTCACCCTTTTTGTTAAGCGCTCTTGTTCTTTTGCCGGGCCTCTGGTGGCTTTTACGTCTTCTGCCCCCACGGCCGCAAAAGGTTCTATTTCCACCACTTGAACTCCTTATCGATTCAAAACGCGATCAGGCGGAACCACGACGCACGCCGCTTTGGATTTTGTTGTTGCGCATCAGTCTTGCTGCGCTCTTTATCATCGCCATGGCGGGACCAATACTTGTCTCGCAAGTCGCATCTGTTTCAGGCCCCTCACCGCTTTTGATCATTCTGGATCAAGGGTGGTCGTCTGCAGCTGAATGGAAAGAGCGTACCGTTTTTGTGAACACGCTCATTGATGAAGCGGATCGCCAACAAAGCCCTGTCGCTCTTGTCGCAACAGGACAAAACAATTCACAAATCGAACCGCTCACGCCACAAAATGCGCGCAATAAACTTTCGAGTCTGGCGCCTGTCGCGTTCAACGCGCCTTGGGAAAAGCACGAAAAAGCCATTGCCGAATTTCTGAACCGTTTCCCCGATGCGCAAACGGTTTTGATTCCTGAATCCGCCACACTCTTTGACGAACAAAAGCGCGACATAAAAATTTTTGCGGGAAAGCCGCTCACGCTTGTCGCATCACCTTATGCCCCGTTCGCACTCGCCGGATCAACTCATGATGCCAAAGGTTTAACGCTTCGCGTCATCCGTTCGACAAAGGGCACGGAACAAAAAGGTCGTATCCTTGCCTATGAAACGCAAGCGCGACTCATCGGTGAAACATCTTTCACTTTTGATACGGCATCTACAGAGACCTCGGCTCAACTCTCATTACCTACTGAATTGTTAAATCGGATCACGCGGCTATCGATTGAAGGAGAGCGCACGGCGGGCGCGACATGGTTGATCGGTTCGGATGGACGGCGCCCTCGGGTTGGTCTTGTTGGCTCGACTGAAAGCGAGACAAAAAATCGTCTGGCTGATCCCTCTTGGTATATCAAACAAGCGCTGACTCCTTATGTTGATCTTTTCAATCCCCGGATGGGCCAAAGCGAAGCCATCGCGTCTCTCATCGAGTCAAAAGTTGATGTATTAATCTTAGGTGAGACAACGCAACTCTCACCAGAAGCGCTCAGAAAACTCGCTGCCTATTGTGAAAGAGGCGGGACACTTATTCGCTTTGCAGGTAACTTGTCACCTGATCGTGAAGACACGCTTTGGCCGGTGCGCTTGAGAGCCGATGGGCGCGCGCTCGGCGGCGCGCTCGATTGGCAATCGCCACGACAGCTCGCACCTTTCCCGGAAGCGTCACCTTTCTTTGGGCTTGATATTCCTGCTGATGTCACAATCAAACGGCAATGGCTCGCCGAACCTTCAAGTGATCTCAATAAATCAAGTTGGGCCAAACTTGATGATGGCACGCCGCTTGTCACAAATTCGGTCAAAGGCCGAGGCCGGATCATTTTATTCCACATCGCCTCTGATCCGACATGGTCGACCCTTCCGGTCTCCGGACTTTTTGTGGACATGTTGAAACGCATCGCGACACAAAGTCTCATCACTCAAAATGAATCATCCCCCTCTCAAAACAAAACGCCACAGGCACCTTTTTCTAGTCTTGATGGCTATGGCACTTTGGGTGCACCGCCAAATGATGCCGAACCGATTACACCAAACAAACTTATGCGTTCAGGGGCGCTTCATCCTGCCGGTTTCTATGGGAGTAAAGACGCGCTTTATGCGTTGAATGTTCTCAATGAGAAAGATCGCCTCATCAAACAAACTTATGAACTGTCCTCACAACAAAAGATCACAAGTCTCAAGGCTACGCCTTCTCAATCTCTGGTTCCGGCCCTATTGCTGGCGGCGTTCGTTCTTTTCTTGATTGATACTTTATTCACTTTTCGAAATGTGAATCTTAAGTCATCGAGACAAAGCGCGTTTCCGGCTTTGTTTTTGATTGTCACTCTCTGCATATCATGGACAGAAGCACGCAGTGACACCGAGCCTCTCTCCCCGAAAGATCGCGATGGTGCGCTCTCAACCCGTTTGGCCTATGTGATCACAGGTGACGCCGCGCTTGATGAGATCAGTCGTGAAGGACTTCAAGGACTTTCACTCTTTTTACAAGATCATACAGCCATTGAGCCAGAAGCACCGATGGGTATCGATCTTGAGACCGATACGCTCTCGCTTTATCCTCTTATCTATTGGCCAATGCCCTCGACGGGACAAGGCCCCACACAAGCAGCACTTGCACGCCTTGAAACCTATATGCGGAATGGCGGCCTTCTGATTTTTGATACGCGCGACGCCGTTTCGAATTTCAACGCTGCGCCGTCTGCTGAAACACTCTTTCTGCAATCTCTCCTCTCTGGTTTAAGCGTTCCACCGCTCGAAGAGTTACCGGCCAATCATGTTCTGATGCGCTCCTTTTACCTTTTGCAGATGATGCCTGGGCGCTATGGCACAGGTAAAACATGGGTCGAGGCCTTACCGCCCGAAAGTGATCAGACTGATGTGCCCGCACGCGCCAGCGATGGTGTCTCGCCTTTGATCATCACATCGAATGATTGGGCAAGCGCCTGGGCAATTGATCAATCAGGTCGCGCGCTTTATCCGATTGAAACAGCGATCCCGCGTCAACGGGAAATGGCGTTACGTGCCGGTGTCAATCTTGTCGTTTATTCCCTGACAGGAAATTACAAAGCCGACCAAATCCATGTGCCGGCTTTGCTTGAGCGTTTGGGACGGTGAGATGATCGTCTTTTCACCGCTCTTTTCTTCGCCGCTTTTTGAGCTCGTGCTTGCGACGCTTTTTTTGGCAGCCGCCTTCTCACTTTATCAACGACGCGAGCGCGGCCTCATGCGCGCGCTTTTTTCACTTGTCTTTGCTCTGGTGATCGCCAATCCAACGATTACCATCAGAGAAACGAAGCCTCTCAAAAGCACCGTCGCCTTGGTCATTGACCGCAGTGGTTCCCAAACGCTTTCTGATCGCCCCTCGCAGAACGACCGCGCTGTTGAGGAGGTCAAAAAGAAAATCAATGCACTCGGATCTTTTGAAACGCGCGTGATTGATATCACAGACCGGAATGATGAGGGTACGCGCGTGTTTACACCTTTGCGCGATGCGCTTGCCGACCTCCCGCCAGAACAAATTGGCGGTGCAATCCTCATCACAGATGGAGTTGTCGATGATGTCCCAAAAGACGCTAAAAATTTAGGCTTTACGGCACCATTGCACGCTTTGATCACGGGCCATGCGCGTGAACGCGATCGTCGCGTTGAGTTACTCGAAGCGCCACCCTTTGGCATCGTCAATCGTGATGTCACGCTGCGCATCAAAGTGAGTGATCAAGGATTTAATGATCCTGTTCCGGTCACGATCCAGCAGGATGGAAAACAAATTGCCACCATCCGCGCGAAGCCGGGCGATCCGTTAACAGTCCCGATTTCTATAAATCATGCGGGGCCAAGCGTAATTGAAATTGAAGCCGAAGCGGCGAGAGATGAGCTGACGCCCATCAATAATCGCGTAGTCACCACAATCGAAGGCATTCGTGACCGCATGACGGTGCTTCTCGTTTCGGGAATTCCTCATCAAGGCGAACGCACATGGCGCAATATTTTGAAATCAGATGCCAATGTTGATCTCGTTCATTTTACCATTTTGCGCCCGCCGGAAAAGCAAGACGGCACGCCGGTGAATGAACTTGCTTTGATTCCATTTCCAACGAAGGAATTGTTTGAAACCAAAATCAATGAGTTTGATCTCATCATTCTTGATCGCTTTGCCGACATGGCGCTTTTGCCACCAACCTATTTCGCCAACATGGTGCGTTATGTCCGAAAAGGCGGTGCGATTTTGATTGCAGCAGGGCCTGAATTTGCGGGTGCTGAAAGTCCAGCTGAAACACCTTTGCGCGATCTTCTTCCAGCCTTTCCCACAGGCACGATCATTGAGTCGGAATTTTTACCGCGCATAACTGCCGATGGTCAAAAACATCCTGTCACACGCGATCTCAAAGGCGGCGCGAGTGATCCCCCGCAATGGGGTGAATGGGTACGTCAAATCGAAACCGGAAACATCTCTGGCACAAGCGTGATGAGCGGGGCTCAAGATCAGCCGCTTCTGATTTTGCGACGTGATGGTGAAGGCCGTGTGGCCTTGCTTTTATCCGATCATGTGTGGCTCTGGGCGCGGCAATTTCGAGGTGGTGGACCGCATCTCGATCTCTTGCGCCATGTTGCGCATTGGTTGATGAAAGAACCTGCACTTGAAGAAGAAGCGTTGCGCGCGCAAAGCGATAAAGGACGCATCACGATTGAACGACAAAGCATGAATGAGGCAGTCGCTCCTCTCACGCTCACATCGCCTTCGGGAAAAGATAAATCGATCACGCTTGAGCCAAAGGCACCTGGTCTTTGGCAAACCACAATCACAGCCGATGAAATGGGGCTCTATAAAGTCACGGACGGAACACTCACCGCTTTTGCGAGTGCTGGACCTTCCAATCCCCGTGAATTCCAAGATGTGCTTTCAACACGTGATCGTCTTCTGACGCTGTTTGAAAGCACCGGCGGATCGGTGAAGCGTATTGCCGAAACGCCAGGTGAATTCAAAGTGCCAAATATCATCGCGCGCGAAAACACATCCCGTTTTGCGGGCGATGATTTTATCGCACTGAAAGACACAAAGAGTGAAACGCTTTTAGCGCTTTCGCTTTATCCGCTTTTGCAAGGCCTATGGGGTTTGCTCGCATTAGGGCTGATGCTCATCGCACTATGGATCAGTGAAGCGGGTGGCTGGCGACGTTTGTTCCGCTAACTCTATGCTGCGTTTAAGCGCACAGATGCGACAGGGCCTGCAACATTCGTGAGAGCGTCGGGCACAAGCTCAAGTACCAATACACGTTGCGGATCAACCGGCCCCGGCATTTCAGCGCGCCCTTTCGGCATCACCACAAAACCTGCGCGGCTGTAATAGGGCTCATCACCCACAAGAAGAATGAGTTGATGACCTTCAGCTTTCGCAGTCTCCACCGCGCGCTGAATGAGCGACATGCCGATACCGATAGAAGAGAAGGCCTGCTCGACGGCAAGCGGTCCTAACAAGAGCGCCGGCGTTTGTCCGATCGTGATCGGTGTCAGCCGAATGGAACCTACGACGAGCGTACCGACCAAAGCGACGAAGGAGAGCGACGCAATCGACGCCACGCCTTCACGCAGACGATAGGCGGTTTTGGCGTAACGGCCGGGGCCAAACGCGCGTTCATGGAGTTTTTCAATCGCCCCCGCATCGGCAGGGGTTTCGTGGCGGATGGTCAGCGGAAGGTCGGTCATGAGGAGGCTCGGTGGTCAGGAGGGGCGTTACCCCGTCGCGGGAGAGGAAAGCCTGCATTTCGCGCAGGCGGGATGGATCGAAGCGCCTTTCGGCCTTCGGCTTCATCGTTCTCGTCGCGTCCTTGTCACGGTCATCATGGCGCTCCCTTAGCATGATCGACGAGGAGCGTCTATCGGGTGGGGACGCCCTCATTTTTGGATCAGTTTATCGCCAATCAAGGCTTGATCGCGGCTTACGAAACGCGTTCATGTAGAAAAAATCATATTTGGAGGTTGCCCCATGCTCGATCGCCCGACGACCAAAGACCAGTGGATCGCCCGCGCCCGCGCGACAACGCCCGATGGCCGCGCCTTTATTAATGGCGCCTATGTGAACGCGAAGAGCAGTAAAACCTTCGACAAGATTTCATCGGCCGACGGCTCGGTGGCCGGTCAAGTCGCCGATTGTGATGCAGCCGATATTGATCTTGCGGTGAGTGCTGCAAAAACCGCCTTTGAGGATGGCCGTTGGCGCGACAAACCGGCAACCGAGAAGAAGCGCGTTCTCTTGCGCTTCGCCGAGCTCATCAAACAACACACCGATGAAATCGCCATTCGCGAAACGCTTGATGTTGGCAAGGTCATCAGTAATTCGATCTCGATTGATGTGCCCTATTGCTATGTCTGCCTGCAATACTATGCGGAACTTGCCGACAAGATGTATGACGAGATCGCGCCGATGTCGCCGAATGATCTCGTGCAAATCCGCAAAGAACCGCTCGGCGTGATCGGCGCGATTGTGCCGTGGAATTATCCGCTGATCATCTCGGCGTGGAAACTTGGCCCTGCGCTCCTCGCCGGAAACTCTGTTGTGTTGAAGCCGGCCGAGCAATCGCCTTTCGCCTCGCTTTATCTTGGTGGGCTTGCGCGTGAGGCCGGTATTCCCGATGGCGTGTTGAATATCGTGCCGGGCTTTGGCGAGAAGACCGGAAAGCCGCTCGCGCTGCATATGGATGTCGATATGGTGACCTTCACCGGCTCGACTGAAGTCGGCAAGCTGATGATGCGCTATGCGGCAGACAGCAATATCAAACGCGTCGCGTTGGAACTCGGCGGCAAGAGCGCGCAGATCGTGATGCCCGACGCGGATCTTGATGCAGCGGCAGAAGCGATTGCCTGGTCAATTTATTATAACCAAGGTCAGACGTGCCACGCAGGATCACGCGTACTCGCGCATCGCTCGATCCGTAAACAATTGATCGAAAAAATTATTAAAGTGACAGCCGCGCAAATTCCGCAAGGCCATTCGTTTGATCCGGCCGCGCAAATGGGCGCGATGGTCGAGCAGAAACATATGGAACGCGTCCTTGAGTATATTGCTGTCGGCCAAAAAGAAGGCGCAAGCCTTGCGCTCGGTGGCAAGCAAATCATGCAGAACACCGGTGGCTTTTATGTCGAGCCGACGATTTTCGATGAAGTGAAACCCGATATGCGGATTGCACAGGAAGAAATTTTTGGCCCCGTGCTCGCTGTTATTCCGTTTGATACGGAGGAGGAAGCCGTGCGCATTGCCAATGGGACAGTGTTCGGCCTTGGCGGTTCTGTATGGACGAGTGATATGAATGTCGCGCATCGCGTTTCGGGTGCTATTCGTGCCGGAACTGTGTGGGTGAATTGCTATGACAAATCCTCGCCTGTGACGCCATTCGGCGGCTTCAAACAATCAGGCTTTGGCCGCGACCGCTCTCCGCATGCGGTTGATAAATATATGGACTACAAGACAATCTGGACGGTTTATAAATGACCAAAATCACCGGCATCGAAATCACAACCCACCGCCTGCCGCTCGACCCACCCTTCAATGCGAGTTGGGATACACAACCACGCAAACATTTCGATGCGTGCATTGTGCGCGTGCATACCGATGATGGCGTCACAGGTATCGGCTCCGGCGACTTCATGGTTGGCTTTCAAGGTCATGAACATCTTTTCATTGGCCAAGATCCGCTCGCGATTGAAAGGCATTATCGCATCTTGGCGAATATCCAGTTTCATTATGGGCGATGCTGGCCGCTTGATCTCGCGCTGTGGGATCTCGCCGGCAAGCTGACGAAGCAACCCGTTTGGAAGCTTCTTGGTGGCCTTTCAAACAAAGTGCGCGCTTACGCATCCTCCGGCACGCTGCGCGCGCCGAATGAATTGGCTGATGCCGCCGAGCGTTACATCGCCGAAGGATTCAAAGCGCTCAAAATCCGTTTTCATCGCGGCGACTGGCGCGCGGACATCAAAGCACTCGAAGCCGTGCGTGCGCGTGTCGGCAACAAGCTCGATCTGATGGTGGATTGCAATCAGGGCTGGCGCATGTCGTGGGATCAGTACAAGCCATGGACGCTGAAGGAAGCCATTCCGGTCGCGCGCGAGCTTGAAAAGCTCGAAGTGTTCTGGATGGAAGAACCGCTCTTCCGCTCAGATCGCGAAGGCATGAGACGCTTGCGTGAGATGGTTGATATCCGCATCGCCGGAGGCGAAATGACACGCGAGCTTTACGAGTTCCGCGATCTCATCGTCGACGGTTGCCTCGATGTTGTGCAGCCCGACGCGGCGCTTGTTGGCGGGATTACGGGTCTTCGTCGCGTGGCGTTGATGGCAGAGGAACATAACCTCATTTTCACCCCGCACACTTGGACAAATGGCATGGGCGTGGTGGCGAATGCTCACCTCACCGCCGGCCTTGTTGAAGCGCCCTATCTTGAAATGCCCTATGACCCACCGGAATGGAGCCTCGACCGTCGCGATTTCATGATGGAAAAGCCCCTCGGCGTCGATAAGGAGGGCTGGGTCGTCTTGAGCGATGAGCCCGGCATGGGCTATTCTCTCGACGACAAAAGGCTCGCCGCGACCCGTATCGGCTGAGCTCCGAACGGGGAGAAGAGTCCGTGGATCGCAAATGGTTGCCGCTTAATGCGCTGCGCGCTTTTGAAGCTGCCGGAAAACATTTAAGCTTCACCGCTGCCGCCAACAGTCTGACGGTCGCGCAAAGCGCGGTCAGCCGCCATGTCATCGTGCTCGAGAACTTCTTGGGCGTGCCGCTTTTTGATCGTCGGCCGCAACAACTCGTGCTCACCGAAGCGGGGCAGCATCTTTTACCGGTTGTCACAAAAAGTTTTGACCGTATCGATCAAGCGCTCTCGGACATCATCAAAGAAGGCCGCTCGCCGCGCCGTGCGCTGAAAGTGTCGCTGCCCGCAACCTTCGCACATCAACTGGCTGTGCCGATCCTCAAAGATTTTCGTGCGGAACATCCCGCGATCACGCTCGATATTGAAAGTGATATGGGTCATGGTGCAGACTCAGAAGCGGATGTCGCTGTGATCTTTTCCGAACCCGCTGTCACCGATACGGTTCTTGATCTTTTATGGATGGAAAAACTCACAATCCTCTGCCATCCCGATATTGCGGCGAAAGCGGATCGCGATGATCCGGCAAAATTCATCGAAGACAATGTGCTCTTGCACATGAAACTTGAAAATCGCTCGCGTCATTATCAATGGGATTTGATCGCGCGCAGCATTGGTCGTCCGGATCTTGATGTGGATCGCGGTCTTGTCTTTGATACATCGCGTCTTGTCGTGCAATATGCGCTCTCGGGCGAAGGCTTGGCACTTGTTGACCCGATGCTTTTCAAAAATGAAATCGAGAGTGGCGCGCTTCAGCGGCCTTTCGACATCAATGTTGATGGTGGCTTTGGCTATTATCTCTCAACGCATCCGGAAGATTTAAATGATGAGGCGGTCGCGCTCTTCCGCACCTGGATCATCAAGCGTTTTGCATCGCATTTGGCCGATGGGCCGACAGCGAATTTGAAAGCGCCTGCTTCATCGTCATCACGCAAAGCAGGCTCGCCGTCGCGGCTTTAATCAGAAGTCAGTCGGCGCCCCGCCTTCGGCCTTGCGCTTTGCAACAAACGCATCAAGTTCGGCTCTGACCGCATCATCAATCGGCGGCGGCGTGTAAGCGGCAAGCTTTTCTTTATAAAGCCTGTTCGCTTTGTCGTAAGCTGTTGGCGAACCGGCTTCACGCCATGTTTCAAAATTCCGCCAATCCGAAATCATCGGCGAGAAAAACGCATTGCGATAACGCGATTGCGTATGCTCACAGCCGAAGAAGTGACCGCCCGGGCCGACTTCCTTCATCGCATCAAATGCAAGATCATCATCGCTGAAGGAAAGTGGACGCAAGAATTCCGAGATCATACCAATGAGATCGGCATCGATCACCATTTTCTCAAAGCCCGCATGCAGGCCGCCTTCCATCCATCCGGCCGCATGCATGATGAGATTGCCACCGCCCATGATCGCGCCCCAAAGCGAGAATACACTTTCATAGGCTGCCTGCGCATCAATCGTGTTCGCAGCGCACGTGTTTGATGTGCGATAGGGCACACCATAACGACGCGCGAGCTGCCCACCGATGATTGCCGATTTCATTTGTTCAGGCGTGCCGAAGGCGGGCGAGCCGGTTTTCATGTCGACATTTGAAGTAAACGCGCCATAGACAAACGGCGCACCCGGATTGACACTTTGCGTAAACACGAGACCCGCAAGCGCTTCCGCATTTTGCTCGACAATCGCACCCGCAACTGTGACAGGTGCCATCGCGCCCGCAAGCGTGAAGGGTGTGAGCACGACCGGCTGATTGCGCTTCGCCATGCGGATAATGCCTTCCATCATCGGAATGTCGAGACGGAGCGGCGAATTGGAATTGATAATGGTGAACACGGACGGTTCACGATCAAGAGTCGCATCATCAACACCACGCGCGATACGCACGAGTTCAATCGCATCGAGATTGCGTTCTGCGCCGAGCGAGTAAGCGTGGATCGGCTTATCGCTCAATGTCAGCATGTCATAGATCGCGTCGAGATGGCGTACGCTTGCATGAATATCTGCTGGCTCGACCGGATAGCCGCCCCAGAATTGCACAGCATCTAACGTTTGGCCGAGGCGCAAAAGATTTTGATAGTCTTTGTGATTGCCCGGACGACGACCGCCGTCACGATCCGCCACATTCGGCGCACTCGCGACGGAGCCGAAAGCGACAGCGTTCTCGCCGATCACCAAATTGTTTTCAGGGTTACGCGCATGAAGAATAAAGCTCTTCGGCGCGAGGCCAATTTTCGATTCGACAAGATCGCGCGGAAAACGAACACGTTGCGTTTCTTCATCAACAATCGCGCCTGCTTTTTTGAGGATCACACGCGCGCCATCATGCAGCACTTCGATACCGATTTCTTCGAGCACTTTCAGCGAGGCCTGATGGATGCGCTCGAGCTGTTCCGCGTTTGCGAGTTCTACCGGCGCAAAGGGCAGCCGCGGTTGCGGCGCTTTTGGCGCTTTGGCACTCCGCTCGGCACCACGTCCGGCGCGGCGGCGTTCACGGGTTCCTTCAGTCACGGTTTCCATAGCTAACCTCGCTCAAAACTCTTGCCCCAATGATTAGCGCGAGAGGGGCAAAAACGAATATATCAATTCTAGATGAAGCTATGAGCGAACGCGCCGCCCGCCGCGACGCTCGGCCGCACGGTCCTCATTATCAGGAATATCAAGCGCCGCACCGATTTTCGGAAAAGCAAGCCGCGCATGGGGAAGTCCCGTCGCACCAATCTGTTCAGAGGAAAAATCGGGATCGAGCACGGTTTCAACAACTTTGATCCGCTTGGCGAGTGCGCCAATCTCTGTGCGAGCAGAGGAGCTGATCAAAGCGGCCTTTGCGCCCTCAAAAGCGGCATTTTCGACAAAGCTTAAATGTGCCGCTTCGCAATCGGGAAAGAGCCCGATCACACCCGCGCGGAGCGGGTCGATCGCGGGGCCGGTGCCCGATGTGAGGATCACACGCGAAAGCTCTGTGACCTCCAGCTGCTTCATCAAAATCCGCGCAGCGGCCTGCACCGCAGCCTTCGACATTTGCAATGCGCGAATATCATGCTGCGTCATCGCGATACGCGGCTCGAATTCACGGATCAAATAGGAATAGGACCGATACTCTTCACGAAGTCTTTTTGTTGCAGAGGCCATGTCGGCCTTTAACGCGCCATCACGACCGAGCAAACCTGAGAGGCGCAATTCAGCGAGCGCATCGATAAGACCCGAGCGGCACAACCCGCCAAGCTGAACCGCATCAGATTGCTCGGCAAAGCGCGGATCATCGGACCATGTTTCAACACCAATCACGTGAAAACGCGGCTCATATGTGACTGCATCAATCTGTAAGTGATCAATGGCGCCCTCGACAATATGGCGTCCCGCTTCAATGCCCGTGCCTTCGAGCACCGCACCCGCAGGAGGAGAAGCCGCGAGAATTTTACCATTGGCGGCTAAGAGAATTTCTGTTGTCGTGCCAATGTCGATGAGCAATGTGGCCACATTTTTTCCGGCAACGGCACAATGAAAAGCAGCGGCCGACAAATCGCTGCCGACATGATGTGCGATTAAGGGCAAGGCGTAAACAAAAGCATCAGGCGCTATTTTAAGTCCAATCTCGCTCGCTTTCACTTCAAGCGGTTCGGAAATCGCTTCGGTAAAAGGCGCACCGCCCAATTCAATCGGATCAAGATCGAGTAGTAGATGATGGCAAACGGGATCTGCAACAAACACAACGTCTGCAATTTCAGAGCACTCGATCTTTGCAAGGCTCGCAAGTTCGCTACAAAGTTGATCAAGCGCGTTGCGCAAGGCATCGCGCATCACCGGAATGTCAGTGGGCTTGTTCATACCCGATGCGATGCGATTAACGGGATCTGCACCGAAACGCACAAGCGGATTGATCATGCGTGTGCGCGCAACTTCCTTGCCATCACTCAAATTGCAAAGCACCGCTTCGATCATGCCGGCGCCAATATCAAACGCGACGCCATAAATATCGGCTTTTTCTCCGGCATAAAGTGCGACAACACGAATGCCGTTCAACGCCGCTGTCACGCGCCATTGGCCTTGTCGTAATGTCTTTTGCAGGATTTTTAAAACGCCAAGATCGATGACGATGCCGTTTAATCCTGTTGCGGTTTCAAGCGCATTCACAAGGCGGCGCGCATCGCTCGACGGATCATGAATATCCGGCTCCGCCACTGTCACAGGACAGAGGCGGATGATGCGATCCTCCCCGTTTTGAATTTTGATGGTCAATGCCGTCTGCGTCCGCGACGTTCACCACCACCCTCATTTTTCGAAGGTGGCGCTTGTAGCGGTCCGAGCTTTTCAATGACACTCGCTTCATCAGGGCGCGTGGCCTTGTGATGCGAATGCACCGCTTTACTGATTGACGCGAGATGTTTGAAGCTTGTGCCACAGCAGCCGCCAATAATCGCCGCACCGGAATCGACCGCAAGGCACGCATAATCACTCATCAGCTCCGGCGTGCCGGAATAATGGATCACATCACCAACGAAATGCGGAATGCCGGCATTGGCTTTCGCGATGATCGGAATGCCCGCTTCCTTCGCGGTCATGCCAAGAATGCTCATGACAAGATCGGATGCGCCAACGCCGCAATTCGCACCAATTGCCAAAGGCTTCGGATCAAGCGTCGCTGCGAATTCAACCAAACCTTCCGGCGTGATGCCCATCATCGTGCGACCGGCAGTATCGAAGCTCGCTGTGAATGTGTAAGGCAAACCAACTTTGATCGCGGCATGCGCAGCGGCGCGGATCTCTTCAATCGAAGACATGGTTTCAATCCATGCGACATCCGCTCCACCCTCTTTGAGGCCAAGCATTTGATCGACAAAAACCTCAACCGCTTCTTCTTCTGTCAAAGGCCCAAGCGGCGCGAAGAGATCCCCTGTGGGGCCAACCGAACCCGCAACCACAATCGGGCGGCCAGCTTTATCAGCCACAGAGCGCGCATGTGATGCCGCGAGTTTGTTAATCTCGCGCGCGCGATCTTGCATATTGTGCAACATCAGACGACGGCGATTGCCACCAAAACTGTTCGTCAGGATGATATCGGCACCAGCATCAACAAACCCCTGATGCAGCGCCTTGATGCGGTCGGGCTCATCAATATTCCAGATCTCCGGCGCTTCCCCCGCGACAAGACCCATTTCGAACAAATTGGTTCCCGTGGCACCATCGGCGACAAGGGGTTTACCGGAAGCAAGAAGCGTGGCGAGTGAGGTCATGGGGCCAGATCACTTAGTTTGAGGAAAGCTTCGGGTATTTAGGCATTTGCCAACAGGGGGCCAAGAGAAAAACAGCCCCACCGCGTGATTTTGCGTCAAATCACCGCGTCATCCCCTAAAATCACCTTACTGAGTTTCTGAAAACTTTGACCCAACCCCCCGCATTTCGTAGTTTGCGGCAGTTTTATTGGAAATGCAGGGACATCCATGTCCATAGACAAGACTCCTGATCAGCGCGAAGGTGAGATCTCCTTGACGGACGCGGTGCGCCGGGCGCGCCTTGAAGTCGCCGAACGCTCGAATGCCGTCCATGATTTGCGCATGGCCGAACAGTCGAAGCTTGAAGCCTTGCGCGATGCGTTAAAGCCCGTCCTTCATGCTTTGCCGCGCGAAGCGGATCTGTTTGATCATGGTCTCGTGCCCGGAGATCGTCCGCGCTTCTATGTCGATATGATTGCCTTTGTTGAAATGAGCCGCGATCGGCGCAGCTTCCGCTTTTTGATGGACTCGCCCGATGGTCGCAAACTTTTAGGCGAGAGCGATGATGTTCAGGTGATGGCGAATGCGGTCACAAATTATTTAGGTCGCCGCCTCGTTGAACGTGAGCGCGCGATTGCCTCCGCTTTATCATTTGAATCTCTGCCTGAAGAACGCAAACCGCTTGAGCTTGAGGTTCAAAAGGACACGATCACCGCCATGCCGGTTGTCACCGAGATTGTTCGTAACGAACGCGGCTCATCCTTTGGATCATTTCTGATTGGTCTCGCACTCGGCATCATTGGCCTTTATGCCTATTTGAATTGGGACAATGTTGTCGTCCCTCACATCAAAGTGCTCACTGAATATTTGGGCGCGCGCTAAAGCGTTAGTGATCGACTGAAGCGATCAAAAAATCATAGTTTGAATGTGATCGTGCCGACAGCGCCGATCTCACCTGACTCTAACAGGCCGCGCGTCTGGCCCGTTATTTTGATGCCTGTCTCGGTCCGATCAAAATCAAAAATATGATAACCCGCGCGATGAGTAGCGCTTCCGCGCGCCGCTGATGCCGAAGGTGCGCCGATCACAGGAACGCGACCTTCAGGCCCTTTGATATAAGCGAGTGACGAGACATGATTATGCCCGTGCAGAATAAGCTCGGCACCTGTCTCGCTGATGATCTTTTCAAAGCGCGACGCATCCGTGAGCGTTCGGCCAAATGTGGCGCCCCCCTGATAGGGTGGATGGTGAATCATCACCACGCGCGCAAGACCCTGATTTTTTAGAAATGCCATGGCGCTGTGAAAATTTTTGCGCTGTTTTTCACCCATCCATCCGGTCGCCATAAAGGGTGATGTCGGCACACCCGAATTCAAGCCCACAAGAGCGAGTGGCCCCATCAGACGAATATAGGGAAAGCCTTCAAAGCGACCGGAGTCGGTTGTCATCCACCTACTCCAATATTTCTCGATATCAGCGGGCGATGAGCCGACATAGGCATCATGATTGCCCGGCACGAGGCTCACGCGCGACGGATCACCCAGGCTTTCCATGAACCGCGTTGCGGCAACAAATTCGTCGGGCAATGCGATGTTTACAAGATCGCCCGCGCAGGCGATGTGATCAGGCGATTGCGCTTTGATGTCGTCAATGATGCGTTGGAGCACGCCCATATCATGCAAGGCGCGCCGCTTTCCGACCCAATTCACATAGCCGAAAAACCGCTTACCGATGAGATCGCGAACGCGCGGCTGCGGCAAAGGCCCCAAATGCACGTCCGACAGATGGACGAGCCGGAACATGGATGTTTCAGTGCCTGTGACAGATCACCGCGTCAAGCACTTCCGATGAAGATCCCCGCCAGAAACACAAGGACGCCCCCGGCAACAACCTGAAAAGCCGCCTGCAAAAAGGGCGTATCCATATATTTCGCGCGAATCCAAGCAATGGCCCAAAGCTCAATCAACACAATAACCGTGGCGATGGCGGTAGCGATAAAAAAGGCATTGGGGAGCGAATCGGGGACGAGATAGGGGATCGTGTGGCCAATACCGCCGATGGTCGTCATCACGCCGCAGATCCCTCCGCGTAACCATGGTGAGCCGCGACCGGTCAAAGACCCGTCATCAGAAAGTGCCTCGGCAAAGCCCATTGAAATGCCTGCGCCAATCGAAGCCGCAAGACCCACGAGAAATGTCGACCAGTTATTATGCGTGGCGAATGCGGCTGCAAAAAGCGGTGCGAGCGTTGAGACAGATCCATCCATAAGTCCGGCAAGACCAGGCTGAACATATTGCAACACGAACATGCGCTTTTTTGTTGCCGCCTCTTCATCAGCCGCTTCGCCCTGCCCTGAAGCTTCAATCAATTCGCCCGCTTTCTTTTCATGATTGCGTTCGATCTCGGCGAGATTGAGAAGCATCGCGCGCACATCCACATCAAGCACGCGATCGGCAGCCTTCTCGTAAAAATTGGCCGCTTGCATTTCCATGATCTCGGCTTCTTGGCGCATTTTATCAACACCAAGATTCTTCACGAGCCACACGGCGCGGCGTTTCAAAAAGCCTTTCACATCTTCGCGACGGATTGGCGACAAATGATCGCCGAAGCGGGATTTATACATGCCATAAAGCATGTCGCGATGGCTGCGCTCTTCCTCGGCCATCGCATCAAAAACTTTTGCCGAATGCGGATAACGTTCACGCAGCTGATCAGCGAAATCCTGATAGATGCGCGAATCTTCCTCTTCATTGGAAATCGCAAGCGTCAGAATATCGCGCACGGTCAGTTCGGCGAACGTAATCTGGGCCATTTGCGGCAACTCCTAAAAACCCTATTCGAACCCGCTTCTACTCAAAGCCGCCCGACTCGCAATCACATTATGAGTCATTTTACGGGGACAAAGCGCTTCCGGATGCGCGAAAAAGCCGCCCCGATGTCAAAAACCGATGGGGACCGCCAAAATTGCTTCGGCCAGCCCCCTTGAAGAGCGCGCGCCTTTCACGAAAATGCAACCCGCGTCACGGCCCAACGGGTCGAAACCAAAGGGTGATAGGGTTATCCATGCATTATTCCGTCTTCAGCATCATCTCGCAGGCCTTCAAGGGCCAGAAGGATTGGAAACCCGTTTGGCGCTATCCCGAGCCCAAGGCCGAATATGACATGCTCATCATCGGTGGCGGCGGGCATGGCCTCGCGACCGCCTATTACCTCGCCAAGAACCACGGCTATACGAATATTGCGGTGATCGAGAAAAACTATCTCGGCTCCGGCTCGGTTGGGCGCAACACGACGATTGTGCGCTCGAATTACCAAGAGCCCGGCAATATCCCCTTCTACGAACATTCGCTGAAGCTTTGGGAAGGGCTTGAGCAGGACCTCAATTACAACGCGATGATGTCGCAACGCGGCGTGTTGAACCTCTATCACTCGGACAGCCAGCGCGATGATTATGCGCGCCGTGGAAATGCGATGATGATGCATGGCGTGCGCGCTGACTTGCTCAATCGCGAACAGGTGCGCGAGGTTGTGCCGTTTCTCGATTTCGACAATGCGCGTTTCCCGATCCATGGCGGCTTGATGCAATGGCGTGGCGGCACCGCGCGGCATGATGCGGTGGCATGGGGTTTTGCACGCGGCGCCGATTCCCGTGGGGTCGACATTTTGCAGAATACCGAAGCCAAACAGATCCGCGTCGAGAACGGCAAAGTTGTTGGCGTTGAAACCTCACGCGGATTCATCAAAGCGAAGAAAGTTGGTATTGTCGCAGCAGGCAATACAACACGCATCGCCGAAACAGCAGGCCTTCGCCTGCCAATTGAATCCTATGTGTTGCAGGCATTCGTTTCAGAAGCGATCAAGCCGCTGATCCCGTGTGTTGTCACATTCGGAGCAGGACATTTCTATATCAGCCAGTCGGACAAAGGCGGACTCGTCTTCGGCGCGTCGCTTGATTACTACACATCCTATGCCGCACGCGGCAATTTGCCGGGCGTTGAAGACACAATCGAAGAAGCGATGGCGATTATGCCTTCGATCAGCCGCGTGAAACTCTTGCGTCACTGGGGCGGCATTATGGATATGTCGATGGATGGTTCGCCGATCATCGACAAGACCGGCATTGACGGACTCTATATCAATTGCGGCTGGTGCTATGGCGGCTTCAAAGCCACGCCGGCATCGGGCTATTGCCTCGCGCATTTGATGGCAACTGATGAATCCCATCCGGTCGCGACCGCGCTCAAACTCAATCGCTTCGAAACTGGTCACGTCATTGACGAAGCCGGTACCGGCGCGCAACCAAACCTTCACTAAAGGAACGGACATCATGCGTATCCCCTGCCCGTTCTGCGGCCCACGTGACTCTCAGGAATTTTCATTCCTCGGCCAAGCCGGATTGAAACGGCCTGACCCCAATGCGCCTGACGCGCAAAAGCAGTTTCACGATTATGTCCATATCCGCGATAACAAAGCGGGTGTGACAAAAGAATTATGGCTGCATGCCAATGGCTGCCGCTCATGGATTGTTGTGGAACGCAACACACTGACGCATGAAATCTCCGGTTCGGAATTCGCGTCGCCTCTCACGAAAGAGGCCGCACAATGACCCAGTCGCATCGTCTCAAAAAAGGCGGTCTGATTGACCGCTCAAAGCCGCTCTCGTTCACATTCGATGGCAAAACCTATAAGGGCTTCGCGGGCGACACGTTGGCCTCGGCACTCCTTGCCAATAATGTGCAGCTTGTTGCGCGCTCCTTCAAATATCATCGTCCGCGCGGCATTCTCACCGCCGGTTCGGAGGAGCCGAATGCACTTGTCGGACTGCGCACCGGTGCGCGGCAAGAACCGAATGTGCGCGCGACTGTTGCCGAGCTTTATGATGGCTTAAACGCTCAAAGCCAGAACCGCTGGCCTTCGCTCGCGTTTGATTTCGGCGCGGTGAACTCTCTGCTCTCGCCATTTTTCGCGGCAGGCTTTTATTATAAAACCTTTATGTGGCCCGCAGCGTTTTGGGAAAAAGTGTACGAGCCTCTCATTCGTCGCGCTGCAGGACTTGGCAAACCACCTATCGGTGACGATCCCGATATTTACGAAAAAGCCTTCGCGCATTGCGATCTGCTCGTGATCGGCGCAGGGCCTGCCGGTCTTGCAGCAGCGTTGGCCGCCGGACGTTCCGGCGCGCGCGTGATCCTCGCGGATGAAGGCCCGATGCTCGGCGGGCGACTGCTTTCCGATAAACGCATCATCGGCAATCAATCAGGACTAGATTGGGTGAAAGCGACGGAAGCCGAACTCGCTTCTCTTCCGAGTGTGCGCATCATGCCGCGCACGACAATTTTCGGCGTCTATGATCATGGCGTTTATGGTGCGCTTGAACGCGTGAATGATCACGTCGCGACACCGCCCGCGCATGAACCGCGCCAACGCGCTTATCGCATATACGCAAAACGCGCGGTGCTCGCAGCCGGCGCAATCGAACGGCCGCATGTGTTCGGCAATAATGATCTGCCGGGCGTGATGCTCGGCTCGGCCATGCGATCTTACATCAATCGCTATGCTGTTGTGCCAACCAAGCGTGTTGCCATCTTCACGTCGAGCGATGAAGGTTACGCGACCGCGCATGATCTCATCGCTACGGGTGCATCCGTTCAGGCCATTATCGATACGCGTCACGACGCGACCATCTCGGCGCCAAAGGATGTTCCTCATTTCAAAGGCGCCAAAATTCTACGTGCCCTCGGTAACAGACAGGTGCAAGGCGTGGAAATCGAATTGAACGACGGCGCGATCCGCATTCTTGATTGCGACGGCGTTGCGATGTCGAATGGCTGGAACCCTGCGGTTCATCTCACCTGCCATCAGGGCGGCCGTCCTGTCTGGGACGACAAGACCAAAGCCTTCTTGCCCGGCAAGCTGCCAGCGGGCTTAAGTGTTGCTGGCGCGGCGCAAGGTCACTTCGGATTGAAAGACACGCTTGCGGACGGCTTCCGTCTTGGTGCATCGGCGGTTGATGACCTCGGCGTTAAAACCTCTACGATCACAACGCCGGACACGGATCCCGAAAGTCTAGCCCATACGCCGCTTTGGCGTGTGAAGACGGGCAAGGGCAAATGCTTTGTCGATTTCCAGCATGATGTGACCGATACGGATATCGAACTTGCCAATCGCGAAGGCTTCCGCTCGGTCGAGCACATGAAACGTTACACGACGCTCGGCATGGCGACCGACCAAGGCAAGACCGCGAATATTTCAGGCCTCGCGATTTTGGGTGAAGCCTCGGGCCGCTCGATGGCAGAAGTGGGCACGACCATTTTCCGTCCGCCCTATACGCCCGTCGCACTTGGTGCGCTTGCTGGCCATCATGTGCATAAGGGGTTCCGCCCGACGAGGTTGACACCGTCCCATCAATGGGCGGAAGAACAAGGCGCGGTCTTTATGGAAACGGGGCTCTGGCTCCGCGCTCAATATTTCCCGAAGAAGAAAAACGAGAGCTGGCTTGATGCGATGATCCGCGAAGTCGAGATCACGCGTTCCAAAGTCGGCGTGTGCGATGTCTCGACACTCGGCAAGATTGACTTTCAAGGCAAAGATGTCGGCGCATTTTTGGATCGCGTCTATACCGGCACCTTCTCGACGCTTCCCGTTGGCAAAGTGCGTTACGGATTGATGATGCGCGAAGATGGATTTGTGCAGGATGATGGAACCACCGCACGGCTAAGCGAGAACCGCTGGCTGATGACGACGACCACAGCCGGTGCAGGCAAAGTAATGGCGCATCTTGAATACTGCCATCAGGTGCTGTGGCCCGAACTCGATATTGCGTTCACATCGGTCACTGAACAATGGGCGCAATATTCGATTGCCGGTCCGCATGCGCGCGATGTGCTGAAAAAGCTCGTCGATCCGCAGCACGATATTTCGAACGAGGCCTTCCCTTATATGGCCTGCGGCGCGATTACGATTTGCAACGGCATTCCGGCCCGGCTCTTCCGCATCTCGTTCTCCGGCGAAATGGCCTATGAAATCGGTGTCCCGAACCGCTATGGTGATGCGCTGATCCGCGCGATCATGGAAGCCGGAAAAGAGTTTGGCATCACGCCTTACGGGCTTGAAGCGCTTTCGGCCATGCGTATTGAGAAAGGCCATGTTGCGGGTGGGGAACTCAATGGCCAGACAACGCCGCGTGATCTCGGCCTCATCAAAATGGTCTCGCAAAAGAAAGATTGCATCGGCAAACATATGTCCGAGCGTCCGGCGATGCTCGATCCGGATCGTCCGATCTTTGTCGGGTTGAAGCCTAAGAAGCCGCAATCAAAACTCACAGGCGGCGCGCATTTCCTCGACAAGGGTGCTAAGCCGTCGCTTGAGAATGATCTCGGCCATATGATGTCAGTCGCCTATTCCCCGATGCTGAAAAGCTGGATCGGGCTCGGCATCGTGAAACGCGGCCGCGAGCGGATTGGCGAGACGATCCGCGCGGTCGATTTTGTGCGCGGAATGGAATTTGAAGTCGAAATTTGCGATCCAGTGTTCTTCGATCCTGAAGGAGTGCGTCTCCGTGGCTGATCTTTCACTCTCTCCCCGCTCAGCTCTCGCGCCTTTCCTGCACGTCGGTCATCACGGTGCAGAAGGCAAAACCGGCGTCACACTCCGTGAAGTGACAGCGTGCGCGCTTGCCGAGCTCACCGCTTTTAAAGGCCAGAAGGAAGCGCTCGCCACGGCGATCGTGACAAGCTTCGGCATTGCGCTTCCCGCTGCCAACAAATCCGAGTCAAAAGACGGCGTAACGTTTGTGAGCGTTGGCCCCGGCAAATGGCTCGTGACTGGCGAAGGCGTGGCCGAGCACGATTTGATAGAAAAGCTTGAAAGAGTTGCAGGTTCACTTGCCGCAGTTGTCGACCAGTCCGACGCGCGCGCACTCGTCGAGATTTCAGGCGACAAAGCGCGCGCCGCACTTGCCAAGGGCGTGATGATTGATCTTGATCCCTCTGCCTTCAAAATAGGCAGCGCGGCCACAAGCTTTGCGGTGCAATTCTGGATTACGCTCTGGCAAACAAACGACGCCCCGACCTACCGCCTCACCGTCTTCCGCAGCATGGGCCGCGATCTCTTGCATTGGCTGGAAAGCTCGGCGGCAGAATATGGTTATCAGGTAAGATAATTCATCTCTCAACTATAGATTGCATAAAACAAAGCATGTTTAGAAAGTTGAGTCAGATAAAGTTTTTATCAATTAATCTGTTCTGATTTTTCATTGTTCTTTTTTATTGATTTGGTATCCTCATCGTCCGCTTGTCACGTGACGAATGCCGTCTCTCGTTGGTTTATTTTTTGGCGCTTTAATGGATGATTCTACCATGGTCCAAGAGGATAAGTCATTCAACGAAACGATTGACAGGATCGATCAGATTCAAAAAAAAATCTGAATTTGAAATTGTCCTTGCCGATACGCTTAAACGCTACGATCTCAAAAGTCTCGCTTTTATGGGCTTTAACATTGGCGCGTTGAATAAGAGTGAACCTGACATTTTAGTGACCTATTCGCAAGAATGGATCAATCATTATCGCGCAAGTGATTATCTTGAAGTTGATCCCGTTGTTCATCAAGGCCTGAAATCGATCCTACCAGTCGATTGGTCAAATTTTGATCGGCGAGATTCAAGGGTGCGCTCATTGTTCAACGAAAGTCGTGAAGCGGGGCTGGGTAATCAAGGATTATCGATTCCGGTTCGCGGTCGACATGGCGATATGTCTTTGTTTAGCCTGACATGCGAAGCCAATGAGCAAGAATGGTCAACGAAGAAGCGGAATTACATTCGTGACTTTCAAACGCTTGCCGTCTTTTTTCACCAATCGGTTTTACGCACCTATACAAATTCTGAGCTTCAAATTCAGCTCACGCCACGCGAAGCTGAATGCCTTCACTGGGCCGCTTGCGGAAAGACGAGCGAAGAAACGGCAATGATCTTAGGCCTCACAAGACGAGGCGTTCGATATCACATCGAAAATATTATTTTTAAGCTCAATGCCGTCAATCTTGCTCATGCCGTCGCCAAGGGGATTCATTTTCGAATCATAAACCCTCCAAGATAAAGCGATTCGTTACCTAAGGTAACGGAGACATCGGACAGTCGGCAAACAAAATCACTCTGCTAGTCTTTTACTCCCTCTAATATTTCAAGGGAGCAAACAATGATCATTCTCGTCAATGGTAATGAACAAGCTGATTATGCATATTTAACCAACAAAATGTTCCGCATCAGGGCAAAAGTGTTTCATGAGCGCCTCAAATGGGATGTGAATGTCGTTGATGGCCTTGAGAAAGATCGCTTTGATCAAGAAAACCCGCTCTATCTCATTTCCGTTGATGAAGTGAGTGGGAATGTCCGGGGCTCGTTACGACTTTTACCGACAACGGGCCCGAACATGCTGCGTGATGTGTTCCCCATTCTTTTGCCTCCCGGCGAAGTGGTTGAAAGCGCAACAATCTGGGAAAGCTCGCGCTTCTCGATGGAGCCTGGCGCAGAAACACCTGAACCGGGGCGGCTATTAAGTTCTGTCACAGGTGAGTTACTGGCAGCCATCGAAGAAGTGGGACTTCTTGCCGGTCTTACTGAAGTTGTCTCGGTATTCGATGCGCGAATGGTGAGAATATTTCGGAGTGCAGGCTGCCCAGCTTTAATCATCGGGCGACCACAACGGATCGGTGAATGCATGACCTATGCGGGTCTTTTTGAAATCAGTGAAGCCGCCCGCGACAAGATCCGCGCCGCCTGCGGCATAACAGGTTCCGTTCTCGAACCCCAAAGCACGAGTAGACTCTTTGCCGCCTGAAGTTACGGCGGTTGGGATCATCCCTAAATACCGGCGTTCGACTTGACAGGTCGGGCGCCGCTCTGTTTCGTCATCCTCACTGTTTTCCGGCGGGAAAACGGGTTGGTGGCTCCGGCGGGAGCGTGTTTGCAAGTCTCCTTCAGCGTCGGACTTTCCGATGCGGTTCATTTTCAGGTACGCCGGGTCCCGTGTCCGCTTTTCTTTCACCCTCCGATGTGGCGGCTTTGCTGTTGAGCCTCAAAGTGGCGCTCGTCGCAACCTTGTGGACCTTGCCACCCGGCATCGTGATTGCCTTTGTGCTCGCGCGCTTTAAATTTCCGGGGCACTCCGTCCTCAACGGGCTTGTGCATTTACCGCTCGTGATGCCACCGGTTGTTACTGGCTATCTCTTGCTCCTCGCTTTTGGTCGCAACGGTGTCCTTGGGTCCGCATTGGAAGCGTGTTGCGGGCTCGTTTTTGCATTCCGCTGGACGGGAGCGGCCCTTGCCGCCGCCGTCATGGCCTTCCCGCTCGTCGTGCGCGCGATCCGCCTCTCCATTGAAGCGGTTGATAAACGGCTTGAAGATTCCGCCCGCAATCTTGGCGCGCCACCCGTGGCGGTCTTTCTCAGGATCACGCTACCGCTTTCAGCGCCGGGGCTGATTGCCGGTGCGGTGATTGGCTTTGCAAAAGCGCTCGGCGAATTTGGCGCCACCATCACTTTTGTCTCGAGCATTCCGGGAGAGACGCAAACAATCCCCTCGGCGATTTACGCCCTCATCCAAACGCCCGCAGGTGATGGCCCAGCCTTCAAACTCGTACTCGTCTCGATTGCGATTTCCTTCATCGGGCTTCTGGTTTCTGAAGCCCTGGCGCGCCGTGTGGCGCGACCTTGATGCCACGCCAGAAACCGTCGCAAAAGCGACGCGGATCCCTTGATTTCATGTCGCCTGCCGGACAGTGTGACCACGCGCGGCGCGCATAAACTTTGCGCAATGCGAGGGGAGAGTGTTTCGTGCAGAGATTCGATTTCATTATTGTGGGTGCAGGCTCCGCAGGATGCGTGCTTGCCAATCGTCTCAGCGAAAATCCGCGTCACAACATATTGCTGATTGAGGCGGGCGGGAGTGATCGCAAATTCTGGATCCGCACACCGATCGGTTATGGAATGACCTTTTTCGATTCCAATGTGAATTGGTGTTTTGAAGGCGAAAAAGATCCCGGCCTCAATGATCGCGAAATCTATGTGCCGCGCGGCAAAGTGATTGGTGGCTCAAGCTCCATCAATGCGATGGTTTATTGCCGAGGTGCAAAAACAGATTTTGATGATTGGCGCGATGCGGGAAATCCCGGTTGGGGATGGGAGGATGTCAAACCCGCATTTGAGGCGATTGAACGTCATGTTCGTAAAGACGGAACGATTGATGGCAAAGGCCCACTGACAGTTTCTGATCGTCAAAATGACTATCATCCTTTGAAGCGCCACTTCATTGGTGCTGCGCGTGATGCGGGTCTACCGATTGCTGATGGCACTGTGGGTCAAGGGGATGAAGGTTTTGGCCCCTACCTCATCAATACACGCGGCGGTTTGCGCTGCTCATCGGCTGATGCGTTTCTGCATCCCGTCAAACATCGCAACAATCTGACCATCCTCACCGAAGCGCAAGTTACAAAAATTCTTTTCGAAGGCAAACGCGCGGTAGGTGTGAGCTATCGTCGTGACGGCATGACACAAGAAGCGCACGCTACGCGCGAAGTGATCCTTTCCGCAGGCGCCATTCAATCACCACACCTCTTGCAACTCTCGGGCATTGGTCCAGGTGCTGTATTACAAAAGAATGGCATCACTGTTCTTCATGCCAATGACGCCGTAGGCGCTCATCTCGAAGATCATGTCGGCATCAATTATTATTATCGCGCGAAAGAACCCACCCTCAATGCCGTGCTTGGCACATGGGCCGGACGCATTGCAGCAGGCATTCAATTTGTTTTGACGCGCACGGGGCCTCTGTCTTTAAGCGTCAATCAATATGGCGGCATCGTGCGTTCGTCTTCGTCACAAACGCGACCCGATATGCAGCTCTATTTCAACCCGCTGAGCTATTCGACAGAGAACGCAGGAAAAAGAAAACTCACCGAGCCTGATCCTTGGCCCGGCTTTATTCTGAGTTTCAATCCTTGCCGTCCAACAAGCCATGGCCATGTGAAACTCGCTTCGCCTGATCCCCTGAAGCAGCCGGAAATTCTGTTCAATTATTTGGCAACAGAGCATGATCGCGCCGATGTCATCAAAGGTGCGCGCTTAATCGGACAAGTGCAAAATACACCAACACTGCAAGCGCTTTTATCCGCGCCGCCAAAATTTGATCCGTCAAAAGAAAGCGATGAGTCATTGATCGCTGATTTTCGCAAACGCTCGGGCTCGGTTTATCATCCGTCTTGCACATGCCGCATGGCGCCTGAACATCAAGGCGGCGTGCTTGATCGGGAATTGCGCGTACATGGTGTTGAAAATCTACGCGTCGTCGACGCGTCATCTTTCCCGAATATCACGTCGGCCAACACCAACGCACCCGCCATCATGGTGGGCTGGCGCGCGGCTGACATGATTTTGAAGCATTAGGATTCGATAAGATGGATAAGCTCGTTAAGCTCGAAACATTTTCGAATGAATTTGTCGGCTTTGTTAAAGCGACGAGCGAATCGGGCGCGTCCGGATGGGGCCAAGTCTCGACCTATAATTCCGACATCACATGCGACATTTTTCATCGTCAAATCGCACCGCATGCACTTGGCACCGACGCTTTCGATTTCGAAGACACGCTCAATCTCATCGGTGAGCGCGAACATAAATATCCGGGCTCTTATCTGCGTCGCGCGATGACGGGCCTTGATACCGCGCTTTGGGACATGGCGGGTAAACGCGCGGGCAAACCAGTTGTCTCTTTGATTGGCGGCAAGCCCGGAAAATTGCGAGCCTATGCTTCATCCATGAAGCGCGATATTACCCCCGAAGATGAGGCAAAACGTTTTGTAAAATTGCGTGATCACTTCGGCTTCGATGCGTTTAAATGGCGTGTCGGGCGGGAATGCGGACGCGATCGCGATGAGTGGCCGGGCCGCACAGAAGCGGTTGTGCCGACTGTCAGCAAAGCCTTGGGCGATGGCATCACGAAACTGGTCGATGCAAATTCATGCTATTCGCCAAAGCGCGCGATTGAAGTCGGAAAGTTACTCGCCGACAATGGCATCTCGCATTTCGAAGAGCCCTGCCCTTATTGGGAATATGAGCAGACGCGTGAAGTGACCGAAGCGCTTGAGATTGATGTCACCGGAGGCGAGCAAGATTGCGAATTTGTCACTTTCAAACTGATGATGGATATGAAAGCGGTTGATATTGTTCAGCCTGACGTCATGTATATCGGCGGTCTCACACGCACGCTGAAAATTTGCGCGATGGCGGCTGAACGCGGATTTAAAATCACACCGCACGCCGCCAATTTGTCGCTTGTGACCATGTGCACGATGCATCTTTTGGGAGCCATTCCCAATGCGGGGAAATATCTCGAATTCTCCATTGAGGAAGAGGATTACTATCCTTGGCAATATGGGCTTTTCCTCGGCGACCCTTACAAAATTGAGGACGGAAAAGCCACAATTCCGGATGCGCCGGGCTGGGGCGTCGAGATCAATCCGGCTTGGCTTGAAAAGGCCCAGTATCGCAAAAGCGAACTCGCGCGCTGACAAACACGCGAACGATCCGATCAAATTCGATCAGGAAAGCGGGTTGAGCGGATCAAAAACTCGTTCTATCCTTATTGTTTAAGGGCCGGGGGCGTGACGCCGTTAACGGCCCACTCGACTTAAGGGTGGAGATCAAGGATGAGCCTTGCTGACGCACAGGGCGCGCATGAGAAGAGTTTTCCGCGCGACTACAGCTTGACCGGACCTTTGAACCGTCAAGCGCTTGATATCGGATTGGCGAATGCCGACTGGTATAAAACCGAAATTCCACGCGCGCGCATGAAAGAATTGATGCAACGCTCTGACGGCCCCGCCACGCGCGACACGATTCTCTGGATCGGGTTCATGATCATCTTTGCCGGTCTTGGCGCCTATCTTTGGCCGAGCCCGTGGTCGATCCCTTTCTTCATGGCCTATGGCGTTCTTTATGGTTCAGGTGGCGATAGTCGTTGGCATGAATTCGGCCACGGCACCGCTTTCAAGACACAATGGAAAAATGAATTTTTCTATCAGATCGCTTGTTTTGTGATCATGCGGAATCCCGTGACTTGGCGCTGGAGTCATTCACGCCATCATACTGATACAATCATCGTCGGACGTGACCCTGAAATCGCTGCGATGCGGCCGCCAGATCTTTTCAAGCTTCTCATTAATTTTGTTGGTCTTGTCGATGTGCCAACCGCCATGTCGCAAATGGTGCGCTACACATTCGGCAAGCTTGATGATTCGGAGAAAGATTACATTCCCGCAAGCGAACATGAAAAAGTATTTTTCGTCGCGCGGATCTGGTTTGCGATTTATCTCGCAACGGCGGCAACCGCTTTGTGGATGCATTCGATCCTGCCCTTTATGATCATCGGCCTGCCGCGCATGTATGGTTGTTGGCACGGGCTTTTGTGCGGTGTCACGCAACATATCGGTCTTGCCGAAGACGTTCTTGATCATCGTCAAAATTGCCGAACGGTGCTGATGAACCCGATCAGCCGCTTCATCTATCTCAACATGAATTATCATGTTGAGCATCACATGTTTCCAATGGTGCCTTATTATCGCCTGCCGGAATTACATGAATTGATGAAGAATGATTGTCCGAAACCCTATTCAGGGTTTCTTGAGGCCTATCGGGAAATCATTCCGACCGTGATCCGGCAATTGCGCGACCCGACTTATTTCGCCAAACGCGTTTTGCCAGAAACCGCGCGTCCCTATAAGCCCGCGCCGGAACCTGTGCTTTAAATTCGAGAAACCCCCTCACCCCAACACATAAGTGCGGGAGGCTTCTGGATCTTCGGTCGAAAAGGCGACGCCCGCCAACTCATTCCACACCGCATCGGGGATGGGATAAGATGCCCACTCAATCGTCTGCGTGACGAATTCAGGTTTCGTGACACCGCAAATGGTGGAAGCGAGATTTTTGTTACGCATCGAGAATTGCAAAGCGACTGCCCCTGTTGGCACACCATGTTTGGCGCACACCGCTTCAACCGCGCGAATAGGTGCTAATACTTCATCTGTGGCTTCTTGATAGACATAGCGCTTATAGGTCGCGCTGCCTTGCGCCAACACACCGCTCGCATAAGGGGCCGCATTAAACACCGCAATTCCGCGCGCGGCGCACGCATCAATCAAAGGTGAAGCGTGACGGTTCACGATCGTATAACGGTTATGGGTGAGCACGACGTCAAAAGGATAATCCTTGACGAGATCCATCATGATGTCGGTGCGACCGGCGCCCAACCCCACAGCCTGACAAAGGCCTTCACTTTTCATCTTGAATAATTCATCGAGCGCGCCGCCTTTCTTCGTCACATCGTCAAGCGAAGAGGCATATTCCGGATCATGAAAATGAAGGAGCGGGATACGATCAAGACCGAGCGCATTTAAGCTTTCTTCCAGCGAACGACGTGCGCGTGCGGCGTCAAATTTATTGGTCTGAAAATCGCGATCAAGTTTTGTCGCCAGCACAAAATCTTTTGGCAGACCGCCATTCGCTTTGATCGCGCGACCAATCCGCCGCTCCGCTTCGCCCATGCCGTAATTGCGCGAAGTGTCGAGCGAATTGATTGGGCTTTTAAACACGGCGGCGAGAGTCTCTTCCGCTTCTTTGTCACTGACCGCGAAGCCGAATGTTTCCGGCATATTCCCAAGCCCTGCCGTGCCGAACGAGACACGAGTTACAGAAAGACCAGATTTGCCAAGCGGAATGCGATCCATAAGCGAAAAAGACATGCAAAACTCCCCACCCTTTTAATCAGGCTCACAGGATATCCCGCCGCCTGCGTCTTTTATCATCATACTAGAAATGAGGTGATACGCGAAGGCAAGCGTAAAAAGGCAAGAGCAAAAAGTAAGGCCGCATTTCAAATCATCGCCTCGATCAAAAAAGGACCCTTCTGCCGAAATGCCGTTGCCAACAGATCAGAAAACTCCTTGCATGTTGTCGCGCGCGCGCCCTCAACACCCATACCGGAAGCAAGCGACACCCAATTGAGCCCCGGATCATCGATCCGCATCATACGTTCGGCATTGCCCCCATGAACCGGCACGCCGACATTTTTCATTTCATGCTGCAAAATCGCATAGCCGCGATTGTTCAAGATGATGGTCACCACATCAAGCCGCTCACGCGCCTGTGTCCAAAGCCCTTGCAGCGTATACATGCCGCTGCCATCCGCCTGCAGCGCAATGACTTTTCTGTTTGGGCACGCAACAGCCGCACCAGTTGAAAGGGGAATGCCGACGCCGATCGCGCCACCCGTGACCATCATATAATCATGTTGAGGCGCGTTTTCTGAAAGCGCGTAAAAGCGCCTTGCGGATGTAAGCGCTTCATCTGAAATGATCGCCTGATCCGGTAACGCTTGCGCAAGAAGTACTGCCACCGCATCTTCCGTGAGAGGCCCTGTTGGTACGCCCGTCAGAGATACAGCTTTAGATTTCTTTTTGCGTTTTAACGGTCGGCCCCCAAGCGCATCGTCCAATCGTATAAGCGCATCAGGAATATCGTCACGCACCGTCGCCAGTGAAATGATTTTGCATTTGGGGGGAGTTAAAGCACTTGGCTTTCCGGGATAAGCGAAAAACGCAACAGGCGGAATCGCACCAACAAGAATCAACACATCAAGATGCGCAAGCGTCGCCACCGCCTCATCAACGGGATAGGGAATCCGTTTGAGCGCTGGACGACCGGCGCCACGTGAAAGGCGTGAAATGAAAACGGGGACATAAAGATCAACATCATGACGCGCCGCGATCTCTTCAACGAGTGGTAGATTTTCTGCGTAAAGCGCTTCGCCATCAAGAAGAATGCCGCATCGACCCGGATGAGCACGGATCGCTTTGACTGCGGCTTTGACGGCATGATTATCAATAACGGGCTTTATCACAGGAGAGGCGTTAGTGATTTTCTTCGCGCGCGTCTCACCCCATGCGGCATCAGCGGGTAAAATCATTGTTGCGACACTGGAAAGTCGTTTCGCCGCTTCACATGCTGAAGCAGCCCCTCGAGTCACATCATCAGCGCTCTTCACACGATACACCCATTCGGACATCGGAAGCGCGAGGCTTTCAATATCGCTGGTCAATGGCGCGTCATAGTCAAGATGATAAGAGGCGTGATCGCCGACAACGGTGACGACTGGCGAGAAAGCGCGCCGTGCATTGTGAAGATTGGCAAGACCATTGGCGAGCCCCGGCCCTGTATGAAGAAGCGCAGCAGCGGGCTTCCCCGTCATGCGCGCATAGCCATCGGCCGCGCCGGTGACAACACCTTCAAAGAGACCTAAGATACATCGCATGGCGGGCTTACGATCAAGCGCGGCCACGAAATGCATCTCGGACGTTCCGGGATTGGCAAAGCACACATTAACGCCATGAGCGATGAGCGTATCGCATAGGTGATCAGCACCATTCATTTTAATCTCCCCAAGACATTCAACCGAAGCGGGGCGCTTCTTGCAACCGTTTTGAAACCGTGGAAACTGTGTCCGAGCCGAACTCCTCCGCCAAAAAGGGGAAAGACCCATGACCGCGTTGAACGCCCACCCCGATAAAGCTTCGCTTGAGACTGTGATTCGGAGCTTGTCTGAACAATTCGGCAATCGCGCGGTCACCAATCCGGGCGTACTCGGGACACATGCCAACACGCTGACATGGGTCGCGCCGCAACCGCCCGATATTGTCGTGTTTCCGCATTCGACTGAAGAAGTGTCGGCCATCGTCAAACTTTGCGCGGCCCATCGCGTGCCGATCATTCCCTTTGGCGCAGGCACATCTTTTGAAGGTCATGTGAACGCGCCATGGGGCGGCGTTTCCATCGATACGCGCGAGATGAATCGCGTATTGGCAATTCATTCGGAAGATCTTGATTGCGTGATCGAGCCCGGCATCACGCGCAAAGCGCTCAACGAGCAGCTTCGCGATACCGGGTTTTTCTTCCCCATTGATCCGGGTGCGGATGCGTCGCTTGGCGGCATGGTGTCAACGCGCGCGTCAGGCACCAATGCGGTGCGTTATGGCACGATGAAAGATAATGTCCTCTCGCTCAAAGTCGTGCTGCCAAATGGCGAAGTGATGACGACGGCGCGGCGCGCGAAAAAATCATCGGCCGGTTATGATCTCACGCGCTTATTTGTGGGGGCAGAAGGCACGCTTGGCGTGATCACCGAAATCACATTGCGCCTTTCAGGCATTCCAGAAGCGATCTCGGCGGGCATTTGTCCCTTCCCGAGTGTGAAAGCCGCGTGCGACGCGACGATTCTCACAATTCAATCAGGCTTGCCGGTGGCGCGCATTGAGCTCGCCGATGAATGGCAAGTCAAAGCCTTCAATCTTCATTCGAAACTCTCACTGCCTGAAACGCCGATGCTGTTTGTCGAGTTTCATGGAACGGAACAGGGCGTGAAAGAACAGGCTGAACGCTTCGGCGATATTGCGGTGGAATATGGTGGCGGGCCTTTCGAATGGGCGACAAAACCTGAAGACCGCACAAGACTCTGGCAAGCGCGCCATGATGCCTATTGGTCCGCGCTCTCTTTACGACCGGGATGCAAGGTCATTGCCACCGATGTGTGCGTTCCCATCTCGCGTCTCGCGGAATGTGTTGTTGAAACACAAAAGGATGTGCAAGCGACAGGCCTAACCGCACCGATTGTCGGCCATGTGGGGGATGGCAATTTTCATCTTACTCTTCTTTGTGACATGGACAGCGCTCAGGAAGTTGAAACATGCCGTGCCTTCTTGCATCGATTGGTCGAACGCTCTCTGGCTATGGAAGGCACATGCACCGGCGAACATGGTGTTGGCCAAGAAAAGATGAAATATCTGTTGAAAGAACATCCCGCTGCGACCCTTGATACGATGCGCGCGATCAAACAAGCCATCGATCCGCAAAACATCATGAATCCCGGAAAGATTGTGGCGGTGTGATGTGACCGACTTTATTGTGAAGCCAACATGCCGCGCGCAGTATCTGAATCAGTCACAACATAAGCAGGCTTGCTGATTTTCATCATCGCAACCATGCCCTCAATTTTATGAGGCCCACCGGACGCTAATATAAGTTTCGGTGATTTCACAAGCTCAGCGGGCGTGATCGCCATCGCACGTCTGTTCGCCGGATGATCAATAAGTTGACCATCGCGATCAATGAAATGGCAAAGAACGTCACAAACAGCACCCGCTTTTGTAAGCCCCTCAAGATCGGCGCGCTCAAGCATGTGATAGCGAAAAATAGTTGATTGCGGTGAGAAGTCGCCAACGCTGACAATCGATAAATCTGCGCTGCGCGCGCGTTCACGAACTTCCGCCAAGCCCTTATGCGCGAAGAGTGCGGCGCGTGTCTGCTCATCCGGTGCGTAAACGGGTGCCGCCAGCATATAACATTCACCGCCAAAGAGGTCCGCGAAACGCCACGCCATTTCAGATGGATTAAGACCTGATGCTCGCGTCAAGCCGCCAAGAAGCGACACAACAGTGAAGTCTTTCAAAGGCCGTGCGGTCATCGCATCAAGGCTTGCGCGCAAAGTGGCGCCCCAGCCCATACTCACCGTCATTTTGTCATGCAAGAGTGTGTCAACAAGCGCGCCTAAACGCAGGCCAATCAGCGATGAAATTTTTGATGCATCATCAGGGGTGGGAATAACAATCGCTTCACCGATTGAAAATTTCGATTCAAGATCACGCTCGAGCGCCGCGCATTCAGAAAGTTTTCCGGTAACACGAATTTGCACCGTACCATCGCGTCGGCATTGCGCGAGAAGTTTGACAACACGAATGCGTGTGAGGCCAAGACGCTCGGCTATCGCCTCCTGCGTCATATCTTCCATATGATAGAGCCAAGCGACGCGTGTCTTTAAATCTTGATCGGGAGGCTCACCGCCCGTATCCGCAAATCGCCGATCATTCATCTTCGTATCGCCCGCCACCGAAAGCCCTCTCTAATCGACGCGAAGCGCTTGATCACGTCAAGAGGGATCAGAGATGATCGCGCCGGACATCCTTCGCAAAGAGATAGATCGCAAGGCTTATCAGCAAAAGTACCGCAAAACCGCCATGCAACACCGCATAGGCAAAATCCGCCGGTCCCGCCAAAAGCCGCGTCATGACTGCGCCTGAGATCGGCTGGATGATCGCCGCACCACCAATGAAAAGGATATTGAGGAAGGTAATGCCGCGCCCCAATAAATGATCGGGGACAAAAGCACGTCCATGCGCCATCAACACGCCGTAGGTCATGCCGGCAGCCCCAAGGATCGAGAGCAAAATCGCCGCCGTTGTTAATGATGGTTCAAAAAGCGCGAGGCCCAGAAAGCCCGCAGCGGAGAGAGCGGTGCCAATAACAGAGATCCATTTATAACCGCCAAAGACACGATCGAGCGGACCATAGATCAATGCGCCGATCGACATCGCTGTCGCCATGATCAATAAAATGAATCCGCGATCGACAGGGGCAAGCCCATAGACATCGCTCAAAAAGGGACCGGCCCATAAACCACGTTCCGCGATGATCACCGCATAGCTGATCGTGGCCAGAGGCAAGAGCGGCCAAAGTGCACGGATCGACAAAATGATTTTCAATCCATCAATCAATCCTTCCGCGCGTGCAGTCGTGGCACGAGGCGGGTTGCGAATGATGAGCGCTAAGAGAAGCGCAACAAGCGCTGTAATCAAAGCCATGACAAGAATGGCACCACGCCATCCGATGACACTTGTGGCAAGCGCTAACGGCGATGCCGCAATCAAATTGCCAGCCGATCCAATACCGATCAACCAGCTGCATAAAAGCGCAAAACGTTGCGGCGGATAGATACGGCCAAACACATAGACCGCACCCATATAAATCGCGCTGCATCCAATGCCGATCAAAGCGAGCGCGATCTGTAATGTGAAGCCGCTTTGCGCATTGGCGAACAGAAGCGCGCCGATGACGGCAGCGATCATTGTCACCGGAACTGTGCGCCGAGGGCCCCACGCATCAAGAGCCCAGCCGACGGGGAATTGCATAACGATGAAGCCAAGAATCCACGCGGTTTGAAGCGCGGCCAAAGCCTGCGGATCAAGTCCCAATTCATGCCCGAGTTCCGGCGCGATCACCGCCAAAAAGGAGCGAAAAAATTGGCTGAGAATATAGCCGCTTAAAAAACTGAAAAACGCGACCATAAACGAAAGACTTTCACTTAATGAGCCACAACCTGATAACCCGCCGCCGCCATCACACGCAGTAATTCTTTGTGACCGATTTGGGCCATTCGCAAAGGCGGTGCTTTCACAGGGTCTTGTTCCGCTTCAACAACGAACCACCCTTCATAACCATAAGACGCAAGCTTTTTCACAATGGCTTCGAAATCGAGTGATCCGTCACCCGGCACAGTGAAAGCGCCTTTGATAACCGCATCAAGAAACGACTCTTTCGAGCGATCAAGGCCGTTGATCACATCCATACGAACATCTTTGGTGTGAACATGCGTGATACGCTTATGGTGCTTTTCGATCACCCGCAACACATCACCACCCGCGAAGGCCATATGACCTGCATCATAAAGAAGCGGAATGCCTTCGCCCGAGTGCTTCATGAAAAGATCAAGCTCATGCTCGGTCTCGATCACGGCGGCCATATGATGATGATAGGAAAGCGGCATGCCTTGATCCGCGCACCATTCACCGAAGGCCGTCATTTTGCGCGCATAGATTTTGATCTCATCTTCCGAGAGCTTCGGCTTTGTCGAGAGCGGCTTTGAGCGATCACCCTGAATGGTGCGCGCTGTTTCACCATAAATAATGCATGGTGCCTTCATCGCCTTAAACAAAGTCATCTGCGCGGCGATGCGCTCTTTTTCGCGTTCAATATCGCCGTCAAGCAAAAGACCAGAAAACCATCCGCCGCAAACCGAAATGCCATAGCGCGACAAAATCGTACCCAATTCCATAGGATCAAGCGGAAAGCGACGGCCGGTTTCCATGCCGGTAAAACCTGCGACTGATGCCTGACGCAAACATTCCTCAAGCGAAACATCATCACTCAATTCGACAAGATCATCGTTCCACCAAGAGATCGGAGAAATACCCAGTTTCGCTTTCATGGTCTTTAATCCTTAATCAAAGAGGCCACAGCCACAAGCGGCGTGAGAGATGCGAAGAGCCCTAATCGAAAGGCCCCTCACCTTCAAGCGCGCGTAAGCCTGAATTCAAAAAAAGAAAATTGATTACAGTGAAGCGATCGCCCGCGCGACAGATTCGACCTCGGCTTTCGTGAGGCTCCCCAAGCGCATGGACACGGACCAGTGGCCCTTTGGATCAAGCGTGACAACATTACCCTTCGCTTTCTCGGCCTTATAGCCTTCGGGTTCAGAAGTCGCAGGGAACGCCATGCCGATCGCATCCTGATCACCGGTGCGGCTGATCCAGCGCACACATTTGCGGACCTCCGAGGGTTTGTAGCGAATATAATCTGCAAACCCGTCAGGCCGCTTCAGCATCGCATGCGCATAACCCTCTTTATCACTCTCCATATCGATATAGAAAACGATTTCGGGATCATAACCCTGCCCCGCTTTCAACATATGATGAAGCGACGGGTCTTTGGCGAGATCGGCGATGAATTCACGATAACCAGGCTTCGGCGTGATGTGTCCCGGGATGGATTGACGCACGCGCACCGTCTCTGGCGATTTCTTCGCTGTGTAGAGCAATTCACCGCCATCAACAGGCCTGAAATTCGCATGCGCCAAATACATGAGATCCATCGGGATCTGCATGAGATTTTCAACATCAAGCTTCGCGTCAAAAAGCGTTTCCGCCTCATGGAATTTATAGGTTGATGTCGCACGGTAATTGACGGTGAAAGCGACCGTGTAATGATAGACGCCGCCGACCGTAAGGGTCTTCGCCGTTTCATCGCAATCAAGATAGGCACGTTGGAAAGGCGCATTCGGCAATTCGCCATGGAGAGGATGCCGATCCTCAGGGCCCGGCGCGCCCATGCCTGTCAAACCGCAATGAATGAAAAACGCACCATAAGTTTCAAGATAAGAGCGCGTATCCACCGGCTCATCAAACATCGACTTCATCGCCAATTCACGACCATCAAAAGAACAGCGCCAAATTTGATGACCTTTAAAGGGGAGAATGATTAACTCGCCGCGTGCATTGGCCACACGCAATGCGGCGATGCCATTATCATACCGAAAAGTTGAAACGCGAAGCGCTCCCATGGTGAGGAGCTGACGCTCCTTCTCACCGAACATATTATCGGTAAGCTCAATGCGCAGCGTCATCGTCATTCTCCCTTTCGCGACGAACCGTATTGATGTCAGGATCGCCTTATCTACATTTTTTATGACTGATCTTTGCGACGATCAAGCCAGTCCCTCATTCTGAAATAAGCGCCAATATAAGGCAAGAACCAGGGTGTGCCATGATAGAGTGGATGCGTCGGAAATTCTGGGCGATCAAAGGCGCACACACGATTGGCGCGGCCGATCACTTTGCGTGCGATCTGATGACCAAGATATGACATCATCGCGACACCTGATCCGTTGCAGCCTAACGCATAATGGACATTTTCAAATTTCCCCATATGCGGCAATTCATCAATCGTGAACGCGACATTGCCCGTCCATGCATGGCTTATGCGGATGCCGCGCAAAGCGGGAAAACGATCCGTCATCATTTTATAGAGAATGGGTGCCGCCTCTTTCGGATCAGTCGGCGAGAACTTTGCACGACCGCCAAAAATCATCCGCCGTCCATCAGGCGACAATCGATAATAAGAGAGAAGTCGCTGCGTATCCGCAATCGACCGATTCCGCGGACTAAGGGCTCTTGCAAGATCTTCGGATAATTCTTCGGTCGCAATGATATACGAACCAATCGGTACAACGCGTCGCTTAAATTCGGGCGTCGCATCCCCCGTATAACCATTGGTCGCAACAATCACATCGCGCGCTTTGATGGTACCACGTGACGTTGCAACATGAATCGATCCGCCAGCGTGGGCAAGAGAAAGTACGGGCGTGCGCGTAACAATGTCGGTTTTCTCACGTTGAGCGAGATCAAGGAGCCCTTTGAAATAAAGTGCGGGATGAAGATGACCCGCGCGCCCGACAACCATACCGCCACGATAAAAATCAGAGCCAATTTCCTCGCGCTGTTTTTCTTCCGGCACAAGATAGGCTTCGGCTTTCGAATGGCGATTGAGAAGATCAACTTTTTTCTGCATGGGCGCGAAATGCGCGCGACTCCAGGCACCAACGAAATATCCCGCTCTTGTCCAACCGCACTTGATATTCTCACGCGCGATCAAATCTTCGATATGGCCGAAGGCTTCTGCGGCATCATTCAAAAAGGGCTCGGCTTCCTCTGCCGGCAGCGCTTTGGCGATATAGCCTTTGCCGACATTCACACCCCCCGACACCATGCCGCCATTTCGCGTTGATCCGCCAAAGCCCGGCTCGGCCGCATCGACAACAACACAGTTAATTCCATTACGACGCAATTCGAGCGCAGCAGACAAACCCGCATAACCCGCGCCGATAATCACGACCTCTGTTTCACGTGGAAGATCACGCTCTGGCAAAGGCGTTGGCTCGTAGGCCTCCCACCAAAAAGGGCGCGATTTGAAATCGGAAGCGAAGATTGAATTCACCATAACGGAACAATCGCGCGAGGCTTTTTGGGATGCAAGAGGCCTTTGCGCATGACGGCTTAGAGGGGTTCATGCGATACGGGATAACAAGGAATAAGTGAAAGAGCGCCTCTGCCAGAAGGGCTTTCTGCGTCCATTAAAATTGTAAGAAAAGGCGTTTCAAGGCCGAATCAAAGTGCCCAATCATGTGATTCGAATTTCTCTCGCGCGCCATGTGTGACAAGGCCAAAAAATTGAAAATTGCAAAAAACCCCGAAAAATAAGGCAAAAACAGGCGGGAAAAGTGATTTTGATATCCGCATGACTGCGGGGGAACGTTTCGAAATGCGCGGAATTGCGTTAGAAAAGTGCATCGCTCATTCGAAGCGATGATTCGAACAGGGTAAAGACAATGGCAAAAGCAGCAAAGAAAACCGCGACAAAGGCCGCTCCGAAGGCGACCAAAGCGGCAGCATCGAAGGCTAAGGCCGATGTGATCACCATCCGCCATATCGCCACGGGCATTGCGGAATCACACGGCCTGACAAAGAAGCAGGCTAATGAAATCTTCGAAGAATTCATTGCCACAGTTGTGAAGGGCCTCAAGAAAGGCGCTCGCATTCGTTTGACAGGTCTCGGCATCCTTCAGGTTCGCAAGCGTGCGGCACGTATGGGCCGTAACCCGGCAACCGGCGAAGCGATCAAGATCAAGGCGAGCAAGAAGGTCGCCTTCCGCGTCGCCAAGGAAGTCAAAGAATCGATCTGATTTTTTGGCTCCCTATGGACATATATGTCCCGGCAAAGCAGGTCTTTCGATCCTGCCTTGTCGGGATTTTTTTGTTAACTAGGTACCTCGGAACGATGCCTGGCCTATTCTTGAAGACAAAAAAATCAATGACCGCTGGCAAGCCTATAATCTGATAATAGCAACGCCTATCATCTGATCAATTTAAATGGCGTATCTGCTAACCCTTGTGCGGCATTCGGAACAACAAAAAGGGAACCTGATAAAGGCGCCGCGGCAAGCGCTTCCGCGGACAAGCCCACGCGAGCGGTCGTAATATAAAGATCGCTCAGTGTCGGCCCACCGAACGCGCAACAGGTCACGTTTGGCACAGGCAAAGAAATCACGCGATCAATTCGCCCGTTAGGATCATAACGCACAACACGTCCACCATCCCATTCGGCATTCCAGAGATAGCCTTGGGCATCAACCGTTGATCCATCGGGATAACCGGCATCATTTTTAAGTTCGACAAAGACGCGGCGATTGCTGGGAGTTCCTGTGTCTATATCGTAATCAAACACATCAATGCGGCGCGCGCTCTGATTTCTGGGGACAGATGCTCGCCGATATTGTAGATTTCCCGCTCGATCTTCCAGAAGGTGCAGAGCTCGGCGGCGCTTTCGGCGCGGCGCGTCTTGCGATGCTCGCCGCAGGCCACGGGACAGAGAGCGAGATTTGTTATAAGCCCAAGCTCAAAACGCGTTTCAAACCCAATCAAAATCAACGCGAAATTCTTCTTCCACGTTTGCATCGCTTCCGCGCGCTTTATCATGCCGAAGCGGCGCTACGGAAATCATAAAATCATAACGCACTCAACGTGCGAAAGTCGATAAAGTATTGATTGGTTTTAATTGCTGATAGGCTAATTGATAGGCCTGATAACGCGCATGATGATAAGCGCTTTGATTTATATGAGGTTCAAACACGCGATCAAAAGGAACGAAATCTTTGGTCGCTTGAGCAAGAGATGAGAAAAGTCCTACACCCACACCGGCCATTAATGCCGCACCCAACACGCCGGCATCACTTGTGGCTGTGCGTTTTAAGGCTTTACCCAAAACATCACTGCGAATTTGACACCAAAGATCAGAGCGTGATCCACCGCCTGAATGATGAATGATCGAAGGCGCGCGCCCACCAGACGCTTCAAGACTTTCAAACACAAGGCGCGCGGAATAAGCCACACCTTCAAGCACCGCGCGTGCAAGTTCACGAGGACCAGTAGCAGATGTCAAACCGGTGAATGACCCTTTCGCTGAGGCGTCCCATAAAGGCGCACGCTCGCCTTCAAGATGCGGTAAAAACAAAGGCACGTGATTGAGATCCGCTTGAGCGGCTCCAGAAAAAAAATCAGGTAAACTCAATCTAAGCAATTTCGCGCCCCACGCCGCTGAAGCGCCACCTGATTGTGTGGGGCCTGCATGTAAAGTAAGCCCTTCACAAGGTGCGAAAGCAATTACACCGGGCGTTGGATATTTTTGCGATGAGATGAGGCCAAGAATTTCGCTGGTGCCGCTAAGATAAAGTCCTTGCCCCTCTTCGCTCACGCCCGCGCCAAAAAGACCTGACCACGCGTCCATCGCGCCAGTCACAAACGGAACGCCCGCGCACGGAAAACCTTGCTTTATGATACCAATTTGTTTGGTGAAGGGCGCAATTTTTGGCAAGCGCTCTTTTGCGCCGGGCAAAAGCGCCATCAAGGACTCAATCACCGCCAGTGATTGATCAAGAATTCCAAAATTTGTCATCGGGTCAGAAACAATTTCACCCGTGAGCGCAGCGATGCAATAATCTTTGGGAGCCAAAACAGAGTGCGTGCGCGCCCACAGATCAGGTTCAGTTCGCGCGATATAGGCCATGCGCGCCAACATATGGCTTGCATCAATCGGCAAAGGCGCACCCCACCATTTTATTTTGTCATCAATACTGATTTTTGAATCAAGCAAGACTGCATCAGCAGCGCAACGTGTGTCCTGCCATGTTAAAGCAGGGCGAAGCACTTCAAGATTCTTATCAACAAAAACATGCGTATTGACTTGCGAGCACAGACCAATGGCTTTGATTGATGCATTTTGACTGAGCTCGAAAAGCGCTTTCGTGACGAGGTCCATCCAGATTTTTGGATCTTGCTCGACATGCCCAGACTGCGGTCGCGATGTCGGATAGGTCTCACCAAAAAGACGCAGTGCATGTCCCGTCTCATCGAACAAAGCGGCTTTGACCGCCGTTGTTCCCACATCAATGCCAATCAACATGCCGCCATCCTTGTCACAACCTGATGATTATGCTTTCTTCGCCCGATTGACGCAAATGTTCAATAAAGTGGAGGAACAATGTTTCGGAAATCAGTCATCGGATTAAGTGTTGCCGCTGCATCACTTCTGGCGGTCGCAAGCGCCCAAGCGGCAGGTGAAAAAGTCACCATCGTAACGCCTTATCTCGCCCAGCCTGGTACACAATTCTATGTTGAAGCCTTTCAAGCAAAGGCCAAGGAATTCGGTTGGCAGGTGAATGTCGTTGACACCAAGGGCGATGTGGCTGCGGCGGTTGGTCGCATTGAGGATGCCGCCACGCAGAAAGTCTCGGCCATCGTGATCAATGTTGATCCGTCACAGGTCGCCGCTGGTCTTGAAGCTGCAAAAGCAGCCGGCGTTCCCGTTTTCGGTATGGACTCCGGAGCAACGCCACTTCTCGTCACCAATGTCACAAGCAATGGTTATGCGATGGCGGCCGATACCGCCTCTTATGTTGCCAATCGTATTGGCGGCAAAGGGAATGTAGTGATGTTCGTGTTCGATGCTTTCCCGCCCGTGCAACAACGCGGTGTGATTGCCGATACGATTTTCAAAAATAATCCCGATATCAAAGTGCTTGATCGCGTAACACCGGATGTGAAGGATGGCGGCATTGCTGATAGCCGCGCTAAGATGGAAGCGATCCTTGCTGCCAATCCAAAGAAGGGCTCGATCGCTGCTGTATGGGCCGCGTGGGATCAACCCGCTCTCGGCGCTCTGCAAGCGATTGAAGCAGCAGGTCGCGGCAATGAAGGCATTGTGATCACCGGCATTGACGCCAATCCGCAAGCGCGCGAAGCAATTGCAAAGGGCGGCAATTTCGAAGCCTCGATGGCACAAGACTTCAAAGGCATCGGCGCAACAACTGCTGAAGCGGTCAAGCGTCATCTCGGTGGTGAGAAGATCAAGCAGAGCGTGATCTATGTACCAACCACATTGATCACCTCGGCGAATGCCGGAAAGTAATTCGGTTACAATGAATCAATCAGTGAGGGTTGTCATGAGCGCTTTAAAGCATCATGCAACCCTCACTTCTTTTTTGCTTCTCATTCTCTTTTTCGCGATTCTATTGCCCGAAACATTTTTAACGGGCCGCAATCTTTTCAATATTTCCCAACAAATGAGCATGTTGATGGTCACGGCATCTGCGATGACCATCGTCATGGCGATGGGTGATTATGATTTAAGCGTCGGCTCTATGGCGAGCCTTGTCGGTATTGTCGCCGCTATAACCTTTAAAACAACGGGAAGTGAATTTGCGAGCCTCTTTCTTGCTTTATCGATGGGACTCATTGGGGGCGCCTTCAACGGCTTTTTGATTAGCACGCTGAACATTCTGCCCTTTGTCGCCACCCTTGGTTCGCTAACAATTTTCAGCGGTCTTGCTTTTCTGATTGCTGGTGGCAAAACACTTTTTGGTGGTGAGATCCCGCCGCATTTCACTGCTTTCGCTCGTGGTGGAATTCCACTTTTCAACAGTGAGACGCTCACGCTCACTCTTCCAAATCTGACAATCGTTTCGATCCTTGCTCTTTTTCTTGTGTGGTTTCTTTTGCAAAAGACCGTGTTTGGTCGCCATCTCTATGCAATTGGTGGCAATGCCGAAGCAGCGCATCTCGCAGGCATCGATGTAAGACGGACGCGCTTGCTTGCGTTCATGCTTTCTGGTTTTGGCGCGGCGCTTGCTGGTCTGATGTATATGAGCCGCGTGGCATCCGCCAATCCAACGCAAGGTGCAGGTCTTATGCTTGATGCGATTGCCGCCGTGTTTATCGGTATGACAATGAACGCGCAAGGCGAGCCAAAAGTGCTCAACACCATCATTGGCGTTTTGTTTTTGGGCATCTTGTCGAATGGATTAACCCAATTAAATGTCGATAGCTATGTGCGCGATATTCTTGTTGGCGCTCTAATCATCATCGCTGTATCGGCAAGCCGTCTCGAAAAATTATCACGATAGACTTATTAAAAGAATATCCCGCGAAAAGGTGTGAACCGGTCTCGCGGGACCTGATTTCGAGCGATAAACGCTTACTTACCCGCCTTCGATACTTCGCGGATCGATGTTTCGATGATGTCGAGCGCTTCATTGAAAACCGAATCCTGAATTGTGATCGGTGACAAGAAGCGAATGACATTGTTATAGATACCGCATGTCAA